>SAMEA3663299__coassemble_22_pt1 | contig 154699 bp, 138 predicted proteins | sample SAMEA3663299__metabat2_low_PE_032 | metagenome-assembled genome bin SAMEA3663299 (sample SAMEA3663299) | pig gut metagenome | biome: pig gut; feature: pig-associated habitat; material: faeces | place: China | collected 2013
GTAGCCCACTTTTTCCGTTAAGGGGAGCACACTAATTTAGGAGCGCTTTGTAATTCAGAACAATAAAGAGACTATTGCATTATTGTTTCCAAGTCCATATTCAAATCCTTGCGAATAGCCAGTATTATACCAATGTGACCTGAAGAATAAGGGTATAATACCGATACAGCATCCGAGAAGGAACCATACTACCCACGAAATAATAGCTGTGATGATGTACGTCTTGCCCGCCTTTTTGTTTCCCTTGCTCATCTCGACGATACCAAGTATGACGCCGACTATCGGGAAGAATATCGAGAGAGCTATAAAGCCGCCGTTGGCTTTCTGCTCGCCCTCGGGAGCAGCTCCCCTGTTGTCGAGCGGTGCGCCGCAGTTCGGGCACATAACAGCGAGGTCTGATACCTCGTGATCACAATGCGGACAAATCATAAATATACCTCCAAAAAATTATTTGAGCGCGGACTCCGATATGTTCATTCTTGGGGCGATGCAAAAAGCACGATAAAGTACGGAAGAAGGCTGAGAAGGAACGAACCGAATGTAATGAGCAAAGATAGGACTACCCAGAATACTATGCTTGCAACAGCACTTATTATGTAGGCTTTTCCTGCACGCTTCTTGCCGTTGCTGCTTTCTATCGCACCGAGTATTATTCCTACCAGCGGTATGAGCAGACTGAGAACTATGAATCCGCCGTTTGCGGGCTCATTGGGGTCAACGGGCGGCTTTACGGGACGTCCGCCTATACCCATGTACATTCCACGGGCTGTGACTGCTCCGCAGTGTACACAAATTGCTGCCTGATCGTCTATAGCGTTTCCGCAGTTTGAGCATATCATAGCTTTTACCTCCGTGATTCTACAAAGAATAACAATATTAAAATTAGTTTATAATTTTTCTATGAGGTTTTAGTGATGGATACGTGATAATGCAGTGAAAACGTATTGATTTTGAAATATGGCTGAAATATCAAAAACAGTTGCAAATGCAGCTGTCCTTGATAAATCCTCTTGCTGATATGCCTGTTTCGGTATATCATCCTCTCATAAAAATATTTTACCATATTTTGCTTGCCTGTTCAATGGCAATAGTTCACAAAAGTGACACTCTATTTTTTATGTTTTGACCAAAAGAGATGTTTTCAGGTTTTTATTTCCTCTCATATCATTGTCATGGTGAGCAATAATACTATCACGGCATCAAAATCAATCCGAAGGAGAAAACAAAAATGAGCAACAACAGCAATAACAACGGCGAAATGACACAGAAGGGCAGAGAAGCCCTCGAGAGATTCAAGATGGAGTCCGCAAGCGAGCTCGGCGTAAACCTCAAGCAGGGCTACAACGGCGACCTCACATCGCGTGAGGCAGGCTCTATCGGCGGACGTATGGTCCAGAAGATGATAAACTCTTACAAGATGCAGTAACTGCACCCCCTGATGATAAGCCGAGGACATTATGTCCTCGGCTTTTTTGTGTCAGCAGACGCAAGAGCCGCATATAATGCAAAAAAGCTCTATGGAGGTCGCTATGGACGGGATAATAATTACTGCCGCAGTCATACTTGCGGTCATATCGCTCATCGAGGTCGTTACGTTTTTTGTTGCTATGCCTTCGCGCTCAGCTCCCGCATACATATCTGTTCTGCCCGTATTTTCGGGAGATGATAAGCTCCGTGACAGGCTCGAATACCTCTCGATGAAGGGCTGTGGACGCAGACGGGTCGTCCTCGTGGACTATTCTGCAACTCCCGAGCAGACGGAGCTGTGCCGCCAATTTGTTCACAGCTCACCCGACGCCGTTTTTCTCCCGAGCTCTGAGCTGGAAGAATTTTTCAGAAGCATATTCGGTTAGTTTTTGTTGCATTTTTCCGTGTGATGTGCTATAATTAATAATGTATGATTTCACGGAAGGGAGAAACTGCAATGGCGGGCGAGGTACTGCATATTGAAGGTTCGGTCGAGACCGTCCTCTATAAGAACAGCGCAAATGGTTATGCTGTGCTTGACCTCGATGCAGGCGGCGAACTGATAACAGTTGTCGGCTCTCTCGGAGAGGTCGAGGAGGGCGAGATACTCATCCTCGAGGGCACCTACGAGACCCACCGCAAGTTCGGCACGCAGTTCCGCGCAGAATACTGCGAGCGGAAGCTCCCCGACACCGTCATAAATATTGAGAAATACCTCGCCTCGGGAGCTATCAAAGGCATTGGTCCCGCACTTGCGAAGAGGATAGTCAACGTGTTTGGCGAGGACACCCTCAACGTCATAGAGAATGACCCGTACAGGCTCGCGACTGTCAAGGGTATATCACGGAGCAAGTGCGCTGAGATATCCGACGAGGCGCGCAAGCTGTTCTCGCTGAGGTTGATTATGTCCTTCCTGTCACAGTACGAGGTCAAGTCCTCGTTCGCGATGAGGACGTTCAGGCACTTCGGTCCCGACGCGATAGAGCTGATACAGCACGACCCCTATGTCCTATGCAACGACGCGGTAGGGCTCGACTTCAATAAAGCTGATTCGATTGCCCATGATATGCACGTCGAAAAGAACGCCGACAACCGCGTAATTGCGGGCGTTCAGCATATCCTCAAGGCTAATGCCGCGAACGGGCATACTTGTCTGCCGCTTGATGTGCTTGTGAAGCTTACAACTCCCGCTCTCGATATTTCCGAGAAGGATTTTTACAAGTCATACAACGCGGCTCTCGATGATGACGAGCTGTTTGAATACATAAAAAATGAGCGTGAATATGTCTATCTGCCCGATTATTACTACGCCGAGCAGTTCATCGCGGACAGGATACGCGTGCTGAAGGATTTCACCTCCCCTGAGGACTTCAACTATGACGCTCTCATCGACCTCGAGGAGGAGGAAAAGGGCATAAGCTACGAAGCGCTTCAGCGTCAGGCTATCACGACCGCTATCTCACGCGGACTCATGGTGCTGACGGGCGGTCCGGGTACAGGTAAGACCACCACGCTGAACGCGATAATCTCCATTTTTGAGAAGCGCGGGGACAAGGTGCTCCTTGCGGCTCCTACAGGCAGAGCGGCAAAGCGTATGTCCGACCTCACGGGCTATGAGGCGAAGACGATACATCGCCTGCTCGAGGTCGTGTACGATAACTCAGATATGCCTGTTTTTGCGCATAATGAGAACAATCCCCTCGACTGCGACGTCCTCGTTATCGACGAGATGTCAATGGTCGATTCCGTGCTGTTTGAGAAGCTGCTGCGTGCGGTAAGGCTCGGCTGCAAGCTGATAATGGTCGGTGACTTCCACCAGCTCCCCTCTGTCGGAGCGGGCAACCTCCTCGAGGATATAATCTACAGCGAGGTCGTGCCAGTGGTGCAGCTGACGGAGATATTCCGTCAGGCGAAAAAGAGCTGTATCATCACAAACGCGCACAAGATAGTCTCGGGCGAGTACCCCGACCTCACGCGCAAGGACAGCGACTTCTTCTTCATGAAGCGCGACGATTACGGGCAGGCTGTCGACCTCATCGTCGACCTCGCGAAGCGCCGCCTCCCGAAAGCGTACAACTACTCCCCTGTCGACGATATACAGATAATCACGCCGTCACGCAAGAGCGCAGTCGGCACTGTCGAGCTCAACAAGGTCTTGCAGGACAAGCTCAATCCGCCCGAAAACGGCAAGAATGAGTACCGCGGATACGTCTACACCTACCGCGCGGGCGATAAGGTCATGCAGACCCGCAATAACTACGACATTGTATGGAGCAAGGGCAGCGAGCAGGGCGCGGGCATATTCAACGGCGATATCGGCAAGATAGTCGCTATCGACTACCCTACCCAGTCCGCTCGCGTCGACTTCGACGGACGTATCGCCTCGTATCCCTTTGATACGCTCCCGCAGCTTGATCTCGCCTACGCTATCACCGTACATAAAAGTCAGGGCTGCGAGTTTGAAGCTGTAATAATCCCCGTGATGAGCGGATTTGAGAAGCTCAGCTACCGCAATCTGCTATATACCGCTGTAACGCGAGCAAAGAAGCTGCTCATACTCATCGGCTCGGAGGAAAAGATACATACTATGGTCGACAACAACAAGAGAACAAGGCGGTATACCTGCCTGAGAGATATGCTGCAAAACGGCTGAAAGAAAGGATAGATAATATGGCAAATACTGATATCGGTATCGACCTCGGTACCTCGAATATCGTAATGACTATGGGCAAGAAGGGCGTCGTGCTGAGCGAGCCGTCTGTTATCGCTTATAATACGCGGACTGAGCGTGTGCTCGCGGTCGGTAAGGAAGCCTATGAGATGATAGGCAGGAATCCCGAGTACATATGCGTTGCGCGTCCTGTATGCGACGGCGTTATCTCCGACGACGACCTCGCGCACAGCATGATACGCGAGTTCATACTCAAGGTTACGGGACATCAGCTCCTGAAGCCGAGGATAATCATTTGCATTCCCTCGTTCATCACCGACATCGAGAGCCGAGCCGTAGTCGACGCCGCAAAGAGCGCTGGCTCGCGGCAGGTCTACCTCATACAGGAACCTATCGCCGCTATGATAGGCGCGGGAGTCAACATCACAAAGGCTAAGGGTCACATGATAGTCGATATCGGCGGCGGTACTACCGATGTGGCTATCGTGTCGATGAACGGCGTTGTTACGTCTCATACGATAAAGACTGCGGGCAACGCTATCGACCGCTCCATAATCAAGTATATGCAGAACAAGTACAAGCTCCTAATTGGTGAGCGAACTGCCGAAAAGGTCAAGATAGAGCTCTGCAATCTCTATGACCCGAACGACGAGGTCACATACACAGTCAAGGGCAGGAGCCTGCTCAAGGGACTGCCCGCGCAGGTACAGCTCAGCGAGATAGACCTGTTCAAGGCTATCGAGGACGATACCTTCGCCATTATGGAGGCGATACGAAAGGTTCTCGAGGACGCTCCGCCCGAGCTCGTCGGCGACATCTATGACAATGGCCTGCTCCTCACGGGAGGCGGCGCGCTGCTCGGAGGTCTGCCGCAGCTCATCAAGCGCACGCTCGGTATCAACTGCAACATCGCAAAGGATGCGATAAACTGCGTTGCTAAGGGCACGGGTATGGCATTCGGAAGCATGACTACCCTGCTCGACGGCTTCGAGACAGCGACGGTGTATAAGTACAGGTAAGCTATGATAAGCATTTCAAAGGAGCGGCTCGACCTCGCGTTTTTCCGCTATGACTCAAACCGCTTTACTGATAAGCTCATGGGAGTTATAAAGTTCTCTTTTATCCCGCTGTGCATAATTGAGGGCATAGCCGCAGTCCTGCTGACATATAAGCATTCTCTGATTCTGACGTTACTGCTGTTTTGTGGCTTTATTATTCTTGACATAATTGCAGCTTTTATATTCGGTATCGTTGCTATATACGGAATGGCATTTATTCATATCATCAGAAACAGCGGCGGAATATCAGGCGGTATAAAGGGATATAAGTCTGCAAAGCGTGTGAAAGCATACAATCATCTGTTTCGTAACGAGATATGCTCCGATAAAGTGCTCGCAGAGGCTCAGCGCCTTGCTGAGACGGCTGATAAGCAGAGCTTTGATTATTTCTCATCGCTAACTCATCTTGTATGCTGTCACAGCATGAGATGTGAATTCGATGAAGCGGAAGCCGCATTTGCAGAGCTGAAAACGCTTCCGAAAAACGAGTATATATACAGAAACGACTTTTTTATAGCGGCTATAGAATACTCTACTTTGACTCATAACAACGAGCTTTTCCGCGAGGCTGTTACTGACTACAGCGACGTCATTGAAAAATGGGCGGACGGAGATGCCGCATCGGTGATAACTCTGCTTTCTGTCGCGGCGCATGAACAGAAGCTGCTCGGTGACTACGAGACGGCACTGCTGTATCTGGACTGGTCACTCATTTACCGTATCAAGCAGGATAAGCCGAGCAATGGTACTGCTCCTCCCGCTGTAACAAATCTGAAAAGATACAATACAGCCTCCATACATCTGGATATGGCTGAATGTCACGCAATGCTCGGCGATACGGACAAAGCTCGCGGGGAGCTCAAAATGGCTGACAATATGGTTTCGGAGCTGAGCTGCGGCGTACCTCCGATATTCGTCAAGGAGCGCGAAAGGATAGCGGCGTGCTTGACTAAAAGTCAAATTTAGGGTATAATAAATGTATCATGATTAAAAGGAGTTAATTCATATGAGCGAATGTACACATGACTGCTCTTCCTGCGGAAGCGACTGCTCAAGCAGGACAGAGCCTCAGAGCCTCATCGAAAAGCCCAATCAGATGAGCAATATCGGCAAGGTCATCGGCGTTGTCAGCGGCAAGGGCGGCGTAGGCAAAACTATGGTATCCTCCCTGCTCGCGGTCTCCATGCAGAGACTCGGCAAGAACGTCGGCATACTTGACGCGGATATAACAGGTCCGTCCGTACCGAAGGCTTTCGGCATACACGAGAAGGCTGACGCGTGCGAGTTCGGAATAATCCCGCAGAAGAGCAAAATGGGCATTGACATTATGTCGATAAACCTCCTCCTCGAGAACGAGAGCGACCCCGTCGTATGGCGCGGACCCGTCATCGCTGGAGTTGTAAAGCAGTTCTGGACTGACGTTATCTGGAAGGATATCGACTACCTCTTCGTTGATATGCCTCCCGGAACAGGCGATGTACCGCTGACTGTATTCCAGTCCATACCGGTTGACGGAATCGTTATCGTGACCTCTCCGCAGGAGCTCGTCTCCATGATAGTTGAGAAGGCAGTGAAAATGGCTAAACTGATGAATATACCGATTCTCGGTATCGTCGAGAACATGAGCTATTTTGAATGCCCCGACTGCGGCAAGCGCCACAAGATATACGGTGACAGTCACATCGAGGAAATAGCCAAGCAGCATGATATCCCCGTGCTTGCACAGCTCCCGATATGCACCGACCTCGCAAAGCACTGCGATAACGGTACTATTGAGCTGTTCGAGGGCAACTGGCTCGACGAAGCTGTTGAGAAGATAGCCGCTGAATAAAATAAAAAGCCGTGAACTCGTCGTTCACGGCTTTATTTATATGTTGTTTTCGAGATATTCGATAAATTGCTCGTACTCTATCGGCTTGGAGTAGTGATAGCCCTGCAGCTTTGAGATGTTGTACTTGTTGAGCCACTCGCGCATATTGCTGTTCTCGACTCCCTCCGCGCACACATCGGCATTGAAGCCTGTCGCGACCTCGGAGATGAAGCGCACGGTTATCCTGTCCGCCTCGCTCTTCTCGATATCCTTGACGAACGAGCGGTCTATCTTGATAGTGTCGACGGTGAACGCGCGGATTACTCCCAGTGACGAGAAGCCCGTCGCGAAGTCGTCTATAGCGACCTTTATGCCCTTCTGACGCAGCAGTGTGACTATTCCTGCGAGCATATTCACGTCGAGGAGTCGGCAGCGCTCTGTTATCTCGAGGCAGAGGTTCTCTGGCGGGAGCCCTGTCTCCTCGAGGAGCTGCAATACGTCGCCGACGAAGCCCTCCTGCTCGAGCTGAGTGTAAGAGAGGTTGACGTTCATCACAAAGGTGGGTACGTACTCGCGGAACTTGTTCGCGGCTATCAAAGCTGTTTTCAGTATCCACCTGCCGAGCTCGGGGAAGAGCGCGTCCTGCTCGAGCATATTTATGAATTCCATTGGGGGAACTATGCCGTATTTATCGTTCTTCCAGCGTATGAGGGACTCCGCACCGTAGACCTTTTCGGTCACTGCGTCAACTATAGGCTGATAACAAAGGAAGAAACCCTCGCAGTTGTCAGTGACGCTGTTCCTTATCGCGTTAAGGCGCTCTATCTTGCGGCGGTTGTCTGAGCCGACAACGTTCTCAAAAATGACGAAATCGCCGAGCTTGTTGTGCTTGGACTCATAGTAGGCGTAGCGCACGCATGAGTAATATGTCTCGGGGTCGATATCGAAGGAGGCTGCGTGTACAGCTCCGCCGCTTATCGAGAGAGATATTTTCTGTCCGTCAACGGTAAAGCTCCTGCTGATATACGAGCGGAAGCGGTTGTATATCTCCATAGCCTCGTTTGCCGTCATATCATGGGAGATTATCGCGAAGCGCGTGCCGTCCATGCGGTAGAGTGCACCGCGGTTCATGAAGAAGTCGTGCAGCTTGGAGCAGAATGACTGAAGCGTTCTGTTTCCGAATTTATAGCCGTAGACGTCGTTGATATTCGAGAATGACGTAATGCCGACCATGAGTATCAGCGCGTCGTCTGCCGAATACATCATGCCCTTGAGGTCGTCAAGGAAGCCGTAGAGACTGCGGACGCCTGTAACGACGTCGATATAGCTGAGGTTGCTGTGGTTGCGGATAATGCCTCCGAAGTACTTGGGAGTGCCGTTCTCGTCGCGCATTATCACTCCCCTGCACGTGCAGACTACGTACTGTCCGTCAGCTCCGCGTGCGTGGTACTGCATATCGTGACCGCTGGCGGAACCATTGAATATAGATTCAATGCTGCGTATGTAGTTTTCGCGGTCGTTGGGGTGGATGTGCTCCGCCCATATGTCACCCGCACCTGTCATGTACTCTGAGGGCAGACCGAAATAATCGACCGCCTTTTTCGACCAGCGCGAGTAATCATCTTCAATGCGGCAGAGGTACACGTATGAACCCTCTGCAATGATAGAAAAAGCGTCAAAAATCTCGTCCAGACGGCTGTTTTCTACGTTGATATCATTCATATCGCACACCTCCGAAAACTAATAGTATTTTAATTATTATAACACATTCTCGTCATAAAATCAATACCAATAATGCACATAAAGTCGAAACATTATTAGTGATATATAACAAAAAATCACCCGCAGAGCATTCTGCGGGTGATAGATTGCATATCAATGCTATTACTTCATAGCCTCTTCAACAGCAACTGCACAAGCAACTGTTGCACCAACCATGGGGTTGGTGCCCATTCATGTATAGCCGATTTGCGGATTCCACAGCGTTGCGCTATGCTGCGTATAATTGCCGAAAAATAGCCGTATTTTCGCAAATTCAAATTCTTATTGACCTTTTGAAATATGTGTCAGAACTTAGCATTTTTCAATTTAGGGTGACAAACGGGTGACAAAATCGCTCCGGTTTCAGGTTATGTTTTCCCTGATAATATCGGCAACTATGAGGACTGCTTCTTTTTCATTAGGGTTCAGATAGACATCATTCAGCTTCTGCTTGGAATACTGCAAATACGAACCTTCAGTCTCAGAGATAAGAAGCTTGGAATAGAAACGTTCCCAGCTGAAATACTCAGAGCTCTCAATAAAATCCTCTGTATGCTCTAAAATATCAGCTATCCTGTTGCCGTCTATAAGACCTGACTTCAAGATCAGCCACTCAAAGGATTCCGGTAAATACAGGCTGACTTCCGGATGCTTCTGCATATAAAGAAACAGCTCTCCCATTTCAGAACCGAAAGCTGCTCCGTCAGCGATAACGATCAGATTTTTTCCCTCGTTGTCCATAACGGTACGTTTTATCTTAGTCTTTCCGCCTGCGCTGATGCAGTTTATATCGTCGGCTGCAACGGCTTTGAAGAAATCATATCCTGAGTTGGAATCCTCAACGATAACAGTTTCTGCCTTGTCAGCTACACTTCGCTCATCTACAGTATAAAGCTGATAGAACGAGTTATACGTCCTGCGCATATCTGCGTACTTGCCGGAAGTATGGATCCCGTATATCTCCTCAACCGAATAAGGAAGATTCGGCAGATTTTCCCTTGTTATGATAACATAGTAATTATTAGTGTCCTTGATCTTTCGTGCAAAGTCGTCAGACTTGATAATGGTGTTCTCCTCGTCTATGAAGACAATGCACTCGCTGACGCTGTTCAGAATGAATTCCCAGTTTGAATTATTGACCGTCAGGCATCTTCTTGCACATGATACCTCAACACCTGAGTCTGCACCAAGTCTGTCGTATGTATCTATCAGAGATACAAGCGTTGTCTTTCCTGTAGCACTATCGCCGCGGACAATAGTTATATTGCGCTTTATATCAAACTCAAACTTCACACGGCTGTTCTGAACGATAATATGATATTTTCCCTTCATAGTTATCTTTCCTCTATCCTGAGCGCTTCGTCAAGGTACTCTTTATAGCTGCCGACCTGCTTGCCTGAATTTACGATAAATGCACTGAAATCTTCGCAGGCACTGAAGTCCATTATATGATGAAGGGCAATGGTAAGATCTTTATGTTTGCTTATCTCATAAATCCATTTAGCACAGTTATCGCCGCAGGCAGAAGCATTGAATATCTTACCTGATTCATCGAACTGCATAAGGATGAGAGTTTTCACACCGCCGGACAGTTCCTTGACAGAAATCGAACCCAGTACAGGGCTGTCAATAGCTCTTGCACTGATAACGTCTGACTTGTCGATATCCTTTATCATTTTTACAGAGAGCGGATCAGTTATCCATTCATCCTCATAGGTATTATCAAAGTACGTCGGAGGATGATATATCGAATTCTCAATATCTCCGAAAACTATTTTTAGCATAAACGCACCTCTTCCGAGAGTTTATTATGTTACTATTATAACCTATAACGGACTGTTTTGCAAGTAGCAGGCAGCATTCTTTATATAAAAAAACGTCGCTCAGGTGTGGTCCTGAACGACGGTCAGATTATTTGAAAACATCCTCCAGAGCATTTTTGCCCTGTTCAGCCTGATTTCGTGTTAGGTGATTATAAATGTTCATTGTAACATTTATGTTTTTATGTCCAAGCCTCTCCTGCACATATTTCAACGGCAGGCCTGCTTCTAATAAACGGGTACAGTGAGTATGTCTCAGGGAGTGAAAATTAAAAGTAGGACAAAACTCATGTATCACCGTACTGGTATGCTGCATGGTCCGTGGCTGGATAAAGCCTCCGTTCTCATATACGTTAATGAAGTCGATCACTTCCCCGCTGCTGGTGTTGATACCGTCTTGCTCATTATAGTGCAAGGTCGTATAGAACTCATCATAAAACTCCTTGTTCGCAGTCTGCTCCGCCCTTAACTCATTTAGCAGATTCAAAACAAACTGATCTATATCGATGATTCTTGAAGAGTTGTACTTAGGCGGTGTAAGATACCACACCTTCTTCTCATCATGCCATTGAAGCTGCTTGTCAATAGTGATAGTCTTATTATCAAAATCAACATTATCCCATGTTACTGCAAAAGCCTCACCTAACCTTAGTCCACAGTGATAAGCAAGCATCATGGGCAGATATGGTGAAGTGCCTTTAGGAAAACGTTCAAATATTTTGTTTATAACATCTTCCTCAATAACATCTCGCACATACATTTAAGCCTTGAAGTTGCTGCGTGATCCTTTAGGTATCTTCACATAAACCATCGGTGATGTCTGTATGTAATGAAGCGGCTGAACTGCGTAATTCAGACTGCTCGAGAGAATTCCCTTTATACTTATTATGGCATTCTTGCTGAAACCTTCTGAGACCAGATCGTTTATAAGCGACTGCAGCTGCTCAGCAGATATGCTTGTCAAAAGATAATGTCCGATTTTAGGCGAAATATGAAGTCTTATATACTTCTTATAACTTGCAATGGTTGAAGGCTTCAAGTTCGGTCGGCAGTACATTTCTATCCAATAATCCATATAGTCGCTCACAGATAATTCCTTAGGTACAAAGACTGTTCCTGCGTTCAGATATTCGTTCATAGCCTTTGTTCCTGCACTAAGAGCATCTGCCTTTGTGGTAAATCCGCCCTTACTGAAACGCTTACGTTTACCCTTAACTCTAGCTACTTCAAAATAGTATTCCCAGCGTCTGCCTCGCTTTCGGGCATTTATTTCTGCCATACTATCCCTCCTATAAGTATGAGGATAGCACCTCCGGGGCGCTATCCTCGTTTGATTGAATGTTACGCTGATACTGAGAGTTTCTCAATATTGCCTGGATCAGTGAGATCATACCCGTCGTACTCGTTGAGGAACTCCATCAGAGTTGCGTGTCTGATCTTTAATGAGCCCAGCTTAAGTGCAGGCAGCAAGCCCGAGCTTACCTGAATAACATTTTCATCTTGACAATCAAATAATCATGTGCTAATATGCAGATAAGACCGACTGCTTTCACAATCGGTCTCATCATACACTTTTCTATTGCACTATTTTGCGTTTACACAGAATTTGGGATTGACTCAAAACGTAGCCGCATGCGTCCGTGTTGCTACGCCTTTTCAGGCGTGGCTTGTACCATGAGCCACTATGGGGCGTTTAAGGAAAAACCCCCGGCTCTGCCGGGGGATGTTTATTATATTCTCACCAAAGTTTAATAGACTGCTTGGGCTCAAAATTAGTTGCAAAATCTGTAAGCAAAGAGGATGCCTCGGGTAAGATTTGTTTACAGCTTTGAAACAGCTTCTATGCCGCTGTGCAGGGCGATGAGCTTATCGCCAGGTATCTATTCCATCAGTGGTTACCGCAGGAGTGACTGCCGCAGTTATGACCTTCGCCGTGTCCGTGGTGGTCACAGGTGGGGGTTGAATTCTGTGCAAGGTTATTTGCAAGGAAAGCCTGTACCGCTTCATCGGCACTGCCGGTATTTCCGCCATAGAGGGTGATGCCAGCCTCCTGCATAGCCATCTGAGCACCTCCGCCAATACCTCCGCAGATAAGCACATCAACTTCTGCATTTTTCAGGAATCCTGCCAGAGCTCCGTGTCCTGCGCCGTTGGTGCCTACGATCTGGTCATTTATTACTTTTCCGTCGGCAACATCATAGAGCTTGAACCGCTCTGTTCTGCCGAAATGCTGGAATATCTGTCCGTTTTCGTATGTCACTGCAATTCTCATGATCCTGCTTCCTTTCTGATTCGTGTCAGCTATAAATGTCTTCGGCTTATTCAATTATATAACTGTTTCCGACTTATGTCAAGTATTGGTAAAACTTTCCTTGAAGCAGATACTCATACACAGGCTCTGGCTTGATCATATTCCTCCCTTGGTGGATGTCGGTTTCTTCTTGTTTTTTACTGCATTTGCTTGAGGCTGAGCGTTTACAGCTTCCGGTGCAGACTTCTTTGCCTTTTTGTTCGCAATAACAGCCTGGGAATAAGTTTCGATGAGCTTGACGCCGCCGTCCTTCTCAGCAAGCTTTTTCAGGGCCATAGCCTTTTCCCATGCGTCTTTGCCCTTGAGCCCATTCTTTATCCTTTTAAATACATCAGCGTTCTGTATTTTCTCGGAATTGACATCAAAGAACATCTCTGCTGCATCCTCAGATATCTCGTTCTTCCCGATGAACTTATTTGAGAACTTAGCGTTCAGGATACCGACAGTGCAGTCCTCCACTTCCTTGATGATCTTCTTCTGCTCTTTGGGATCGGTTGGCTTTCTTTCGGGGTCGATGTCGCCGAGGCGCTCTGCCCACTGCTTATCATCAAGAACGTCAACCACCTTGTCGGAAAGGCTTGCGTTCCCGAGTATCTTCGGGTCCTTGCAGGCGTATTTCGACTTATACTCCTTGCAGAACTCAAGTATCTTTTTGTTTGCTCTGAATCGCGTTTGACCTGCTGACGTTATAGGTTCCCAGTTGGGGTCGTTCAGATGCTTCTTGCCCCTCTTTTCCCTGTCATAAGCGATTGCTTCCTTTTCGAGCTTATCAACCATTTCATCTCTTAAACGAACATATTTATCGTCATACGAACGTTCATTTGTCTTATTGCAGATATCCAAAAGTCTGTCCATCTGATGCTTTAATCTTGAAAGCTCGTGAGATGTGCCGAAGCCAGTCCATGAGAACCAGCGATTCTCATCGAGACCAATTCTGCTCTCGCGGAGGCCATTCCATATCTCACTCGAAACGCCGTGACGTTCCTTTGCACCCTCGGGGAGATTTACCTCATTCTTTGAGGGCTTCTTGGACTTTTCGATTTCCATAGCCCTTTTGAGCTCTTCACGATCCTCGTCCATGATATCATAGAGCTTTTTGTCCTCCTCAGAGAGGTTGTCGATACAGAACTTATTTCCCTTCTTGAATGCCTCTTCCTTATCTTTGAGTTCCTTCTGCATGAGCTGGTATGCTTCCTCTGCCTGTCTGAACATCTCATCCTCGTCCTCTTCAGGCTCGGGAGCAGCATTCATCTGACTTGTTTGTCTCTCAGCCGACTCAGCTTTTTTAAATTCCTCATACTTCTTGTTTTTTATCTTCTCAAGAGCAGCTCTCTTTCTTATCTCCCTCTTGTCCTCCATGGCCTGAAGTTCACGCTGATACTCAGCCATGCCGTTTATTCTGATATCTTTGCCCTTAGGCATCACTTCTGATGCTTTGATCACGGTCTTTCTATAAATCTCAGGCTCAATGATCTTAAGGTCCTTAAGCGGCGTTGAAAGGATCTTCTGGCATTCCTCATCGGTAAAGTCCTGAAAAACTATTCCCTTGGAGGTAGGATCAACCTGATCAAGCATTTCCCTTATTTTATCCTCCCCTTTCATTGCATTCATAGATTTATCTTCAAAGCGTACCTCTTTATCTGCATAGTCGGGAACAATCTCCGTTTCAAGGATGACCTTGTTAGCGTTATTATTCGGTGTTGCCGTCTCAGGTTTTATCTCGCTTATTGTATACCTGAGCTTTAGCGCTTTCGTCGGAGCAAAATTCGCGGCAGGTGCGTCAAAGGCATTGTCTGAAGGAGTCCTGCGCACAGCTTGCTTCACCTCCTCTGGCGACCAACTGTCAGAGACTTTATGCGGAGAAAGGCTTGTCGGCTAATTCGTTTTACCGCCGTGTCAGGGAGTATGAAGCGGAACGCGGGGCCGCAGATCCGGATTCAGCTTGACAGCCTCCTCAGACAAACGGAGATGCACCTCAGTGCCGTCCGAGCTTGCGGAGTCGGGGACACAGGCTCTGTGCGGAAAACTAACTGCTGAAAAGAAAAGACCTGAGAAATGCTCGTGTGAGCAAATCTCAGGTCTTTTCCGTGATTAGCGTTTTCAAGCTGATTTTCAATCATTACCTTGATACCTGTAGTTTCATCAACGGCAGCAATATCACATCACACGGGCTGTCGCTGCACGCTTTGTCAGTCTGCCTTGCTTTGATATTTTTTCAGGATAAAGGCATCCGCTCCCAGCAGGTTTTCAGTGCAGGCTGGCTGTCCGGATCGTTTCCGGGACATCACACAGCCGCCCATGCACACCGGCAGCTTTTCGCAGCGCAGACACTTGTCGTCTTCGGGGAAAAAGTTTTCATAGATAAATGCCGCATGGCGCTTCTCTATGATGTCAAAGCTGCTCTCGTCAAGCTCGGTGATATTGCAGAAAGCGGTGCTTTCATCAGCAGCAGCCACATTGCAGTGCGCAAACACATAACCCCGGTCATCTATCACATAGTCATTTGGCTGAACGATATGGCATCGACCGAACGCTGGCTCGAACACTCCCGATCGTTCGGAAAGATCGGTCTTTGCCTCTATGTGGTGATACTCCTCTGCTGTAAGCTCCTCGATCCCGGTGAGATCTTTGACCTGACGGTCAACGTGTACCCTCGCAGGAGAACAGCGCATTTCGTTCCCGGTCTTTGCGGCGATCGCCCGTATTTCCTCGCACAGCCCGTTATAGGACGCTGCGCTGCCCTTGTGCAGATTCGACCGGATATTGAGTATCATGCTTGTCCTGATGTTCGACAGATTGTCGATGATCCTGGCGAAGGTCGCACCGCCGCCGTGCAGATACCTTGTCTGATCGTGCAGCTCGCCGTATCCGTCCAGGGTAATCAGCACAAAACCGCAGCCAATGTCTTCAAGCAGATCGACCATTTTCTGATCCAGCAGATAGGCATTGGTATGGATATTCGTGGTAAAGCTGACACAGTATTTCTGCGCAAGTGACCGAAAGCCGTGTCCGAGATAGTCGATGATATCAGGAACAAGGAGCGGTTCTCCGCCGAACCAACCGACACTCAGTTCACTGAAATTTCCCTCGGAGAGCCGTTTTTCTGTGTAACGCAGGATCTGATCCTGCACCTCCCTCGACATATGTCCGCTTCGTCTGCTCTGAAAGCAGTAGGGACAGGCGAAATTGCACAGGGATGTGACGTGCAGAGTCAGTCCGAGTGTTCCGACCGCCTGTTTCATTCTGTATTCCAGGCTATCCCTTGCAAACTTCCGGAGCTGCTCCGTCTCGTCCAGGGGTGTCATAAAGCCGTATTTGTACCACGTCTGCAAAAAAGGGTCGTCATCGGGCAGTTCATCCGCAAAGTCAAACAGCCGTTTCTGGACAGGGCCAAGCCGCATGAGCGCACCGGTGAAGAAATGATACAGCAGCACATCCTTCGTCCCCGGCAGCGGTGTGATGTGATGAAATCTTGAATGTTTCATTTACTCACCTCTGTCAGTAATGGCAGCGATAACAGCTCGTGTAAGTCCCATCTGGAAGAAAATAGAAGTAGGCGTTGTGATGACAATAATCATCCTCCCCCAAATTCTGATATCGTACAGGTGCATACACATATTCTAACAGCTCGCCGTTGCCTGTCCTGAAATACTTTCTTCCATTCACAGTAACGACATCGTAATTTACGGTGTATGAGTAACCGCCATGCAAATCGTAATCCACTCTGCCTCCTGTTACCATCTCCAGGTCATCCAGACTGAGCTCCATGCCTTCGGCTTCCATGAGCCTGCGCACATCCTCGGCAGACTTGCAGGCATTCAGTTTTTTCTCCATTTCGGGCGTCATATCCTGTTTGCGTTTCATGATATCACTCCTTTCCTAATGATACGGTTATCGCTGAAGATATTTCTATGTATAATATACCATATTTATCTCAAAAAGTCAACTGTTTTTTTACAAAAAAACAAATTTGTGTTTGCAATCTAAAATGTCACCAAAGATTGAAAAGTTCACACCCACAGCGTTGGCGAACTGGCATAATGAAAATCCGCCAAACATTTTTTGATCTGGTGAAACGCCACATCGGTCTTGGAAGTATCAACATTTTTCACTGGAGAAAATCCCGTTTCAGAGCTTGTCATCAATAGTATCATCAAAAAAAAGAAAAAGATATGCCGTCCGCATCAGATCACGGATAGCACATCTCATTTATTCGTATCATAGTCTTTTTCCTGAATCTCTTTCGTCAAAGCCACGCCGTCCCTGAAGCCGGCCTTGTATCGGAAGATAGCCAATGATAAGCCTGCAAGTGTTTCATCCCAACAAAAACAGATCCGCAGCAGCACCTGCGCACTCACGCCGTATTTGATATGCTGATCGAGGAGATACTGCGTCCCTCGTAGGGCATGAGGTAGCCGCTCTGGCGCATTTGCAGCGTTTCCTTGCCGCAGCCCTGTGCTTCCCACGAGAAGCGTTCTGCATAGAGGGCAAGCTCTTGCATTTCGAGATCGCCACGTCGATCGTACCGCCCGCATCGAAGCTGAACGAATGTAGCATTTCCATTCGGAATTCAGCATGATACGCCGGTTCCGTTGTCTGAATATTCTCCGGCAGATTCGGAAAACCATGCAGCCGTGACCGCAGCCGGCGGAGGGCTTCCAGAATACAGATTTTCAGGACTTCCTTCACCTGCAAGCCCTTTCCGATTGCTGTCGCATAGAACCGGGGCGCTTTCGTGCGATAGAGGTGGGTGCAAGGCATTGGCCGGCTCATTTCGGATGGATGATTCAAGGGGGGGAATGACTTCATGATTACGTTCTCTCTGGCGATACTATTAGCATATCCTGATTCACCCGGCAATGCAAACTTGTGCATCGTACTGATCACGGCTTTTTTATTCCATGAATCTGCTTGCCGCAAGACAGGCCCCGATACAAAGATCCTGCTCCCACAGTATGGACACGACACATCTTCATGTATTTCCACCGGCATATCAAACGGATGGTTTTTGCTGCCTGACCGGAGACATTCCGGACAAGGATCCTTTGTACACCGAACGCCCCAGTTGATAGGGACAGGTTCGGCATTTCTTTTTATTCATTTTCATAGCGTGGTCTGAAATAAGGGCCGGAAAACTGTGCAGAAGTTTCCATGCCGCGTCCTTTCTTGAAGCATCCATGCCTTTCCTGCGTGTCAATCCAAAACTGAATTGCTCCCGGTACTACCTGAATATGTAAGCTTCCAAGTGTACCGTTCCAGTACCGGCACAGGGCGCAGCATTTGGAGCTGCGATTGACTGTTGTTCCGTTCGTCATACTGCTGTCACGATCCATTTCTTCATTTGATACCATCCTTCCTGTATGCAGGACACTCTCCTAGCTGGAAAACAATCCAGGTTGGGCTTATCGGCATTCGCAATGCCATCAATACCAAGCTTTCTTGAAAAATGCAGAACCCGGCTCTCCGACACATTGCCCTTCCAATGCCACGATCGTATCATCAATATCAAATGAGATCAACTTGATTCCCTCCTCCTGAAGGAGGGAATAGTTAATATATAAATTATACCATGAAACACCAATGATTGCAAGAAAAAACGCTTTTTAACAAGAATTTGACAAAATACGCAAAAGAGTTTGGTGAATTTGTACATATTCACGATCGGCAGGCTGTGGATACATCCGGCAAGGCAGGCAGCTTTGCGATGATTCGTGCGGTTTGTTTGGAAAATCCCTAGCGATTCAATCAGCTCCGGGTGCTTGGTGCAGTTATTTCGCAGGTACACGCTCCTTGCCGGAATGAGGAATGACCGAAAACTGAAAAGTCCTTAGTCATAGGGAAAACACCCTATGGCTAAGGACTTCTGTTCCTCTGCTATTGAACGCGGAACCGGAATTCCTCATTCCTGATTCCGTTTTCCGGGTTTCCCGCAGGTCACTTCACCGGAAGAGCCACGATCAGCTGTACGACATATTTCAGAATGGTCAGCGAATCCGTGCTGTCGAGCGTGGCATTGCCGTCTACATCTGCACGCGCTTTCGCATCATCCTCCAGCGTGGCAGACCCCAGCAGGTATTTGTTCAGCGCGATCACATCCATGATATCCACTGCACCGTCGCCGTTGACATCGCCGTAATCCGTGGTTTCCCGCTCCGGGCGGTCGGGCGGTGTCGGGCGTGTTTCGGTGATGATGTTGCCGTCCTCGTCCGTTGCAGTCGTTGTCTCCGGCGATGCGGGCGGGGTGTCATTGGTGGAGGGGGCGGTCGGGTCAGAGATCACTTCGGTCGTTGTGGTCGTTTCGGTCGTCGCTGTTCCCGGCGCCGGTTCTGTGGAGCTGACCGGCTCAGAAGCGCCTTCACGCCACGGATCCCATGAAGCATAGGGCGTGTAGCTGTAAGCATCTGCCAGCGTTGCGCCGGAGGTATCCGCCGTGGTCTCATACGCACCGGTGACGGTGATGGTGTAGTCGGAGTCGCCCGAAACAACGGTCTGTCCGCCGGATACAATGCTCACCGTTTTGCCCGATGCGTCAACGATCGCACCGCCTGCATTGTAAAGATTCGTCACAGTCGAATCCCCTGTGCAGACCCAGTCGGAATCCGCATCCACATAGATGCTGCAATAGCCTGACCCGCTGGAGGTCTGCCCGAAGGTGTTGTCATTGACGACTGCACCCGTCAGCACGGAGCCATCTGTCAGGTACAGATCGAGCTCGGAAATATTATCCCAGCCAACGTTGCCGGAAAGCGCCTGGTCGATGCAGGTAAAGATGCAGTCCGCACCGTTCGTGCCGGTTTTGCCCCATCTGGAAAAGCCGGAAACGAGCAGGATGTAGTCAAAATCATTGCCGGACGTGTGGATGTCCACATCGTTGAGGGTGATCTGGGATTCGGTGTTCGTATTGAAGAAAAGCGCCGAGGTATTGCCGTTTGCAGTGCAGTCAATGGAACCGCCGTCCATATAGAATTCAAAATTGCCCACGGAGGAATCGCCGGACATGGACTGGTAGAGAATGATGCCCCACGTCAGGTTGTTGTTCTCCGTTTCGACCGGCGCATCGCCGCTGAGGGTGCAGTCCCACATGGCAAGGCTGTTGCGTCCTTCGATGCAGATACCCTCCGATTTCGTCGCCGTCAGAACGGAATCTCCAATGGTGATGTCCGCAGTACAATAAACCGCAGGGGAGCGCGTGCCGTTCGAGGTGTAGGAGCCGCCCTCAACGACTATGGTACCGCCGCCTCTGTACGAACGAAGCGCGGCAGAGGATTGCCCTTCACTCGTGGCATTGACATTGTACGCATAGAGCGTTCCGCCGCCTGCTGCATGAATGCCGCCAGCGGTGTTGGCGGTTGTGTGGATGGTGGCATTGCGGACATAGGTCACGCCCGTATTGTAGGAGAAAATGCCGGCACCGCCCTTGTCGGTGGATTGGATCGCAGCACCGTCAATATACGATGTTCCGTCCACGGTCAGGACAGTGGCGCCGATGCCGTAAAAGCTCGCATCATCGCCGCCCGTTGAGGATGAACCGGAACGGGATGCGGTCACATTTTCCATCCAGACCGTGCCGCCGTTGTTGAGGATGGCACTCGAATCCGCGGACGATGAATCCACAGATGGCGAATAGGCAGTAGTCGTTGTAGTTGTAGTGGTAGTGGAAGTTGTTGTATTAGTGGTTGTCGTCGTAGATTCAGTAGTTGTTTTTTCTGAAGTTGTCGTAGCTGAAGTAGTCGTTGTTGTAGCTTAGGTCGTAGTTGTATTTATGGAAATATCGGAGGTAGTCATAGTTACAGGAGTTTCACCATATCCGAGATAGCTTTCGATAGTATCAGTGCCGCCCGTGGAAACGTATGCGTAATAGGTCAGTATCGTGGAGGCATCCTTTGCGTCAGCCTTTCCGTCCTTGTTGACGTCAGCTGCGTTCTTTTCTGCATCGGACAACGTAGATTCTCCGCCTGTGGAAAGCTTCGCGTACTCAACGAGCACGAACGAAGCGTCCTTTGCGTCTATCTTTCCATCGCCTGTGGGGTCGCCGAGAGATGTATTTGCGGAAGCTCCATCGATTGCTTCAAATGCAAATCCGTAAGTCTCGGCATACTTCTGTGCTGTTGAGTCCGAATATCCGCGTATAACGGTAGCCCCCTTAACGCCGAGAGTTGTTTCATCATTACTGATATAGCACTCAGGATTGTTTATAGTGATTGATGTAAGCGAAGCACACTCACCAAATGCGCATCTACTTATTTCCTCTACAGAAGCAGGAATATCAATGCTCTCAAGAGCGATATCTCGTTCAAATGTGAAGGGACCTATCTCTTTGAGAGAATTCGACATCTTTACGTTTTTAAGATTCTCCATATCCTTGAAGGCGAGCATCTTAATCTCAATGACCGAGTCAGGCATGATAACGCTCTCAAAGGGGTAGCCGAGGAAAACATCACTTCCGATTATTTCGACATTGTCGGTAACGACGTACTCAGTAGGAGGATCAGCAGTAGGCAGAGCACAGATAGTTTTCTTGTCCTTGCTGTATAATACTCCTTCCAACGTACAGTATTCAGGATTGTCCTCATCGACAGTAAATTTTATGAGATTTGTCGTACCTCTGAATGTACCGCTGTTGTATAAATCTGTAAGTGAAGCAGGCACATGAATAGATGTAAGTTCAGGCTGATTTGCGAAAGCGATTGCCCATGTTCGTGTGACGGGTAACCCATTTACTGTTTCGGGGATAGAATATTCGCCCTTGACGTTGTCGGGAATATCCACTAACTCAGCATGGTCTTCATAAAGTGCGAATTTCGCATCGTCCACAACGACATCCTCGTAATCGGATGCATTCACCGTCAGCTCATAGCACGGCTGATATGCCACCATAACCGCGGGAGTTCCGCAAACGATACTGCAAGCCATTACAGCTGCCATAGTTTTTCTCAATTTCATCTTATTACCTCCTGAGTAATTGATAAGATTATTATACCACTAAAGCAAAAGGAATCAAGTATTTACCGATTTTATCTCAAAACAATACTTATCCGCTTATCGTCGATGCAAGATACAAATAACCAGTAATACAGGCTTCCCTTAATGATATATGATAAGAGCCTTGCCCCATTGTGAGGACTCATTGTTTTTATTCAGATAAACACATTGACGTGAATATCACGCCAGCTTAGTATCCTACGCTTTGTGGACTTCGCGTAAAGGTATTCTTTAGCATCGTCAAGATTCAGCGTAAAATAGCCAATCTGAGTATATTTTGGAATTACTTTCCTTCGTTGATTGCGGCCTGAGCAGCAGCAAGTGGAGCCGTCACCCACAATAAACTTAGGGTGACAAACGGGTGACAAAACGCATTATCTTCTCAAAAAATAGTAAAATCCTGACAAGTCATATGACTTGTCAGGATTTCATTTATTATTGTATTATAGCCGATTAGCTATTACTTCATAGCCTCTTCAACAGCAACTGCGCAAGCAACTGTTGCACCGACCATCGGGTTGTTGCCCATGCCGATGAGACCCATCATCTCTACGTGAGCAGGAACAGATGAAGAACCTGCGAACTGAGCGTCGGAGTGCATACGTCCGAGAGTATCAGTCATACCGTAGGAAGCAGGACCTGCTGCCATGTTGTCGGGGTGGAGAGTACGTCCTGTACCGCCGCCCGAAGCAACTGAGAAGTATTTCTTGCCAGCGTCAACGCGCTCCTTTTTGTATGTTCCTGCAACGGGGTGCTGGAAACGAGTGGGGTTAGTGGAGTTACCTGTGATGGAAACGTCAACGTTCTCCTTCCACATGATAGCAACGCCCTCGCGAACGTCGTTTGCACCGTAGCAGTTTACCTTAGCACGGAGACCGTCGGAGTAAGCCTTGCGGAATACCTCCTTGACCTCGCCTGTAGCGTAGTCCATTTCTGTCTCGATGTATGTGAAGCCGTTGATACGCGCGATTATCTGAGCAGCGTCCTTGCCGAGACCGTTGAGTATAACACGGAGGGGCTTCTGACGAACCTTGTTAGCCTTCTCAGCGATACCGATAGCACCCTCAGCAGCAGCGAATGACTCGTGACCTGCGAGGAATGCGAAGCACTCTGTGTCCTCCTCGAGGAGCATCTTGCCGAGGTTGCCGTGACCGAGACCAACCTTACGCTGGTCAGCAACGGAGCCGGGAATGCAGAATGCCTGAAGTCCCTCACCGATAGCAGCAGCAGCGTCAGCAGCTCTTGTGCAGCCCTTCTTGATAGCGATAGCGCAGCCTACAGTGTAAGCCCACTTAGCGTTCTCGAAGCAGATAGGCTGGATGCCCTCAACGAGCTTGTAGATGTCAAGACCCTTAGCCTTGCAAACGTCAGCACACTCCTCGATGGAGTTGATGCCGTATTCCTTTATAACAGCGAGAATCTGCTTCTCACGTCTCTCATATGATTCAAATAAAGCCATTGTACAAGTCCTCCTTATTCCTTTCTGGGGTCTACGAGCTTAACAGCGTCAGCAACTCTGCCGTACTGACCCTGAGCCTTCTCGAAAGCAGTGTTAGCGTCGTCGCCGCCCTTGATAAAGTCCATCATCTTGCCGAAGTTTACGAACTTGTAGCCGATGATCTGGTTGTCGGCGTCGAGAGCAACCTTTGTGATGTAGCCGTCTGTGAGCTCGAGGTAGCGGGGACCCTTAGCGAGTGTGCCGTATGTAGTACCGATCTGTGAACGGAGACCCTTACCGAGGTCCTCAAGACCTGCACCGATAACGAGACCGCCCTCAGAGAATGCGGACTGTGAACGACCGTAAACGATCTGGAGGAAGAGCTCTCTCATAGCAGTGTTGATAGCGTCGCAAACGAGGTCAGTGTTAAGAGCCTCGAGGATAGTTCTGCCGGGGAGGATCTCAGCAGCCATAGCAGCGGAGTGGGTCATACCCGAGCAGCCGATAGTCTCAACGAGAGCCTCCTGGATAACGCCCTCCTTAACGTTGAGAGTGAGCTTGCAGGTACCCTGCTGGGGTGCGCACCAGCCGATACCGTGTGTGAAGCCTGAGATATCCTTTATCTCCTTAGCCTTGACCCACTTTGCCTCCTCAGGAATGGGAGCCGCGCCGTGAGCAACGCCCTGTGCGATAGGGCACATTGTTTCAACTTCGTGAGAATAGATCATTATAAATACTCCTTTCAGATATTATAAGAGAAGCCTGTCCTAACGCAGAGCGCCTGTTCAGCCGTTCTCTCACATACAAATTTATTATACAACATTTAAGCCCTTGAATCAAGGTGTTTTGACAAATCTTCATCAATCTATTGTTAGTAAAATCTAACGATTATAACTATTGCTTTTTTCTCCGAAAAGTAGTATAATATAAAAGTTAATGTAAATAAATATGTCGTTTCAGAAAAAAGAAGGTAAAATATGTCAGATAATCAGAATCCGCTGGGATACGCCTCAGTCACGGGGCTTATGTTCAAATTTGCTATTCCCAGCATTATAGGTATGCTCGTCAGCGCTCTCTATAACATCGTAGACCAGCTCTTCATCGGTCAGGGCGTCGGCACCAACGGCAACGCCGCAACAAACATCGCGTTTCCGTTTTCTACGGCGTGCATGGCGATAGCTCTACTGCTCGGTATCGGCGGAGCTTCATGCTTCAATCTCACGCTTGGACGCGGCGACAAGAAGCTCGCGGGCTTCTATGCGGGCAACGCAATAACAATGCTTATCTCGTGCGGAGTGGTTTTGTCAGTGATAACGCTCGTTTTCCTCACTCCCCTGCTCAAATTCTTCGGCTCGCCCGACGAGGTGCTCCCCTATGCGCAGGAGTACGTCAGAGTTACGGCGCTTGGCTTCCCGTTCCTCATACTCACGGCTGGCGGAGGTCACATCGTCCGCGCGGATGGCAGTCCCACGATGACGATGATATGCAACCTCACGGGAGCTGTCATCAATACCGCTCTTGACGCGCTGTTCGTGCTCGGCTTCAAGTGGGGCATGACGGGAGCGGCGGCGGCTACGGTCATAGGACAGGTCATATCAGCGGTCATAGTGCTTTTATATCTGCGCCACTTCAAGACCGTGGAGCTCACAATGAAGCACTTCAAGCCGCAGTTCACCACGGTAAAGCGCATAGCTACCATAGGAATGGCTTCGTGCTTCAATCAGCTTGCTATCGCTGTCGTGCAGATAGTCCTCAACAACTCGCTCAAGCACTACGGAGCACTGTCGATATACGGCGATAAGGAGCCGCTAGCAGTCGCGGGTATCGTTATGAAGGTCAATATGATAGTTTTCTCGATAGTTATCGGTCTCGCGCAGGGAACTCAGCCTATCGAGAGCTTCAACTACGGCGCGCGGAAGTACAGCCGCGTGAAAAAGGCGTATATCCTCGCTATCGTCACTGGCGGAGCTATCTCGCTAGTTGCATTTGTGATGTTCCAGCTCTTCCCGCGGGAGATACTCTCGCTCTTCGGTGAGGGCAGTGAGACGTATTTCGAGTTCGGCGTGAAATTCTTCCGTATATTCCTCTTCTTCACTTGGGCAAACTGCCTCCAGCCGATAACATCGACCTTCTTCACCTCGATAGGCAAGCCGATAAAGGGCGTGTTCCTCTCGATGACGAGGCAGATGATATTCTTTATGCCTTTCCTCGTAATAATGCCTATGTTCCTCGGAATTGAGGGAATAGTTTACACAGGTCCCATAGCCGACGTATTATCGGCAATAGTAGCAATTACAATGGCACTTTTCGACTTCCGCGCAATGAACAAGCTCGCCGCAAAGGAGGGAGTTCCTGCATGATACAGGATATCGCCGAAAGACTGGATAATTCCTACCGTCCCGATGCCGAGTCGTCCGCTGAGGACACGCTTTTTGTTTTCCGCGATATGGACGTGCTTGCGTGCGAGGATATGTCCGCTCCGTTCCCGACTGCGGCTGAGGTAAAGCACGCAGACAAGCCGCTCTATCTCTTTTCTATCGGCGACAGACGCTTTTTCCTCACGCTTGATAGGGAGGCTTCTGCTCCCGAGAAGTTCAGCTATGTGAACGTCAGACAGCTCCGTAGACGCCATGATGCCGTCAGAGCCGAGCTTTTCGCGATGTTCACGGCATTTCATCTGTACAAGTGGTACTCATCTAACAAATTCTGCGGCTCGTGCGGAGCGCCGACATCTCCCGACAGCAAGGAGCGCGCTCTGCGCTGTGGCAAGTGCGGTGCGATAATGTACCCGCGGATAGCTCCTGCGGTAATTGTCGGGGTGACGAACGGCGACAAGCTCCTCGTTACACGCTATGCCAAGGGCAGAGGCGTCGGCTTCGACGCGCTCGTTGCGGGCTTCACAGAGATAGGCGAAACGCTCGAGCAGACAGTCGAGCGCGAGGTCATGGAAGAGGTCGGACTGCGCGTGAAGAATATCCGCTATTATAAGTCCCAGCCGTGGGGGCTCTCGGGAACTATGCTCTCGGGTTTTTACTGCGATGTCGACGGCGACGACACGATAACGCTCGACGAAACAGAGCTCAGCTCCGCAGTGTGGACTGAGCGCGGGGATATTGTCGGTCAGCCTGATGACCTGAGCCTGACCAACGAAATGATGAAAAGATTCCGCGACGGAAAAGCCTGAATAGTTTTTTCGTCGCAGATATTGCTTTTCTTTTGAACATATGGTATAATAGTATTTGTTTACTGGGGTATAGCCAAGCGGTAAGGCAACAGACTTTGACTCTGTCACGCGTGGGTTCAAATCCCGCTGCCCCAACCAGCGGCGTGTCGCCGCCTCCGATTTCGTTTTACTTCATTCAAAATGCATAGTCTGCTTTCGGTTGGAAGAAAAATGGGACCTAAACTTTTATATAATACGGGCGCCCGCGCTTCGCAAGGTCGCTCGCAAGCTCGCTTACTATTTTGAAACGTCAGTTTGCTTTCGCGAGTCGTAGTTAATATAGATTATGACATTCCTAATTCTCAATTCGTGAGGAGGCGTACTTATGAAACGCAAGGACTACATAACTTGGGACGAATACTTCATGGGCATTGCTATGCTCTCCGCAGAGAGGAGCAAGGACAATAATACTCAGGTCGGAGCGTGCATTGTCAATGACGAGCACAAGATTGTTTCGGTCGGCTACAACGGTATGCCTACAGGCTGCGATGACGATGATATGCCGTGGGAGCGCGAGGGCGAATCCGTTCTTGATACGAAATACCCGTTCGTATGCCATGCGGAGCTCAACGCCATTCTCAACAGCAGTGCAAGCTCGCTGAACGGCTGCACGCTCTATGTAACGCTGTTTCCGTGCAACGAGTGCGCAAAGGCGATAATCCAGTCGGGTATCAAGCGCGTCGTATACTACAGTAACAAGTACGACGGCACCGACAGCGTCACCGCTTCAGCCATGCTTTTCGACAAGTGCGGAGTCAAGGCAGAGCAATACGCCCCGACAGGCAAGAAGATAGAGCTCGATATGTAATAGAAGATAACGAAAAACAGCCGCTTTCCGTAGCGGCTGTTTATTATTTTACAGTGTTTTCATTTCTTCAGGTACTTAGAGAGCTTTTTTTTTCGCTTCTGTTCGTACATGATCTTATCTGCCTCAGTTACAAAGCGGAAGATATCCTCTCCCTCCTGAGGCTTTGCTATTGAAAAGCCGATGCTCGCGCTTAGTGCGAATGGGTTCTCCATACTGTTGTTGACGACGTCGATGCCGTCCTGTATTCGCTTGGTGAGCTCATTTGCAAGCTCTTCGTTGTAACCTGCGGCAAATACGATGAATTCATCTCCTCCGAAGCGGCAGTATATCTCGCCGTTTTTGCAGGTGCTCCGCAGAACGCCTGCAATCGAGCGTATTGCTACGTCTCCGATTTCATGACCGTAGGTATCGTTTATCGTCTTGAGTCCGTCGAGGTCGATGAACATGAGCATAACGTTTCTGTTATTGGCTATGCACTCGGAATAGAGCTTCTTTGTTGCCTGAACGAAGCCGTTTCTGTTGTATATTCCCGAGAAGGTGTCCTGTATGTAGAGCTTGCCGAGTCGCTCTACAGCGTACTCAAGGGTGATAAGCTTTCGCATATTCTCGAGCGAGTTGCTCATGGTCAGACACCACGACTGGAAAAGCGAATTGTATATCGGCAGTTTGCAGTTGCATATCGCCATATAACCGAGGCATCTCTCGCCGAAGTGGAGCGGCACCATATAGTAGACTCTTCCTGCCTTTTTATTGCTGTTCAGCTTGGGGATAAGGTCTTTTGTGGCAACAGTCGATACATCGTCATAGAATCTGCCGCGGTAGTACGCTATCGGAACGTACATCTCGTCAGTGTATCTCGTGGGTATCTCTGCCTTTTTTTCGGTATGACGCTCGTCGGGACGCTCATTATCCCAGTCCTGACAGATGCAGAAGTAAAATTCATCGGGGTCCATATCCGAGCAGAATGCCTTGACTGATGTGATGTAGTCGTCGAAGGTAGCGCAGCCCTGTAGGTCACAGGTGAACTTGTTGAACATCGACATATACGCCGATATTTTTTCTACGCGGTTGTAGTTAGCGATATTGAGCTCCTTGTACTGCTTTACGTCACTCACTGCGCTGTCCTTGCAGCCGCAGCTCTCTGTGAAGCGCGGAGACATATCAAGTATCTGCGATCTTTCCTGCTCTATGCCATTGAAGTGGTTGAAAAGCATCTTGCAGGCAAGCTGTCCCGAGAAGTTGAACGGACGTGCCACAGATGTGAGCTCTATGCGGAAATTGTGGTTGTTATATGTATTGTCAAAGCCTGAAACAGCTATTTCATCGGGGATCTTGTAGCCTGCTTCAAAAAGACGGCTGACAGCTGAAGCTGCCATTACGTCGTTTGCGCATATGATCGCCTCAGGCATATATTTATTGGTGTGCAGGAAGCTGTCAACAGCCGCTTTTCCCGCAGGAGCACGGAAATCGCCGTAGTATATCCTGTCCTCGGCTATGCTGAGACCGTTTTCATTGAGCACCTCAAGGAAGGCGTTAAGTCTGTCCATGCTCTCGGGATTATCCTTCGGACCTGAGATATAGTTGAACTTCGTGAAGCCGTGTACATTGATAAAATGCTCGGTTATCCTGCGCATGGCTGACTTGTTGTCTATACCGATGTAGTACATCCCCTCGGCGTCGTCATCCATGCTGACGGCGGGTATACCTGCGGCGCGGATACGGCTGCGGATATCTTCAACGACCGCCTTGTCGTCGATAGTATTGGTGAGGAGGATAGCTCCGTCGAACGTGGAAAAGTCAGCAAGGCGGAAAATATTATACTCTCCGGAATCGTGAACGGGATTTCCCATTGTACCGCTGAAGGATGCAAACATCACAAGGTCAAGCATACATTCCGCGGCAGCAGACTCTATGCCGTGAAGGATACTGCTCTGATAATTCTCGTCAATTCCCGCGACTATAACTGCAATTTTATATTTTTTCAAATCAGACTCACATCCTTTCCCTCAAATTTTCATATAAACAATATACATATATTTTACACCAAAGCAAAAAGAAAATCAATACTTTTTTATTATAATATTCATTGGAAAAATTAACCTTTCGTTCATATCTGTCTACAAATTGTATATTTTACTCTTTGATTTACAATTAGTTCAATATTTTCACAACTGCTCATATTCCAAAATTTTCACAGTTAGCGGTGTAAAATACCGTCAGACTGACGAAAATCGAGGTTTTACATTGTGCGTTGTTGACAAATCACAAAAAAATGGTATACTTAAATATAGCAGAACACGAAATTCTTACTGCGGAGGTATTCTGATGAAAAATATCTGGCACAACATCAGTCCCAAAAGGATCAGTCCCGAGAGCTTCTACGCGGTCATCGAGATAGGCAAGGGCAGCAAGATAAAGTATGAGCTTGACAAGGACACGGGTTATATCAAAATGGACCGTATCCTCCATACATCTACCCACTACCCTGCCAATTACGGCTTCATCCCGAGGACCTACTCCGACGATAAGGACCCGCTCGACGTTCTCGTGCTGTGCTCCGAAACTCTTATGCCGCTCACTCTTGTTGAGTGCTACCCTATCGGAGTGATCCGTATGCTCGACAACGGTCATCACGATGACAAGATAATCGCTGTCCCGTTCAACGACCCGAACTACAATATGTACATGGACATCGACCAGCTTCCCAAGCATATCTTCGACGAGATGACTCACTTCTTCACCGTTTACAAGGAGCTTGAAAACAAAACTACTGTCGTAAACGAGGTCGACCACGCCGACGTTGCAAAGGAGATAATCGCGGGCGATATCGACAACTACATCGAAAACTTCTGCAAATAAGTACCCAACGACGAAAACGAAAGGAATTTTTTATGACTGCTTCAAGTGAAAATTTATTCATCAGTGAATCAAGCGCTGCACCTATCGGCATCATCGCAATGAACAGCGTTACCGAGCTCGGCAACAAGATCGACGGTTACCTCACGGAATGGTCAAAGCTCGCAGGCTATGAGACTGACAGCTACCTCATCGAGTGTGAGTGTCCCCGCTTTTCATCAGGCGACGGTAAGGGCCTTATCAAGTCTACTGTCCGCGGTATCGACCTCTTCATCATTCTTGACGTCGGAAATTACAGCATCAAGTATGACTACTTCGGAATGCAGAATGCTATGTCCCCTGATGACCATTTCCAGGACCTCAAGCGTATCATTCAGGCTGCAAGCGGCAAGGCTCACCGTATAACTGTTATAATGCCCACTCTCTACGGCGGCAGACAGCACCGCAGAAATTACCGCGAGTCGCTCGACTGTGCGTGCGCTCTTCAGGAACTCGAGGCTATGGGTGTTTCCAATATCGTTACCTTTGACGCTCATGACCCCCGCGTGCAGAATGCAGTTCCTCTTATGGGCTTTGATAACGTTATGCCTACATATCAGGTTCTCAAGGCTATGATGAAGCAGATAAAGGATATAGATCTCTCCAAGGAGAAGTTCATGGTAGTTTCTCCCGATGAGGGCGCTCTCAACAGAAATATGTACTATGCTTCCGTTCTGGGAGTTGACATGGGTATGTTCTACAAGCGCCGCGACTACTCGCAGATAATCAACGGCAGAAACCCCATTGTTGCTCACGAGTACATCGGAAATCCTGTTGACGGCAGAGATATCTTCATCGCTGACGATATCATCTCCTCGGGCGAATCCATGCTCGATGTTGCTTCCAACCTCAAGAAGAGAAATGCAGGCAGGATATTCGCTTACGCTACTTACGCCATCTTCACGAACAGTCTCGAGAAGTTCGACAAGGCTTACGAGGAAGGTATGATCGACGGCGTATTCGGTACCAACCTCACCTACAGAACTCCCGACCTGCTCAGCAGACCGTGGTTCCACGAGGTAGACGTATCCAAGTACATCGCGTACTTTATTGAGGCTATCAACCATGATGTTTCGATAAGCAAGATAATCGATCCTCACACAAAGATAGAGACTCTGCTCAAGAAGTACGGTATCAAGTAACAGCTAAGGGACTGCATATGCAGTCCCTTTTTTATGGTTCTGGTGAAATGACGGCAAAATCTGAACATTACGTTAAATATTGCCTCCCCTGTTGCATTCGGAGGCGTTTTCTGTTATAATTAGTATATAGTACTGCCGCATTCGGCGGATATCATGAAAGGAGGCTTGAACTTGGTAGCGGCATATTACAGCGTTCTCTTTATTCTTTCTTTGATTTTTCTCGTAGTTTATGTTTTTATGTGGCATAAGCACTTCGATATTACGCTTACGATGATTTTTACGCTTATTTCCGTATCATGCCTCGGATATGTCATGTATTCGCACTCCGAAACTATCGGTGAATCTATACTTGCGAACAAGATAGTCTACCTCGGAGCGAGCTTCCTGCAATATTTCATTATGCTGAGCATTCTCAATATATGCGAGATAAAGCTGAGCAAATGGGTGAAGGATCTGCTGTTCGTATACTCTCTGGTCATGTACGGAGCAGTTCTCTCGATAGGCTATACGACGTTCTTCTACAAGAGTATATCGTTCTCGGTGGTAGACGGTGCTCCCGTTCTGTCCCGTGAATACGGCTTCATGCACACGTTATATCTCGCGATGACAGTGGTATTCTTCATAATCAGCCTCGTTTCGATAATCTACAGCTTCTTCAAGAAAAAACAGGTGCCGAGAAGCATCATCTATATGCTGTTCCTGCCATACGTTTTCTCTGTCCTGAGCTATTTCGTCGGCAGAACGGTCGTGACTAAGATAGACCTGATGCCCACCGCCTACATCTTTGCGGAGTTCATGTACCTCATAATATCGTATCGACTCTGCCTGTACGACATCGACGATACTTTCGTTGACTCCCTCGTGCAGAACGGCGATACAGGCTTCATAGCCTTCGACCGCAAACAGCGCTATATCGGCAGCAACGAGACTGCGAAGAAGATACTTCCCGTGCTGAACGAGCTTTATGTCGACGAGAAGATAGACAATAAAAAGGCGGGAGAGATACGCGACTGGCTGACCTCCTACATCGCGGACGAAAAACAGCATGAATTTCTGTATACTGTTCACTCGTCCGACGCGTCTGATGCGGACGGCGAGCGCATATACATAGCTTCTCTCAGTCACCTCTACGACGGCGGAAAAAAACGCGGATACATTGTCACTCTCAGCGACGACACACAAAACAGGAAGTATATCCGTCTCCTCGACCACTATAACGAGGACCTGCAGAACGAGGTCAACGAGAAGACGCAGCACATCGTAGAGATGCACGACAACCTCATCATGAGCCTTGCTGCCATGGTCGAGAGCCGTGACAACTCCACGGGCGGACACATCAAGCGCACGAGCGTCGGAGTACGCATACTCGTTGATGAGATACAGAAAGGCGGCGATATGAAGCTGTCCGATGAGTTCTGCCGCAATATAATCAAGGCTGCACCTATGCACGACCTCGGCAAGATCGCGGTCGATGACGCTGTTCTCCGCAAACCTGGCAGATTCACCTCAGAGGAATTCGAGAAGATGAAGCACCATTCAGCCGAGGGTGCGCGTGTTATCCACGAGATACTGATGAAGACCGATGACGAGCCTTTCAAGCTTATCGCCGAGAATGTCGCTCATTATCACCACGAGCGCTGGGACGGCTCGGGTTATCCCGACGGGCTCAGCGGCACGGATATCCCAATAGAGGCGCGTATCATGGCTATCGCAGACGTCTATGACGCTCTCGTCAGCAAGCGTGTCTACAAGGATAGTATGTCATTCGAGAAAGCGGACGAGATAATCACAAGCGGCATGGGTTCGCAGTTCGACCCGAGCCTTGAACCATACTACAAGAGTGCGCGTCCGCGGCTCGAAGCCTACTACAACAGCATCGAACACTAAAAAATCGGTCAAGCTCATACTTGACCGATTTTCTTATATGTATGTATCCACAAGGCTTAGCGTGAGGTCGTAGCGCGTAGTGTCACTCGAGCAGCCCGAAACAAGCGTGATATATGTCTTGTCATGCTTTTTGAATGCGGCAATCAGGCACGTTCCCGCATCGGCGGTAGTACCCGTCTTGACACCGAATGCGTTCGAGCGGTAATACTTGCTCGACGAATCAAGCAGATAATTCGTGCTCTTCCAGTTGAAGGTCTGTCCCGAAGAGATTGTTACGCGCTTCTGCGCGGTGGATGTTATAGCCCTTATCTCAGGCACATTCATACAATAGCGGGTCAGCTTCAGCATATCTGCCGCTGTGGTGTACAGACCGCTCTGGTCATAGCCGTCGGGATTGTTGAAGCTGCTCTCATGCATACCAAGCTCCGCCGCAAAGTCGTTCATCATCTTGCAGAAATACTTCACAGCCTCGGTATCGGACATACTCTGTCCCGAAACCTTGCGGGCAGTTGCAACGGCTGCTGTATAAGCGGCGTCATTGCCCGAATTGAGGAGCATTCCCGTGAGCAGGTCGTTGACAGTCAGCCTGTTGCCCTGTGCGAGATAGGCAAGGCTCGAATACGGCTGGACAAGGTTAAGCTCCGAGCCGACCGTAACTACGGTATCTGTGCTCATGTTTTTCAGAACTACCGCCGCAGTCAGCAGCTTTGTGAAACTGGCAGGCGAAATACGCGTATGTATGTCGTGGTAATTGATGAGCTTTTCCTCGTCGAGGTCGTAAACAAGATAGGTCTTGCTCCTGTAGTAGGTGTTGTACGAAGCCGACGAATTGGTGCCGTCTATCATATAGTCGGCGAGCGATTTATATGAGTTCGTCGAGATGTACGAGTAGTACGCGAGTATCGTTGAAGCGTCGCTCGCGTCGATGAGCCCGTCGTTATTGACGTCAGCAGCAGCTTTATCCGAGCCCGATAGCGTCGACTCCCCGCCCGACGATACAGCCGAGTAGCACGCGAGCACGTCGGACGCGTCTATAGCGCTGACCTGTCCGTCGGAGTTGACGTCGCCGAGAGAGTATCCTGCAGCTCCTGCGGTGACAGCAGGACATAGTCCGAGCACGCAGAGCAGGCTCAGCAGGGAGCATATCAGTTTTTTTGCCATATCAGGTGTTCTTATCAACTGTGTGGAACTTCTTGAGGTTGCCTATTTTCTCGTTACGCTCGTCGAGCACCTTCTCGACGTCCGACCACTCAAGTCCCTGATTCGCACAGAGCACCATAACGTGGTAGAGCAGGTCGTTTATCTCGTTCATGAGCTCGTTATTGTCGCCGTTCTTGGCAGCGATAACAGTCTCGGTAGCCTCCTCGCCGACCTTCTTGCAAATCTTGTCCACGCCCTTGTCGAAGAGGTAGCAGGTGTAGGAATTCTCGGCAGCAGTACCGTTCTCGAACTGCTTCTTTCTCTCCTTGATAACTTCAAAAATTTCTTCGTAAACTGTCATTTTTCATTCCTCCGTATTGTATATCTCATTGAAGAAGCAGCTGTAGCTTCCCGTGTGGCAGGCAACACCCGTCTGCTCGACGTTGACAAGCAGCGTGTCGTTGTCACAGTCGCCGTATATTGACACGACCTTCTGTACGTGTCCGCTCGTCGCGCCCTTGTTCCAGTACTCCTGACGGGAGCGGCTCCAGAACCATGTGTAGCCCGTTTCGAGCGTTTTTTTCAGGCTCTCCTTGTTCATGTAGGCGAGCATGAGAACCGTTTTTGTGTTGACCTCGTAGCATATCGCGGGGATAAGTTCCCCCTTGACGAAGAATTTATCGAGGTCGTTGATGTCGATTTTTATCATATTTACTCCTTTGAGCACCGCTCAATCATATAGTCAGATTTTTCTGTGCAGACATTTCACTCACGTCCACAGCGAGGTGATGAACATCGGCGAGGCATCGTCCGCTTTCTTGAAGCCGCAGTTTTCGTAAAAGTGCAACTCTTCATTGTAGGCGATGACTGCCACGCGGAGGTAGTCCCTGTAGTGCTCATTCATCATGTCGACGAGCGTGCGTCCGACTGTCTGACTGTGGTATTCGGGGTCAACCAGCAGATAGTGGACGTAGGCATTCATTATTCCGTCGTCCATTGCGCATATCATACCGATTAGCTTTTCGCCGTCCCACGCGCTGTAGACCGTGCGGAAGTTCTGCATCGCGACCTTCAGCTTCTCGGGGAAGTGACCGCTCGACCACTCGACCGAAAGAAAGAGGCGCTCGAGCTCCTGCTCCGTGAAATCATGTGTGTCTCTGTACTCAATCATAGTCTATCCACCATTCGGGAGTTATCTCCCCGAGAGTTATAGTTTTGCCCGTGCGGTAGTCGAGCATAATCTCGATATCCTTGTAGCTCGTGGGCATGAGCTGTACCATGAGCTCGCGGCAGGCTCCGCAGGGAGCTCCCTTGCCCTCGATAGGTGCGATACACAGCACCCTCGCTATTTCGTGCTCACCGTTGGTTATCATATTGAAAATGGCGTTGCGCTCGGCGCATATGCCGAGGGTAGAGCAGGTGTCGATACAGACTCCCGTGTATATCCTGCCCGATTTGCTCAGCACTGCCGAGGAGACCTCTCCCGCCGAGACAAATTCCGATATCTGTCTCGCGTTGAGGACAGCCTCTGCCGCCGCGTGCATTTCCTCCCATATCTTGTCCATAGCTTATCTCACGATTACGCCCTTGCCGCGGCAGTAGTCCTTGACCTCACCAACGGTGAGCTCCTTGAAGTGAAAGAGCGACGCCGCAAGAGCAGCGGTAGCTCCAGTCTTCTCGAATACCTCATAGAAGTCGTTTATTTTGCCCGCACCGCCGCTCGCGATAACGGGAATGGAGCAGTTGTCGCATACGGCTCTCAGCATGGGGATATCGAAGCCCTCCTTTGTGCCGTCGGCATCAATGGAGTTGAGGCATATCTCCCCCGCTCCGAGCTTTTCTATCGTGTGTACCCAGTCGATGAGGTCGATACCCATATCAACTCTGCCGCCGTTTATGTAGACCGTCCACTTGTTTTCGGCGACCTTCTTTGCGTCGATACCGACGCATATGCACTGACTGCCGAAGATGTCGGCTCCGTCCTTGACAAGCTGCGGATTCTGCACAGCCTGCGAGTTCACGGAGACCTTGTCTGCTCCCGCGCGGAGAGCCTCGCGGATATCGTCAACGGTCTTGATTCCGCCTCCGACCGTGAGCGGCACAAAAACCTTCTTGGCAGTTTCGCGGACAACGTCGAGGAAGACTCCCCTGCCCTCGAAAGATGCGGTTATATCGTAGAAAACTATCTCGTCCGCACCCTGTTTATTGTACTCCTCGGCGCACTCGACGGGGTCGCCTACGTCGCGGACTCCTTCAAAATTAACGCCCTTAACTACCTTGCCGTTGCGAACGTCAAGGCACGGGATTATTCTTTTTGCAAGCATATTACGCCTCCTTGTTTTTTGCTTTCCAGTAGCCGTTATAGGCATATCCGTCATGAGTTCCTATCAAAAGCTCATTCGACTTTTTAAAACCGCATTTCGTGATCGCCTTTATCCTTTCGACCGCGTAATTCGGAGCTTTGGTTATTATCCCGTCACAGCCGAATAATCCGTAAAATTTGGGAAGAACCAAAGAAATCATATCAAAAATATCGGTTTCGTTCTCATGATCGCTCCTGACATCGAGGCGAAGGACTCCGTCACCGTTGAATGTGTCAGCCGATTCGCGGCGGAACATCTCTATCGTTCCTATTGCTACGGTAGAACGCTTGTCGATGATAGTAAATCTGACAAACCACCTTGTTTCGTAGGAACTGAGCCAGAAAGCTATAGCCTCCTGCATTTTTTCACGCGTGGGATAGTAGAAGTTGTCGCCGTTACAGTTGTCACTGTTGAAGAACGGAAGGGCGTTCTTGTCACTGTAGACTTCAAGCAGGTCTTCGACGTCCTCCTCCTCGACAAAGCGAATCTTGAATCTGTCGCTTTCAAATTCAGGACATTCTTTATAAACATCAACCACAGCTCTCACATCTTCTTTTCTATGGTCATATGACATCTGTCCCATACTTCGTTATCGTATCTGAATGCGCCCTCGTCCCTACTGTACTCCTTGAATCCCACGCTCTCATAGCAGCGTTTTGCCTCTGTATTGACCGAAAGGACACACAAATTTACTCTTTCCGCACCTGTGAACTCAAACGCATATCGAACCGCCAGTCTGAGCATTTTTCTGCCAAGTCCCCTGCCGCGCATTGAAGGATCGACCATAACAAATTTAAACATTCCGGCGTTTGTTTCCGTGTCAACGGAATAGCAGAAAAATCCGACAGGTACACCGTTGATATCCGTTGCCACAAAGGGAGTGTCGCCGCAGTTTTCTGCTATATCTTCAAGCATTCTGACGAAGTCCTCACGTTCTATCGGGAACTTTGTCCTTCCTGCACACCACATAGCGTGTTCGCGCGGCTGATTTATCCATTTGCTTATTATTTCAAAATCACGGCAGAGGATAAACGGGCGCAGTCTGAGTTCATTTTCCGGCATATTCTATTGCCTCTTTAAGATCCAGAGTTCCCTTGTATATGGACTTGCCGCAGATAGTGCCGTAAAGTCCCATTTCCTTGCACGCGATTATGTCGTCCTTTGTGTGGACTCCGCCGCTCGCGACGATGTTTGCTCTGCCCTCGGTAGCGTCCGCCAGCTTTTTGAGCTGCTCGCGGTTGACTCCCGAAAGTGTGCCGTCCTTGGAGATATCGGTGAAAATGAAGTATTTCACTCCAGCCTCTATCATCTTGTCCGCGAGGTCGATGTAGTGTACGTCGGAGCTCTCGAGCCAGCCCTCAGTCGCGACCATTTCGTTCATCGCGTCGATCCCAACTACAACCTTTTCACTGCCGAATTTCTCGACTGCATCGCATACAAGCTTGGGATTTTTCAGCGCTACAGAACCAAGAATCACGCGCGTGATACCCATTTCGAGGTACTCGTGTATCGTCTCGAGGCTGCGTATTCCGCCGCCAAGTTCGACCTTCAAATCGGTCTTTTCGGCTACGTCGGTGTAAATCTTCGTGTTGACGGGTCTGCCCTCTTTTGCGCCGTCGAGGTCGACCATGTGTATCCACTCGGCACCCGCCGCCTCGAAGCTGCGGGCAGTCTCGAGGTAGTCGCTCGCGACCTTCTCAACGGTCGAAAAATCGCCCTTGAACAGTCGCACGCAGTTGCCGTCCTTTATGTCGATTGCGGGAAAAATAATCATGACTTTTCTCCTTTTCTGAGCTCCGCAAAGAGCGGTTCGAGGTATTTTTTATCAGTCCAGTCGCACTTCTTGTCCTTTGCCTCGAGGAAGGGCTTCTCCCATGCCTTTATCGTTGACGGGTCCTTCTTGTCGAGCATTTTCACGTACATCTTGCACATTGCCTTGTCCGTGAAGTTCATGCCTTCGAGGTCCCACATCCCCTGAAAGTAGAAGCACGGGATATCCGCGAGCTCGCCTTTCAGGTTCTTGTTTCTGACAATTTCAAGTATCTCATCGTCGTAGGGAGCGGCTCCGCAGCTGTAAACAATTATCTGCTTGTCTTTCAGCGCGGCGTAGTTCTTTTTCAGGAAGGCTATACCTCCGATAGACGATGCGTAAACGCCTCCGCCGATGATGACAGTGTCGTACTTCGCGACCTCTTTTATGTCGGCGTTTTTGGTGTCGACCACCTTGAATCCAGTCTCCTCAGATATCCATTCCGCGTACTTTGCGGACGCGCCGTACTTGGAACGGCACAGAATTATTCCACTCATTATTTTACCTCGTTTATTTTTGAAATTATTGCTGAATATGCTTTTGTCCAGTCCTTCTGCGGGTCGTCGATGACCACGCTGTCGATGTCGAGTCTGCCCAGTATGTCAAGCTCGCGGCGCTGTCTCTCCTCGAGTGCAGAGATGTAGCCGTCAAAGCCGCTTAGTCCGTGTTTCCTGCCGTATTTGCCGCTGCAGTGATAATCAATAACGGCATTGAGCCAGTCGTCACCGCGCTCTTCGGAAGCCTGCTTTACGCTGTTATATATGTCGCTGTTTTTCAGGTACACTACAAACGGCGAAAGCGGCGCGATAATGCCGCATATCTCGCGGATATAAGCCTCGGAAACATTCTCGTCAAAGCCGAAGCGCATCATAGTTTCGCACATCGGATTCTGCAAAAGAACACAGTTGAAAACATAGCTTTCGTCGCCGATTTTATCCGCGAATTCCCGCCATTTATCAAGCATCACGGGACGCTCCGTCTCCCACGGCAGGAAGTCATAGACCTTATGCTGTAGGAGCTTTTCGAACAGCTCGCCGCTAAAGCCTCCGAGCGGTACGATATATCCGCCCGATTTTTCGGTACCTGCGGCGAGTATCTTCTGCTGCTCGTCGGAGCTGAACTCCGCCATATCCTCGCGGGTGAGGAATGCGTGAAACTCGTAGTCAGCAGGGTGAGCACCACTGCCCTCGTCAACGAAAGCTATGCCAAGCTGCTCCGCGATATATCGGGCAGTTGTGCTCTTGCCCGAGCACGGCAGTCCCTCAACGATTATCAGTTTTCTTTTCATATCTGACCTCTCAGTCAATGAGCTTTTTCCGTATTTTTTCGGCGTGTTCAGCCGAAAGCCCGATTGTTTCAAAATAGCTTGAAACCGAACCGTAACGCTGCGTGAACAGGTCAATAAAGCCGTTCATGCTCTTTTCGTTAGCGAGGACGATGTTCCTGTCAACTTCGGGATGAGCCGCGAGGAAAGCTTCGAGGCGGATGCGGTTGTACTCGCGGCTGACGACGTAATCGCGCACGATAGTCTCGCGGACAACTCCGCAAAGAAGCAGAATTATCGCCGACACAACGCCCGTCCTGTCCTTGCCTGCCGTGCAGTGGAACAGCACGCCGTTTTTAGCCTCAGCAATTGCACGCAGGACGCTCGGCATACTCTCCGCCGCCGCGATTTCCATATACGAAAGTGGCACGGCTTCGAGGCTCGCGGGAACTCCGCTCCCCTCGGTTATAGGAAAATGAAGGTACTCAATGCCGTCGATACCCGCAAGTCCGCAAGGTTTTTTAAGCCGCTCCTCGTCCGTGCGCATATCAATTACCGTCGTTATATGAGCAGTACGAAGCTTTTCCAAGTCCTCGGCAGTCGGCTCGGACAGAACATCGCTGCGCCAGAATACGTTGTTTTTGGTCAGCTTGCCGTCGGCTGTAGAGAATCCGCCGAGCTCGCGCGTGTTGTATGAGCACGAAAGCAGGCTCTTGTATATCATATGAGCTCTCCGAAACTGCGGAGTATCTTCAAGCCCGTTTCTCCTGATTTTTCGGGGTGGAACTGCGCTCCGTAGACGTATTTGCCGTCGTATACGAGAGCGGGAACTCTGCCGCCGTATTCGCTGTAAGCCGCGATATTCTTATCATCGCACTGAGCCTTGTACGAGTGAACGAAGTAAACGTACTCGTTGTCGCCAACATTTGCCAGCAGCGGGCAGTCATTGAGTTTTTCAAGCTTGTTCCAGCCCATGTGCGGGATTATTAGGTCGGGCTCGTCCATTTTTATCACGGAGCCGCCAATAAGTCCCAGTCCGTCGCACTCCTCGAACTCGTAGCCCTTCTCGAAGATGAGCTGCATACCGAGGCAGATGCCGAGAAACGGCTTCCTTGCGGCTTCTTCCTTAATCGTGTCGACGAGCCCCGACTTGTTGAGCATCTCCATTGCCGCAGGAAATGCACCTACTCCAGGGAGGATAACGGCGTCCGCAGACTTCACGGACTCCTTGTCCTTGACAAGCGCACTCTCCAGTCCGAGGTGGTCAAGCGCGTTCTTAACGCTGAAAATGTTGCCTGCGCCGTAGTCGATAATGGCTATCATCACAGTACCCCTTTCGTGGAGAGCGTCGAGCCGTCGGTATTCTCTTTCACGGCAGTCTTGAGCGCGTGTGCGACTGCCTTGTAGACAGCCTCACACTTGTGGTGGTCATTAGTGCCGTAGAGAAGATTTATGTGCAAAGTCATGCCCGAATTGAACGCGAACGCGCGGAAGAATTCCTCCGTCATGCAGAGGTCATACCCGCCGCAGCTCTGATTCGTGAACGGGCAGTTGAACACGAGGAAAGGGCGGTTCGAGAGGTCGAGGCTCGCCATGGCAAGCGACTCGTCCATGGGAATATAAGCCGTGCCGTAGCGGACTATGCCCGACTTTGCACCGAGAGCCTGTCCCAGTGCCTGACCGAGAGCGATTCCTGTGTCCTCAATCGTGTGGTGGCAGTCTACCTGCAAGTCGCCCTTGACCTTGATCGTCATGCTGATACCGCTGTGTACTGACAGCGCCGTGAGCATATGGTCGAAGAAGCCCACGCCCGTATCAATGTCAGCCTTGCCCTTGCCGTCTATGTCAACTTTTACAAAGATGTCGGTCTCTTTTGTCTTGCGGGATATCTCGCCGCTTCTTTTAATATCAGCCATTCAGAATCTCCTCCAATGCTTTGAATAGTGCGTCCATTTCCTCGCGTGTGCCTATGGATATGCGCAGGTAATCTCTTATTATCGGCTGGTCCCACCAGCGGACAAATATACTGCGCTTTTTCAGCTCAGTGAATACGTACTCTGCTGACTTCTTGCTCGGTGAAGCAAATATGAAATTGCTCATAGAATCGGGGAATTTGAAGCCGAGCTCCGCAAGTCTGCCCTTGGAGTATTCTCGCGTGTCGATTATCTTCTGCACGGTCTCGCGGAAGTACTTTTCATTGCGTACAGCCGCCACTCCGCAGAGCTGAGTGACCGTGTTCATCGTGTAGGAATTTATCGAGAACTTGACGTCGTTCATGTACTGTATGAGCTTTTTGCTTCCGATAGCGAAGCCGATACGCATACCCGCCATAGAACGCGACTTCGAGAACGTCTGTATTACGAGCAGATTGTCGTACTTCTCGATAAGCGGCAGACAGCTCTCGCCGCCGAAGTCGATGTACGCCTCGTCTATCATCACGACAGAATCGGGATTTGCTTTGATGATGTCCTCTATCATATCGAGGCTCTCGTATACGCCAGTCGGAGCATTCGGGTTCGGGAAAATGATACCTCCGTTCTCGCACTTGTAGTCCTCGGGGTCTATCGTGAAGTCCGCACGGAGCGGCTTCTTCTCGTAGGGTATGCGATAGACGTCCGCCCACACAGGGTAGAACGAGTACGTGATATCGGGGAAAAGTATGGGCTTGTCCGAGTTGAAGAACGTCAGGAAAGCCATTGATATTACGTCGTCGGAACCTACTCCGACGAACACCTGCGACGGGTCGACTCCATAGCGCTCGGCGATAGCCTCCGTGAGCACCGACGCGTCAGGCGTCGGGTACAGCCTCATGCGCGAGACATCGAAGCTGTCGAGTATCTCCCTCACCTCGGGTGCGGGCGGATACGGGTTTTCGTTTGTATTGAGCTTGATGACGTCCGTGTTTTTCGGCTGTTCGCCGGGGACGTAGGGTACTACCCTGCGGACGCCGTTCTCCCATGAATTATTCATATTATCACTTCCTGTTAACCTAATTGCGTAAATTGTACCTTTTTGTGGTCGCTGCTGATTATGACCGCACTGCTGTGCGGGTGATTCCAGTTGTGGGTCGCGGAAAGCACATATACCGTCGCTTCCGTGTCGTTCCAGAAGTCTCTGTCAAAGGATACACTGAGCGCTCTGTCCTCTTTGACCGGCTGCTTTGCCTTAGGACTTACAACTTCAACATCTATCCTGCCACTCTCGAAGCTGCTCAGAGGAAGCGTGTATATCGCTTTCGGTGCGTACTCGTCCTCGTAAGTCTTTACGGTGTTGACCGAAGTCTCGAACCGCACCCAGCAGTGACCTGTGCCCTGCATGATGCTTGGCATATAATCGAATTCGTAATCATTGATGTCACTTGGAAGTATTGCAGGAAAATCCTTTGATGAGTTCCTGTTGTACACCTCTATGTATGAGCGCTGAATAACGTACTTCCACGGGCTGTAAGAATGTATAAACGGCGCCCACAGCATCGTGAAGGCGATCAACGGCATCGACAAAAGCCAAATCGGAACACTTATCCGGAAGAAGAGCTTCTTTTTCGCTATGAGCACAAAAACTGCCATAGCAAGCCATATTAGACTTATCCCAAGCCGTATGACGCCATTCCCGACCGCTATGATGTGTCCGAGCATAAGCAGGACCGCCATCACCGATATTACAGCAAATACAATGCTTATTATCCGCTCAGCTCTGCTCAGACAGCTCATTCAAATCTAACTTTTATCGCATTAGCGTGAGCTGTAAGTCCCTCGCGCTCGGCGATGAGTACGATGTCGTCCTTTGCATTGCGGAGGGCGTCCTCGGTATAGTAGGTGTAAGCCATGCGCTTTGTGAAGCTCGATACTCCGAGGGGCGAGAAGAATCTCGCAGTGCCGCTTGTCGGGAGGACGTGGTTAGGACCAGCGTAGTAGTCGCCAAGAGGCTCCGACGCGTAGTTTCCGAGGAATACGGAGCCCGCATTCTCGATGCTTCCGAGAAGCTCGAACGGGTTCTCCATGAGGACTTCAAGGTGCTCGGGAGCTATTTCATTGGCAAGCTCAACGCACTTCTCGCGGCTGTCAGCGATGATTATAGCACCGTAGCCGTCGAGTGACTTCTCGATTATATCCTTGCGCGAGAGGTACTGCTTCTGACGCTCTATCTCGGCGATAGTAGCGTCTGCGAGCTTCTCGCTCGTTGTTACCATTATCGAGGAGGCGATAACGTCGTGCTCTGCCTGAGACATAAGGTCTGCGGCAGCGAACTTCGGGTCAGCCGTGTCGTCCGCAATGACAAGTATCTCGCTCGGACCTGCTATCATGTCAATATCAACTACGCCGTAGAGCAGCTTCTTTGCTGTAGCAACGTAGATGTTTCCTGGTCCGACTATCTTGTCGCACTTCGGTATCTCCTCGGTGCCGTATGCAAGAGCGGCGATTGCCTGCGCTCCACCCGACAGGAACACGCGGTCAACTCCGCAGATAGCTGCGGCAACGAGTATATCCTTGTTGGGAGTGCCGTCCTTCTTAGGAGGCGTTACCATGATTATCTCCTTAACGCCCGCTATCTTAGCGGGGATAGCGTTCATCAGCACGCTCGACGGGTACGCCGCTGTACCTCCCGGTACGTACAGTCCCACGCGTGTAAGTCCGCGCACCTTCTGTCCCATGATACAGCCGTCAGCCTTTGCGTTGATGAAGCCCTGCTCGACCTGTCTGTTGTGGAAGTCAGCGATGTTCTCCTGCGCGTTGAGGAGAGCGTCAACGAATTCCTGGTCAGCCTCCGTGAGAGCGTCGTTTATGACCTCACGCGGTACCTCGTAATACTGCGGGAGATTGCCGTCGAATTTGAGCGTGTAGTTCTTAACGGCAGTATCGCCGTTGGCTCTAACGTCCTCTATGATAGCGGAAACTGTCTCGGTGACCTTTTTGTTGGTCTCGCCTGCACGCTTGCCGAGCTCCTCGAGAAAGAGCTTCTCGTCCGTTCCGTTTGCGAATATCTTCTTCATATTATCCTCCCCTTTTTACAGATTTGCCTGTATCTTTTCTATGAGCGATTCAATCTCAGCCTGACGCATTTTCAGGCTGACCGTGTTTACGATAAGTCTCGCTGAGATTGGCGCTACGTCCTCGATGACCTCGAGACCGTTTTCCTTGAGGGTCGTACCTGTCTCAACTATATCAACGATACCGTCAGCGAGCTCGAGCAGCGGAGCGAGCTCCACTGAGCCCTCTATCTTGACGATGTCAACGTCCATACCCTTCTTCTCGAAGAAGCTGCGTGAAACATTGGGGTACTTGGTAGCAATAGTCTTAACACCGAAGCCTCTGTAGAAGTCGTAGCCCTTCTTCGTAGCGAGGGCGAACTTGCATCTGCCGAAGCCGAGGTCAACGAGCTCGAAGAACTTGCCTTTCATCTCCATGATAGTGTCCTTGCCGACAACACCCATATCGCATACGCCGTGCTCGACGTAGGTGATAACGTCGTTTGCCTTTGCGAGTACGACTTCGAGGTTTGCGTCGGGAACGGGAAGAATGAGCTTCCTGCCCTTGTCGCGGACTGCCGAGCAGTCAAAGCCGAGCTTCTCGAGAAGTCCGACCGTATCCTTTTCAAGTCTGCCCTTAGTGAGGGCTATTCTGATAGGCTTATCCATTATTCTTCCTCCCTGCTCGAGCCGTCGATGACTACGACCTTTGCTATCTTCTTTTCCTTTGCGTACTCGCGGACTGTCTCGATGTCGTCAAACAGCGCGTTCTCGACGATGAGTCCCTGCTCGCGGAGCTCGTTTGCCGCCTTGACAGCCGCTACCTCGCAGCCCTTTTCTGCGTAAACGATAGCGTCAGCCTTGGGCATTGCGGGATAAACACCGTTTTTCTCGATGACCTTCTGTATAGCGTTCACATTGACCGCAAAGCCTACAGCGGGGATATCGTAGCCGAACTCAGAAATGAGCTTGTCATAGCGTCCGCCCGAGAGCACCTCCTCGCCATGTCCCTGCAAGTAACCCTTGATAATAACGCCTGTGTAGTAGTCGGTCTTGTTTACGAGTCCGAGGTCGACGGTGATGTTTGTATCAGAGCCGCAGAGCTCGTTTATATCGCAGTACAGCTCGCGGAGCTCATCAAGGATATGCTTGACGTTCTCGTCGGGGATAAGCTCCTCCGCCTTGTCGAATACCTCAACTCCTCCGAAGAGAGCAGGAAGCTTTTTCAGCGCCGCAGTAATGGGATTGCTGCCAAATGAATCGAGCAGGTCATTGAGCGCGGGGAAGTTCTTGCTTTCTATAAGCTTGCGGATACGCTCCTTGTCGGTATCGGTGACCTCGAGCTTGCCGACAAGCTCCTTGAATACGCCGATATGACCTATTTCAAGCGAGAATTCCATACCGAATGCTTTCAAAGAATCTATAGCAGTCGAGATTACCTCGAGGTCTGCCATTTTCAGCTGTGAGCCTATGAGCTCGATACCTGCCTGTACTATCTCGTCACTTCTGCCCTTGAGTGCGGGCTCGGTGCGGTAGACTGTCTGATTGTAGCAGAGCTTCAGCGGCAGTATCGCGTCGCGGAGACGTGTAGCAACAACTCGCGCGATAGGCATTGTCGAGTCGGGACGCATAACGAGCAGTCTGCCCTTGCTGTCCGTGAGTTTGTAGAGGTTCTCCTGCGGGAAGTAGCGGGAGTTGAGGTTGAATACGTCGAAGAATTCAAGCCCTGGAGTTATCATCTCGCTGTAGCCTCTGCTGCTGAAAATGCCTCTGAGGGTGTCCTCGATGTTTCTGCGTATGATGCACTCGCCGAAGAGCAGATCTTTTGTGCCCTCGGGAGTGATTAAATCGTAGTTTTTCATGATGAAACTGACCTCCGAAAGAATCACTTTAGTTTGCTAATGTGTTACCATGGTAATATAGTAACATATTACCATAAAAAAGTCAAGTTAAAAGAAGCTCATCTGTGAAGATTCTGGCAAGTCGCCGAAAGCTCCTATGCTTTTCAACATATCTATTGTCGTTTTTGACGCACCGCTCATGTCCTGGAACTCCTCTATCGAGATGAATCCGCCCTTCTGAGCGGCTTCATGCAGTCCCTTTGCGGCGCTTTCACCTACTCCCGACATAGCTGAGAACGGTATGCGAAGCTTGCCGTCCTCTATGAGGAAGTCCTTTGCATCGGACTTGAACAGGTCTATCGGCAGGAACTCATACCCGCGCGAGAGCATCTCGTTCGTGATGAGCAGGATATCGTACAGATCGGTCTCTTTCTTGGAGCGGTCGTTGCCGAGCTCGCGGAGCTCTCTCAGCTTCGCGCGGACGACCTCCTTGCCCTGCACTGCGAGCTCTGCGTTGAAGTCCTCGCCGCGGACTGAGAAGTACGTCGCGTAGTATTCGAGCGGCATATGTAGCTTGAACCAGCCGAGCTTTATCGCCGCGATAACGTAGGCGGCGGCGTGCGCCTTCGGGAACATATACTTTATTTTCAGACAGCTTTCGATGTACCATTCGGGCACATCGTGACTTCTGAGCATTTCGATTATCTCGGGCGTGAACTGCTTCGGAGCCTTGCCCTTACGAGTCCACTCCATTATCTGGAACGCCATTTTCGGCTCAACGCCCTTATAGAGCAGGTACGTCATGATACTGTCACGAGTACCGATAACCTCGGAAATCGTGCAGACGTTGTTGTCGATGAGGTCCTTTGCATTGCCGAGCCAAACGTCCGTACCGTGGGAAAGTCCCGATATCTGTAGGAAGTCGCTGAACTTTGTCGGCTTGGCGTCGAGGAGCATCTGTATCGTGAAGCCCGTACCCATTTCAGGGATACCAAGGCTTCCCGTCTTGCAGAAAATGTCCTCGGGGGTTACTCCGAGCACCGAGCAGTCCGTACACATACGGATAACGTCGGGGTCTGAGGTCGGAACGTCCTTTATCTTGATATTCGTAAGGTCCTCGAGGTGCTTGTACAGCGTCGGGACTACGTGTCCGAGCTCGTCGAGCTTGAGGATAGTGTCATGCAGGGAGTTGAACGTGAAATGGGTTGTGATAATCTCCGAATCAGCTGTATCTGCGGGATGCTGAACAGGCGTGAAGTCGTACACCTCGTAGTCAGATGGAACAACGACCATTCCGCCGGGGTGCTGACCTGTCGTGCGCTTGATACCCGTACATCCTATCGCGAGACGGTTCATCTCGGAGTTGTTGAGCGTGATACCGTTGTCCTCGCAGTATTTCTTCACGTAGCCGAACGCCGTCTTATCGGCGACAACGGAGATAGTTCCCGCCTTGAAAACGTTGGATTTGCCGAACAGCTCCTCCGTGTAGCGGTGAGCCCAGAACTGGTATTCATCGGAGAAGTTGAGGTCGATATCGGGCGCCTTGTCACCGTCGAAGCCGAGGAAGGTCTCGAACGGTATATCGTGACCGTCGCGATTAAGGTCTGCGCCGCATTTCGGGCACTTCTTCGGCGGGAGGTCAAAGCCCGATCCGTACTTACCGTCGAGCAGGAACTCGCTGTACTTGCAGTCGGGGTTCGGGCAGACATAGTGCGGCGGGAGCGGGTTAACCTCGGATATTCCTGCCATTGAGGCTACAAATGACGATCCTACCGAACCACGTGAGCCTACGAGGTAGCCATTTTCGACGGAGTTCCACACAAGCTTCTGCGCGATGATGTAGAGCACTGAGAAGCCGTGCTTGATGATAGAGCCGAGCTCGCGGTCGAGACGTTTGTCAACGAGCTCGGGAAGCGGGTCGCCGTATATTTCATGCGCCTTGTCGTGGGTTATGCGCGTAAGCTCCTCCTCCGCGCCTTCGATAGTAGGCGTGAACGTGCCCTTGGGGATCGGGCGCACGACCTCGACCATATCTGCGATAGCGTTGGTATTTGTGATGACTATCTCCTTCGCCTTGTCCTCGCCGAGGTATGCGAATTCCTTCATCATCTCGTCAGTCGTTCTGAAATAGAGTGCTGCCTGATTTTCAGCGTCCTTGAAGCCCATTGTCGTGAGGATTATCTTGCGGAAGATAGCGTCCTTCGGGTCGATGAAGTGGACGTCGCAGGTCGCACATACGGGGATATTCAGCCGTTCGCCGAGCTGTACGATATAGCTGTTGAACTCGCGGAGCTCGTCGTCGTTCTGCACAGTGCCCTCGCGCACCATGAACTCGTTGTTGCATATCGGCTGTATCTCGAGGTAGTCGTAGAAGCGTGCGAGGTTGTCGATGAAGTCCTGCGAGCGCAGGTCGACCATTGCGCGGAATAGCTCTCCCGCCTCGCAGGCACTGCCGAAGATGAGTCCCTCGCGGTGCTTGATGAGAACTGATTTAGGGATAAGCGGCTTTTTGTAGAAGTATTCGAGGTTGCTTATGGAAACAAGCCTGTAGAGGTTTTTCAGTCCCTCCTGATTGCGGACGAGGATTATCTGGTGGTAGGATTTAAGCTTTTTCTTCTCTATCTCGTCGACGAGGATATTGAGCTGTTGAACTGTCGCAAAAGAGCGCTCGTTCTTTAATCTGCCCGAGAGTTCGATGAATATTTTTGCGAGCATGAGCGCATCGTCGGAGGCGCGGTGGTGCTCGAAATTGCCGAGCTTTAGCTGTTTTGCCACGAGATTGAGCCTGTGACGTCCCATTTCGGGAAGCATCGACTGGCACATAACGAGCGTGTCGACCCACGTATACGGGAAGTCGATATTATTCCGCTCGCATACCTGATTTATCATATTCGTATCGAAACGCGCGTTGTGAGCGACGAGTACGGGCTTGTCCCCGCAGAACTCCATGAACTGCCGCAGAGCCTCAGCCTCGGCGGGAGCATCGGCAACATCAGCGTCGCTGATACCTGTGAGCTCGGTTATTTTCTCTGGGATATGGAATCCAGGATTTACCTTGGTATTGAAGCTGTCGATGACCTGTAGATTTTTGAGCTTGACTGCGCCTATCTCTGTCAGCCTGTCATGTCGGAAGCTCAGACCTGTTGTTTCGACGTCGAAAACGATTATCTCCTCGTCGAGCTTGCGGTCGTCGTCGCCGTAGACAACCATATCACGCTCGATATCGTTGACTACATAAGCCTCCATGCCGTATATGCACTTGAAGTTCTTGGGCATATTGTACATACAGTCGGGGAAAGCCTGCACGTTGCCGTGGTCGGTTATCGCCATAGCCTGATGTCCCCACGATGCCGCGCGGTTTATCAGTGTGACAGGGTCGGTGACAGCGTCCATGGCAGACATATTCGTATGACAATGGAGCTCGACGCGCTTCTCGGGGTATGTATCCATTTTCGGAGCGCGCTTGACCTTTATCAGCGAATTGGGCATTATGCAGATATCCTTCGCGAACTGGTCATAGTCTATTTTGCCCGCGATGAGTAGCGTTGTGCCGTTTTTGATACCCGTGAAAAGCTTGAGCTCGTCCTCGTCGTTTTCCTTGACAAAGACCTTGACGAGCAGTGAGCCGCTGTAATCGGTGACATTGAACGTGACAACAGTCTTGCCGCTTCGGAGTTCCTTTGCCTCGGAGGCAAAAACGTCTCCGACGATAACAACGCGCTCGGAGAGGAGCTTGACAGCATCGGCAATTGAAATGGGCTTCTCACGTATGGGACGTCCCTTGAGCATTTCCGCTGATTCGGCGTCGAAGTCCATATCGAGAGAGGACGTATCGACAGAACGTGTCGGAACGGCTGCCTGAATGAGCTCCTGACGCTTCTCTTCCTCGGACTTCTCGGGTGCGAACTGGTCGCTGTAGTCGGGCAGTGTAGCCTCGACCTCAGCGGTAATGTTATCGAATTCCTCGGAGGTGATAGCATCTCCGCCGAGCAGCTCTATCTCTAAGCGCAGTCCGTACATATTGTAGATGAGCTGGCTGAGCTGACGCGAGAAATGGAACTTTTCAAGTATTTCTCTGCCGCTGTGCTTGAGACCGATAGACAGCTTATTCTCGGAGCGCCTGATATCGGCGTCATCAAGGAAGCCGTTGACTACAGAGACATCGCGCTTCAGAATAGTGAGGATATCAGAGAACTGCGACATCTCAAAGAGCGACTCCTCATAGCGCGGGTGCAGGCGTACCGAGTCGACCTTTATTGCTTCCGCAAGGGCAGATTCGAACGCGAATATGTCAGCCGACTGCACGTACGCGCTGAACCTCGCAAAGAAGCTGAAATGGCGCATATCCTGCGTATACGTCATCTTGTATATCTCGCCCGCGCCCACGGATTCGGGCAGCTCGGCGCAGTATTCCTTTAAAAATTCGGATAAAACAATGTTCATGAATAAAACTCCGTATCAAGACTTTAAGGGCGAACATAGTCCGCCCTTGTTGGAATCAAAGTTTTTCTACCTCGGCAAGAAGTTCAGTCACTATTTCGTCCTCGCGTATCTTGCGCTGAGTGCCGTCCTTCTTGAAGATGATAGCGCAGCCGTCGCCGCCCGCGATACCGATATCAGCCTCGCGTGCCTCTCCGGGACCATTGACGATACAGCCCATGACAGCGACAGTGATGTCCTTGTCGCAGTCCTTGAGTGCCGCCTCAACCTTTTTAGCAGTACCGATGAGGTCGATGCGCGTGCGTCCGCAGGTCGGACATGATACGAATCTCACGCCGCCGCGCTTGCCGATGCATCTGAGGATATCCTTAGCAGCCTCTATCTCCTTGACGGGCTCGTCCGTGAGCGACACGCGGATAGTCTCGCCGATACCGTCGCACAGGAGCGAGCCAATGCCTACCGCTGACTTGATAAGTCCCATGCGCTCGGTGCCTGCCTCGGTAACGCCGAGGTGAAGCGGATAATTGCACTTCTCAGAGGCAAGTCGGTAGGAAGCGATCATGCGGTTCACGTCGGAGGATTTGATAGAGATGACGATATCATTGAAGTCGAATCGTTCGAGCAGAGCCGCGTGACCCATTGCGCTCTCGACGAGAGCCTCGGGCGTAGGAGAGCCGTATTTTGCGAGAATGTCCTTCTCGAGCGAGCCTGAATTCACGCCGATACGGATAGGCAAATTATGTGCGCGGCAGGCATCAACGACTGCCTTGACCCTGTCCATACCGCCGATGTTGCCGGGATTTATGCGTATCTTGTCAACTCCCGCAGCAGCAGCTTCTATAGCGAGCTTGTAGTCGAAATGGATATCGGCAACGAGCGGTATTTTTACCGCCTCCTTGATAGCGGGAATGAGCTTGACAGCGTCCATGTTCGGAATAGCCGCGCGGATTATCTCACAGCCCGCCTTTTCGAGCTCGACTGCCTGCTTCACACTGCCCTCGATATCGTCCGAGCGAGCGTTGAGCATGGACTGTATGTAGATGTGCTTTCCGTCGAGGACGCAGTCCCCGACCTTTACAGGTCTGACATTTCTCATAATAAACTCTCCTTTATGTAGCGGCAAATGTGCCGCGTTTACTTGTTGATTATACGAACAATGTCGTTGAATGTAGCAAAAATCAGCACACCGAACAGCAGGACCATTCCCGCAAGGTGTACATAGCCTTCATGTTCCGGCTTGACGGGCTTACGGCGTACGAGCTCTATGAAGCAGAACAGCAGTCTGCCGCCGTCGAGTCCCGGGATAGGCAGGAGATTGAATATGCCGACATTTATCGTGATGAGTGCAGTCATATAAACGAGCATGAATACGAGGTCCTCGGTAGATTCAGCCTGCTGAGTAGTGTCGTTTATCGACGAGACAACGCCGACAGGTCCCGATATCTGGTCCTTGCTGAGCTTGCCTGTTATCATCTGCTTCAGCGACATACCAACGATATGCCCCATAGACAGTGCCGTCTCTCCCGAACACCTCATAACGCTCAGCACGCTTTTATCGTTATATTCAAGCCCGAAGTCCATCAGCTCTCCCGATGCGTCATCATGGAAGGTGACGTTATCGAGCTTGATACGCTGTCCGTCGCGTTTTACAACGACTTCGTGCGTATCGGACGAGAATGTCGCGAACATATAATCAATGTCAAGGTAGCTGTATATCGACGTACCGTCTATCTTCACTATCTTGTCGCCGTGGCGGAGCCCCGTGTGATAGCTCCGTGCGTAGAAAGTCTTGCTTCCGTCGTCGTTTATCTTGCCGCTGAATCCGCTGATGCGTGTAGTCGGGATGACCTCGAACATACTCACCATTATCGTACACATCACGATACCGAGGAGAAAGTTCATACACGCTCCCGCAACAAGGACTATCATGCGCTTCCAGAGCTTAGCGTTGCGGAAAGAGCGCGGATTATCTTCGCTCGAATCCTCGCCCTCCATAGCGCAGAAACCTCCGAGCGGGAGAAGTCTCAGCGAGTAGGCAGTCTCACCGAAGCGCTTCTGTAACAGCTTAGGTCCCATGCCTACGGAGAATTCAAGCACCTTTATACCGCTGAGCTTGGCGCAGATGAAGTGTCCGAACTCGTGTATCGTTACGATGAGTCCGAAAATGATAAGTGCAAAAACTATACCCATTTGTAACCTTTCTTTCTGTATGCTCAGATGAGGCTTCTCACGTACTCGCGGGCGCGCTTGTCGGCGTCCATGACGTCCTCGTAGCAGTTTATCTCTGAATATCCGAATTTATAGAGCACGGACGAAACTATCTCGCCTATCTGTATGAAGCTTATCTCATCGTTGAGGAAAGCGCGTACAGCCTCCTCGTTCGCGGAGTTCACGAGGCAGGGATAAGCTCCGCCGCGTGTTATAGCTTCTATCGCCGCACCGAGGCACTTGAACGTCTCGCTGTCGGGCTTTGCAAATGTGAGAGTGCCGTAGTCGGTGAGTGACAGCGGTTTGGTCGGGCACTCGAATCTGTCGGGATAGGTCAGCGCGTACTGTATCGGTATCTTCATGTCAGGAACTCCGAGCTGTGCGATTACAGCGTAGTCGTTGTACTCGACTGCGGAGTGTATGACGCTCTGACGGTGAACGACTATCTCTATCTGGTCGGGCTCGAGGTCGAACAGCCACTTCGCCTCGATGAATTCGAGCCCCTTGTTCATCAACGTTGCGGAGTCGATAGTAATTTTGTTGCCCATGTCCCAGTTCGGGTGCTTGAGAGCGTCCGCCTTGGTGACGCCTCTGAGCTGCTCGTAGCTGTAGCCGTAGAACGGTCCGCCCGAAGCAGTGAGGATTATCTTTGAGAGCTGCGAGCGCTTGTTGCCCTGCAAGCACTGGAATATCGCGGAATGCTCGCTGTCGACAGGGTATATCTTCACGCCCTTTTCGGCAGCCTTGGACATTACGAGCTTGCCGCCCGCGACAAGGGTCTCCTTGTTTGCGAGAGCAATGTCCTTGCCTGCTTCGATAGCAGTCAGCGTAGGGAGCAGTCCGACCATGCCTACAACGGAGTTGAGCACGATGTCATTCTCCTCAAGAGCCGCTATTTTGCAGAGTCCGTCCATGCCGCAGAGTATCTCGACGTCCATATCTGCGAGGCTGTCCTTCAGCTCCGCGTACTTCTGCTCATTGTAGATGCAGACATACTTTGGCTTGAACTTCCTCACCTGCTCGCTCAGGAGCTTAACGCTGCTGTGAGCTGCAAGAGCCATGATATTGAAGCCCTGCTTCTCGCAGACCTCGAGAGACTGCGTTCCTATCGAGCCTGTCGAACCGAGAATAGAAACATTTTTGTTCATTATATTATATCTCCTTTATGTCACGAAAATTCACGTCAGACGGCACATCGCCGCAAAAACGAGATTCCGCATAAGCACAAAAGGGACTATCCGCATACACGTTTAGTCACCTCTGAGCATTATAAATACATATGTATACCAAAGAACGCAATGAATACATAGAATGTCGGGAGCACGAAAAGCACGCTGTCAAAGCGGTCCATGAGTCCGCCGTGACCTGGCATAATTTTTCCGTAGTCCTTGAAGCCAATCTGCCTCTTTACCATAGAGGCGGATAAATCGCCGATAGCACCGACTACCGCGCAGAACGCACCTGTAACAAATGCGATAGCAGCTCTTGCGGGAGTGAAGCCGAAATACAGCGAGAATGCGACAGCGTAGGCTATAGCTGTCGTGAGTATGCCGCCGACGAAGCCCTCGATAGTTTTCTTCGGGCTAATTTCGGGGCAGAGCTTGTGCTTGCCTATAGCAACACCCGTGAAATAGGCGCCCGTATCAGCTATCCACGCTCCGCACAGAGCCATTATCAGCAGGAACAGACCGTTATTGCTGTCTGTACGCTCGATGCGTATCATGGTAGTCATAGCCTGCGGCACGAGTATCATGCACGCGAGTACGAAGAATACCTGCTCGTAGCGGATATCCTTGTAATTTCTCAGCCATGTGACGAATATGATGAAGGCGGCAGCAAGCGTTATCGCAAATACAAGCAGTTCGGGCAGCACAGATACTCCGAAAACGTTCAGTCGCCACTCGGGAACAGCCGTCTCGAAAGGCTCCGAGTAATAGTCGAGGGTCTGGAAAAGCTTCGACTGGTCGCCGTAGAACTTGTTGCTGTAGAGCAGCGGCACCGCGATTCCGCAGAGTTCCGCAGGAATAAGTATCGCAAGGCGCTTATGTAGTTTTACCGCGCGTATCAGCTCGAACAGCATAACAGCGACCATAGCGGAGACTGCTATCGGGAGCAGCAATGTATCATGGAAGTACAGGACTACAGCCAGCAGAGCAGCGCCGACCGCGCCTGAGATAATCCTTGTCAGCATCAGACGCCACCAAATCTGCGGCTTCTGTTCGCGTAATCGATTATAGCGTCATCGAGATCCTTGCCTGTGAAGTCAGGCCAGAGGATATCCGTGAAGTAATACTCCGCGTAAGCGCACTGCCAGATAAGGAAGTTAGACAGACGGAGCTCGCCGCTCGGACGGATAACAAGGTCAACATCGGGATAGCCTGCTGTATAGAGTCCGTCAGCGATAGTCTGCTCGGTGATGTCCTCGGGCTGGAGCTCTCCGTTCTTGACCTTTTCAGCTATTTTGCGGCAGCTGTACGTGATATCGTCACGTCCGCCATAATTGACAGCGAGGAAGACAATCATCTCGTCGTAGTCCTTGCAAGCCTCCTCTACCTCTATCATCTTGTTGCGGAGCTTCTCGGAGAAGCGTGCCTTGTCGCCCATGAAGATGAGTCTTGTCTTCTCCTCGTGGAGCCAGTGGATATCGCCGAGGTAGTCGTAGAACAACTTCATAAGTCCCGAAACTTCGTCCTCGGGGCGGTTCCAGTTCTCGGTGGAAAATGCGTAGAATGAAATGTGCTTCAGACCGATATCCTTACAGTGACGGATTATCTTCTTGAAGGTCTTAGCGCCTTCGATATGTCCCATAGGACGGGGCAGTCCGCGCTTCTTAGCCCATCTGCCGTTGCCATCCATGATTATGCCGACGTGCTGCGGGAGCACCTCGGGGAGCTCAGTGAGGAGCTCCTCTTTCTTTTTATTGAAAATAGCCATTGTTTCACCTCAGACAGTCATTATCTCTTTTTCCTTGTCGGCTACAGCCTTGTCAGCCTCGTTGCAGAACTTGTCAGTGATATCCTGAACCTTCTTCTCGCAGTCCTTGAGGTCGTCCTCGGTTATCTCGGAGTTCTTCTGCATCTTCTTGAGCTTATCCATAGTATCGCGTCTGATAGAGCGGATAGCAACCTTGCAGTCCTCACCAAGCTTCTTTACGCCCTTGCAGAGCTCCTTACGTCTGTCCTCGGTGAGCTGCGGAAATGCGAGACGGATAACGCTGCCGTCATTGGTGGGATTTATGCCGATATCGGATGCCTGAATAGCCTTCTCGATAGGCTTGAGCTGCTGCTTCTCCCAAGGCGAGATAACGAGGATACGTCCCTCAGATACTGAGATTGTAGCCATTTGGTTGATAGGAGTGGGAGTACCCCAGTAATCAACGGTCACCTTGTCGAGAACAGCGGGATTAGCACGTCCTGCGCGGATAGCCGCGAACTCCTTGTCGAGGGAGTTAAGGCTCTTGTTCATTTTTTCCTTAGCGTTGTTGATAGTGTCTTTCATCGTGATACATTCCTTTCTATGCAGAAATTTTGGTTCGTTTTATCAGTCCTCGTAAACAACGGTACCTACGTCCTCGCCCATGACAGCGTCATAGATGTTGTCGGGGCGGCTGAGGTCGAATACGAGCATTTTCATCTTGTTGTCGCGGCACATAGCAGCAGCGGTGCTGTCCATGACACCGAGCTCCTCGCCGATGACCTTGGAGAACGTGAGAGTGCTGTACTTCTTTGCGTCGGGGTACTTGTGGGGGTCTTTATCGTATACTCCGTCAACGAGCGTAGCCTTGAGAAATATATCGGCGTTTATCTCGGCTGCACGGAGCGAAGCCGCAGTATCGGTCGAGAAGAAGGGGTTACCCGTGCCGCAGCCGAAGATGACTACCCTGCCCTTGTCAAGGTGACGGACAGCTCTGTTGCGGATATAAGGCTCAGCGACCTGAGACATATTGATAGCGGTCTGTACGCGTGTATCGCAGCCGAGCGACTCGAGAACGTCAGCAAGCGCGAGAGCGTTCATAGCTGTAGCGAGCATACCGATGTGGTCAGCTCTTGTTCTGTCCATAGCTCCGCTGGAGCGACCTCTCCAGAAGTTGCCTCCGCCGACAACTACAGCGACCTGTACGCCTGCGTCAACGACTTTTTTGATACTCTTGCAGATATCGGTGATGACGTCATAGTTGAGACCTGTTTTCTTGTCGCCTGCGAGAGCCTCGCCGCTGACCTTTAATAATATTCTTTTATATTTGGGTTCCATACATTGCACCTCACAAAAAAATTACTGTATCTATTTTACACTAAAAATGCGTTTCTGTAAAGTGCAAAATGCCAGAAAAACACCAAAACGGCATAATTTTATATATTTTACTAATTATTCCGTGATGTATCAGCGCGATGTGGAACCGCTTCGTCAATTCAAACAAAAATGTTGACAATTTCTTGTCGCATTCTTCTCTCCTGCCGTTCTTGACAACGAACCTCCGATGTGGTATAATAATAAAGCTGACTGATTGAAAGCAACCATAATGGAGAGGTATCGAAGCGGTCATAACGAGGCGGTCTTGAAAACCGTTTGACTTAACGGTCACGTGGGTTCGAATCCCACCCTCTCCGCCACACCGAGCCGGTGCTCGCGGTTCGCGGATTCGCTCGCAAGCTCGCTTGTTCTTTACAAATTGTTAGTTTTCTTTCGCGTATTTCAGCAATACGAAAGTCTAACTGACAAATAGTTGCCGATAGTATGTCGGTAATGCGGATTTACCCAAGTGGTGAAGGGGCTCCCCTGCTAAGGGAGTAGGTCGGGAAACCGGCGCGAGAGTTCAAATCTCTCAATCCGCGCCAGCGCGGTTCAGCTAAGCTGAACCGCGTATTTTTATTGCCAAAATACCAATTTACAGCGAAAAAGCTCCCATACGGGAGCTTTTCTCATTTTATCTTTACAAGCAGTACGCTTCTTCTGCCGCAGACAGCTTCGCCGTCCACATGATACAGCGGAGTAGCAGAAGCCGAGCTCTTGTCCGCGTAGACATCGCCCTTCGCCTGCACCTTCAGCTCATGACCGTGCGGATTCACAACGAGCATGAAACGCCCGATATACGCGATGAATGCACCGTTCTCGAGGTCCTGGAAGCTGATGAGCGCGCGTATCTCCGCACCGTAGCGAAGCCTGAACTCAGCGAATTTACGCCGTATCGCGATAAGTCCCGCATAATACTGCTGAGGCTCGCGGTAATTCGTAAGTCTGTCCCACTTTATGCTGTTGACGCTGTCGGGAGAATTATAGCTGTTGTGGTCGTAGCCTCCGCTCGGGAGCGGTTTGCTTCGCAGGAATTCCTGTCCCGCTTGAATGAACGGTATGCCCTGCGAGAAGAATATCAGAGCCGCACCGAGCTTATCGGCGGCGATGAGGTCCCAGTCGGATGCGCCCTTCATCGAGAGTATGAGCTTATCGAAGAACGTGAGGTTATCGTGAGCCTCTACGTAGTTGACAATCTGGCACGCAGAATCGGCGATTGAGCCGTTCATGACCTGCTGGTGACCGACCCAGCCGCAGAGCGAAGCCTTTATCAGCTGAGCCTTGTCATATGAGCTTCCGCCGTTGACGTAGCCTGTTGCTTCATCGTGGAACACGCTGCCCTTGACCGTATCGCGGAACTCGTCCGAGAACACTGCATATTCAGGCAGCTTGCGGATATTGTGCTTCATCGCGCGGAGAGAGTCATCGAGAGGGCAGCCTCCGCCCGTCCAGCCCTCGCCGTAGAGGATGATATCGGGATTTATGCGGCGGAGCTTCTCGGCTGCGCGATTGAGGGTCTCGATGTCGAGGAGTCCCATGAGGTCGAAGCGGAAGCCGTCGAGCTTGTAGGTCTCGGCGAGGAAGCAGAGGCTGTCAATGATATATTTGCGAGCCATTTTACGCTCGGATGCAAACTCATTTCCGCAGCCCGAGCCGTTGGAGTAGTTCCCCTCCCACAGTCTGTAGTAATAGTATGGGAATGTCTTGCTGAACGCCGAATTTTCGGTATTATACGTGTGGTTGTACACAACGTCCATTATGACGCCGATTCCTCTTTTGTGGCACGCCATGACGAGCTGACGGAACTCGCGCACCCTGACCTCGCCGTCGAACGGGTCGGAGCTGTACGAGCCCTCGAGGACATTGTAATTGAGCGGGTCGTAGCCCCAGTTGAACTGCGGCAGACTGCTGCTCTCGTCCACAGTCGCGAAGTCGAAAACAGGCAGGAGATGAATGTGCGTCACACCGAGCGATTCGATGTAATCAAGACCTATCTCGTCGCCCATATCGTTGGTGACACCCGACTCCGTGAAAGCAAGGAATTTGCCTCTGTTACGGAAGTGTCCGCTCCTGTCTATCGAGAAGTCGCGAACATGGAGCTCATAAATTATAGCGTCCGTGTATTTTTCGAGCGCAACAGGCGTGTCGAGCTGCCAGCCGTCGGGCTCAGCTCCCGAGAGGTCGAGCACCATTCCCCTTTTGCCGTTCACACCTGCCGTCACAGCGTAGATGTCGATAGTCTCAAACTCCTCGCCGTCGATGTGGACTTCGTAGGTGTAGTACACGCCGTCGAGGTCGTCGCAGACAATGGTCGACCAAACGCCGTCCCTGCACTTCATGCTTACGACCGCTATAGGAGAGCTGTCCTCGCCGTCGGGATAAAGTCTTACCTTGACCTTGTCAGCGCACGGAGACCATACCCTGAATTCTGTCTGGTGACGGGAGTAGATAGCTCCGAGCCTGCCTCCGTAGTAGTATTTGTCATCAATTTCGTCATAGTTCCTGATTGTCAAAGAAATTCACCTCAAAAGTATTCTGATTCACCAATAAACTCAAAGCTCGGATATATTGTCCGAGTAGTACATACTGCGGTACTGTCCAGGAGTCATACCCGTTATCTTGCGGAAAGTGGACGTAAACGCGCTCTGCGAGGAAAAGCCCAGCGAGAGCGATATGTCCGAGAGCGCGAAAGACGAGTATTTCAGCATATTTCCAGCAGTTTTTATCTTTGCACGGATAATGTAGTCCTTGAGCGTCACGCCTGTCTCTTTCGCGAATAGCCGCGACATGGAGCTCGGGTGCAGTCCCTCCCTCTCCGCGAGCATTTCAAGCGTGAGGCTCTCGTGTAGGTGGTCGTAGATGTAGTCTATCGTGCGTCTCACGTGAACAGATATCGCGCCTGTTTTCTGAGTCTCGCGCATACGCTGGGCGAAGTCCACCTGCATTTCTCCGAGCAGGTCGAGTACCTCGTCGGGGTCGGTACACTTGTCTGCCTTACGTATATAAATATCGCTCAGAGTGTACGCTACGTTGTGCTCGAGTCCGCCATCAACGCAGATACGTGCAACTATAGCGGCACACACCACAAGATGATATATATTGTTGCGGAGCGGGTCGTCCGAGAGCTGACCCTTTCCCTTGTTGAAATCGAGGCGGGCACGTGCGTAGTTTTCCTTTACGCGCGAGACATTTCCGTCTCTTATGGCATAGTATTTTTCAAATTCGCTGTGTATATCCGTTCGGGTGAAATCGTTTTCCTTTTGGATAAAAAGCCTGTAGTTAAGGTCGCGGTTGGTATTCAAAGCCTGCACCTCTTTCCGTCGTGATATTTTTCAAACACACAATGAATATTGTACCACAAATTTATAAAAAATGCAATAGTTCTGATATAAATCTTAGTATATAAATGTTATAATAACTTCAGAGAACGAAACACAGGCATAGACGGAAACGGAGGTACATCATGGCTAAAACTTCTGACCTCACACAGGGAAAGGTAAGCAAGCTCATACTTGCGTTCTTTTTCCCGATGCTTTTCACAAATATGCTCCAGCAGGTGTATTCGCTCGCGGATACAGCCATAGTCGGCAAGGGGATAAGCGACAACGCTCTCGGTGCAGTCGGAAATATGGGCTCGCTGTTCTTCCTGATAGTCGGCTTCTCAATGGGACTTTCCAACGGCTTCTGCGTTCTTATCGCGCAGGCATTCGGAGCCAAGGACTACGACAAAATGCGCCGTACTACAGCCTCGGCAGTAAAACTGGCGGGAGCTATAGCTGTCCTGCTGACGATATTCAGCATTGTTTTCCTCAGGACGGCACTTCGCCTGCTCCAGACCTCAGACCTGATAATCCACGACAGCCTCAAATACGGCTACATCGTCTTCGGCGGACTCGTTACCGCTATCGCCTACAACCTCTGCGCGGGCATACTCCGTGCGCTCGGCGACAGCAGAACGCCGTTCACGGCGATAATCGTCTCGACGGTGCTCAATATCACACTTGATTCATTCTTCATCTTCGTCCTGAAAACAGGAGTTGAGGGAGCGGCTATCGCGACCGTTGCGGCTCAGATAGTTTCCGCGACGATATGCTTCGTCAAGCTCAGCAAAATAGAAGTTATAAAGCTCTCAAAGGCTGACTTCGCATTCGATATCAGACTCGACCTCGAGCTGCTCAAAAACGGCGTACCTATGGCGCTGATGAACTCCATCACAGCTGTCGGCTGCATGGTAGTACAGGGCTTCGTCAACGGTCTCGGAGTTGCGTGTACCTCCGCGTACTCGGCGTGCAGCAAGTTCATCAACATCTTCATGTCCCCTGCTGTTACAGCGGGATTCTCGATGTCCTCGTTCACGAGCCAGAACTACGGCGCAAAAAAATACGACCGTATCAAGGACGGCACAAAGGTCTGCCTTGCTATCGCGTTCGTAGGATACGTTATATTCGGCTCTGCAATGGTATTCTTCCCGCGTCAGCTCGCATCTCTCATGCTAAGCGGCGAGGATCAGATATCACTCGCGGCACAGTTCCTGCCTATCACGGGAGTTATGCTTTTCGCAGTCGACTTCCTGTTCATATTCCGCAACGGCGTACAGGCAATGGGCTCGCCGTTCATACCGATGTGCTCGGGCATACTTGAAATGGTCATCCGTGTCGCAGTCATCGCTTTCTTCATCGGCGGACTCGGCTTCAGAGCCACAGCATTTGCGGAGATACTCGCGTGGACAGGCGCTCTGCTGATGAACGCCTCCGCATTCATATATATGCTCTCGCACAAGCTCACGGAGCAGAAAGTCTGTAATGTTCCGCAGAGAGCACAGGTAACAGCGACAGCTAACTAATGCTTTGTTCTTACTCCTTACATACCTAACTTAGGAAAACCGCCCCAAGGATAGCCTCGGGGCGGTTTTTCCGCATATTGTCAGTTGAAGTATTTGAATTCCGTGCGGTAGAGATTCGCCTCCTGCTCGGAGGTCAGCTCGGGTACCTCAAAGCCTTCTCTGTCGTATACTACATTACTTATGGAGAATCTTGTTGTCACCCTGTCTCCGTCATCATAGCCATATGATGTTACCTCGTAAAAGCGCGGTGTACCATAGGAGTCAACGTCGAGCTTATACCTCCGACCGTGAGTACCGTCGTAGCTGATATCGAAATCGAAGCTGTAGACGTCGACGTTGACAGTGAGGGAGCTCGTCTTGCTGTGGACATTATAGGTGCTGAGTTCAAAGAACACGGTGTCGCTGATTGCCTCAATATCGAAAAACGAATTTTCACCGCCTGTGGCTTCGTTCCTAGCGCCGGACAATACCCACGCGTTCTTGTCGCCTCTGCGGGCGTATTCGAGCTTACACCCCTTGAAGTAGGAATTGGCGTCGAAGTCATCAAGTGTGATGTTCTCGGCTTCGTAGGTCTTGCTGACGAGAATATGTCCCCTGCCGTTGGGAGCCGGCTTGTCTATCGAGTCGTTTTCATACTCAAAGAACGACTCGTAGTCGCCATCGAGCGAGCTGTAGGTGTTCTCGGGCATTGTGAGCATATACTTCGCGAGCGTGAAATCATCGCTCTTTAAGCTTGACTCGAAAATGTTGATTATCTGCGAATATGCGCCCATATCCTTGGTTCGGCATACAAGACCGATATGCGGATCATAGACAACGCCGTCCACTCCGAACTCTATATCCCTGTTGATGTGGTAGGAATCGTAGAACGGTACGCAGGGCTCGTAATCCTCAGCTTTTTCCCATTCCATATTCTCGACGAGGGCGAGTATCTGCTCCTTTGCGTCGCCGACGAGCGGGAAGTCTATACGTCGCGCTGAGATATACTCGGGCGGTTGGTATCTAACCTCAACATCATCGTTCATGGCGTGTATCTGCTGATATAGTGACTTGCTGAAATCCTCGACCGAGTACATTGTTACCGACTTATCATCGACCTTATTCTCGGTCGTCTCCTCCTCGACGTCCTCACCTGTAATGATATCATAAATACCTTGGCTAAGTCCCTTGGGTATCGTGTAGTCGAAGAAAAACTCCGAGCCTGCCGCAGGGTCAGCATATGCAATATCGACACGCTCATTGCCGATGCGTATCTCATATGTGAAGTCCGCAACATCGAGTCTTATCCAATCGGATTCTTTAAGTATATCCTCGCCGTCGCAAACAAGCATATTATCGTTGTATGTTATCTCATTGCGGTAGCTGTTGAAAAGCTCATATATCGCTCTCTTCTTCTGTGCCGACAGCTTTATAGGGTCATCACTGCCTATGAGGGCATCAACATTCGTTTCCGTGAGGTCGGTATAGATGAGGTATTTGGCAACTCTGACAAAGGCTCCCCAGTAGACATGAGGTTCCCTATACCAGCTTTCACTGTCCTGATCATCGTAGCTGAAAATCACAGGACCATCCTCATAGCCGTTATCATAAGCTGTCAGCGTGTAAGGTCTTTCTCCGCCGCTAAAGTGAAGCTCTATTGAGTTTGAAAAGTTATATGTCATGTCGGACGTAGTATTGCTCTCGCCGAATTCGTATTCCGAATTCAGATATTCCGTTATTTCAGATACACAGGAATTAGGAAGCCTCTGTACCTCCATGATAGCTTCGCCCTTGTTGTTGGTGAGGTACAGGCTCATTTCAGTAAAATCGCCAAACTGCGTATTATAAACAACATCAGTCGGTTCTTCTGTGAAAGGCTCGATAGTTGTCTGCGTTGTCTCCGAGGACTCGAACGGCGCATCCTCCATATTCTGGAAATAGCGGTACGCTCCCGCACCTGAGCCGCCGATGAGTACGACTGCCGCCGCTGCGACTGCTATGGATTTGAACCAGCTTCGCTTGGGCGCTATCTCCACGGAGCTGACGCTGTCCTCGTATCCCTCGGGGATAAGGTGTTCATCACCCGCGAGCTGCTTTTCCATTTTCTCCTTGAACTCCTCGCTGCAATGAATGCCGTCAAGAGCCTTCTTATAGTCTTCTTTCCTCATAATGCTCCCTCCTTTTCGAGCTCGAGCTTCAGCTTTTCCCTGCCTCGGCGCAGGAGCGATGAAACCGTGTTCTCGCTCTTGCCCTGAATCTCGGCTATCTCGCGTGTGTTATAACCCTCGTAGTAGTAGAGATATATCACAGACGCGTACTTTTCGGGCAGAGCGCGTATTTCCGCGAGTATCGAGCTGTTCTCTGTCATCATCTCGTATGACGCAGACATAACGTCCTCGGTCTCGAGTGAGCCCGTGCGGCTGATGCGGAAGCTCCTTTTCAGATTCTTGCACTTGTTTACCGTTACCCTGAGCAGCCATGCCTTGAGGTGCTCGTCATCTGCAAAGCTCTGAGGCTTTGCGTGAAGCAACAGGAAAATATCCTGCGTGATGTCCTCAGACTCGGCGTAGTTTCCGCAGCAGGCATATGCGGCGCGCAGTACTGTATCGCCGAATTTTCGGAATGCGTACAGCGCTTGGTTGATGTCGGTCGTCATCTGCTCCCGCCTCCTTTCATATATAACACACTTGGAGAGAGCGTTTCCGTGCGTTATGAAAAAATTTTTTTGATTATTCTACGGATTGAATAATATACCGAAAAAAGCGGCTCAGAAAAACTGAACCGCGAACTGCGTGCGCCCGCTTTTATGGTCCATCCTGTTCTGAACAAGGTATGAAACGCGGGAAACAATTTGCGCCCCACATAAAGTGAGGCGCGAATCTGCGAGCGCCCGCTCGGCGCTGGTGGAGGCGAGGGGAATTGAACCCCTGTCCGAAAATCTATCCATGCAACTTTCTACGAGCGTATCCTACCTATTATAATTCCCCTGCCGTACCGCCGATAGTCGGGCTGTATGGCAGAGTAGTCCGTATACATCGCGCGGACACGGACACTTCCGTGCGACGTTCACCGCTCATCAATGCCCAAGCGAGAGCCGCGGTACTCTCCCGGTGGACAGTAGCTGACTTAAGCAGCTACCAGTTCGCTATTTCTAGAAACTGTAATGTTATTTCTTGCGTTTATATTTAAACGTGGCGACGGTTATGGAGCTCACGCCGTACTCCGCTCGCTTATCACACTTCAGGACCCCCGTCGAAACCTTTACGCCCCCATATGTGTGCAGCTTTAAAAAGTTTACAATTAATTATATACCAAAGCTAAAGATTTGTCAACGGGTCAGAACGTGAAAAACTTGTCAATCCGCCGCAAAGCCTGTAGAATCGGGAAACGGCGTAATATCGGCGCTGATACTGACCGATAGTCACAAAAAATACTTTGACAAGTGTATTAAATTGTTGTATAATGTTATATGATGAGTAAATATGTCAGGAGGTGCGGAAATGAAGTATTTCAAGACATGGAAGATGAAAATATACTTCGTCAAATTCGCATTCCGCCTCGCTGCCGTTATCATAATGATATACCTCTACCTCCGCGATAAGGAGGCGTTCTACGAGTTCACGATAACTCCCGTAAAACGCGGCTTCAACTTCATGCATCTGATGTGGCTCGTGTTCATGGGACTTATGTCACTGCATATCGTACCGCCGAGGTTCATGACTATGGGCGCAGGCAAAAAGAGAAAAGTAAATTACGTCCCTGTAGAGGGCTATTCGGAACTCGAACTGCTCAAATTCGTTCAGAACGAGAACAAGAAGGCGTGGCGCTCGATGCTCGCGTGGCTGGGACTCAACTCCATATTCGCCGTGCTGTTCTTCACGGGTGTCATCGGCAAGCCCGAGCTTGTGCTGCTGACTTGCATATACTTCCTGTGCGACTACATATGCATACTGCTGTTCTGTCCGTTCCAGACGTTCGGACAAAAGGACAAATGCTGCGTTAACTGCCGCATCTACGACTGGGGACATTTCTTCATGTTCACGCCCTGCCTGTTCCTGAACACTTTCTTCGGCTGGACGCTCTTCCTCATGGGTACCGCAGTCATCATAACTTGGGAGTTCGCATGGACGCTCCACCCCGAGCGCTTCTGGGAGGGCTCGAATCAGGTGCTGAAATGTGCAAACTGCAAGGACCAGACCTGCACTGTCAAGCGCAGGAACACAAGAGCGATACTCTCCCTCCTCAAAAAGTAAAAGCAAGGACCTCCGATATCGGAGGTCTTTTTTATTTAACGATTGAATTTTTTGTTGGATAGTGTTATAATAAAAGTGACATCTTGGAAATGGAGGTCGACACAATGGAATTATCTGCTGTAAGAAAAGTTTCTGTGGTGGTCAACACAGTTATACTCCTCCTTGTTTTTGGTCTTGCGGCTTTTTTTGCAATTATAAAAGTACCGTTTCTCGTTGCTTTCAGTGTTCCGACTGCCTGTATATATCTTGTGGGATATTTTCTGATACACAATGATAAGCTTGACATTTACGTCTGGATGATATACTGCTGGCTGACGCTGTATATGGGAGTGACGACGCTATGTCTCGGCTACGGATACGGATTCCACCTGTACTGCTTCTCGATGATACCTATCATGTTTGTCACTGAATACATAGCCTACATGCTCGAGCGCCGAAGCATGAGGGCACTTCCTGTGAGCATAGTCATCGCCGTATTTTACATACTCTGCACAGGCTATGTTTCGTACTTCGGTCCCGTATATGAGCGTGACCAGAAATATGCCGCATTATTCTGGATATTCAACGCCCTGACAGTGTTCGGATTCCTGATATACTACACCTACTACATCGTACAGGCTGTCATCGTTTCCGAGGGCAAGCTCAAGGAGGCTGCTTTCATCGACAAGCTGACGGGACTTTACAATCGCCACTATATGTTCGACAGGCTTGTAGCTCTGACGAATGAAAACAGCGGCAATGTGCTTGCAATGACGGATATTGACAACTTCAAGCAAATCAACGACACCTACGGACACAACGCAGGCGACATTGTATTGCAGGCGGTATCCGAGCGTATGCGCACGGTCTGCACGGACTGCGTGATTGCCCGCTGGGGCGGCGAGGAGTTTCTCATCGTCTCGAAGCTGCCCGCCGAAAAAGCCTGTGCTATGCTCGAGAAGCTGCGTCAGAGCGTCGAGAGCTCCCCTGTCAGCTGTGAAGGTACAGATATCAGCGTCACACTGACTATCGGTGCTGCTGAGCACGCTGACGGTCAGGACGCGGACGAATGGGTAAAGGTCGCTGACAGCCGCCTGTACTACGGCAAAAATCATGGCAAGAACCAAGTCGTGGCGGAAGACTATGACGGTTGAGCCGCTGACCTCGGAGGTGTGAAATGAGCATCGTTATTACCGACGAGATAAGAAATATGCATTTCCCGAAGCCGCTGAAAGCTGAAGAAATGAAGTACTATACCGAAAACTTTGCCCTTTCTGTGCTGCGATACTGCTTCGACTGCTACAACAGCTGGCACGTGGATGATGCTCCCGACCTGCAAAGCGAGGACGGAGCAGAAGGCATCGAGGTCACAGAGCTGGCAATAAGCCTCGACAAGGCTATAGTCGGCGACTGTCTCCACTATTGGGAGACGGGCGATGTCCGCTACAAGAACAAGGCTGAGCACCGCGGAGCGCGTGCTGGCGAGGAGTTCTACATCCTCCCGTCGTTCGACTCAAACGACGAGCTTGCTGCCCTCGAGACTATTTTCCGCAAGAAGCTCGGCAAGCTGAGCGGCTATAAAAGGCGCGGGATAAACAGGCTCGGGCTCATCATGGTGCTGGACGGTATGCCGCTGACTGCTACTGCCGAAAACTGGGCAGATGTGGTTCGCGTGCTTCAATCGGGGGCTGACGATAAATATGACAGGGTATTCTTCGCGTACAGCTCAGCGCTGAGCTACTACAACTGCGTGACCGATACCACAACAAACTACGCGATAGACAGGGACGATTTCGACGTCCTGAAGAAATACGCCCGATATATGACTGAAAACAAGTAAGCTCCTGTAAAAACAGGAGCTTTTTTGTTACTTTATAGCATTTTTCATCTGAGCGACATATTCACCGACGTGTGCGGGCGAGTCCTTGCCGTACTCCCCTATCTGACGCACTATAGCCGAGCCTACGATTACTCCGTCAGCGTACTGCGACATCTTCGCCGCCTGCTCGGGAGTCGATATGCCGAATCCGATAGCGCACGGTACGCTCGTATTCTCGCGGATAACGCGGACGATAGACTCCACGTCTGTCGTTATCTCCGAGCGCACGCCTGTTACTCCGAGGCTCGATACAACGTAAATGAAGCCGTCTGCCTCCCTCGCAATCATGGCGATGCGGTCTGCGGAGGTCGGAGCTATGAGCGAGATGAGGTCGACTCCGTACTGCCTGCAAATCGGCAGGAACTCGTCCTTTTCCTCGAACGGAAGGTCAGGCAGGATAACTCCGCCTATGCCCGTCTCGCAGCAGCGCGCCATGAAGCGCTCTGCATCGTATGAGAAGACCACGTTCGCGTAGGTCATGAATACGAGAGGAATCTTCACATCGCGGCGGAGCTCCTTCACGAACTCGAATATCTTATCTGTTGTGACTCCGCCCGAAAGAGCGCGGATATTAGCCGCCTGTATGACGGGTCCCTCGGCTGTCGGGTCGGAGAAAGGGATTCCGAGCTCTATGAGGTCGGCGCCCTTTGCAGCCATTTCGCGGACTATTTTTCCCGTAGTCTCGAGGTCGGGGTCTCCGCAGGTGATGAACGGTATGAACGCCTTGCCGTTTTTGAATGCGCTTGCGATATTACTCATAAATATCCTCCCCTCTGTAGCGTGCGATAGCGGCGCAGTCCTTGTCTCCCCTGCCCGATACCGTCACAATGATTATCTTGTCCTTGTCCATTGTCGGAGCGAGCTTCATCGCGTATGCTATCGCGTGAGCCGACTCTATCGCAGGTATTATGCCTTCTGTACGCGACAGGAACTCGAACGCATTTACAGCCTCGTCGTCTGTAATCGGGACATACTCTGCGCGTCCGATGTCGTGGAGGTAAGCGTGCTCGGGACCTACACCGGGGTAGTCAAGTCCCGCGGAAATCGAATAAACAGGCGCTATCTGACCGTACTCGTCCTGACAGAAATAGCTCTTCATGCCGTGGAATATACCAAGTCTGCCCGTATTGACCGTAGCCGCAGTCTCGAACGTGTCAATGCCTCTGCCCGCAGCCTCGCAGCCGATGAGGCGGACGCTCTCGTCGCCGATGAAGTTGTAGAAGCTGCCTATCGCGTTGGAGCCGCCTCCTACGCACGCGATGACCGCGTCGGGCAGTCTGCCCTCGTATTCGAGGATCTGCTCGCGTGCCTCCTTGGAGATGACTGCCTGAAAATCGCGGACTATAGTCGGGAACGGGTGAGGTCCCATGACCGAGCCGAGGCAGTAGTGGGTCGTCAATACGGGTAGTCCACTCGCGCATAGCCTCGGAAACCGCGTCCTTCAGTGTAGCAGTACCGCTCGTTACGGGTACTACGGTCGCTCCGAGAAGGCGCATACGGTAGACGTTCAGCGCCTGACGCTTGGTGTCCTCCTCGCCCATGAACACGACGCACTCCATGCCGAGCAGAGCCGCCGCAGTAGCAGTTGCAACTCCGTGCTGACCTGCGCCTGTCTCCGCAATGAGGCGGGTCTTGCCCATTTTCTTCGCGAGCAGAGCCTGTCCGAGGACGTTGTTTATCTTGTGCGAGCCCGTGTGATTGAGGTCCTCGCGCTTGAGGTATATCTTCGCTCCGCCGAGCGTATTTGTCAGCTTCTCCGCGTAGTAGAGCAGCGACGGTCTGCCCGCGTATTTCTTGAGCAGGTCGTCGAGCTCGCGTATGAACTCGGGGTCGTTCTTGTAGTGCTCGTACTCCTTTTCGAGCTCTATGACGGCGTTCATCAGCGTCTCAGGGATATATTGTCCGCCGTGTACGCCGAAGCGTCCCTTTTTATCAGCCATATCAATTTTCCTTTCGTCTTGCGGCTTCTGCGAACGCCGCCATTTTCGTTTTATCCTTAATACCGTCCGTTTCGAGGCTGCTGCTCGCGTCGACAGCAAACGGCTCGAAGCGTCTTATCGCTTCACTGACATTTTCAGCGGTCAGTCCTCCCGCGAGGAAGAACGGGCGGTCGATATCCGCAATGAGCGAGTGTTCGAACGTACTGCCCGTACCAGTGCCGCTGTCGAGCAGGACATAGTCCGCAGAGCTCGCACGCGAGGCTTCGATATCAGCCTCGGAGCGTACTGTGATAGCCTTGATTATCGGCTTGTCTGTGAGCTTTCTCAGCGAGCGGATGTAGTCCTCGTCCTCGCTGCCGTGGAGCTGTATCACGTCGATGTAGTCCGCGAAGCCGATTATCGAATCAAGCGGCTCATTGACGAACACTCCCACGCGCTTTATGCCGCTCCCGATAAGCATCGCCGAGAGCTCCGTAAATGTCTCCCTCGATATCGAGCGCCTGAACCCTCCCGACAGGATGAATCCCGCAAAATCAGGGCGGAGCTCCAGTACAGCGCGCACGTCTGCCTCGGAGCGGAGACCGCACATCTTCACGCGCGTCATACTCCCTCGCCTTTCAGCTCTCGGAGCTTTGCCGCTATGTCGGGGGCTCTCATCAGAGCCTCACCGATGAGGACGGCGTCCGCCCCCGCAGCCTCGAGCCGAGCAGTGTCCTCGCGCGAGGTAACGCCGCTCTCGGAGACGAACAGCACTCCATCGGGGACGAGCTCCTGCAGACGGCGGCTGTTGTCGGTGTCGACACTGAAATCGGCAAGATTGCGGTTGTTCACGCCGATGATACGGGCTCCCGCGGAGACTGCCATGCGCACCTCCGCCTCGTCGTGAGCCTCTACGAGCGCGGACATTCCGAGCTCATCACAAATGGCGATATACTGCTCAATCTGAGCCTTTGTGAGTATCGAGCATATAAGCAGAACAGCCGATGCTCCTAATGTTTTCGCCTCATATATCATGTACTCGTCGACCGTGAAATCCTTGCGCAGGCAGGGTATCTTCACGCGCGCGGCTATCTCGCGGAGGTAGTCGCTGCTCCCGAGGAACCACTTCGGCTCCGTCAGGACTGATATGCAGTCCGCACCCGCCGCCTCGTACTGAGCGGCGATGTCAAGATACGGGAAATTCTCCGCTATCACGCCCTTTGAGGGGCTTGCCTTCTTGCACTCGCAGATGAACGAAAGTCCCTGCTTCGCGAGCGCCTTCTCGAACTCAAAGCCGCCCTTCGGAAGTGCAAGAGCTCGCTCCCTCATCTCGTCGGCTGAAACAATGCTTTTGGAGGCTTCTACGCGCTCCCTTGCGTGCTCGGCGAGCTTGTCAAGTATAGTCATATCGGCTCCTTATCTGTTGGAAACGGCGATGACCTTTTCAAGGGTCTTGTATGCCGCGCCCGAATCAATCAGCTCTGCCGCGAGCTTGATTCCGTCTGCGATGCTGTCAGCCTTTTCGGCTACGCAGAGAGCCGCACCCGCGTTGAGAAGTACAGCGTCACGCTTTGCTCCGCGCTCCGTGCCGTTGAGGATACTGCGTGTTATCTCCGCATTTTCAGCGGGAGCTCCGCCGCGTATTTCGTCGAGCGTACCGCCCGCAAGTCCGAACTGCTGAGGCGTGATAGTGTAGCTCTTGAACCAGCCGTCCTTGAACTCGCACACCTTTGTCGGAGCGGCAATGGATATCTCGTCGAGCTTCTCCGTGCCGTGTACGACCATACCGCGCTTTACACCGAGGTTCATCAGTACCTGTGCGAGCGGCTCAACGAGTGACGGGTCATAGACACCGAGCAGGAAGCGCTTCGGGCTGGAGGGATTGGTGAGAGGTCCGAGAATGTTGAATACGGTGCGGATACCGAGCTCCTTGCGGATAGGTCCGACATACTTCATCGAGGTGTGGTACTTCTGTGCGAAGAAGAAGCAGAAGTTCGTCTCGTCGAGCATTTCGCGGCACTTTGCAGTGTCCATGTTTATATTTACGCCGAGAGCCTCGAGGCAGTCGGCTGTGCCCGAGAGGGACGAAGCTGCGCGGTTTCCGTGCTTTGCGACCTTTACTCCCGCGGAGGCAACTACCATTGCGGAAGTTGTCGAGATGTTGAAGCTGTGAGCGTTGTCTCCGCCCGTGCCGACTATCTCGAGGAGGTCGTCGTCGTTCTCAAACTTCGTTGCCGCGTCGCGCATAGCTGCCGCACAGCCCGCTATTTCCTCGATAGTTTCAGCCTTTGTAGACTTGGTCGACAGTGCCGCAAGAAATGCCGCATTCTGTGTAGCCGTTGTCTTGCCAGCCATTATCTCGCTCATTACCTCGTATGCCTCATCGTATGTGAGGTCCTGCTTGTCAACTATCTTTACTATTGCCTGTTCAATCATGATGATTACCTCCGATTATAATTCAACAAAGTTTTTCAGCATTTCGCGTCCGAGGGGAGTCAGTATCGACTCAGGGTGGAACTGAACGCCGTATATCGGGAACTTATCGTGCTGTACCGCCATAATCTCGCCGTCGTCGGTGACTGCCGTTGCCCTCAGGCAGTCGGGAAGTCCCACTGCCGCGAGCGAGTGATACCTCGCGACTTCTGTCATCTCGGGAAGTCCGCGGAACAGAACGCTCGTATTGTCGAGCTTGACCGTGCTCTGTTTGCCGTGCATGAGCTTCTTCGCGTGGACTACCTCCGCGCCGTATGCCTGACAGATAGCCTGATGTCCGAGACAAACGCCGAGGGTAGGTATCTCCTGCGAGAGCGTTGCCGCTGTCTCGACCGTGATTCCCGCGTCTTCGGGACGCCCAGGTCCTGGTGAGAGGATTATCTTCTCGGGAGCAAGAGCGCGTATCTCCGCGACTGTCATCTCATCGTTGCGTATGACCCTGATGTCGGGTCTGAGCTCTCCCACGAGCTGGAAAAGGTTGTAGGAGAAGCTGTCGTAATTATCTATAAGAAGTATCATTATTCTACCTCCTCTGCCGCTTTCAGCGCCTCTACGACTGCCGCCGCTTTGTTGCGGCACTCGCGGTACTCGTTCGCGGGGACGGAATCTGCGACGATTCCCGCGCCGCTCCTGATGAAGACCTTGCCGTTCTTCTTGAATGCCGAGCGTATCGCGATGCAGGTGTCAAGGTTGCCTGTGAAGTCGATGTAGCCTATCGCTCCGCCGTACAAGCCGCGCTTGTTGTTCTCGAGCTCAGCTATGAGCTGGCACGCGCGTATCTTCGGGGCTCCCGACAGCGTACCTGCGGGAAGTACAGAATTCACGGCGTCGAGAGCGTCACAGTCGTCGCGTATCTCTCCGCGCACCGTCGAGCCGATGTGCATAACGTGCGAGAAGCGGAGAATGCTCTTGTACTGTTCGACGCTGACCGTACCGAACTTGCTTATGCGTCCGAGGTCGTTGCGTCCGAGGTCAACGAGCATATTGTGCTCTGCAAGCTCCTTCTCGTCCGCGAGGAGCTCCGCCTCAAGAGCGGCGTCCTCCTCGGGAGTCTTGCCTCTCGGACGTGTGCCTGCGAGCGGAAACGTATGCAGTACACCGTTTTCGAGCTTGACCAGCGTCTCGGGAGAAGCTCCCGCAATCTCGACGTCAGTGCCCGAAAAATAGAACATATACGGCGACGGATTCGTCGTGCGCAGTATGCGGTAGGTGTTCAGCAGACTCCCGTCGTACTCGGCGCAGAGGCGATTCGAGAGCACTATCTGGAAGATGTCGCCGTCAAGGATGTGCTGTTTCGCACGCTCTATCATGGCGCAGTATTCCGCTTCGGTGAACAGTTCCGTGACCTCGCTCCTGAGCCGTCCGTTCGGCTCATTGCAGGGCTTGCCGTTCCTGAGCAGGTCTGCAATCTGCTCGAGCTCCATGCACGCACGCTTGTAGCTGTTCTCGGGGTCTGTGAGCTTCATGTTCGCGATGAGGACGAGCCTCCTGCGGTAGTTGTCGAACGCGATGACCTTATCGAACAGCATGAGGTCAGCATTCTTGAAGTGCTCGCTGTCGTCCACGGGGAGCTTTACCGTCGGCTCGCTGTAGCCGATGAAGTCATATGCGAAGTAGCCTACAAGTCCGCCTGTGAACGGGGGCAGTCCCTCAACGCGCGGACTGCGGTACTTGGCGAGGAGCTCACGGATATGCGGCGTAGGGTCGGTGGTTTCGATGTCTCTGCCGCCAATTGTTATCTTGTTGTCCGAGCAGGTAAGCTCGAGAGCGGGCTTGTAGCCGAGGAAGGTGTAGCGTCCCCAGCGCTCCCTGTCCGACGCCGATTCGAGCAGATAGCAGTGTGTGGACACGTTTTTCAGTATCTTCACTGCCTCGATAGGCGTGCAGATATCTGAGAGAAGCTCATAGCTCACGGGCATTATGTCGTATCTGCCGTCTTTGGCAAATTCCTTGGCTGTCTCAAGTGTTGGATAGAATTTCATAGCGCACCTCCGTTTGGACGTAAAAAAGTCCCTGACAAAGACTTTCATCTCTGTCAAGGACGAATAATACTTATCCGCGGTGCCACCTTGATTCGCAGTGTGAACTGCGCACTTTGCGGGATACCTGCATATCCCCGACAACTCACGTATGTCTACACGTCGCAGAATACTCTGCCTCTCGGCATTTGACTGCGCCCTCAGCGGTCCATTTGATGACTTGTTTTTCACCCGTTCTCAGCAAGCAGGGCTCTCTGTGGAAGCATCATCACCGTTATCTCCGCGTCATCGGTTTTATTGTTTGAATTATAGCACGCATTTTCCGATTTGTCAAGTAGTTTTTGAAAAAATTTTCAAACACAAAAAAGCAGGGGCGAAATCGCCCCTGCCGTCTGAGTTATTCTTCTTCAATTTCGGATGCTGCTCCGATGAAAACGGGTACATTGTTCTGGTCGAGTATCATATAAACGAACGGTCTGTCAAGCTCGATGTAGACCTTCTTCTTCGGCTCGGGCATTGCAGCTCCGCACGCCATCATGACTGCGGTAACAGCCGCCGCCTTGACGCCCTTCTCGCAGACCTCAATGCGTGTCTTGTGGAGCACGTCGTCGATGTAGAGCGGCAGAGCTCCATCAACTGAGAGGTCGTTTATCTTCGAGAAATCGGCTTTCGTCGGGTCGAATGCCTGCTCCATACCTAACTCGGGGAGTATCTTCTTCAGCGAAGCGTTGTAGCTGTACTTGAACTTTGGTATCATTACGTGAAGCTCTATCGTTTCAGGGTCTTCGTACTCCGAGAGCCCCTCAGCCAGCTTTTTCGCGTCGAGGCTGTTGACGTACTTGACGATGCCATCGTCGTGCGGCAGTATGCCCACGAACTTGTAGTTTCCGCCCGCAAACGGCTTGTCGAAGGCGTCTGCATCGCCGAGGTCGTAGTAGTGAGCCTCCTCGCTGTACATGGTCTTGATATTGTGCTCATTGCCGTTGTAGTCGGTGAATATGCCGTCGTATGCCACTTCGTAGGGGTCTGCCCAGTCGCACTCGAAATACAGCGTATTTATGAGCATCATCATCGTTAAAGGACTTAGCTGATGCTTCTGTAGAAGCGAGGGTATCATGCCCCTTGTGTTCTCGTTCACCCAGCTGTTGACGTCGTTGACTGTCGTGTCGTCGAACGGGCACTTGTAGAGCTGCGAGCCGTAATACTTCACGTTCTTGTTCAGGAACTCGTCATAGACCTTGAACGTCGGGGCGTCCCTGAACCATATCGAATCCGCAACATAGAGCTTCTCGCGCTCGCCGTCGGGGAGGGTCTGGAAATAGTACGCCATATAGTCGTTGAGCTGGTCTATCGTCAGCCCGCTTCCGAGGACCTTCTCCATTTCGGAGAATGTCTCGCCGTCAGCACCGTTCGCGGTCATTGCGAGAGCCGCAGAGATAGATAGCGGCGATATCAGCGAGTTTTTCTTGTTCTCATCTGTCGGGTCGAAACACTTTTTCAGGAGCTCAACGCCGAGGTTCATCTCAGCCGCGGCAAATTCCGAATCGGTGCGCTTGCCCATAGCCATAGGCTCGTTTATATCCGCGCAGAGGTCAACGCTCCTGAGCGTGCCCGCCTTGTTGAACTCCTTAGTTCTGCCAAGGACGAAGTCGGTGACGCTCTCGAGGTCATCCTCATCGACCTCACCGTTGAGGTTGATATCGGCGTTGCCGAGCTGTTCCTTGGTGAGCTTGTTAGGATTAGTTCCCGCGAGCTCCATTCTGTAGATTATCGTGTCGAACGAGTCGACAACGCCGTCCGCATTGATGTCACCGAAGAACTGGATATACGGCGAGCTGAGTGAGACTATCTCGGCAATCTCATACGTGTGACCACGTTTAAGCGGGAAGTCAGGATCATCGTTGTTGATGTAGTCCTTGCAATCCTCAGTGAGAACGACCGTCATCGTAACGGAAATTCCCTTCTTCAGCAGATTCAGATAGCCGCGCGTTTTCTTCAATACGGCTTTATCAAGAAGTTTATCGCTGTTCTCGACCCTGTACTGAACGTCATTGAAATAAAGCTCATACTCATCGAAGGCTTCGTAATAGCCGTATCTGTATGGTATTACTTTGAGCGTCGGATAATAGTCATTTAATTCTATTTCGGATATCATCACGTTTTCCAGCGTGTACTCATAGCGCTCAGCCGTCTCAGACGCGGCAACAGCGGTGTTATTCACCGCAGGGCGTACAGCCGAGAAAGTCCCGAACGTACCGAGAGCAAGCGAGAGGCTGACAGCTCCCGCGGCTAACTTCTTAAAGTATCCCATATTCATCACTCCTTTGCGTCAAAAAAAGCCAATACCTGTTAAACTAAGTATATCCGCTCATTGAACAAAAGTCAATAGATATTTGTAAATTTTTGGTGAAAAACAACTATTTTTCGATAGTCACATCTTCTGCGAAAGGTGTCCTCGAGAAACGGAAGCTGTCAAACAACTCCGCTATTTTCTCGTTGCGGCAGAATTCTGCGGCAGGTACAGCTCCGTCCACTGTCAGCATACAGCCGTCCGTTTCGTTGAGATGTGTCACGAACAGCGTCCTCTGCACGGGGAAATCACACTCCGACAAATCGCGCATTACAGCCGCCGTGAACTCCTCACAGCACCCGTGCGGAGCAAATCTCAGCGAGCCCTGCCACTCGTTTGGGACATTGGTGCGGTCGGTGATACCGTACTCGGTCGGGTCGAGCATTCCCTCATAGGACAGCCTTCCCGCTCCGTGCCGCGTCACATATGAGCGCGTGACATAGACAGCCTCGGTATCGGGCGCATTGCCTCCGCACAAGGAGCGAAGTATCCTTGCAGGCTCATGCAGTCCCGTCCGTGAGGACGTGAGATGCGGAGCATATTCGAGGTTCAGCTCGTCAAGGAGAAGTCCCTGCGCACCCTCAAAAATGAGCTCGTCAAAATGCAAAAGAAAGTCATGTTCCCGAAGCTGAACGAGCTCCGCGCCGCGGCACATAGCCTCAGCGGCATTGCGCAGGACATCGGCGCTGAACAGCATTTCGCCGTACTCGCCCGCCCTGCCGATATCAATGCCGAGCTCGCTGAGCCGCTTGAGAGTATATCCCGCAGTTAGTTCCGTAAGAGTTCTGAACATCTCCCCCGCTCCCCCGCCGACAACATCGCCGAGCAGAAGCGGGTGCTCCTCCGAGCGAAGCTTTGCCTCGTTTATGCCCATTCCGCACGAGCCGTGCCGAGCCTCTCCACGCGAGGTCTCCAGTATCATATTTATGAGCACGTCCCCGATATAGGTACAGCGGCACTTCGGCGAGGCATATATCGCGGGAACTTGTCCGCCTGCCTCGGCAAATCCGCTAACCTCGGACGTGAGCTTGTACAGGTCGGGCATGAAGCTGTCTGCCCAGTAGGTGTCAATTCCGCGAAACGAAGCAGACGAGAGCTGTGAGAATACGAACCGACGGTCGGGCAGGTCAACAGTATGACCCGCCTGCGCGCCTCCGTTGTGGCGGACGCAAATCGCGGACAATCCGCTGCGAACCGCCTCAAGCGCGTATGTATCGGTCGCAAGCCCCTTGCCCTCGTCGCCAAAGCTCTTGCCAATTATTATTTTAGCCTGCATTATTCTTGGAAGTATCAAGCTCAATAGTTCGCAGTGCTTTTGCTACGACATCTCTTGCCTCGCCGCTCCACTGAGAAACAGCCTGCTCCTTAGTCATTCCGCCGACCATCTGCATGAGCGATATCATCAGCTCCGCGAGGTAGTTTATCTTTTCCGAAGGCAGCACTGCATTGCGTCCGCTGATGAGCTTCTCCCACGTTTTGTACGCCATTTCGGTGCGAGAACCTGTAATAATGTGGAATATCTCATACTTACGGCTTGCCTCGGCGTAAAGCTCGACTGTCTTGCAGCCCTTCTCGACCTTGTCGCTGAAAACACTGAGGATATCACCCGCCGAGAGGATATCTTCCTGTCCCTCGTCGCAGACCTCATCGCCGATACAGAAAATGAAGCCCTTCTTGCCGCGTTTCTCAAAGCAGTCTGTGGAGGTGTGCCTGTCAGCGAAATACCATACGAGCGAGTCGTAGCTGTAGGGATTGCCGCCGCTGAGCTTGAACTCAAGCAGCTGCTCCACTACGCGGATATCCGCCTCGAACTGCGTGACCTGCATGGCGGGATACATCGTCGAGGACGAAGGCTGAGTGAAAGCGGCGCACATGATATGCGGGTCAGTGACCGGGCGCTTCTCCAGTATCATCGTAGCCGTCCTGTTCAGCGAGTTCTTCGCTATCTCAGCCGCAAGATAGCCCATTGAGCCTGTAGAATCGAAACCTATGATTATTGGTGTGGACTCGGGCGAATCCTCGCTGTCACGTGATTCACGAACGTTGATAAACTGCGGCAGATATTTCTCGTTTACGCTGTTTCCGCTGAATATGTCGTCAGCAGTCGATGATGCGCTTATGCCCTTGCTGTTTTTCAGCCTGTTCCAGTCTGCCGCGCTGTAGCTTCCTCTTCCCATTTGAATTACCTCCTTAAAATGATATCGTATCGGTATTGCTTATGCTTATGTATGCGAGTGATTTTGCAGCTGTTTCCGCAGCCCGCTGGTCAACAGCCTTCAATGCTTCGTTGGGAGAACTGCCCTCGGCGATCGATATAAGCGCGTATATCAGCTCGGCGAGACAGGATATGTCGCGCTTGTTTATGATGGTGACCCTTCCCTTCATGAGCGAGCGCCAGTCCGCGAAGATGTGCTCGTCCTCGGTAGCTCCCTTTTCAATGCATATGTGGAAAACGTGGTATTTCTCCTCGGCGGCGGCTATAAGCTCCTCGTCGGAGAGGTCATACGGGACGCTGTCGCCGAACACTCGGCTTATCTCGGCACGTGTGAGCGTACCGTGGCAGCAGTCGTCGCCTATAGTGATAAGAATGCCTTTTTTGCAGCGCTTTTCATAGCAGTCTGTACGTGTTCGCTTTCCCGCAAAATACCACGCGAGGTTGTACGATTCGCCGCCGTTTCCTCCGCCTCCGCCCTCAAGGTAAAGACTTGTGAGCTGTTTGATGATGCGTATGTCGCTCTCGAACTGCGTCACCTGTAGCGGGCGCTTGTCGGACTTGCAGTCGCCTATCGCGCAGCACATCACCTGCGGACACAGAATAGGCTTGTGCTCGTACAGATACATTATCGCTCTGTTCAGCGAGTTGAGCGCGAGCTCCTCCGCGAGATAACCCATGGAGGTCGTAACGTCAAATCCGATGATAACGGGCGTGGACTGCGGTGAATCCTCATTGTCGCGAGCCTCGCGGTAAACTCCCGCAAGACTTGACTGCTGACTGCACGCCGATGAAAAAATCTTCTCGGCTCTGCGCTCGTTTCCGAACGAGCTGCGCAGCTTCGTCCAGTCGCTCGCAGTATAGCTTCCTCGTCCCATGGCTCACCTCTTACCGTAAATGTGTTCGTCGTCCGTATCCATTGTCATGAATCTGCGTTCGCCGAATGACTTCATCAGCACGTCGTCCCAGCGGGCGAAGTCGTCATAGGCATTGCTCTCGGGAGCTCCGCTCAGGAAGGCGGCGAATGGCTCGGGAAGTTCATCTGTCGCTCTCACGGAAGCGGCGTCCTCGAATCCGAGCACCTGCGCCACAATCGTACGGAGCGCTATGAGATTATCGCGTGTAGTGCAGACCTTTCCGCCCACGGACGTATTGTTCCGAACAACGCTCTGCCAGCCGCCATAAAGGCTCGCAGTGTGGTCGTACGGGTCGATATATATGTCGTCGAGACCGAGGCTCGGGTGTGCGAGGCTGTTGTATTCGAGTACGCAGCAGAGATTTTCAAGGCGGCTGACTATCCATGCGGCGTGTCTTGCTCCAAGAACTCCGAAAAGGCGCAGCGGAAACTCGTCCTCGCTCTTTTTCACGGCAAGCAGCGCAGAGCCGTCGCTGAGCTTGAAGCCACCGCCTATCGTAGGAAAGAAATCGGAGAGGCTTTTTGTATCAGCGGACGGATAATCAAGTGACGACACAGCCCTGCGGAACTTGTCGGCATTAGCGGCATTCTCAGGAGTAAAGCGAATGATAACGTTCTGACGCGCAGTATAGACCTCGGCGTCTCTGTCCTGATATTTATAGAGACTTTTTACATCTATCCTGCGTCCGTCACTGCACTCGAACACGCTCTCGTCAGCACTGCTCCACAGTTCCTCGGCGCGGATACGGCGATCCTGACCGTCCTTTGAAAGTCCGAAGAAGCCTCTCATACGCTCATAGAAATCGCGGTAGTAGTCGGTGTCGGAGTGATCGAGAACATAACGCGAACGGCAGTACGGACAATGGGCGTTCGTGCCTGACGGGTCGATAACAAGCGAAGCACCGCAGCTTTTGCATTCAAGGTATTTCATAGCACACCTCCGTTTGAATTATATAATTATTATAATATTATTCCGTCGGATTGTCAATAGAAAGCGTGTTCTCGCCTTATATATTGACAGCACGCATGATTTATGCTACTCTATAATTGATACTTCGATTATTTCGGGAGTGATAAAATGAAGAGAAAACAGTTTATTTCAGCTATACTGTCAGCATTTGCCGCAGCAGCTCTGACTGCGAATGCCCGCGGACTCTGCGCGACAGACATGGACTATACCGCTGACGGTGCCGTAGACACATTCGACCTCATCGCGGCACGCAAGACCGCCTCAAAAGAGGAGCTGCTGCGCCTCAACGATTTCATACTCGGCAAGCCTGTCTCAAACGCCGGCTACACTCTCATATGGAGCGACGAGTTCGACGGTAATGAGCTAAACAGCGACAAATGGTCATACGAGCTCGGCAACTGGAAGACCGACTCCAAGGGCAACTACGTCACTAACGGCTGGGGCAACAACGAGCAGGAGTTCTACACCGATTCAAACACAACAGTCAAGGACGGCATACTCACGATAGCCGCTCGCAAAGAGGCGTACACTGACCCTGTGCAGGGCAGCTACGACTACACCTCCGCGCGTCTCAGCTCGCAGTACAAGTTCTCGACCTGCGGCGGCAGGATAGAGGTGCGCGCACGCTGCGACATCGGCAAGTCACTTTGGCCTGCGATATGGATGCTCCCCGAGGACAGCGTCTACGGCGGCTGGGCAGCTTCGGGAGAGATAGACATTATGGAGGGGTGGGGCAGCACTCCCGAAAAGATATGCGGGACAATTCACTTCGGCGATGTATGGCCGAACAACACCTACCTCACCGCTGATTATAATTTCCCCGAAGGAAGCACCTCCGAGAGCTGCCATACCTACGCTGTGGAATGGGACAGCGATGAGATGCGCTGGTTCGTGGATGACGACCTCTACAGCACGCAGTCGGAGTGGTACTCTGTCAACCGCGCATATCCCGCTCCTTTTGACCAGAACTTCTACCTGCTGCTCAATCTTGCAGTCGGCGGACACTTCGACGGTATAGACGGCATCTATGCCGACCCTGCCACATTTGCAGACGGCGAGAAGCACTTAGATATCGACTACGTCCGCGTATACAGCAAAAACGGCGACAGCTTCGCTCCCACACAGCATACCTCCGCGGCTCTGTCGCTCTACCGCGAGGGAGCTGATGCGGGACTCACCAACAAGGACGGCTGCTCGGTCGCGCATATAGTCGCAGTCGGCGAGAAGCCTTACAGCGTAATTGGTCTCATCGAGAGCTGGCACGTCAGTGCAGGAGAAAAGCGCACTCTCAGCTTCACTGCGCAGTCAACTATCGAGCGTCCGATAACAGTTACCGTTGAGGATGCGCAGTATACGCGCTATCTTGACGAGACGATAACAGTCGGTACAGAGCCGAAGCAGTTCAGCTTCACCGTCCCCTTCTCCGCAGATATGGACGCAGATATCAAGTTTCTCATGGGAAAGGTCAGCGACGATGTTCCGAGCTCCGAGCACGACATCACACTGTCGGGGATTCAATGGAAATAACGAAAAACTCCTGCATAAAGAAAATGCAGGAGTTTTTTGCTTTTTCAGCTTATTTTTTGTTTCGATAAAAAACGACAAATGTTGATTCAAGAAAGCTTTTTTATTTGTAAATAATGTAAATTCTTTCTGAAATGGCTTTTTTCACAATTTCATCACAAATATACATTATAATAATTTAAAAATATATTCATGGAAGGAATTGTAAAATGAAAAAAGATATCCGCATCTGCACTGACTATCTGTCTTGCAGCTTTTTCGCTGACAGGCTGCGGAAAAACAAGCATTGACGCCAATGATTACATAGAAATAAAAACATCGGGTATTGATTCGCAGGGTACCGCATATGCACTTATAAATTACGGTGAAATGTACGGCGACTACTCTGAAGCCTTCGGTATCGACGACAAAAGCAATATACTGGAGATAAACAGTGTCAGAAGCAAGCTTGAAGAAAACTTCACAGGTGAGCTCGATAAAACCAAGGAGCTCTCAAACGGCGACACTATAACGTTCAAATGGGATAAAAATGGTATAAAAAAGCTCGAGGACAAATACAAGGTCAAGTTTAAAAGCAATGATATGGAAATAAAGGTCACCGACCTCAAGCTCGCCGAGGAATTTGATCCCTTCGATCATCTCACCGTAACTTTTGACGGTTACGCTCCGAACGGTAAGGCTGTTCTGAATTCTAAGGGTGTTCCCGTAAGCGGCGTCGCTTTTGAATGCAGTAAAAAAGACGGTCTCAGCAACGGAGATACTGTCAAGGTCACATTCGGAGGCGCTGACATTCAAGATGTATGCCTCAAGCAGGGCTATGCGCCTGTTGCGACCGAGAAGGAATATACAGTTGAAGGGCTGACAAGCTACGTTCAGAAGATAGGTGATATCCCCAAAGAAGCATATGAAAAGCTCGACGCTCATGTACAGGATACTTTCAAGGCGTATGTAGCGAGTGAGTGGGAAGAAAAAGACGCAGTAAAGAGCATTGAACTCATCGGCAATTATATGCTTGTTCCCAAGGACGCTTCTTACTATGGAGTTGACAACAATCGCATCTATTTCATCTACAAAATAACCGAAAAGCAGAAAAAAGCCTCTAAAGACCATGTTTTCTACTACTACGGCTCTTACAAAGACATCTGTATCCTCCCCGACGGTACGTGCTCGTTTGACCTGAAGACTCTGAAAGTTCCCGACGGTCAGTATTTCAGCGCTATCAATAGAATTACGGGTGCAGGTTTCCTTTACGAAGACCTGTTCTATAAGGGATATGAAGACATTGACACCATGTTCAACAACCTTGTAACGGCGTGCATCGATAACTACACATATGAGACAACAGTAAACGAATAAGACTCAAAGCTGCTCTGATAAAACGGAGCAGCTTTTCTTTATATCCGGCGGTTCTCTTCACCAGATATGATTAAAAAATCGAACCTGTAAAAAATTCCATAAAATATATGCGAGCGAATCGTGAATTATGCCATAGTGACAAAGTCGCCATTATGTGTTATAATGTTATTTACATCGAAAGTATTTCCCGCGAGGAGGCGTAACACTTGGAATTCAAAGCAAACTGCGGCATATGGGGCACTATGTTCGGCGTACCATGCGTTGTTGCGGATAATTTTCTCAAGCTCGCTACAGGCGAGCAGATAAAGGTACTGCTGTATCTGCTCAGAGCCTCGGGCAGGACTGTGACCACGGAGGAAATAGCCTCCAATACAGGCGTTACCGCTCAGCAGGCTGAGGAGGCTGTCCTCTTCTGGCAGCAGGTAAACGTCCTCTCGTCGGATAATACGATAAACGTACCGCAGTCGATAATGACAGCTCCCGCACCGCAGCAGACAAATACAGTTTCCGTCGAGGAGACGTTGCTCGTCAAGACCTCTCCCGAGCCGAGACGCAGAGAGAACCTCCGTCCGACGGAGATAACCGACATAATGAACGACTCCCCTGACATAGCAGAGCTGTTCAAGGCGGCGGAGAGCACGCTTGGTCACATCAATAATACAATGCAGAATTCTCTGATATGGATGATGAACTACCTCGGATTAAAGGCTGAGGTGATACTTGTTCTGCTCGTGTACTGCGAGGAGATAGAAAAGACCAACGTCGCCTACATAGAAAAGATAGCTGTGAGCTGGGCTGAAAAGGGCATCAATACTTTTGATGTTGCTCAGGAGGAGGTAGAACGCCTCAAAAGCTCCAATGACTACATCGGCGTGATAATGAAGATGTTCGAGATGAAGCGCAGACCTACGACAAAGCAGCTCGAAATAATCGAAAAATGGCGCAGTACAGGCTATGCACGTGACCTGATACACTATGCTTACGAAAAAACTATCGAGAATACGGGCAAGCTCTCGTTTGAGTACGCTGACAAGGTGCTCACCTCATGGAACGACAACGGATTCCGCAGCAGCGACGACGTCAAGCGCGCTGAGTCGGACTACCGCAAGCGCAAGAAATCGGGCTCTGACACTACAGGCACATTTGATGCGGACAAATACAGCTTCCTTATAAATAACTTTTGAATGAGGTCATACTCTTGAAAAACGAGATATACGAACAAGCGCAGAAGATACTCTCCGAACGCCGCAGCAGAGCGATAAGCGAGAATGATATGCGCATACAGGAAATCAACTCGAAAATACCTGAGATAAAAGAGGTCAACACCGCCATTTTCAATACGGGCAAGGAGCTTATCCGCACCGTTCTTGCAGGCGGCAGCTCCGATTTACAAGCAAAAATCGAGCAAATCAAGAACTCCAATCTCGGAGCACAGGAGCTTTGCAGGAAAATGCTCGTCGCAAACGGCTATCCTGCCGACTACCTCGATGTGCAGTTCACTTGCAAGAAATGCAGCGATACAGGAAGCTATAATGCGGCGATGTGCGACTGCATGAAACAGCTCTGCGGCAAGCTCATGGCTGAATCGCTCAACAAGAACGCACAGCTCACACTCTCGTCGTTCGATACATTCAGCCTCAGCTACTACAGCGGCGATGACTACGCTACTATGCAGCGTATCTACAACTTTGCACGTACATATGCGGAGAATTTCACTCCATCTTCGGGAAGCATACTGATGTTCGGAGCAACAGGACTCGGCAAAACACATCTTTCACTCGCGATAGCGAATGAAGTCCTGAAAAAAGGCTACAGCGTGCTCTACGACTCCACTATCAATATCCTGAACAAGATAAAGAAAGAGGATTTCAGCTACGAGAAGGAAACGGAGATGTACGATACTGTCATGGACGCCGAGCTTCTTATTCTCGACGACCTTGGCACTGAATTCGAGAACAAAATGTACACCTCTACTATTTATAATATAATAAACACGCGTCTCAACCGAGGCAAGCCTACTATTATAAGTACGAATCTTAATTTCAAGAAGATAGCGGAGCGGTATGACGACCGTGTCGCTTCGAGACTGAACACTATGTACACCTGCCTCGAATTTCACGGAGACGATGTCAGACTACAGCAAAAAAAGCAGAATACTATTATAAAGAGGGGCGTGTAATTGATACGCCCTTTTCCATGCCTTAAATAAGCATATATAAAAACGATATAAGGCTATATTTCGGCATTATCGGACAAACTACGTGAATTTCAACATAAATTCAGACAATATCAGGCTCTCTATGTGCATCATTACTATCGTCCGACTTTTTGAAATATGAATTAGTCAAAAAGCCTGTTTTATGAACAAAATCGAGCCTTTTTGCAGCTTTGCATTTTATTTGCAAAAATGAGCAAATGTAAACCAAATAGTAACATAGCGATAACAATTGACACAATGTTGCAAAATACGATTCGTACAAATCAGCAGCAGATTTTGCAGCACTTTGCACAACTACGGATACATCGTTTTGTCACTAATGGTAGTTTCACGGGCGAAATATACAGACTGTAGTTCGATACACCGTCTATCAGTGTAACGATTTTGTAATATTTTGTTGTTATCAATTTTGATTTGTTCATGCTCACTCAATCTTACGTTCATATTTCATTCATTTAATATGTGACATTTTGCTCTGATTCAACATGAAATCAGAGCTTATTTTGTAGTTAAAATGGAAAAAAATTCAAAAGTGTTGCTATTTTGAGCCAAATATGGTAGTATTATCACAGTCCGCTGGTCGGACGAAAATAACGAAATGCTTTTCGAGGAAAGGAAGAGTTTATGAGAAAAGCTAAAGTTGCAGCGATCATCGTCGGAGGCGTATCCACTTGCATTTTTGGCGGACTCTTCGGTGTGTATGCAACAGCACCCATCGTGAGTCAAGTCGCTCCGAGCCATGATGTTGAAAACATCTACGAAGTCAAAAGCGAAGAATTGGCAAATGTAGCTGCAGTAACTTCTATCAGAACAACCACCGCCACAACAAGCAGAAAGTTCAATACGACCACTAAGGTTAACGCCGCTAAGAAAAACGTAAATATCGGGTCTGCGACTGCTTCAGCCGCATCCTTCTTCAAGAAGAACGAAGAAGAGACCCCCGCTCCTGCTCCCGCTCCCGCTCCTGCTGAGCCTATCACAGAGGCTGAGACGGAGACCGTTGAGGTAACAGAGCCCGAGACAGAAGCTCCCACAACAGAAGCTGTTTACGTTGAACCCACTACAGAAGCTCCTACCGAAGCTGCTGAGGAAGAAGAAGAGACCGAGCCTGTCACAGAGGCAGTCACAGAAGCTCCCACAGAAGCAGAGGTCGAGGTTGAGGTAGTAGTTGACGAGACACCTTCTCTCCCCATCACTGACGCTGAATACATCATCTTATGTAACGCAGTTGCTCACGAAGCAGGATGCAACTGGATAAGCGAGTATGACAAGGCTAAGGTAGTTGAGGTAATCATGAATCGTGTGAACAGCCCGAGATTCCCCAACTCCATTGAAGCAGTTCTGACTCAGCCCTATCAGTTCAGCGGCTCTTCGAGTTATGTATACCTCGGAACTTACTCATGTTACGTTACCGAGAGCGTCAAGAATGCAGTTGATCTTTACTTCAATGAGCCTGAATCGTTCACTCAGGGTTACCTGAGCTTCTACGGCGACGGCTACAGAAATTATTTTTCATAATCAGCAAAAACCTTAAAAAACAAAAACTTGTACAAAAGTTAGGGACTCTCGAACAAGAGAGTCCTTTTTTTGTCCTCTTATAAAACGCTGTTTCATCTAATTTTCATTTTTATCACATATTACCTGTTGTTTTTTTCGGAAAAGTATGTTATAATTTTGTCATAACAGCGAAAAGGAGTTGTTTCAATGAAGGACGATAAGGGCTATATCAAACGGATTATAGGCTTCATTGCTTTTTCCGTAATTGGTCTGCTCGTTATAAATGCTCTGCTCAAGCCTGCTCTTACAAAGGCTCAGGCTAAGGAGACGAATTACAGCTTTTTCCTCAATCAGGTCGATGAAGGAAGAGTTACACAGGTCAAGATAGAAAGCAACGAGATACGATTCGTCGTTGTTGACGATGAGGGCAACGAGAAGCGCTATTCTACGTATAAGATGGACGACCCCGACCTCGTGTCCCGCCTCCATGAGCACGGCGAGATAATATTCAACGAGAGCTACCAGCAGAACAGTCTGCTTATCAGCTTCCTCGTGAGCTGGGTACTGCCGATAGTAGGCTTCATGCTCATAGGCAATCTCCTCATCAGAGGAATGTCCAAGCACCTCGGCGGCAACGCTATGTCATTCGGCAAGAGCAACGCGAAGATTTACGTCAAGGCTCAGACTGGCAAGACCTTCGACGACGTTGCGGGTCAGGACGAGGCTAAAGAAGCTCTCGAGGAAATAGTCGACTTCCTGCACAATCCGAACAAATACGCCGAGATTGGCGCTGACCTCCCCAAGGGTGCTCTCCTTGTCGGACCTCCCGGTACAGGTAAGACCCTGCTCGCTCAGGCAGTCGCCGGCGAGGCTAACGTCCCTTTTTTCTCGATTTCGGGCTCTGAGTTCGTGGAGATGTTCGTCGGCATGGGCGCGGCAAAGGTGCGCGACCTCTTCAAGCAGGCGAATGACAAGGCTCCGTGTATCGTGTTCATCGACGAGATTGATACCATAGGCAAGAAGCGCGACGGCAGCATCGGCGGCAACGACGAACGCGAGCAGACGCTGAATCAGCTTCTCACTGAGATGGACGGCTTCGACGGCAAAAAAGGCGTTGTTATCCTCGCGGCGACCAACCGTCCCGAGTCGCTCGACCCTGCCCTCCTCCGCCCCGGACGCTTCGACAGGCGCATTCCCGCGGAGCTCCCCGACCTCGCAGGACGTGTTGCTATTCTGAAGGTTCACGCGAAGAAGGTCAAGACCGAGGAAGAAATCGACTACAACGCTATCGCACGCGCTACGGCAGGTGCATCGGGCGCTGAGCTCGCCAATATAATCAATGAGGCAGCTCTGAGAGCCGTCAGAAACGGCAGAAAGCTCGTCAACCAGTCCGACCTCGAGGAGAGTGTAGAAGTCGTTATCGCGGGCTATCAGCGCAAGAATGCGGTCATCTCGCAGAAGGAGAAGGAGATAATCGCCTACCACGAGATAGGTCACGCTCTTGTTGCGGCAAAGCAGAAGGATGCCGCTCCCGTACATAAGATAACGATAATCCCGCGTACAAGCGGCGCGCTCGGCTACACCATGCAGGTCGACGAGGGCGAGAAGTTCCTGATGACGAAGGAGGAGGCTCTCGCGCGTATCGCTACACTCACGGGCGGACGCTCGGCTGAGGAGCTCATCTTCAACAGCTGTACGAGCGGCGCCTCCAACGACATAGAGCAGGCTACAAAGCTCGCACGCGCAATGGTGACACGCTTCGGCATGAGCGACAGCTTCGATATGATAGCGCTCGAGACTGTAACGAACCAGTACCTCGGCGGAGACACGGCACTCGCCTGCTCGCCCGAGACTGCCGCTCGCATAGACGAGGAGGTCAACTCTATCGTCAGGACGTCGCACGAGACGGCGGCGAAGATACTTCGCGACAATATCGACAAGCTCCACGAGCTCGCACATTTCCTGCTCGAAAAGGAGACTATCACAGGCGAGGAGTTCATGGAGATTCTCAACAAAGAGCCCGAGCCTGTTGTATAAAAAAACGCCTCTCCCGCTTCGGGAGAGGTTTTTCTTTGTAAAGGCTTGACTATTTCGACAAAATATGAGATAATAGAAAAGATGTTTGAAGGAAAGGATAATCAAAATGAGAGAAATTACCGAGACTATGACTGCATGGCTCGCCGAGCACGGCATACCCGAGTGGCTGATACCGCTCGTTGTGTCGCTTTTTCCGATAGTTGAGCTTCGCGGAGGCATAATCGCCGCACGTCTGCTCAATCTCGAACTGTGGAAGGCTATATGGGTCTGCATGATAGGCAATATCATACCGATACCGTTCATACTGCTGTTCATCGACAAGATATTTGAATTCATAAAAAAGCATGAGATACCTGTTCTGTGTCCGTTTGTCAACTTTCTCGAGAAGAAGGCTCTCAACAAGAGCGAGAAAATGGAGCGCGGAGAGTTCTTCTTCCTGCTCTTTTTCGTAGGCATACCGCTCCCCGGCACAGGCGCGTGGACAGGCTCGCTGATAGCTGTACTGCGCCGCATACCGCTGAAAAAAAGCGTGCCCGCGATATTCCTCGGACTCTGCCTCGCGTCCGCGATAATGTGTACGCTGTGCTATGGCTTCCCCGAGGTATTTGCTAAGATGTTCGGATAAAAAACAAGGAGTACCAAAGGGGAGCCCCCTTTGGCGGTTTCGCAGGATACCGAATATGTACCGTAAATTTACGGCTCGGTAGCTCACAAATTCCGCTAAGGGAAGCACTCTAATGGTACTCCTTTATTTGTTATATGAACGCCTGCTTTTTCAGTATCGACGTTATCAGCCTGCCGAGGACGGCGAAGTAGTTCATGTCCGAGACCGACCACTTCTTGAACCTCCCGACGTAGCAAAACGACACCATGCCCTTTATGAGGCTCTCGTCCGTCATTAGGTACTGCATAGCGCCGCCGATGTTCTCCTCGGTGAGCTGACGGAACGCATCATCCTCGCGTCCCTCGAGCTCGTTGACATTGTCAATCGCGAACAGCCCGTCTCCCGAGAAATGGGAGGTGTACTCCCCTTTCAGCAGATATGCCGCGTTTCTCGACGATGCGTTCGAGCAGCTGAGTATCAGGTCCATATTGTTACCCGTGAATACGCAGATGTCGTCGAGGTCGAACGCCGAGCGTATCTGCTCGAGAAGGACTGATATATCAGGAACTCTGCCGAAAACGAGGCTCTCGGCAAGTCCCGCCGCAAAGGCGAGCTTTTCGGAGGTGTCCTTCTGCGAGCTGAGATAGACTATCTTCTTGTCAACATCCTTCTCGACGGGACCGTGCTTCTCGATATCGTAGATGACATAGCGGTTCTGACCCTTCTCCTGCGCGATATACAGGGCTTTGTCCGCCTGCATGAAGAGCTCGTCGTAGTCGGAGCTGTCCGACGGATAGGTCGATACGCCCATGGAGCACGTCACGCGGAAGCTCTCGAAACGGTCATCAAAGGCAAGCTCGATATTGGTTCTTATCGCTCGCAGTACGCCGCGGAGGTCCTCCTCGTCGCGCGTATTCTCGAGCACTATCAGGAAGCCTCCGCCGCTGATGCGTCCCGCAATGCCGCGGATGCCTATCTGCCGCTTTATTATGTTTGCCGCGGTATATATGACCTCGTCGCCGAAGAGGTGACCGTAGCCCGAGTTGATATCGGTAAAGTTGTCGATATCGAGTATGACGAGATTAACGCTGTGATTCGGCTTTGAGGTGATGATATTCTTCGCGAACATCGTGACCGTTCGCTTGTTGAGCAGTCCCGAAAGCGAGTCCTTATTCGCCTCGATGGCGAGATTTGTCTCCTTCGTCTTCTGACGGGAGTTTATCACAGATATTATACCGTTGACCTTGCGCGAATCGGGAGCGTCGTACCGCGTGATACCGCGGAAAAGGCACATCTCGCGGCTCCTTCCGTTCGTCAGTATCGACGACTCGAGCTCGTAATCGAAGCGGTAGACGCCGTTCTTGATATCGCGGCACAGGGTGTTGAAGGTCTCGATATAGCGCGAGAGCACCCAGCCGTGCTCGACAGCTTCGGCCTGCCAGTGCTCGAGCTCATCGTCCGCGAGCACTATCTCGCGGCAGCAGTCGAACATATAAATGCGGATATGGCGAGTCTCAAAGCTGTACTCGAACGCGAGGTCGGAGGTCAGGCTGAGGATATATCTGTACTCGCTCAGCGCCTTCTCGCGGGAGCGGGAAATGCCGTCGAGAGAGAATACGTCGCTGAGCTCAATCGAATAGAGCGGCTCCTCGCCTGTCTCGTCGATGAGCTTCACGGAGGCGAGCACCCAGCGCAGAAGTCCGTTCACGCCTGTCATACGGATAACGGTGCGCTGGACTGTCCCCGCCTCAGCCTTTGCGAGGCAGTCCTCGAGGCGCGGAAAATCCGCCTCGTCAACAGTACGTTTGATAGAATATGTAACATTGTTGCCGAAATAGCTGAAGAAGGCTTCACTGCCGCTCTGGGTATGGCAGCTGCTGTCAACTATTACGTGGCCAATGGAGTATAAAGTGCGTGGATATGCGAAATTATTGCTGTTCAAAAGCATCACCTCATTCTGATATCTATTATATCACGGCAAGCAAAAACGGTCAAGTAAAATCTGTAAAAGTCGTTCACAAAAAATTAACAATTAATCGCGTGACATAATCACTCAACTGATGTATAATATTCTTATAGAATCATCAGGAGGCGCGGCTGATGCCGCTTCATTGAAATGGATAAAAAGTACCTAAAGCGGTATGTTTCTATCGCAGTGATAGCTATCATATCGTGTCTGATAATAAAGAATTTCTCGTTTTTCGGCAAACTCCTGTCAATCGGAGCAAAGTCGCTCTACCCTCTCGCTCTCGGAGCCGTCATCGCGTACATCATCAATATCATCATGCGCTGGTATGAGTCGAAATACTTCCCCAAAAGCGAAAAAAAGTTCATCAAGGTCACACGGCGACCTGTATGCCTTGTGCTTTCGATACTCAGCGCAGTCGCGATACTCGCTCTCGTACTGAATATAATCGTACCTGAGATAATCAACGCGGTCAAGCTCATAACCATGAAAGTGCCGCCGATGTTCAACGACTGCAAGGTCTTCATACTGAAAAAGCTCAGCGAGTACCCAGAGCTTCAGCAGCAGGCAAATGACATCTTCAACGAGTTTGACGTAAAGGAGCTCGACTGGTCATCGGTAACGGAAAATGTTTCATATTTCGTAAGACACGGCGTTATAGGCATCATCAGCTCCGCTGTGGGCATCGTCAGCACTGTGGCAGGCTATGTCACCAACTACATCATAGCTTTAATCTTCGCGATATATCTGCTACTGCGCAAGGACAAGATACTCACTGATGTGAACCGCATACAGGCTGCATATTTCAGCGAAAAATTCAACAGGATAATCAACCGCGTATGCAAAACGGCTCACGAATCCTTCCGCAACTTCTTCGTTGGTCAGTTCATCGAGGCGATAATCCTCGGCTCGCTGTGCTTCATCGGCATGACGATACTAAAGCTCCCCTACGCGGCAATGAGCGGTACGCTCGTTGGAGTAACCGCCCTTATCCCCATTGTAGGAGCCTTCCTCGGAGCGGGCATAAGCGCGTTCATCATCATGACGGAGAACCCAATGCAAGCTCTGATATTCATTATCTTCCTCATTATTCTACAGCAGTTCGAAGGCAACATCATATACCCGAAGGTAGTCGGCGATTCTATCGGACTGCCTGGCATATGGGTACTCGCGGCAGTTACTGTCGGCGGCGGACTGTTCGGCATCGTTGGTATGCTCGTAGGAGTACCGCTCGCGGCGACCGTGTACAAGCTGTCGTTCGACGTGCTTGAGGCGAGGGAGCGAAAGCTTGGTATTGCTCCGCCTGTATCTGAAACAGAAAAAAAAACAAAAATAAAAGAAAAAAGGACAAAAAAGAAAGAGAAACAGCTCGTCAAAACCGAAAAATCAGCAAGTAATAAAAAGGAGTCTTGATGTATGTTTGAATATCTGAAGGAATTTCCCAAGGAATGGGAGGGCTTCACCGAGGAAAGATGGTGCAATACCTCCATAAACGTAAGGAATTTCATTAAGCACAACTACACTCCCTACGACGGCGATGACAGCTTTCTCGCCCCTCCCACAGAGGCTACCAAGAAGCTATGGGACGAGGTCATGGAGCTCTCGCGTCAGGAGCGCGAGGCGGGCGGAGTCCTCGACATGGACACTAAAATAATCTCGACCATTACCTCCCACGGCGCAGGCTACATCGACAAGGACCTCGAGCAGATAGTCGGTCTCCAGACGGACAAGCCCTTGAAGCGCGCGTTACAGCCATTTGGCGGCATTCGTATGGCTCAGCAGGCGTGCAAGGAGTACAGCTATGAGGTAGACCCTGAGGTCGTAGAGATATTCACCAAGTACCGCAAGACCCACAATCAGGGCGTTTTTGACGCATATACTCCCGAGATGAGACTCGCGCGCCACTCCGCGATACTGACAGGTCTCCCCGACGCATACGGCAGAGGTCGTATAATCGGCGACTACAGGCGTGTTGCGCTATACGGCGTTGATATCCTCATCAAGGACAAAAAGCATCAGATAGATACAGCACTCGCGAGAATGACCTCGAGGAATATCCGTCTCCGTGAGGAGCTTGCCGAGCAGGTCCGCGCTCTCGAGGACCTCAAGAAGCTCGGTGAGATATACGGCTTCGATATCTCCAAGCCCGCCGCCAACGCCAAGGAAGCTGTACAGTGGCTGTACTTCGGCTACCTTGCCGCAGTCAAGGAGCAGAACGGCGCGGCTATGTCCCTCGGACGCACATCCACATTCCTCGATATCTATATCCAGCGTGACCTCGACCGCGGTCTCATCACCGAGGAACAGGCTCAGGAGCTCATCGACCACTTCATCATGAAGCTCCGCATCGTCAAGTTCGCACGCACTCCCGAGTATAACGAGCTTTTCTCGGGCGACCCGACATGGATAACCGAGTCTATCGGCGGTATTCTCGTCGACGGTCACCACCTCGTAACAAAGAACAGCTTCCGCTATCTGCACACCCTCGATAACCTCGGCACAGCTCCCGAGCCGAATATGACGGTGCTGTGGTCGACGAAGCTCCCCCGCAATTTCAAGGTCTACTGTGCGAAGATGTCGATAAAGACCTCGTCTATCCAGTACGAGAACGACGACATGATGCGTGAGATACACGGCGACGACTACGCTATCGCGTGCTGTGTATCATCAATGGTAGTCGGCAAGGAGATGCAGTTCTTCGGAGCGAGAGCAAACCTTGCAAAGTGCCTGCTCTACGCGATAAACGGTGGCGTGGACGAGCGTCTCGGCATTCAGGTCGGGCCCAAGTTCCGCCCTGTTGAAGGCGATTACCTCGACTTTGACGATGTATGGGCAAAGTACAAGGATATGATGGAGTGGCTCGCGGGACTGTACGTAAACACCCTCAACGTCATCCACTATATGCACGATAAGTACAGCTACGAGAGACTGCAAATGGCTCTTCACGACCGCGACGTCAAGCGCTATTTCGCAACGGGTATCGCAGGTCTGTCGGTAGTCGCTGATTCGCTTTCGGCTATCAAGTACGCAAAGGTAAAGGCTATCCGCAAGGATATCGAGATAAAGGACAAGGCAGGCAACGTCATTGACGTAGCTAAGAATGTCGTCGTTGACTACGAGATTGAGGGAGACTTCCCTAAGTACGGCAATAACGACGACCGCGTCGACCAGATAGCCTGCACGCTCGTCCGCTACTTCATGGACTGTATCAGGAAGCACCACACATACCGCGATAGCGTTCCGACGATGTCGATTCTCACTATCACATCGAACGTCGTATACGGCAAGAAGACAGGCAATACTCCCGACGGGCGCAAGCAGGGCGTGCCGCTCGCTCCAGGAGCTAACCCCATGCATGGCAGAGATACTCACGGAGCTGTAGCTTCGCTCTCGTCCGTTGCAAAGCTCCCCTTCCGCAACGCTCAAGACGGTATATCCAACACGTTCTCGATAATCCCCGACGCTCTCGGTAAGGATATGCAGGTTTTCGCGGGCGACCTCGACCTCGACAGGCTCGCGGCGGAGGCTGACAATGAATAATGATATACTTTCCCCCGAGAACAGGAGTCCCGAGGAGCTCGCTGAGCTCATAGACAAGCTGTTTTCTCAGGGAAGCGGTCACATAAACGTAACTTACGACGACAACGGAGACGGACTGAAGGTCAACACTGTGAAAAGCACAGACATTTGCGGAGTCAAAGGCGCGTGTTGTCAGCCGACCGAGGATGCCGTCGACAACGAATAAAGGAGGAAATATTATGGCTAACGATAAACAGGTAGACAACCTCATAGAGCTGCTTGACGGCTACGTGAAAAAGGGCGGTCATCACCTCAATGTCAACGTTTTCACGCGTGAGACCCTGCTCGACGCGCAGGCTCACCCAGAGAAGTACCCTCAGCTCACCGTCAGGGTATCGGGCTATGCGGTCAACTTCGTAAAGCTCACCAAGGAACAGCAGGACGACGTTATCTCGCGTACCTTCCACGACAAATTATAAGAATAAGGGCAGTCATCAGGTATTTCCGCTTGACTGCCCTTTTCATTTACAGATACTGCCGCATATCGGTAGAGAGCTTCTCCTCGGAGCTTATCAGCCGCTTGGCGATGTCCTTGGAGCGCTCATCAGCCGCCTTGTACTGGTTCATATAGCGGCTCAGGGACTTTATCCCCATATTGCAGCCATCGACCATGAGCTCGGCTATCTTGCTGTCGGTGCCGTCGATGAGCATTTCCCAGTTCGTCTTGACCCACGACATTCCCTGCACCATTGGATTCGGGTCCTTGCCCTCGTCATGGTAGTCGTGCAGTACACGCTGCAGGTCAGTTTGCAGCCGCTCGCTCTCGTGCTTGCTGTCACTGAGCGCGTTCTTCAAGCCTGCCCCCTTGACGTGTCCTATGACCTCGTCGATAGCGGTGATGCCCATTTTTATGCCCGAATCGCACTCGCGAAGCAGGCGTACAGTGTCTCGTTCAACCATAAAAACAACTCCTTTCAGCGTTATTATCCGCCGAAAGGAGCTATTATATACGTTTACAAACTTAAATCAAAGCATCTTTGCTCTGAGCTCCTCGCCCGAAAGAGGCGAAAGGTAAGCGGGAGCGATATCGAATGCTGTCTTGCAGCCTGTAGCGCCCTCTGCTCTGAGGCGAGCCATTGCTCTTGCGTAGCAGATAAGCACGCTTGCAGTGAACTCAGGGTTTGAACCGAGCTTGAGCGAATACTCTATCATCTGGTGAGTCTGCTCGCCGTCGCCTGTGAGACCGCTTCTCATTACGAAGCCGCCGTGAGGCATCTTGTTGTGCTTGGCGTCGAACTCCTCCTCGCTGATGAAGTTTACAGTTGTATCGTACTCGTCGAAGTAGTTCTTCATAGTCTTGATATCGTGCTCTATCTTAGCGAGGTCAGCACCCTCCTCGGGAACTATCCAGCACTCGCGGAGATGCTTCTGACGGGTTGTGAGCTCGGGCTGGCTTCCGCTTCTTACTGCTTCCATAGCGGACTCAATCGGTACAGTGTACTGAATACCGCGCTTTACGCCCTCAACACGGCGGATAGCGTCGGAGTGACCCTGCGATACGCCCTTGCCCCAGAATGTGTAGCTCTTGCCGTTGGGGAGTATGGACTCCGCATAGAGGCGGTTGAGCGAGAACAGACCCGGATCCCAGCCGAGTGAGATGAACGCGAGGTGACCGTTCTCCTTTGCGACCTTGTCTACGTTTGCAAAGTGCTCGGGAATGCGGGCGTGAGTGTCAAAGCTGTCGATAACATTGAAATACTTGGCGAGCTCGGGAGTCTGCTTCGGGAGGTCTGTAGCGCTTCCTCCGCAGATTATGAGAACGTCGATGTCGTTCTGCTTGGACTGGATGTCATTGATGCTGAATACGGGAACTCCTGCCGTAAGGGGCTTGAGTGCGGACGGGTCGCGGCGAGTGAAAATGCCTGCGAGCTCCATGTCGTCGTTCTGTCTGATAGCAAGCTCAACGCCCTTACCGAGGTTGCCATAGCCTGCGATACCAATTCTAACTTTGCTCATTGATGAATTCTCCTTTGAAAATATATTTACTCCCTGTCGCCATTGACAGAAAGCAATCAGCTTTTGAAAATCTGCCCCGAGCGAATCTGCGGGGCTTGGCGTGAAATGCGGGACTTAGATGTCCGAGAGCATATCAGTCCTTTAAGAGCATCTGCATATCGTACAGACCTGCGGGCTGGTCCTTGAGGTAAACAGCCGCCTTTACAGAGCCCTCCGCGAACACCATTTTCGATGCGGCAGAGTGTGAGAGCGTGATGACCTCGTCATTGCCAGCGAATATTACGTCGTGCTCGCCGACGATAGTGCCTCCGCGGATAGCGTGCATACCTATCTCGGACTTCTCGCGCTTCTGACGGCGAGAGTGGCGGTCGTATACGTACTGCTTGGAGTTGTTGAACTCCTCGTTTATAGCGTTAGCGAGCATGATTGCCGTGCCGCTCGGAGCGTCGAGCTTCTGGTTGTGGTGCTTCTCGACTATCTCAATATCGAAGCGGTCGCCGAGCACATCGGCAGCCTTTCTTGCGAGATTCACGAGCAGATTGATTCCCACGGACATATTGAACGTGAAGAACACGGGTATCTGCTCCGCCGCAGACTTTATCTGAGCTATCTGCTCGTCGCTGTAGCCGGTAGAAGCTATAACGATAGGCGTGCCTGTCGAGAGGCAGTATGTAAGGAGCCCGTCGAGTGAAGCGGGATTGGAAAAGTCGATGATTACGTCAGGCTTCACGGGGAGCTCCGCGGGAGTTGCAACTATCGGGAAGTCAGCATACTCCTTGGTATAGATGTCTATACCTGCAACGACCTTGCAGTCGTCGCGGTCGGCGATACAGTTGTAGACGTTCTTGCCCATTTTGCCGTTAGCGCCGCATATTGCAATATTAGTCATAAATTCACTTCCTTGCGGTTTTACCGCCTATTTTACTTGATAAGACCATGCTTTGCGAGTGTAGCGCGGAGCTTTGCTCTGTGCTCGTCGGTCATCTCGCAGAGGGGCAGACGGCAGGGACCAGCGTTCCAGCCGAGCATATTCATAGCTTCCTTTACAGGAATGGGGTTAACCTCGATGAACAGGTCGTTGATGATGTCGAGATACTTGAGCTGGAGCTTCATAGCCTCCTCGAAGTTATTGTCGAGGCAGAGCTGTACCATATCGTGCATTTCCTTGGGGATAACGTGAGAAGCTACCGAAATAACGCCCTTTCCGCCGAGCGACATAACGGGCACTACCATATCGTCGTTGCCGCTGTAGATGTCGATGTCATTGCCGCACTCAGCCGCAAGCTTTGCAACATAGCTGATATTGCCGCTTGCTTCCTTGATAGCCGCGATATTTCTGTGCTTCGCGAGCTCCTTAACGGTCGCAACGTCGAATCCGCAGCCTGTTCTGCTGGGAACGTTGTAGAGGATTATCGGGATATTTACAGCGTCAGCAATAGCTGTGAAGTGTGCAATAAGCCCCCTCTGAGTAGCCTTGTTGTAGTAGGGAGTCACGTGGAGCAGAGCGTCTGCACCCGCAGCCTCAGCCTCCTTGGAGAGCTCAACAGCGTAGTGAGTATCATTGCTGCCCGCACCCGCGATAACGGGAACTCTGCCCGCTGTGTGCTTTACTGCGAACTTGATGCAGTCGCGGTGCTCATCGTCGGTCATGGTAGCGGATTCGCCTGTAGTACCGCATATAACAATTGCGTCTGTGCCGTTGGCTATCTGGTCGTCGATAACGCGTCCGAGCTCGTCGTAGTTGATAGAGCCGTCAGCGTTCATCGGAGTGATTATAGCAACAGCAGCGCCTGTAAATACTGTGTTCTTCATAAGATATCTTCCTTTCAGATATAATTACGAATTAGTCAAAATAGCCTTTTGCAGCGAGGAGCTCAGCGAGCAGAACGCCGCCGCCTGCTGCACCTCTGAGAGTGTTGTGGGAGAGGCATACAAACTTGTAATCGTACTGCGTATCCTCGCGGAGACGTCCCGTAGAAACTGCCATGCCGCCCTCGATGTTGCGGTCGAGCTTAGCCTGCGGACGGTCGTTCTCCTCGAAGTAGTGGATGAACTGCTTGGGAGCGCTCGGAAGCTCGAGCTCCTGCGGTACGCCCTTGAAGTCAGCCCACAGCTTGAGTATCTCCTCCTTGGAGGGCTTGTTCTCGAAGCTTACGAATACAGCAGCCGTGTGACCGTCGGAAACAGGCACGCGGAGGCACTGTGTCGTGATGTTGGGCGTCGTAGCCTTGACAATCTCATTGCCCTTTATCTCGCCCCAAACCTTGAGCGGCTCCTGCTCGGACTTCTCTTCCTCGCCGCCGATGTACGGGATGAGGTTGTCGACCATTTCAGGCCATGTCTCGAAGTTCTTGCCTGCGCCCGAGATAGCCTGATATGTGCACGCGAGCACGTTCTTCAGACCGAACTTTCTCAGCGGGTGGAGTGCGGGAACATAGCTCTGAATGGAGCAGTTGGACTTGACAGCGATGAAGCCTCTCTTTGTGCCGAGACGCTCGCGCTGAGCCTTGATTATCTCGATGTGCTCGGGGTTTATCTCGGGCACTACCATGGGAACGTCGGGAGTGAAACGATGAGCGGAGTTATTCGATACTATCGGGCACTCAGCTTTAGCGTACTTCTCCTCGAGAGCCTTTATTTCATCTTTTTTCATATCTACTGCGCAGAAGCAGAAATCTACCATGGATGCTATCTTCTCGATATCAGATGTAGCGTCGAGAAGAACCATGTCCTTCATTGCTGCGGGCATGGGAACTGCCATCTTCCAGCGGCTGCCTGCTGCCTGCTCATATGTCTGACCTGCGCTTCTCGGAGAAGCGGCAAGCACCTTGACATTGAACCACGGGTGATTTTCGAGCAGCGTTGCGAAGCGCTGTCCGACCATGCCCGTAGCACCGATAATTCCAACGTTGTACTGTTTCATAATGATGACTCCTTTAAAAAATTTTTCACAAAAATAAGAAAACCGGTTGCAAACCGGTCAATCATGAGTTATAATAGAAATGTTAGCATAGCAAGTAAGTTATGCGATAGCTCTCCATCAAACACATGATGACAGCTGTAGACCTGTTCGATATACAGCCAGAACGGAATGTACCAAATACCACTCTTCGGCAGCCTTGCCTTTCAACGTGCTTCATCGGACGGGTCGTCCTCCGCGCGCTTACTCATCGCAGCCGCACCTCTACCTTGTTTACATAATAGCACTTTACAGGCGCGTTGTCAACAGTTTTCGCAAATTTTGCAAGAAAAATTTGAAAGGACGTCCGATATGAGCGTATCAGAATACATCAATGCTGCCCTGACACGGTTACGGGACGAAGAATTTGCAGTATTCACACAGAAAACCATACCTAATCTCAGCACTGACCGTTTCATCGGTGTGAGGACGCCTGACCTGCGAAAATTCGCGAAAGAATTGAAGAAGCGTGAGGACATCGGAGACTTTCTTGCTATTTTACCGCACAGATACTTCGAGGAAGACCAGCTCCACTCGTTCATTATCTCAGAGGAGAAGGACTTCTCACGCTGTATGGAGCTTACGGAGGCATTCCTCCCCTATGTTGACAACTGGGCGACCTGCGACCAGCTCTCGCCGAAGGTGTTCGCCAAGCACAACAGCGAATTGCTGCCGGATATCGGCAAATGGCTCGCTTCCGAGCATACATATACCGTCAGATTCGCAGTCGGGGCACTTATGAGATACTTCCTCGGCGAGGACTTCAAGTCAGAATACGCTGACAGAGTTGCCGCGATAGTCTCCGACGAATACTACATCAACATGATGCGTGCGTGGTACTTCGCGACAGCACTCGCCAAGAATTATGACGATATCCTCCCGTATATCGAGCAGAAGCGCCTCGATATATGGACACATAACAAGACTATACAGAAAGCGGCGGAGAGCTTCCGCGTCACGGACGAGCACAAGCAGTACCTCCGCAGCCTCAAAATAAAGGAGTAATTGAATGGAATTACTGAAATCGGATTTTTACTACGACCTCCCCGAAGAGCTCATCGCGCAGACCCCTATCGAGCCGCGCAATGCCTCGCGGATGATGTGCGTTGACCGTTCCACGGGTGCGATAACTCACGACCACTTCTATAATTTATGCGACCACCTCAAAGAAGGTGACCTGCTCGTCATGAATGACTCGCGAGTTATCCCCGCGAGACTCTACGGCGAGAAGATAGACAACGGAACGTTCATCGAGTTTCTGCTTCTCGAGCAGAAGGGCGACAAGCTGTGGGAGATAATCTGCCGCCCCGGAAAAAAGGCGAAAGTCGGCACAAGGTTCAGCTTCGGCGGAGGACGTCTCGTTGCCGAGGTCGTCGAAGTCAAGGACGACGGCAACTGCATTGTACAGTTCGAGTGCGAGGGCAACTTCTTCACCGCCCTTGAAGACGTCGGACAGATGCCGCTCCCCCCGTACATAAAGGAAAAACTCGAGAACAAAGAGCGCTATCAGACGGTATACTCGCATGAACTCGGCTCGGCGGCGGCTCCGACAGCGGGACTTCACTTCACAGAGGATATGCTCGATGACCTGCGCAAACGCGGCATAAAGACTGCTTTTGTGACGCTTCACGTCGGTCTCGGAACGTTCCGCCCCGTCAAGGAGGACAACGTCCTGAACCACAAAATGCACAGCGAGCACTACTACCTCCCGAAGGAGACGGCTGACCTCATAAACGAGACTAAAGCCGCAGGAGGACGTGTTATAGCCGTCGGGACTACTACCTGCCGCACCCTTGAGAGCGTTGCCACCTTCTACGGGGACATCTCCGAGCACGAGGGCTACACCGACATCTTCATCTACCCGTCGTACAAATTCAAGTGCATAGACGGTCTCATCACGAACTTTCACCTGCCCGAGAGCACGCTGATAATGCTTGTTTCGGCGTTCATGGGCTACGAGAACACGATGAATGCGTACAAGGTCGCTGTACAGGAGAAATACCGCTTTTTCAGCTTCGGCGATTCGATGTGTATTTTATAACTATGACGTAACGTCAGGGTTTACTCAGAACATTTTCAGATATGACATAATTTTCAGAAAGGGATTAGAAAAAATGGAACTAAACGCTTATTTCAAGAGCTTTATCGAGACAGAAGAAGAGCCTGTAATAATCTGCGACCTCGACTACCGCATCATCTTCATCAACAAGGCGGCAGCGTCCGCATACGCGAAGATAGGCGGATACGACATGATAGGCAAGCTTCTTGATTCATTCATCGACCTCGAAACTCAGAGCAAGATAAATATGGTCGTTGAATGGTTCAAGGAGAGCAAGGACAACAACCGCGTTTTTGCGTGCAAGGTCAAGTCCTCGGTCGACGGGTATATCTATGCTCTGCGCGACGAAAAAGGCGAGCTGATCGGCTTCTGCAACAAGCGCAAGTCCCGTATCCCCGACGAAACGGAGCCGTATTCCGTGGTCTGAAGCAGTTACAATTGTAACTCCGAAAGTGACTATTTTCACCTTGTATATTCCCCGTCTGACTGCTATAATATAGAAAAACAGACAGGAGGTCACTTCTATGAAAAACGTTAAATTCAGAATAAATGCAGACCTTATAATCAATCTTATCGGCGCACTGATACTTTTTGCAGGCGGACTTTGTATGCTACTCGGATGCATGGCTTTTATGGCGGAGCTCAGCGACGGCTGGAAGATGCTCGACGTCAATAACGAGCTCGAGACGCTATTAGCGCTTTTCGTTGTTCCTGTGCTGATAATGCTGTACGTTTTAGTTTTCATCATCTCAGTGGTAGTCGGCTTCATTCCCGCAACGCTCGGCTTCATAATCGGCGCTCTCAGCATGATAGCAAGATTTGCACATACAGAAAAAGGCACCACAATAACAAAGTCGTACAAGACACTGATGACAGTCGCGAACATTATGACCTGTTCGACCTTCGGACTCTACGCTATGGGTATAATTTCGCTTATTATAGCGGTTATCGCTCATGACGACGTACATATAAACCTAAGTTAAAGGAGACTTTATGTTCACATTACTAAAAAAAGACAATAAGGCGCGCCGCGGCGTCGTTGAGACAGTACACGGCAGCTTCCAGACGCCGTGCTTCATGAACGTAGGCACTGCTGCCGCGATAAAGGGAGGTATTTCGTCCGTAGACCTTCGCGAGCTAAAGACGCAGGTGGAGCTCTGCAATACCTACCACCTCCACCTTCGCCCAGGCGACAAGGTCGTAAAGGAAATGGGCGGTCTGCACAAGTTCATGAACTGGGACAAGCCCATTCTCACGGACAGCGGCGGATTTCAGGTGTTCTCGCTCGCTCAGCTCCGACGCATAAAGGAGGAGGGCGTGTACTTCGCCTCCCACATCGACGGTCACCGCATTTTTATGGGTCCCGAGGAGAGTATGCAGATACAGTCAAACCTCGGCTCTACGATAGCTATGGCGTTCGATGAGTGCGTGGAGAACCCCGCCACATACGAATACGCGGCAAAGTCCATAGAGCGCACGACGCGCTGGCTGTACCGCTGCAAGGACGAAATGGAGCGCCTCAACAGCCTCCACGACACGATAAACAAGAAACAGATGCTTTTCGGCATAAATCAGGGCTCGACCTACGACGACCTGCGCATCAAGCACATGGAGGACATCGCAAAGCTCGACCTCGACGGCTATGCTATCGGCGGACTGGCTGTCGGTGAGTCTACCTCCGAGATGTACAGGATAATCGACGTGGTCGAACCCTTTATGCCCGTTGATAAGCCGCGCTACCTCATGGGAGTAGGCACTCCCTCGAACATAATCGAGGCTGTCGCACGCGGAGTCGATATGTTCGACTGCGTCATGCCGAGCCGCAACGCCCGTCATGCCACCGTTTTCACATGGAGCGGCATCATGCACCTCGGCAACAAGTGCTACGAGACCGACCCCCGCCCCGTTGATGAGCAGTGCGACTGCCCGACCTGCAAGAACTTCTCCCGCGCCTATATACGCCACCTTTTCAAGGCGAATGAACAGCTCGCGGGAAGGCTCGCGGTACAGCACAACCTCTACTTCTACAATACACTCACCGAAAAAATACGCGAGGCTATCGACGAGGACCGCTTTGAGGAGTTCCGCGGACGCTACTCCCGCACCCTCGCTACACTGATGAAATAACGGAGATACTGATGATTTTAGCGATTTTTGACCTTGACGGCACGATTGCCGACACTATAGCAGACCTCGGCGACGCCGTGAACTACGGGCTCCGTGTGCTCGGTCATCCCGAGCATGACTATGAGCAATACAAGCATATGGTCGGCAACGGAGCTCCCGTGCTGTGTCAGCGTGCCCTGCCCGAGGGTCACAAGGACGAGGCTGACAGGCTACATGAGCTCTTCCGCGAGTATTACGCGGCACATTACCTCGACAAAACTTCCCTGTATAACGGCATTGCGGAGGCTCTGCAAGAGCTGTCGGCGGCAGGAGTGAAGCTCGCTGTCGCCACGAACAAGCCGCAGGATTTTGCCCGCGAGATAGTTGCTTCACTGCTCCCGAATGTGCAGTTCGAGGCTGTGCTCGGAGGCTGTAAGGAACGCCCGAAAAAGCCTGACAGAGCCATAATCGATGAGATACTCTCCCCTCTCGGCGGAGGTATGACCATCTATATGATAGGCGACAGCAACGTCGATATTCAGACTGCCAAAAACGCGGGACTGCACTCTATCGGCTGTGAGTGGGGCTTCCGCGGACGGGAGGAGCTCGAAGCTGAGGGTGCCGAGCATATCGCTGAATCTCCCGCAGAAATACCGCAGATAATACTGAGGTGACTTTATGATAATGCTTACTGAAGAAGAGCTCGTTCACAGTATCGCCGAGCAGACGGAGCGCTCCGCCGCCGTGATAGGTCAGACCGACCTCGGCAGACGCGACTTCGACCCGACGGCTGTCATCGTGTCGAGCTTGTCAAATATATTCGAGTCCGCACTTGTTGTGCTCGCGCTCGAGGACGGGGCAAATGACCGCGAATCCTGCTACAGGAGCGCTAACAAGCTCGTTATGTCCTCCACTTCCGTGACAAATGAGCAGAAGGGCTTCATCATGGAGATCAACGCCTTCCGAGGAGAGATGTCCCTTGATTCCGAAAGCGGCGGGAGCTTCGACAGCGCGCGATGCCTTGATTTTCTCAACTCCTACGACTGCTTCATGTACCAGTTCTATCAGAACAGCGAGACGGTCAAGCGAATGAGGGCAGAGGGAAGCCTTGATTCGGGATTTGTGAGCTTCCGCAATATACTGGAAAAGCTCGTCAAAAAGAATATGCTCGCCTCAAGGTCTGACGCGGGAAGCTCCGATACTGCGGCAAAGCTCGACAAGGTCATTGAGCTTCTGAGCCGTATCTGCGAGGAAAACGTGCGGCTCAACAAAAAAATCGACGAGCTCAGCGCAAGGCTCGATAATATCACAGCAGAAAAGAGTGTCACCGATGAATGAGATGAATAACGGCTTCGACCCGAATCTTGTTATATATACGCCAGACCAGACAGAGGCGATAGAAGACCATATAACCGAGCATTTCGGCGATTTTCCGAAGGTGTTCCGCGATAACTCGCCCAAGGACGTCAAGGTCGACATCGCGGTGATACCTCCTGACGATGACAGGTATTTCCTTACGCTCGTGACCATGGGGCTCGGAGCGTACAGAATGCGTATGCCCAAGGAGCTCCGCGGACAACAGCTCGACCGCGCGGAGCTCGTGCTCTGCCTCCCTGCAAACTGGAACTTCGACCCGCAGGACGCTCATACGATGTGGCCTGTGGAGCTTCTCAACAGAATTGCTCACCTCCCCGTGCGGCACCGCTCATGGATAGGCTGGGGACACTCCGTCGACTACAGCAAGCCCTTCACCGAGGAGACCGACCTCAGTGCCGTGCTTCTGCTCGAACCGTTTTTCGGCAAGGAATCGCAGACCTGTAAGCTCCCAGACGGTGATAGGGTCAGCTTCTATCAGGTGATACCGCTCTACGACATCGAGATGCGCTACAAGATAGACCACGGTACGGACGCCCTCCTCGACCGCTTCGGCGGCGATATCGACCCCGTGCTCGACCTCGGACGCAGACCTGTGGTCGACTCCTCGACGTTTGAGCTAATCGACCGCGTTGAGGACCACTCCTCCAAAATCGTGGAAAAACAGCTCGATATCAGCGAGATAAACGGTGCTAACCACATCGCGATGTTCCTGCGCTGGTGCATTGAGCGCGACCTCATTGACGATGAATTCAAGGACTTCTTCGCCGAGGAGCTTGCCGCCATACGCCGCGGGGAGCTCGATATAAGGCGCTTCATCATCAATTCTCTCAGCGGTGAGCTCACCAAGGAGATACTCAACGACGAGGGCAAGGCTTTTGCCTCGTTTTACTACGACTTCTACGCCGCGCCAGATTCTCCGTGCTATCCCGAGGACGTGGACAGGGTCGCGCTTGAATACTTCGGCAAAGAAAAATACGAATGCGAGGAATTCGCAGACGAAGCCTACCTCTTTATGCCGTACGGCGATGAATACTACGGCAGGATAAGTACCTACATCAGCCGAAATCACCGCATTTTCTACGGACTTGACTGAAAATGAGCCGATTTGTCACATATCTCAGCGAAGGTATTGACAAATCGGCTGTTTTGTAGTAAAATGTATTTATATGTATTTCAAGATACAGGTACATTACAAATTATTGTAAAGGCGGTAATCATTCAAATGGGTCTTTTTAAAAGCATTTTCGGCGCTAACGCTTACTCCAACAGGGAGCTCAAGCGCATTGAGCCAATTAAGAATAAAGTTCTCGAGCTCGACGAGGAGTATCAGAAGCTCTCCGACGCTGAGCTCAAAGCTAAAACTCAGGAATTCAAGGACAGGCTCGAGACTGGCGAGACTCTCGACGACATTCTCCCCGAGGCTCTTGCTACCGTAAGAGAGGCGGCTTGGCGTGTTCTCGAGAAGAAGCCCTACCCCGTCCAGATAATAGGTGCTATCGTTCTTCATCAGGGACGTATCGCCGAGATGAAGACCGGTGAAGGTAAAACTCTCGTTGCGTGCGTTGCCTCGTACCTCAACGCTCTCACAGGCAAGGGCGTTCACGTTGTTACCGTCAATGACTACCTCGCAAAGACTCAGGCTGAGGAAATGGGCAAGGTGCTCCGCTGGCTCGGACTCACAGTCGGCTGTATCCTCCACGGACTCACCAATGACGAGCGCCGCGAGGCTTACCTCTGCGACGTTACCTACGCTACCAATAACGAGCTCGGCTTCGATTACCTCCGCGACAACATGGTTACTCACAAGGAGGAGCGCGTTCAGCGCGAGCCTAACTTCGCTATCGTCGATGAGGTCGACTCTATCCTCATAGACGAGGCTCGTACTCCTCTTATCATTTCCGGACGCGGCGACAAGTCCACTGAGCTCTACTCCATAGCTGACCGTTTCGCAAAGATGCTCACTCCTACTACAGTTGTCGAAATGGACGACAAGGTAGACCAGGATACAGTCAGCGAGACTGCCGACTACATCATCGACGAGAAGGCTAAGACCGCTACTATCACTCAGCGCGGCGTAAAGAAGGCAGAGCAGGCTTTCCGCATCGACAACCTCATGGACCCCGAAAATATGACTCTGCTCCACCACATAAATCAGGCTATCAAGGCTAACGGCGTCATGAAGAACGAGATAGACTACGTTGTTCAGGACGGCGAGATAATCATCGTTGACGAGTTCACGGGACGTCTCATGCTCGGACGCCGCTTCAACGACGGTCTGCATCAGGCTATCGAGGCGAAAGAGGGCGTTAAGATAAAGAGCGAGTCCAAGACCCTCGCTACTATCACCTTCCAGAACTTCTTCCGTCTGTACAACAAGCTGTCGGGTATGACAGGTACTGCTATGACAGAGGAAGACGAGTTCAAGGAGATATACAAGCTCGACGTTATCGCTATCCCCACGAACAAGCCCGTTATCCGTATCGACCACAACGACCAGGTTTACAGCACCGAAAAGGGCAAGTATGCCGCTATCATAGAGAAGATAATCGAGTGCCATGAGAAAGGTCAGCCTATCCTCGTAGGTACTGTATCTATCGAGAAGTCCGAGCTACTCTCGGCTATGCTCAAGCGCAAGGGCATCAAGCATGAGGTCCTCAACGCAAAGCACCACGCCAAGGAAGCCGAGATAGTTGCTCAGGCAGGTAAGTACGGCGCAGTTACTATCGCGACCAACATGGCGGGTCGTGGTACCGATATCATGCTCGGCGGTAACGCTGAATTCCTCGCAAGAGCCGCTCTCCGCAAGGACGGCATGGAAGAGGACCTCATCACTGCCGCTATCGGCTTCGCTGATACCGACGACGAGATGGTTCTCGCGGCAAGAAAGAAGTACCGCGAATACTACGACAAGTTCAACGCCGAAATAAAGGAAAAGGCTGTTGCTGTCAAGGAGGCAGGCGGTCTCTATATCCTCGGTACCGAGCGTCACGAGTCGAGACGTATCGACAATCAGCTCCGTGGACGTTCGGGACGTCAGGGCGACGAGGGCGAAAGCTGCTTCTTCCTCTCCGTAGAGGACGACCTCATGCGTATCTTCGCAGGCGACCGCCTCGAGAAGATGATGAGCGTGCTCAAGGTCGACGAGACAATGCCTATCGAGAGCAAGTCCCTCACAAAGATAATCGAGTCCTCGCAGAAAAAGGTCGAGGGCAGAAACTTCAGCATAAGAAAGAACGTCCTCAACTACGACGACGTTATGAATACTCAGCGTGAGATAATCTACAAGCAGCGCTCACAGGTGCTCGACGGCGAGGACCTCCACAAGGATATCCTCAAGATGATGGAGGACCTTATCACTACTACCGTCAATACCTACCTCATGGACGAGGACAACCGCGACGAGTGGAATATGGTTGGTCTGAAGGAATACTTCAACGGCTGGCTCATCGACAACGACGACCTCACCTTCACTGACGAGGAGCTCAAGACAGTCACAAAGGAGCAGATAACCAACGCTCTCAACGAGAAGTGCGGCGAGATATATCAGGCTAAGGAAGAGGAGTACGGCGGAGAGATACTCCGCGAGCTCGAGAGAGTTATCCTCCTCAAGACCGTTGATACAAAGTGGATGGCTCACATCGACGACATGGAGGAGCTCAAGAAGGGTATCGGACTCCGCTCATTCGGTCAGAAAAACCCTGTTATCGAGTACAGATACGAGGGCTTTGAGATGTTCGACGCTATGGTAGAGTCTATCCGTGAGGATACAGTACGTGCTTTGCTTACAGTAAAGCTCCAGAAGCATGAGGCTCCCGAGCGTGAGCAGGTCGCTAAGCCCGACGCTCCCAATGCGGGCGAAGGCGACGGCAGCTTCGACAACGAGCCCGTTCGCTCGAACAAGGTCGGCGACAACGACCCTTGTCCCTGCGGAAGCGGCAAGAAGTACAAGAAGTGCTGCAAGCTCAAGGAAACAGGCAAAAAGTAAGTCTATACGGAATGGGCGGCTGACTTGGTCGCCCATTTGACATGAATGTTCGTGCATTTTATGAGGTGATGGATATGAAAAAGTCAGCGATATTAGCCGTTTTATGTCTCGGAGCAATGCTCACGGGCTGCGGCAAGGTGGACCCCGTCGAAAGCGAGTCCATATCCGCTGAGACAACTGTTGCAGTTGAAAAAAATACAGGTTCGACTACTGATGCTGCCGAGGACAGCTCCGAGGACGAGACGAAGTCTACTACTACGGCTTCAACCTCCTCCGACAAGTCAAAAACGACGACCAAGTCCAAGGCTACGACTACCACTACCGCAAAGCGCGTGTCGGGCGGCGGGATTACTGTCTCTGTAGCTAAGCGCACAGGAAACGCTCCCGTGCAGACAACCAAGAGAACGGGTAATGCTCCCGTACAGTCGACGACTGTCACTACGACCACAACTACCACGACTACAGCTGCTCTGCCCGCTCACACCGTATTTTCCAAGGACAAGCTCGAGTGCAGGGTCACAACGGACGGTGTCGAGGTATCGCTCGACGAAAAGCAGCTCCAGACTATCGATATAGACACTGAGGAGCTCCTTGCTGCCCTATCCGATGTCAAGACAGAGCTGAAGGCGAGCATAATCATCGACGATATCGACCTCGACGGTCACGATGACCTGTTTATCCCTCAGCAGGTAGGAACTCTCAACACCTTCGGCGTGTACTACCACTACGACGATAAAGACGAGAAGTATGTGAAGTGGGAGGAGCTCAGCGAGATAGACTCCCGCGCAGAGGTAAACGAAGAGAACAAGACCTTCACGACCGATGTCAAGCTCAGCGATGACGAGTACGAGGTCAAGGTATTCGAGTGGAAGGACGGCAAGCCTTCCGTGCAGACTATAAAAAAGCAGTACAAGTCAGCAGAAAATAAGGACGAGCTCCTTATCGACTACTTCGACTGCTCGAGCGGCGAGAAGCAGCTCGTCAAGCGTGAACGCGTGCTCTTCGACAGTGAGGGCAGGATAGCCGGCGCCGAGGAGGTCGAGCTCGACTAATGGCGGGCTACAGCGTTTTTGCGCGGTATTACGACCAGCTCACCGCCAACATTGACTACGGCAAACGCGCCGCATATTTCAAGTCCATTATTGACAAATACAAGACGACCGAGGGCAATATCCTCCTTGACCTTGCCTGCGGAACAGGCAGTATCTCCGAGGAAATGGCTCGTCTCGGCTTCGACGTCATCGGCGTCGACAACTCCGACGAAATGCTCGGTATCGCCCTTGATAAGAAGTTCGACAGCGGGCTGAATATCCAGTACCTCTGTCAGGATATGCGAAAGCTCGATATGTACGGTACTGTCGATGTCACGATATGTGCGCTCGACAGTATCAATCACCTCCACGATATGGCTTCTGTCAGGGAGGTTTTCAAAAAAGTGGCGTTTTTCTCGGAGCGCGGTGGTCTTTTCATCTTCGACGTGAACACGCTCCACAAGCACCGCCATGTTCTCGCGAACAATACCTTCACATACGAGACGGAGAACGTCTACTGCGTGTGGGAGAATACCCTCGTCCCCGAAACGGACGAGGTAAAAATGCACCTCGAATTCTTTGAACTTGAGGAAAACGGGCTCTATTCACGCAGCTCCGACAGCTTCTCGGAGAAGGCATACAGCGAAGCGGAGCTCGAACAGGCACTGAACGACGCAGGCTTTGAGGTAGTCGCGAAGTACGGCGATGACAGCTTCGCCTCCCCTGCCGCTGATTCGCAGCGTATCGTATACGTCGCGAAATGCCTCGTAAACGGTCAAACAATATGAAAGGATATCATTTCTATGGGTAAGCTATACAGAGCTATTTCCGCCGACGGCTCGGCTTTTGCCGCAGTCCTCGACGCTAAGGATATAGTTTCGGAGATAGAAAAGCTGCATAAGACCTCCGCGGTCGTTACTGCGGGTCTCGGCAGACTGACCATTGCAGCCTCCCTCATGGGCTATATGCTCAAGGGCGAGGACGACAGCCTCACGCTCCGTATCGACGCGGACGGACCTGCGGGTCAGCTCGTTGCTGTATCGGACAGCCGCGGCAATGTCAAGAGCACTGTTGCAAATCCTGTTGTGGAGCTCCCGCTCAACGATAAGGGCAAACTCGACGTAGCAGGAGCTGTCGGCAGAGACGGCACGCTCGCCGTAGTCAAGGACATGGGACTGCGTGACCCGTATGTCGGAGTCATCCCGCTCGTATCGGGTGAGATAGCCGAGGATATCGCCAATTACTACGTAATAAGCGAGCAGATACCCACTGTATGTGCGCTCGGCGTCCTCGTGGATACCGACCTCTCCGTCAAGTCTGCGGGAGGCTTTCTCGTACAACTCCTCCCCTTCGCGGACGAGAAGTGCATCGACATCATTGAGAAAAATGTTGCCGCTATGCGACCTGTATCTACCCTGCTCGACGAGGGTACAACTCCCGAGCAGATAGCTAATATGCTTCTCGACGGGCTCGAGCCGAATGAGCTTGATTCTGCTTCACCCGTCTATAGATGTGACTGCTCCCGCGAGCGCACTGAAAAAGTGCTCATCAGTATCGGACAGAAGGAGCTCCGCGCTATCGCTGAGGAAGGCAAGGATACAGAGGTAAAGTGCCATTTTTGCGGAAAAAACTACATTTTCACGCCTGAGGAAATATCCCGACTCGCGGAAGGAGCGTCTGAGTAATAAATGAAGAAGCAACTGCTCATAACAGCTGTATTGCTCTCTGCCGTGCTTTTTTCCTGCGGCAGAGATAAAGACGACCCCGAGGCTCACATCCGCACGGAGAACTTCACCGTTTATACGACCTCTCCCGTGCCTCAGACCGCTACGCAGGCTTTCACGGAGTCGTTCACGGCTCCGACCGAAGAAAAGAAGTTCTCGTATGCGCTCAACGGCTCTACAGTCGAGCTTCGTATCAATGACAGGCTCGTGAAGTCACTCGACTATTACTACACTCCCGACGAGAAGTACATCTCCGTCGCCGACTTCGACTTCGACGGCTATCTTGACATTTTTATCCCCTATGAGCTCTCATATACGGGCTATGGCTACTACTACTGCTATCTCCCCGAGAAGAACGATTTTGCTCTGAACGATGAGCTCATGGAGGTCAACAGGCTGATGAAGATAGGTCCCGACAACACGCTCGTCGAGGAGCAGGACGACGGTTATATCGACAGATTCACGTTCTATCAGTGGGACGGCAACAAGCTCAAAAAGATACGCAAGACCGAGACATACATCTCCTACAATGACCAAAAGAAGCACACCGACATCTATACCTACGACTCAAAAGGAAACGAGACCCTCGAGGACACAATTATCGAGGAGGATACAACTACGGCGACAGATGCCGCTCAGTAAGGAGTACCCATGTTTGAAAATAAAACGGACGAAGTGCCCGTTAAGGCAGTCCTCGCCTGTGTAGATACGGGCGAATTCGACGCCGAGACCTCCATTGACGAGCTTGAGGAGCTCGCTGAGACGGCAAACGCTGAGGTCGTCGGCAAGATAATCCAGAAAAAGGCTTCCTATGACCCTGCGACCTGTATGGGAGCAGGCAGACTTGAGGAGCTCAAAGAACAGCTCGGTTCACTCGAAGCCGAGCTCGTTATTTTCGACCACGAGCTCAGCGGAGTTCAGGTGCGAAATATCGAGGATATCCTCGATGTACGCGTAATCGACCGCACTACACTTATCCTCGACATCTTCGCTCAGCGCGCACGCACAAAAGAGGGCAAGCTACAGGTTGAGCTCGCTCAGCAGAAGTACCGTCTGCCGCGTCTGACGGGTATGGGTACATCGCTATCGCGACTCGGAGGCGGTATCGGCACTCGCGGACCAGGCGAGACCAAGCTCGAGACCGACAAGCGCCATATCCGCAAGCGCATTTCCTATCTTGAGGCTGAACTCGAGGAGCTCAAAAAGCACCGTTCATTCTCACGCTCGCGCAGGAAAAAGGACGGCGTGCTCAGTGCGGCTATCGTGGGATATACCAATGTCGGCAAGTCGACCCTGCTCAATGCACTGACTGACGCGGGCGTCCTCGCGGAGGACAAGCTGTTTGCCACTCTTGACGTCACATCGCGTGCGATAGAGCTCCCAGACGGACGAAGCGTACTGCTGACAGACACGGTCGGACTTATCCGCCGCCTGCCCCATAATCTCGTCGAGGCGTTCAAGTCAACGCTCGAGGAGGCTGCATCCGCCGATATCATACTCAACGTGCAGGATATGTCCTCGCCTGAGAGAGAGCAGCAGGCTGATGTAACAATGCAGCTGCTGTCGGAGCTCGGCTGCGACGGGATACCGAAGATAAACGTGATGAACAAGTCCGACGCGGCGCTGTTTCCCGACACTGTCTTCGAGGACGAAACTACCGTCATCATCTCCGCGAAGCACCACAGCGGATTTGACAGGCTGCTCGACTGCATAGCGCGCAATCTGCCTGAGACTGCGAAGCGCATGAAGCTGCTCGTCCCATACGACAAGACCGCTTTTATCAGCCGCATACGCGCCGAGGGCAAGGTTTTCTCCGAGGAATACGCCGAAAACGGCACTCTCATCGACGCGCTCGTCGATATCAAGCTCCAGAAGGAAGCGGAAAACTATAAGGTATAATGAAACGGCTGAACGATGAAGTTCAGCCGTTTTTGTCATATTTTCGGGAATATCGTGTTGCGCGGAGTTCCCCTGCCCGACTTCTCGAAGCTCTCGCCGCGGAGCAGGAATCTCTCCATTTTTACGAGGTCGGCAGCTCCTACAGCTTCGTCGAGGTTTACATCGGCAGCCGAGTGATACCAGCCGTTTATCGCGTGCTGACGCATCAGGACAAGGTCGAATGTGTCAACTCTGCCGTCGCCGTCGAGGTCGCCATAGGTGACTTGCTCCTCGACTGGCTCGAACACCCACGACTGACAGCGTTCACCGTTTCGGCTGTACTGCTGAACATTCGCGCCGTTATCATTCTTGCCGCTGTCTATCTCGACTGCGCTCCTGTCGCCGCTCGACTTGGTAAGTATCACAATGTTGCCGCTTTCGTCCTTCACGAACTTGAATCTCTGCCCGTCGCCTCCGCTGCGGGAGTAAATGCCTATATTTGTGCGGTCATCCTGCCTGCCCGAGTCGATATCAAGGAGAAGTGCGCCTTCAAGGTCAAAGCCCGAGCTTATCTCATAGTAACCGTCGCCGACTGCTTCTATCCGCCACATATTGTAGCCCGCCGCGCCGTCAGCCTCGTACTGTACGACATTCGCGCCAGCCCTGTCCTCGCCGTTCGCAACTGTCAGATACTTGCCGCTGTTCACGTTCTTTATCCTGTACAGTCCCTCGGCAACTTCAATGCCCTGCACTGGCTTGTAGCGCTCCTGCTGAGGAAGAATACGCGTGAACACCTTCAGCGAGTCGAGCGGCTTGCCGTTCTCATCAAAAAGCGCCTGATTATCGTAGCTCGAGCCGCCCGCTTCCTTGCAGTCCCTGTCGTACTCCTTAGCCGCGTCAGCCGCCCAGCCGTTGCCATAGGTGTTCCACTGAGCCCTGCGCTGTTCCCATGAGAGGTTGTCGGGAGTTCCCAGCCATGCGGGCTCCCAGTAGAAGACGCCGAGTCCCCACTTCCCCGCATTAGCGACCGCTTGGAACACGTCCGTCAGGCACTGAGCCTGCCCGTCCACTGATATAGGGTATTTAAGGTCAACGTTGGAGGACTGCGATGTGACGGTATTTCCGAAGCCGTCGCCGTCCTCGTTGGTGTAGGGGTATGCGGTCTCCGCGACCATGACGTACTTGTGGTAGGTGTCGCCAATGTATTTGAGCACGCCAGTGAGATTGTCGAGCGAGCCGTGCCAGTAGGGATAGTACGACGTCGCGAACACGTCGTAGTCGAGCTTGCACTCATTCATCACCTGCGCGTACCACTTGTAGTAGTCGGTCTTGTTCGGATTTGCAAAATGGTGAGCGATGAGGATATTACGGTCAAAGTCGCGCACTGCCTTGTTGCCGCTCGCGAAGAGGTCGCATATCTTGTACATATCCTTTTCTCCGCAGAAAAAGCAGTTCGTCTCGTTGCCGACCTGCACCATTCCGATGTCGCCGCCGTCGTTGGTTACGGATTCGAGCACCCATTTCGTCCACTTGTATATCTCGACCTTGAGCGTATCGTGGTCGTGCTGAGCCCAGTATTTCGGGCGCGTCTGCTTTGCGGGGTCAGCCCAGAAGTCCGAGTATTGGATATCCACGAGCAATTTCATGCCGTACTTAGCCGCGCGCTTGCCAATCTGTCCCGCGACCTTGACGTCGTTGTTTCCTCCGCCGTAGGTGTGACCGTTTCCGTCATTCGGTTCGTTCCACACGCGGACGCGGATATAGTTCACGCCGTTCTCGGAGAGGGTCTTGAAAATGTCCTGCTCCTGACCTGATTCGCTGTAGAATTTCACTCCCGCGTTTTCAAGCGAGATTATCGACGAGACATCAACGCCGCGGATAGGCTCGCCGCCGTTGATATTGGTATCAAAGTAGCTGAATGTGACGGACTGCTCAGCCGCACGCACTCTCTGCGGAGCTCCCGTGAGGGCGGGAGTTAGCGCGATTACAGCCGAGATTGCCGCCGCAATTATTCTTTTTAGTCGCATAGGTAAACTCCTTATAATAAGCATATTTCTGTCGAAAATATGAATTGTTACATTCATTATATCTTGAATAGCGGCTTTTGTCAACAGAAAAGCCGAGGTATGAACCTCGGCTTTGTAATTATAAGAGCGTTATGCCGTTCTCGGCGCATTTCTGGACCATTTCGTCCGTCCATATAGAGGATTGAACCTCACCGATGTGAGCCTTGTTGAGCAGCAGCATACACAGTCTCGACTGACCGATACCGCCGCCGATAGTGAGCGGGAGCGTGCCGTCTGCTATCATCTGGTGGTAGCGGTACTGCATTCTGTCCTCTGCACCGCACTCCGCAAGCTGAGACTTGAGCGAATCTGCGTCAACTCTGATACCCATTGAGGACACCTCGAGCGAATCATCGAGTACGTCGTCCCATATGAGGATATCACCGTTGAGCGACCAGTCGTCGTAGTCGGGAGCGCGTCCGTCGTGCTTCTCTCCGCTCGCGAGCTTGCCGCCTATCTGCATGAGGAAAACGGTCTTGTGCTCCTGAGTGATGAGGCGCTCGCGCTCGTGCCCTGTCTTGTCGGGATATTTGTCCTCGAGCTCCTGAGTTGTGATAAAGTAGGGCTTCTCGCAAATCTGACCTGCTATCTGCGGGTAGCGGAGGCTGACCTTGCGCTTGGTGTATGCGATAGCCTTGACTACGGAGGTCACAGTCTCCTTGAGGAACTGAATGTTCCTGTCCTCGCGGGTGATGACCTTCTCCCAGTCCCACTGGTCAACGAAAATGGAGTGGGTGTTGTCGGTGTCGTCGTCGCGGCGGATAGCGTTCATATCGGTGTAGATGCCCTCGCCCGCCTTGTAGCCGTAGCGGTAGAGAGCCATTCTCTTCCACTTGGCGAGTGACTGTACGACCTCGCCCTCGCCGTCAATTTCCTTTATCGTGAAGTCGACCTTGCGCTCGACGCCGTTGAGGTCGTCGTTGATTCCGCTTCCCTTCTTAACTATGAGCGGTGCGGACACGCGGTCGAGAGTGAGCGCAAACGAGAGCGCCTGCTGGAAAACGTCCTTGATGTACTTGATTGCGTGCTGAGTCTCACGCAGAGTGAGAGCCGATTTATAGCCCTCGGGGATATACAATGCTCTTGACATAGTGATCACTTTCCTTTACTTGAAGATTTATAGAAAAAACAGCGCCATTGATGCTTTTTCCGAGTGATAGTGTACTGTAAGGCGCATCCTTGCGTCCGTTCAGCGTTTTTTATCTGATTGAGCCGACTGTTCTCGGGAACATGATAACGTCACGGATATTAGCCATGCCTGTTGTGTACATGATAAGGCGCTCGAAGCCGAGTCCGAAGCCGCCGTGCGGTACAGTGCCGTACTTGCGAAGGTCGAGGTAGTCGGAGTAGAGGTCGAGGTTCATGTTCCTCTCCTTCATTGCGGCGATGAGCTTGTCGTAGTCAGCCTCACGCTCACTGCCGCCGATTATCTCGCCGACACCAGGTACGAGGAGGTCAACTGCCGCAACGGTCTTTCCGTCAGGATTCTGCTTCATGTAGAAGGATTTTATCTCCTTGGGGTAATCCGTAACGAAAACAGCCTTCTTGAACACCTTTTCGGAGATGTATCTCTCGTGCTCGGTCTGGAGGTCACAGCCCCATTCTACGGGGTATACGAACTTCTCGCCCGACTCCTGAAGAAGCCTGATAGCCTCTGTGTAGGTAACTCTGCCGAAGTCGTGGGAGATAAGCTCCTCAAGTCTTGCTTTGAGACCCTTCTCGAAGTGAGCGTCGAAGAATGCTACCTCATCGGGGCAGGTGTCAAGAAGCTCGCGTATAACGAACTTCACCATGTCCTCTGCAATCTTGATAACATCGTCGAGCTCAGCAAAAGCTATCTCGGGCTCGATGTGCCAGAACTCGGCAAGGTGCTTGGGAGTGTTGGAGTTCTCGGCGCGGAACGAAGGTCCGAAGGTGTATATCTTACCGAATGCAGTCGCACCCATTTCGCCCTCGAGCTGACCAGAAACGGAGAGACCGGCCTTTCTGCCGAAGAAGTCGTTTGCGTAGTATTCCTCCTCGGTCTTGAAGTCGTGAGTAAAGCCGTTGGTCGTTACTGTGAACATCTCGCCTGCGCCCTCGCAGTCACTGCCAGTGATAAGGGGAGTATTCACGTAAACGTAGTTGTGGCTCTGGAAGTACTTGTGCAGTGAAGCCGCAAGCACTGAACGAACGCGCATAACAGCGTTGAAGGTGTTCGTTCTGCCGCGGAGGTGAGGGATAGTACGCAGGAATTCAAGTGTGTGTCCCTTCTTCTGGAGCGGATAATCCGTCGGAGCGTCGCCGAGTACAGTGATGCCCTCGGGAGCTGTATTTATCTCAAATGTATTGTTTCTGCCCTCAACTACCTTGCCGACTACCTTTACAGATGTGCCGACACGGGGCTCCTTGAAGTCTCCCTCGCCCTTCTCGACTACGACCTGCAAGTTCTTGAGCGAGGTACCGTCGTTGACCTCGATGAATGCGACGCTCTTGGAGTTGCGCGATGTGCGTACCCAGCCGCATACAGTGACTTCCTTGCCAGTGAACTCACCTGTGGTAATGATGTCCTTGATGTCTGTGTGTTTCATAGTTTTCTTTCCTTTCGTTTTTTATTCAGACGAGAGAATATGAAAAGCTCCCGCCCTGAAACAGGACGGGAGCATAATACCCGTGGTGCCACCTGAATTTACCGCTTTTATCATCGAAGCAATAACTTCCCCCGATATATCGGGAACACAACAAAAGCAGTCACTCTTGTCCGCTGTAACGCGCGGAGTACGTCTCCCCTACTCGGCAAAGCCTTTGGGTTTGCTGCTCGGAAGTGTTATTCACATCGGCTCTGATACGCGGCTCACACCTTACCCGCGCTCTCTGAAAACGATATCCGAAGCTACTTCTCTTCGTCAAAGCATTTCAACTAAGTGTTATTTTATCACCATTAAGTGTATTTGTCAATACCTTTTTTAAAAAAACTTACAGCAGCTCTGCGATGTCGAGAACGAGACGCTCGGATTTTTCCCATCCGAGGCAGGGGTCGGTAATGGACTTGCCGTAGATGTTCTCGCCTATTTTCTGAGCTCCGTCCTCAATGTAGCTCTCTATCATCAAGCCCTTGACGAGATTTGCGATGTCGGTGCTGTGGCGCATACTGTGGAGTATCTCCTTTGCGATGCGAACCTGCTCGAGGTACTGCTTGCCCGAGTTGGAGTGGTTGGTGTCCACGATAACAGCGGGGTTTTGCAGTTCCTTCTCAGCGTAGGTCTGCGCGAGACGGTATAAGTCCTCATAGTGGTAATTCGGGAAGGACTGTCCCCTGTCGTTGACATAGCCGCGGAGGATAGCGTGCGCGTAGGGGTTGCCGTCGCTCTTGACCTCACAGCCTCGGTAGATGAACGCGTGACGGTGCTGAGCGGCGGTTATGGAGTTCATCATTACCGATATATCGCCGCCTGTGGGATTCTTCATACCAACGGGGATAGACACGCCGCTCGAAACAAGGCGGTGCTGCTGATTCTCTACGGAGCGCGCTCCTATGGCGATGTACGCGAGGAGGTCGTCGAGGTAGCTGTAATTCTCGGGGTAGAGCATCTCGTCAGCCGCCGTGAAGCCTGTCTCCGCGAGCGCACGCATATGGAGGCTCCTCACGGCGATAATTCCGCTCTTGAGGTCGGGATTGCCCGTGGGATTCGGCTGGTGGAGCATACCCTTGTAGCCGTCGCCTGTGGTACGCGGCTTACCCGTGTAGATGCGAGGGATTATGAGCACCTTGTCCTTGACCTTTTCCTGCAATTCGCGCAGGCGGGTGATGTAGTCGAGGACGGGCTCCTCACTGTCCGCAGAGCAGGGACCGATAATGAGGAGAAATTTGTCGGATTCTCCGCGAAAAATGCTCTTTATCTCCTCGTCGCGCTGAGCCTTTACAGCAATGAGCTCGGGCGAGAGCGGGTGCTCGGCTTTGATTTCGCTAGGGTGCGGAAGCTCCCTGATTATATTCATTGACATATTTATCTTCCAATCATTATATATTTGGTGCGAGCCAGTCCGTGCCGTAACGCAGTGCGAGCTGGTCGCAGAGCACAAGAGCCGTGACGCTGTCTGCGACAACTCTCGCTCGGTGTACTATCGCGGGGTCGTGACGTCCCTGAATTTGCAGGGTAGTGTCCTCGCCCGTGTTCATATTCACAGTCTGCTGTTCCTTGTAAATGGACGGAGTAGGCTTGACAGCACATCTGAAAACGATAGGCATACCGTCCGAAATGCCGCCGAGAATACCGCCGCAGTTGTTGGTCGCGGTGACTGTCCTGCCGTCTTCGGAGCGGAATGCATCGTTGTTCTGACTGCCTCTCAGCTCGGCAACTCCGAAGCCCTCGCCGAACTCCACTCCCTTGACAGCGGGAATGCTGAACAGTGCGTGAGAGAGAACTCCCTCGAGAGTGTCGAACCAAGGCTCACCAACTCCCGCAGGGAAGCCATAAACAGCCGTTTCGAGTATGCCTCCGACGCTGTCTCCCTCGGATTTAGCCGCGAGTATAGCCTCGGTCATTTTGTCCTTGCAAGAGTCATCGAGAACTGCAAACGGCAGACCTGTGAGCTTATCTATATCATCACTAATATTGCCGAAAAATCGGTCTCTTATACCGCCGCACGCGAAAATATGCGTGCCGATTTTTATTCCTTTTGCGTTCAGCGCGGAAATGGCGACAGCTCCCGCCGCAACGATACCTGCGGTGATTCGTCCCGAGAAGTGACCGCCTCCGCGGAAGTCCTGATAGCCGTGGTACTTCATCTGAGCGGTGAAGTCGGCATGACCGGGACGAGCCTTGTACGCGAGTTCACCGTAATCGCGGCTTCGTGTGTCCTGATTCTCTATGATAAAGGTAATGGGCGTGCCTGTAGTCCTCCCGTTGAACACGCCGCTGACTATCTTCACGGCGTCCGCCTCCTTGCGGGGCGTGGAGATGTCCCCTACCGATTTTCTCAGCGACATCTGCGAGGCAATGAACTCCTCGTCAATGGGTATACCCGCGGCGAGTCCGTCGAGAATGCCGCCTATCGCGGCTCCGTGACTCTCGCCGAATAATGTTAGTGCAACGCTTGAACCGAATGTATTTTTCAAAGCTGTCAACTCCTGACATGAAGTAATCTACTGACATTTTAACACATCAACGCGGTGATGTCAACATAATTTTTTTAGCCTATATCCTCAGATTAAATTAACATTGTGAATTTATTAAAAGCACTTGAATCCATATTAAACCTATGTTATAATAGGTATATGATTATACACCGAATTATCGCCTGATTATTATTAAGGAGAGTTTATATGAAAATTTCAACAAAAGGAAGATACGCACTTCGTATGCTGATTGACCTCGCTCTGCACCATGAGGAGGGCTTCGTCTCGCTCAAGGACATCGCCGAGCGTCAGGACATCTCGAAAAAATATCTCGAGCAAATCGTTCCCATGCTCAATAAGGACGGAATACTCCGCACTAACCGCGGAAATCGCGGCGGATATCAGCTCGCAAAATCGCCCGCAGAAATATCAGTGGGAGATATCCTGCGCTCCACAGAGGGCAACCTCGCACCTGTTTCGTGCCTTGAATTTGTTCCGAATGAATGTCCGCGCAAGGAGGAATGCGCCACACTCTACATATGGGAGGGGCTGTACAAGGTCGTCAACGACTACCTCAACACAATCACACTGAAGGATATCATCGACCGCTCCATTAATCTGAACGGCGGAGATTACTGCATCTGACAGCATACAAACTATAAGCCGCGGTACTGCTCCGCGGCTCTTGTTTTATTGTAAAAAAGCTCCCGAAAATGATTCGGGAGCTCATTTTATCAGTCAAACATAGGAGTGGAGAGGTAGCGCTCACCTGTATCAGGCAGAAGAGCAACTATTGTCTTGCCCTTGTTCTCGGGGCGCTTTGCAAGCTCTATAGCTGCCCACAGAGCTGCACCTGATGATATACCAACAAGTACGCCCTCGCTGCGGACAATCTTTCTGCCTGTCTCGAATGCGTCCTCGTTCTGTACGCGGATAATTTCGTCGTAGATGCTTGTATTGAGCGTCTCGGGCACGAAGCCTGCGCCGATACCCTGAATCTTATGCGGACCTGCCTTGCCCTCGGAGAGAACGGGTGAGCTGTCGGGCTCGACTGCAACTACCTTAATGCTGCTGTTCTGCTTCTTCAGATATGCGCCTGTACCACTGAGAGTACCGCCTGTACCTACACCTGCAACGAAGATGTCGACCTTTCCGTCAGTGTCGTTCCATATCTCAACGCCTGTTGTGCGCTCGTGGATAGCAGGGTTAGCAGGGTTGGTGAACTGTGAAGGAATGAAGCTGTTGGGTATCTCAGCCGCGAGCTCGTTAGCCTTCTCAATAGCGCCCTTCATGCCCTTTGAACCGTCTGTGAGAACGAGCTCTGCACCGTATGCCTTCATGAGGTTGCGTCGCTCGATGCTCATAGTCTCAGGCATTGTGATGATAAGCCTGTAGCCGCGGGAAGCTGCAACCGAAGCAAGACCGATACCTGTATTGCCGCTTGTAGGCTCGATGATAACGCTGCCTGTCTTGAGCAATCCCTTTTCCTCGGCGTCGTCTATCATAGCCTTTGCGATTCTGTCCTTGACGCTTCCTGCGGGATTGAAGTACTCGAGCTTAACGAGTAGCTTTGCCTCGAGACCGAAGTCTTTCTCGATGTTTCCAAGCTCAAGAAGGGGTGTGTTTCCGATGAGGTCAGTAATTTTGTTATAAATTTTCATAATAATTCTCCTTTAAAAATATAGTGTTGATATCCGTTTGTACAGGAGTTTCAACATCGCTTATCCATGATATACATTATATTATCACCTTATTTCATTTATCACCTATATGTTTGGTATGTTTATATTATATCAGCTGTTTTGCGGTTTGTCAATACCTTTTTTGAAATTTTTCCTATAAATTTACTATGTATTGAAAATATGAAGAAAAAGGCACTCCATGGGGAGCGCCTTTTCGCTTTATTCCGTTATTTTTCCACTTGCCTTCCAGTCGCTGTACTCGGGACAGACATATCTGTTTCGCTCGGAAGTCTTCTTGCTGACGTTTATCGCCTTTGCGGGACACCTGTTCACGCAGGAGTAGCACCCTATGCAGTAGCGGTCGAAGTGCGGCACTCCCGTGGGCGAGAGACGCACATTGTTGACGGGACAGACAGCCTCGCACTTACCGCAGCTCACGCAGTCCTCGTTGACCGTGTACTTGCTGCTGCTGACAAAAAAGCGGTTGAACATATAGTTGACAGTTCCCGATGCGAGCCCCGCAAACGGCGTATCGTCAAACTTTTCTATCATCGCGCAGGTCATTATGCGGTCGGAGAGCGTCTTCATCAGCGGAAGTGAAGCCGTTATCTTGACCTCCGCCTCCTCGGGAGTTGGCAGGTCGCTGCCGTAGATGAAGTTGTTCGGCATCGGCACTCCGCACGCGCCCATATATGCCATATCCTTTGCATAGGCGAGCTTCTCGAGCGAATACTCGAAGTCGCCTGTCTGCGAGCCCATTGTCGCGATGAAGTATATCTGCTCACTGCCTGTGAGCTCCGCGCGGGCGATGACCTTCTCGATGAGCTTGGGAAATCTCCACGCGTATATCGGTGCGCAGAATACGAACGGCTTGACGGAGTTGAACCTCAACGGGCGCTTGTACTTGAGCACCTCGCCGAGGTCTACGCACTCGTCGCCGACGTGGTCGGCTATGTATTCCGCGACGAATTTTGTATTTCCTGTACCTGTGAAGTAAAGTATCATAATTACGCCTCCTTATTAGGATACGTATATTATAGCACAGGTGTCGCGAAAAATCAACAGTGATTCAATTGTTTTCAAGCAGACCGACCTCAGCTATTTTCCAGCGGTCGTCTTCGTACTCGAATCTGAACTCGCACCGCGTTTTAGTCGTTACTATACCCGAATCAATCTCACTTGGATTTCCGCCTACACAGTCAGCTATGACAATGTATGAATCACCGCGCTTTTCGGGCTCGCTGACAGTAAAGCGCGCATTGAGCGGATACCACGGCATCCAGCATATCGTCCGGTTTGTATTCCTGTAAAGCTCGCCGTTCCTGTAAATAAACATCGAAACGAACGGGCTGTTTTGGAGCTCCTCGCTGGACGGATTCTCCCATGTATAGCCGTCGGGATAGTCGCCAAAGTCTCTGTCTACAATGGGTATGGAACGTAGCGCGCTGTAATAGGGAGATGCAAAATTGTTGAGGTAGTCCTGCGTGAACAGCTCCTTCAGTAAGTTGTCGATATCTTCGGGCGTTCTCTTGTCAGGGTGAGAGTAAGGTGCAAAATAAGCGCTGATTTCTGTCTTGTCGCTGATATTGGTATGGTATACTATTGTTCTGGAACTGTCTATATAATCGTATGACATGAGCGCATTGATAGTATAATTATAACTATAAATCATGCTTTCACAGTAAACTTTAGAAGGTTCATTTTCAATATCCGCTTGATTAATATGCACTTCCGTTTTACTTTCATTAGATGAAAATTTCTCATCAGGATCATCGGTTACAGGCTGTACGGAAACGAGCTTCCAATCGCCGAGATAATCCTTCTTCACCTTGAATTCGTACATTTGCGGTATGGAGTTTATCTCTGCGTGAGTAGCCTTCATGCCAATCTCTCTGCGGAAAATGAGCTCCGTATCAGACTTTGAAACTATCTTGTAATCATCGCTGAGCACACCGAGATACTTGCCGTTTGCCTGCGAATCAAAGGCTCTGTAGATGTCACCTCTGTACTGCATCATGTTTGCGCCGTAGTATTCGCAGAGCATCTTCATATCCTCGTAATAATTGCCGTTAATATTGTCTTCGTTGATATCATCGTCGAGCACATAAAGCATACCTGTACATTCGTTGAAGCAAGCGTTTTCCATATGGGACAGCTTTTTTATCTCGTCAATTGTATGTGCGTTCCAGTATTCGTTGCCTGAGTTAGTAATATTATAGTCGACCTTATATAGCGTGACCTCCTCAGTGCCGCCGTTAATCGTTCTCAGAGGGAACTTTACCGTGTCCTCAGGATTTGTACTGCGGGTGAAGATGTATTCCTGAAGATGAATAAAACGTGACGAGCATGCCTCAACTATAGCCTCATAAACAAGCTCGTTTGTGTCAAGTATAGTGTGCTTCAAAACAGTGTCGTTGCTGATTCGCCACTCGCCTGTTTCGCTGTCGCGGGAGACATCGAACACCTCATCGAACTCGTCATACGGCTCTCCCGTACTCCTTACAAGAACAGCTTTCACCTTGAACGAGGTCTCCGTCTCGTCGCTGACGGTCATATCCCTGTAAGACCACTTGGACCGAGAACTCTCGGTAACCTCGTTAGAAGCAAGAGGTCCGGAGTAGAGCTCGCCGTCAAAGGTGAAGAATTTGCTGTTGTATTCGTCGAGAAAATTTGAAATGTCGCTAATTGCTACTACTCCATTTTGGGCATCATGAATATCGAAAACATCAAGCTCGAATGCTTTTTTTAAGTCAAAGACAGCATCAAGATAATCGCCGGTCATATACTTCCCGCCGAGCTCTCGGAGGTCGTCGATGCTATTGATATCATTTTCAGCAACACGAATAGCATATGTCTCTTCTAAATCAACACCGTATTGCAATCTGATACTCTGAGTGGTATCAAGCGCGGGAGAATCATACTTCGTGCGAAAGTCGGTGTAGCCGTCGAGCAGATACGCCGCTATCTCCTGATAATCCGCCGCAGTAGACGGCGACATCATATCTACCGCAGTCTCGTTGAAGCCGTCAAGTGTGCCGTTTTTGATGTAGTAGGCAAGTCCGCCCGAGCCCGCAAGGAGCACTCCCGCGGCTGCAACTGAGGCGAGCCTGCGCTTCCATACGGGGCGGGAGTAGCGTTCCACGCCGCTGACGGTTATGCCCTCCTCTGCGGATATCTCGCCCGAATCCTTATTGAACTTTCTTTCGCTCATTTTATATATCCTGTTCCTTTCCTCGGCAGAGAGCAGAGGAAGCTGCTCGGGCATCTCGCCGTCTGCACAGCTGAACAGCTCGTCTATATCATGCTTGTTTGTCATATGTCCTCAACTCCCTTTTCCGACAGCAGCTCTTTCAGCTTTGCACGCGCGCGCACGCTCCGCTTCTGAACTGCCGAGCTCGTCATTTTCAGAGCAGCCGCTATCTCGCGGACAGTCCTGCCGTAGTAATACTGCTGAGTGATTATAGTAGCGTCGGGCTCGCCGAGGCTTGCCACGCAGCCCATAAGTATGCGGCTGAGCTCCGAACGCTCGGCATTAGCAGCGATGTCCTCGGAAGAGCGGAGCTCCCCTGCCCCGTCGTCTATCGGGAATGTTCGCCCGCTGCGAGCTGACAGCCTGCGGAAATAGTCCGTAGCCGTCCTGCGCGCGATAACTCCGATAATGCCGCGCAGGTCGCCGTCGTAGCCTCTGTCTCCGCCACACGCGCGGTACACCTCCGCGAACACGTCGCTGACGCATTCCTCGATATCCTCGCGGCTCGCACAGCTTTTCAGCTTCATCGCGGCTATCGCGTACACATAGGCGCAATACTCGTCAAAGAGAGCACGCCGCCCGCCTTCGGCAGACCCGCGCATCAGCTCCCTGAGCTCGCTGTCCGTCATATAGTCACCACCTTTGAAACGTTTCAATACTACTACTCGCAGTTGAGTTCGGATTTCGGACAAAAAACGAAAAAAACTTACCGAGCATTTTCAGCTCGGCAAGTTGAGGTATAGGAGGGGATTATTTCTTGTATGATTCGGGAAGCTTTTCTATCTGTCCCGCGTCGAGCTTCTGGATAGAAAGCGCGTCGTTTGCGGTGACACCGTCGCCGCTGTTAAAGACATCGGCGTTTGCCGCTCCCTCAGGGTCGAGCGCGAACTTATCCTTGTTAGCAATGCTCTGGAGAATAGCAACTGCGTCCGCAACGCTGACCTTCTTGTCGAGGTTGGCGTCTCCCCACAGTCTGCCGCTTTCGGTCGACGTCGAAACGCTCGCCTTAGTAGTTGAGGCAGTCGTTGTGGTTGTCGAGGAAGGCTTAGTTGTAGTAGCTGTGGGACGTGTGCCGCTCTCCTCAGCCATGGGATAGGTCTTGAGGTCGGGGAGCTCGTCAAGTGTGATGCAGTATTCGCTGTTGTATATCTCGATGAGGTTGTCGACGGGATTGTTCTGCTCGCTCGTGAGGTAGTTCATATACCACGGGCAGAAGTACAGCCAAGCCGCTCTGTCGTTGACGAGATTCTCGACAGACGGGATAGTGTCGTTCTCGGTCATTGCGACCATTTTCTGTCCGTCCGTGCCCTGTACGAGGCTGTAGAATGTCGAGGCGATAGAGCTAAGATTCGGCTGACCATCCATTGCGTTGTACTTGTCGTAGCCGATGATATCGACAACATCGTCGCCAGGGTACCAGTCAGCGGCGGCAGGAGAGGTCGAGCCAGTCCACTCCCATATGAGGTTGTCAAGACCGTACTCGTTTGTGAGCTTGTCATAGAGCAGGCGGTAGAGCTCCTTGCAGGGCTCGGGACCTTCTGCTCCCCACCAGAACCACGCGCCCTCAGCCTCGTGAAGAGGTCGCCACAGTATCGGAACATCGGCTTCCTTCAGCTTTTTGAGTTCGCCTGCGATGAGGTCGATATCAGCGAGGAGCTTCTTGTTCTCCCATGTGCCCTCCTCGAGAGCACGGGAAATGCTGAACGTGGTAAAGGGCTTATTTCCTGTAGATTCGACGTAAAATGCAACTCCGTCCGAAGAGCACTCCTCGTCGGAGGGAACGTTCCAGTGCCATGTGACTGTCGCGATACCGTGGTACTTGTTAACCCACTCGATAGCTCGCTCGGGAGCGTGGTCGCGCCAGTCCATCGACGTGTTATAGGCGAGGAAGTCGATACCGCGGATAGCAGGCTGCTTGCCTGTCTGCTCCTTTATGTACTCGAACTCCGCCTCGTTGTCCTTGATGAAGACGTCGGGGCTGTTCCAGCTGTTGTAGTTGTGCTCGCCGCAGTATTCCTGCTGACCCGCGATGATGTGCTCGCCATACTGGTCGAGCAGGTAGCTGTACAGCCTCTTCGCGGAATCGGAGGCGTTGGGGTTGCTGAGCTGTTTTGTCGGCGAGAGCTTTGAAATCTTCTCATCTGCGGGTTTAAGCACGAGATAATCAAAAAATGTGTAGCCCCAGTATGCTTTAAGTTCAATGACATTCTTGCCTTTTTTTAAGTTGACAAGTCCGCCCGAGGTCTCCTTGAACGACATCGTATAAGGGAATGTCACTTCACCCTGATTCGAGCCGTTCACGTTGAGGTACTGCACCTTTTTGCGCGGGTCTCCGGGCTCGCAGTAGGAAATCGTCATCTCGTACAGTCCTGCCTCGGGTACATCGACCTCGACCTGCAAAGCTGTGCCCTTCTGGTCAAGGTAAGCGAAGCCCTTGCCCGAAAATCCGCTCAGGTCGAGCCCCTCGGGGAAATCCGACATCTTAACACCCTCGGTACCGTTGGTGTAGAGCTTTGCGCCCTCTGCCTTTGCCTCCTCAAATTCGTACTTCATAACGTCCTCCGCATTCGCGCTGAATAGGTCTATCGGAGCGGAAATGCTCCCCGTAAAAGTTACTGCGGCAGCAAGTGCGGCAGATACTATCTTCTTAAATGATACTGAACGCATGATAAATGCCTCCTTAAATTAAAGGTAAACCATAATTATAGTTTAACATAGGTTAAGCGGCAAGTCAAGTACATTTGGTTGAAAAGTGATTTGAGAAAATCAAGCACAGGTTTAGCGGAACAAGCAAAGAAAACAGCCTTTTGAGAAAGGCGGTTTCGGTTGCTATATCTTGGTTATGTCGACGAGCTCGACGTCGTTTATCGTCCTGCCCGACTCGAGCACCTTCGCGAGCGATTTCGCTGTGTCGATAGCAGTGAGACTGCATATCGAGCGCTCTATCGACTTGCGGCGCATCTTTACGCTGTCTCGCTCGGGGAGTCTGCCCTTCTCGGAGGTCGATATAACGTAGTGTATCTTACCGCTCTCGAGCAGTGTTACAACATTCGGCTCGCCGTCCGATATCTTGCGGACGAGGTGCGATGCTATCATATTGCGCGTCAGGACGCTCTGCGTGCCCGAGGTAGCGTACAGCTCGAAGCCCATTCGCTCGAACTTGTCTGCGATAGGCAGTATCTCGCGCTTGTCGGAGTCGCGCACGGAGATGAGCACTCCGCCCTCGCGCTTGAGGTCGAAGCCTGCCGCGATAAGTCCCTTGAGGAGGGCGTCCTCGAGGTTGCGTCCGATGCCGAGGCACTCGCCCGTGGACTTCATCTCGGGTCCGAGCATGGTGTCAACGTCGGTCAGCTTCTCGAAGCTGAATACGGGCACCTTTACGGCAACGTAGTCGCCCGCGGGATAGAGTCCGCTCTCGTAGCCCATATCCTTGAGCTTAGCGCCGAACATTATCTTTGTCGCGATGTCAACCATGGGAATGCCCGTAACCTTGCTGATATAGGGCACTGTTCTCGACGAACGAGGGTTGACCTCGATGACGAACACCTCGTGGTTGTAGACGACGTACTGTATGTTCACAAGACCGATAACGTTGAGCTCCTTTGACAGCTTGCGCGTGTACTCAACGATTATGCGCTTGATGCGGTCGGAGAGGTGCTGTGCGGGATAAATCGAGATAGAGTCGCCCGAATGAACGCCCGCGCGCTCGATGTGCTCCATGATGCCTGGAATAAGGAAATCCTCGCCGTCACAGATAGCGTCGACCTCGACCTCCGTGCCCATCATGTATTTGTCGATGAGGACGGGATTCTCTATGTTGTGGCTCATGATAATGCCCATGTACTCCTTGACGTCGGCATCGGAGTGAGCGATTATCATATTCTGTCCGCCGAGAACGTATGACGGACGGAGCAGAACGGGATATCCGAGCTGATTTGCCGCAACGAGAGCCTCCTCGGTGTTCATTACCGTGTGACCAGCAGGACGCGGAATACCACACTTTTCAAGGACTTCGTCGAAGCGCTCGCGGTCCTCTGCGGCATCTATCATATCAGCGGACGTACCGAGTATGCGCACGCCCATATCGGAGAGGTGGCGCGTTAGCTTGATAGCTGTCTGTCCGCCGAACTGAACAACAACTCCGTAGGGCTGTTCAGTCTCGATGATAGCCTCGACGTCCTCCTTGGTGAGCGGGTCGAAGTAGAGTCGGTCGCCTGTGTCGAAGTCGGTGGAGACGGTCTCGGGGTTGTTGTTGCAGATAACAGCCTCATAGCCGAGCTCTTTCAGCGTCCATACGCAGTGTACGGAGCAGTAGTCGAACTCGATGCCCTGTCCGATACGGATAGGTCCCGAGCCGAATACGATGACCTTTTTCTTGCCTGTATCAGTGCGCTCGATGAACTGCTTTGCCTCGTTCTCCTCGTCGAATGTGGAGTAGAAGTACGGCGTTTCAGCCTTGAACTCGCCCGCGCAGGTGTCGACCATCTTGAACACGGCGCGCTTGTGCTTCGGGCACTTCTGTCCCGAGAGGCGCTCGATAGTGCTGTCGAGGTAGCCGTACTGCTTCGCGGTGTCGTACTTCTCCTCGGTCAGCTCGCCCTCAGCAAGCCATTTTTCGAGCTCTACGAGGTTGAGGAGCTTGTAGAGGAACCAGTTGTCTATCATGGTTATCTCGTGTATCTCCTCGGGGGTTATGCCGCGCTTCAAAGCCTCAAATACGCAGAATGAGCGCTCGTCGTCGACGTCGTGGAGCTTCGCCCTTACCTCGTCGTCAGTGAGCTTGGTGAACTTCTTCATCGTCATTGTGTCGAGACCGAGCTCTATCGAGCGGACAGCCTTCATCATAGCCTGCTCGAAGCTCGTACCGATAGCCATTACCTCGCCCGAAGCCTTCATCTGAGTGCCGAGGGTGCGCTTTGCGTAAACGAATTTATCGAATGCCCATTTCGGGAACTTTATTACAACGTAGTCGAGTGCGGGCTCGAAGCAGGCGTAGGTCTTGCCTGTTACCTGATTGATTATCTCGTCGAGGGTGTAGCCTATCGCAATCTTTGCCGCAGTCTTTGCTATCGGGTAGCCTGTAGCCTTCGATGCGAGCGCCGATGAACGCGATACACGGGGATTTACTTCGATAACAGCGTACTTGAAGCTCGTCGGATGAAGTGCGAACTGGCAGTTACAGCCTCCCTCGACCTTGAGCTCCTTGATGATGTTGATAGCCGCAGTACGGAGCATCTGGTACTCGCGGTCGCTGAGCGTAACAGCGGGAGCGATAACGATACTGTCTCCCGTGTGAACACCGACTGGGTCGAAGTTCTCCATTGAGCAGACCGTGATAACGTTGCCCTTGGCGTCGCGGATGACCTCGAACTCAATCTCTTTCCAGCCGCTGATGCACTTCTCGACGAGTATCTGAGTGATAGGCGAAAGACGAAGTCCGTTGGTCGCTATCTCGTGGAGCTCCTCCTCGTTCTGAGCGATACCGCCGCCCGTTCCTCCGAGCGTGAAAGCGGGTCGCACGATAACGGGATAGTCAATGACTTTGGCAAAGTCGAGCGCGTCCTCTACGGTCTCAACGACCTTGGAGGGTATACACGGCTCACCGATTTTCTCCATTGTATCCTTGAAAGCCTGTCTGTCCTCAGCCTTGTGGATAGTCTCGGGGTCTGCTCCGAGGAGCTTTACGCCGTGCGATTCGAGGAACCCCTCCTCTGCGAGCTGCATGGACAGCGTCAGACCTGTCTGACCGCCGAGGGTCGAGAGCAGGCTGTCAGGCTTTTCCATTTCGATTATGCGCTTCACTACGTCGAGCGTGAGCGGCTCGATGTAGACCTTGTCAGCCATAGCCTTGTCAGTCATTATCGTAGCAGGGTTGGAGTTGACGAGTATGACCTCGAGTCCCTCCTGCTTGAGTGCGCGGCAGGCCTGTGTGCCCGCGTAGTCGAACTCGGCAGCCTGTCCGATGACGATAGGACCTGAACCTATTACAAGTACCTTTTTGATATCACTTCTCAGCGGCATTTTACTTACCCTCCTTCATAGTCTCAACGAAATCGTCGAACAAATACGCAGTATCGAGCGGTCCGCCGTGTGCCTCGGGGTGGAACTGCACTGTTCTTGCGTTTACGGAGGTATAATGTATGCCCTCGCAGGTCTTGTCATTTGCGTTTATATGCGAAACTCTGCCGACCGACGGGTCTATGCTGTCACCGATAACAGCGTAGCCGTGGTTCTGGCTGGTAACATAGGTCAGACCGCTCTCGAGGTCGATAACGGGCTGATTAGCTCCGCGGTGACCGTATTTGAGCTTCTCTGTGCGTCCGCCGTTGGCGAGCGCCATGAGCTGGTGACCGAGGCATATGCCGAATATCGGTATACCGAGCTTCTGTATCTCACGGATATTTGCGATTATCTCAACATTTTCAGCGGGGTCTCCGGGTCCGTTCGAGAACATGATACCGTCTGGAGCAAGCTCCTTGACCTGCTCAGCCGTCGTGTAGGCGGGAACTACGATGACCTCACAGCCGCGCTTCACGAGCTCGCGGCGGATATTTCTCTTGTAGCCGAAGTCAAACAGAACAACGCGGCACTTTTTATTCTCGGGCTCATAGGTCAGCGTCTCGGTATTTGTGACATTCTTTACGGCTTCACGTACAGCGAACGCCTTGACCTGAGCAAGCAGCTCGTCCTTTTTCTCGTAGACGTTCTCGGTAGTAATAACGCCGTTCATAACGCCTGCCTCGCGGATAACGCGAGTGAGACTGCGGGTGTCTATACCATGGATTCCGATGATGTTGTGCTCGGTGAGGAAGTCGTTGATGTTCCCCTCACAGCGGAAATTCGACGGAGCATTGCACCACTCGCGCACGATATAGCCGCTGACGTAGGACTTGGCGGACTCGCTGTCCTCGGAGTTGACGCCGTAGTTACCGATGAGCGGGAACGTCTGCGTAACAATCTGCCCGAAGTAGCTGGGGTCGGTGAGGGTCTCCTGATAGCCTGTCAGACCCGTCGTGAAAACGACCTCGCCGATGACAGTACCCTTCGCACCAAAGCTCCTGCCCTCGAAGACCTGACCGTTTGCAAGCATAAGGTAGGCTTTTTCGCTCATGTTGAATAATGACATTAGGACCATTCCTTTCGCAATATTCGTGGATTTATCAAATGTCAGCCTCACGCCGTTGTGAAGCGACCGTTTATCTGAGCTCTGAGCTCCTATTTGAGGTTGATATATTGTGTAATATCGTCCTTCATGCGTATTACCTCGCGGCGAGCTGCCTTTGCGAAGTCGCGCTCGTCGCAGCCCTCCTTCTTGTACGCGCACATTACCGCGCGGGAGGAGTTGACGATAGCTCCGAGACCATTCTCGTCGAAGCCGCCCTTCAAGCCCTCAGCTCCGCCGCCCTGAGCTCCGTAGCCGGGAACAAGGAACATCGTATGCGGGAGCCTCTTGCGGAGCTCCGTGAGCATCTCGGGATATGTAGCGCCTACGACGGCTCCTACGTCGGAGTAGCCATACTTTCCGACAGCCTCGCTGCCCCACTTCTCGCACATATCGCCCATTGCCTCGTATATCGTGCGTCCGTCTGCAAGCTTCATATCCTGAAGCTCACCGCTCGACGGGTTGGAGGTCTTGACGAGGACGAAAATGCCCTTGTCACGCTGACGGCAAACGTTGAGGAGCGGATTGATACCGTCACTTCCGAGGTAGCCATTGACTGTGAGAGCGTCAGCTCCGAATGCCTCGAGCTCGTTCTCGCCTACAGCTGTAACTCCGAGGTGAGCGTTCGTGTAAGCCTCCATAGTAGCGCCGATATCGTTGCGCTTGCCGTCGGTCATGACGAACATACCGTTGAGCTTGGCATAGCGGATAGTCTTTTCGAGGGTGCGGATACCGTAGTGACCGTACATCTCGTAGTACGCAGCCTGCGGCTTTATTGCGGGGACGATATCGTGTATCTCGTCGATTATCGCCTGATTGAAGTCGTATATTGCCTTTGCGGCGGCTTTGAGGGTCCAGCCGTCTTTGTCGAGATAACGGCGCTGAATGTACTCAGGCACGTATTCGAGCTTGGGGTCGAGACCTACCACCGTAGGGTTCTTGAGTTCGATGATTCTTTCGATAAGTCTGTCAAACGACATTTTTTATACCTCCGATTTTATATTAACGGACTCCTGTCCGAGCTTATCTTGCGTCGTAGCGTATAACGCCCTTGGATATCGTAACGAGGGGCTTGCCCGTGAGGGTCATGCCCTTGAAAACGGTGTTGTGCGACTTGGAATGGAGCTTTTCGGGCTCGACAGTCCATGTCCTGTTGATGTCGGCAATGACGAGGTCTGCTGTCTTGCCGACCTGTATCGCGGGAATTTCAAGTCCGAGAATACGCCTCGGATTCACGCACATCAGCTCCACTACCTTGTTGAGGCTTATCTCGCCCGTGTGATACAGAGCGGTGAGCGTTGCCGCGAGCGACGTTTCGAGTCCGACAACACCGTTCGGAGCCTTCTCAAAGTCAGCCTTTTCGTTAGCGGCGTGGGGAGCGTGGTCAGTGATGATGCAGTCTATCGTTCCGTCCTTTATGGCGGCGATTATCGCCTTAACGTCCTCGGGAGTACGCAGAGGCGGGTTCATTCTGTAGTCGGCGTCGCGCTTCTCGAGGAGCTTGTCCGTGAGCATGAAGTAGTGCGGAGCAGTCTCACAGGTGACCTTTATGCCGCGGGATTTCGCGAATCTGATGATAGCGGCACTGCCCTCGGTCGAGACGTGGCAGATGTGTATGCGCGCATTCACCGACGATGCGAGGATAATCTCACGGGCGGTGATGTAGTCCTCGGAAGCTCTGTCCATGCCCTTCACTCCGAGCTTTGCGGAGGTCTCACCCTTGTTCATGATACCGCCGTCGATGATATCGAGGTCCTCGCAGTGCGAAGCAACGAGAAGTCCGTTCGTATTCGAGAGCTCGAGCGCCTCGCGCATCTGCTCGGCATTCTTGACAGGCTTGCCGTCGTCGGAGATGCATATGCAGCCTGCCGCCTTCAGCGCATCGTAGTCACAGAGCCCGTCACCGTTCATCTTTCCTGTTATACACCCGACGGGATAGACGTCAACGCCTGTCCCCTGCGATTTCTCGATGATGTAGCGAATCGTCTCGGGATTGTCGCAGGGCGGGTTTGTGTTCGGCATTGCGAGCACTCCCGTAACTCCTCCCGCGAGCGCAGCGGAGCAGCCTGTCAGGACGTCCTCCTTGTGCGTGAAGCCGGGGTCACGGAGGTGAACGTGCATATCGAACAGCGAGGGCATGAGCACGAGGTCAGTGCCGTCGATGACATTCTCGGCTCCGAGATGGATATTCGTACCGACCTCGGCGATTTTTCCGTCCTGAATGAGAACGTCTGTGATGAAGTCGTTCTTTGCGTCAACCGCGCGAATGTTCTTGATGAGAAGTGATGACATAATTCCTCCTTTGGTGGATTCAGCCGTATATAGCCACGGAATCGCAGCCGTCAAGCTCCGTTACCGAGACCTTTACCTTTTCGTTATGCGAGGTCGGCAGATTCTTGCCGACGTAATCAGGGCGTATCGGGAGCTCTCGATGTCCCCTGTCGACGAGCACCGCAAGCTGAATGGTACGGGGTCTGCCGCGCTTGATTATCGCATCTATCGCGGCGCGAACGCTCCTGCCCGTGAAAATTACGTCATCGACGATGATGACGTTCTTGTCCGTGACAGAGAACGGGATATCGGTCGCATCGGTATCTACAGTGCCCGAGACGTCGTCCCTGTACGGAGTGATATCGAGCGTGCCGAACGGCACCTCAGCTTTCTCGAGCTCGCCGAGCTTTTCGGCTATACGCTTGCCTATGGGAGCTCCGCGCGAGATTATGCCGACAACGCAGATATTCTCGACACCCTTGTTGCGCTCGATTATCTCGTATGAGATACGCGCAACGGCACGTCCGACAGCCGCGTCGTCCATGATGATGTGCTTCTTCTCCATAGCCTGCTCCTTTCACGAAAAATGCCCGTCTGAACTGACAGACGAGCATACTTACAGCTATAGCTATGACATAGTTATAATATAAAGCAACACGCCTTGTCAACCTCTCAGGATCGAATTAAAGGGTAGTAGTTTTCAACAATACTAATTATAACACATCTTCGCTTTTTTGTAAAGGGGTAAAGCGAATGGTACGAAAACGCGTTATCTCCGCTTAGCCGCCTTTTTTGCGAGCTTTTTAGCCTTTTTCTTTTCTTTCTTGTTTTTCTTTTTCGTCGCTTTATCGAAAAATTTCTTCCCTACGAAAATTTTTATGGCAATTGCGACAACTCCGATGAGCACCTGCAATATGACAGTGAGGAGCGCGGTCTTGTCATCGACGTTCTTCTCGGGAGGTGTATGCTGCTCGGAGAGGCTCCCCTTTCCCGCGACCTTTTCGTTGCCGAAGCCGAAAGAGACCTTTTTAAAGTCCTTCTGATATTTCATGGCTTAGTCCTCCTTTATCGGTTCAGCTATGAGGAATTTTATGTTCTTCCCCTCGGCTGTGAACATATTCTCGTGCTCTGTGACAAAGCTCTCAATACCCGTCTCGCCGTGCAGGTCACGCGTACTGAACTTGATACGGTAGCCTGCATCCGCGAAATACTCGAACGACTCATCAAAGAGCTCGTCATCGTCGGTCTTGAACCACAGCTCGCCCTTCAGGAACTTCTTGTAGTTGAGGAGCTGCCGCGTGTGTGTGAGGCGGCGCTTCTTGTGCTTCTTCTTTGGCCACGGATTGCAGAAATTGATGTATATCCTGTCCGCACGGTCGTTCTCGTCCCATGCGAGGTCAAGCCGCTCGATGTTCTGTATAGCGATGCGGACGTTGTCGGTCTGCATATTCTTCTCGCTGTACGCAGCCTCAAGTTTGCGCTTCGCGAGTACGAGCATCTCGTTCTTTATGTCCATTGCCACGAAATTTATCTCGGGGTGAGCGGGAGCAGCCTGCGATATGAAGCCGCCCTTGCCGCAGCCGAGCTCAACATACAGCGGACGTTCGGGCTCGGAGAAGAGGGAAGTCCATCTCCCCTTCTGCTCCTGCGGGTCTGGTATATAGAAAGGGCACGCCTCAAGCTCGGGCTTTGCCCAGGGTTTATGTCGGATACGCATAATGACCTCCGTTGATTTTATGGTTACAATTATACCATACTAATCACAAAATTGCAACCCAAAAGGTAAAAAATCTTTTTTCGCCGTCATGAATATTTCATAAAGCCGTCACATGACTTTCGGTTTTGCTCATATAATATTATTATAGCGGCTTATTTACGCCAAACTTGACTTTTATTTAAATGTTTGCTATAATGTCTGTATCATAGAAAGAGGAGGAACAAAATATGAAACGTATTTTCGCTAAAGCTCTGACAGCAGGCGCAGTCGTTTGCGTGCTGATGTCAGCTCCGATATATGCCGACGCAGCTACTCCCGAGGAGGCTGCCGAGCTCGCACGCCAGTACGGCTACTCCGAGGACCTCATACAGCTGGGCTGGAACGAGTACAACGCCAACCCCGAGCTCTATCCGCCCGAGGTCATCGATATGTACATGGAGCAGCTCCGCGAGTCGGGCAACAAAATAGTGACGAATGTCCCCTATGACCCCGACGCTACTGTTCCCGCAGCGGCAACTCAGGCTCAGCCCACGACAACTACAGCGGCAGGAACTCAGACAACGCCCGCCGTATCCGACGATATAACCCTCACCATGCCTGACGGCTCGACCTTCACGCGTATCAGCAAGGCAGCTTTCATCGCACTCAGCTACGACGAGAAGCAGGCTTACCTCGCGACCTTCACTCCCGAGCAGCAGACTGTCATCATACAGAACCTCTCTCCCGAGGAGTACAAGAGTATGCTGAAGCAGCTCCCTGCTGACAAGAAGATGGAAGTCATCGACGACATGAAGAAGGTGACCGACGATATGAACCTCACTCTCACGGTTGATGAGGTCAGCGACGACAACGTTGTTATCTCGATGAAAAACGATAAGGGCGAGCTCGTTGCGGTCAGTCACGCAAAGGACGTAGTCGAGAACACTGGCTACGACAGACGCGGCATCATCGCAGCCGCAGGAGCTCTTCTGCTCACATCTCTCGCGGGCATATACATCGTCGCAAAGAAGTGCTTCGGCAGGGAGGACAGCAATATCTGACATGAGCAAAAAGAATAATTCAGTGGTTCCGCACATCCTCGCTCCGTTCTTTGTAGCGGCGATATGCGCCTCAGTGGTTACAGTCGCGCTAATCAAGCCCTACGACAAGCTGAAGATGTACGCGGACATCGCCTTTATGGACAAGCTCAAGACTGACCCGTCCGACGACTCGGGACTCGTCATAAGAGACAATACTATAGTTTCGGAATATACGGGCAAGACATCATCAACAGGCGAAGTCATACGCCCTAAGTTCGGCGAGCTCTACGCCGAGCTGAAATGCGACAGATTCGACGTTGACGTCCCCGTATACTGGGGAAGCAAGCCCGAGCTCCTCGACATGGGAGCCTGCCAGTCATCGGGCTCCGTTGTCATCGGCACCGAGGGCAACGCCGTTATCAGCGCCCACGTCGACACCTTCTTCGCAAAGCTGTCCGATTTGAAAAAGGACGATATCATCACGATAAACACTAACTACGGCGTGTTCACCTACAAGGTAAAAGAGCTCATCAGCTTCAACAGCACCGACAGAAAATACGTCGTTCCCTCCGAGGAGACAAAGCTCACTCTGTACACCTGCAAGCGTGACGTGCTCGGCAACACGAATCAGCGTGTCGGCGTCGTCTGTGAACCGATAAAGAGCGAGTTCTACACCGATGTAAAGGAGGCTGAACAGTGATGAAAAACGCATTTTCCTATGTTGCCTCCATATTCGTATCAGTCCTGCTGGTGTTCTGCATACTCGGAGTTGCAGGCGCAGGAGTAGCAAAGCTCTGCGCCAACAGCAATCAGCTCAGGAACATCGCCGAGAAGCACGACATTGACGAGAAGGTCTATTCAGAGCTCGAGCGCTACTTCCATGAGCGTTCATCTGCAACGGGTATTCCCGAAAATGTCTACATGGACGCCATTGACACAGACTACCTCGACGACATCATTGACCAGATAATCGTAAACGGCTTTAAGCAGCTCCGCGGCGGAAACGCCACTGTTGAAATGAAGAATGAGGAGCTCGAAGCCTCTATCGACAGCTTCTTTAACGACTACGCCGACAGCATCGGCTACAAGAAGGACGACAAGTTCGAGCAGAAGCTCGACGCGACCAAGAACAGCGCTTACAACACTATCCGCGAATACTGCGATGTTTACAAGTTCGGCGCTCTTGAGAGCCACGGTGTCCTCGCAAAGGCATCGAAGGTGTACACACACCTTGATTTCATACTCGTCGGCGGCGCTGCTATAATGCTGGTACTGATAGTAACGCTGCTGATATTCAATCTCAATTCTCCGAGCGAATCAGTCTACTGGTCGGGAGTATCAATGCTCATAGCTGGCATAATCGCTGCAGCTCCGTGCGTGTACCTTCTCGCGACCGACTATTTCAGCTCCTTCTCGATAAAACAGCCGCAGATATACACGGCTTACACCGAGACTATGAAGCTCGGCACGAATGCGTTTATGTACACGGGGATAGTCCTCGCGTGCGTCGGATTACTGCTCATCATCGTCTATGCGATAACACGACCGAAAAACGCTCAGAAAAAGGCATAAAACAAGACCTCACCGCTCGGTGAGGTCTTTCATTTTCAGTTCATTATACTATCGGTGCCGCCAGTGGAGACAACGCTGTAATGGCTCAGTATCTTTGACGCGTCCATGGAGTCGTTCCTGCCGTCGACGCTGACGTCACCGACTACCGCCTGCAACTCGTCGAACTCCGCATCAGCTCCCGTAGACAGCCGCGAATACTCGGCGAGAATATCCGTTGCATCCTTGGAATCGACCATGCCGTCACCATTGACGTCACCCATGAGCGTATCGCACACGGGCAGCTCGGACGGCTGGAAATCGTGCAGATACGAGGGAGCGCTGATGTCATAGCCCTTTCGTATATCCGCGGTCATATCGCTGTCAGGACAGAGAAACCAGCTGTGGCTATAGCTTTCGCCGTCGTCCCATGTAGTATCCGCGTGGAACCACTTCCCGCCGAGCTTGACGAGATTCCACGCGTGGTCCTTTGTGCAGACGTATGCGCTTTCGATGCCGACCTCATGCAGTAGGAGGTCATACGCCATAGCATAGCCCTCGCAGACCGCAACGCCGTCCATAAAAACGGCTGAATCGACGTGATTTCCGAGGGCGTCCTCGTTCTCGCCGTCGTAAACAGTATTCTCGCAGACCCAGTCATGCAGAGCCTTCGCCTTTTCGATATCTGACATCGAATCGTCGACTGTCTCCGCTGCAACGCGCTTGACATTGTTCATCGTGAACCTGTCAACGAAGCCGACCTCATGGGCTGTATGGCAATTCTTGTAGAAGTAGTCCCTGAACTCGTCCGCGGGCTCGCAGCTGTCCTCGGGAACAACATCAGTGCCGTTTATCCTGTACAGCTGATGGCAGCCGTTGAAGCAGCGTGCGGAGAGGTCGTTCGTGACGTTAAAGTCTATTTCCGCGAGCTTGGAGCAGTTTGCAAAGGCGAGGTCTGCAATATTACACTTCCCGCCTATCGTTATCTTTTCGAGCTCGGGACAATTCATAAAAGCGTTTGCCTCTATATCAGCATCGCCGTTTATCACCAGCTCCTTCAGATTCGGACAGCGTCTGAAGGCGGCAATTCCGATATTTACCTTTCCGTTCGGAAACTGCACATTCTCAATAGCTCCGTCACTGAAACAGCTGCTGCTAATGCTCAGTTCTTTGATATCGGGGGCAAAGCTGACGCTTTTCAGATTTTTATTGACACCGTTGAGCGTTACATTTTCGCCTGCTTTGAATGACAGCTCTGTTATTGTTTGCGGGATAGAGGAAATATCAACGATACAATTTCCCGGAAACTCTATACCTTTAATAGCAGTACCCCTAAAAGTATATGAACCGTCTATCTTTATCTCGTCGCCCTCGAAGATGATGTCGGTCAGTGACGTACACCCGCTGAACGTGTTGCTGAGGGTCTCGATATTCGGCGGTATCACAACTGATGTAAGACTCGTGCATTCATTGAGGACAGCTCCGATGTACGACACACTCTCGGGAAACGTTATGCTCTTAATCTTTGACCTGCTCAGATTCGGGATAAGCGTCACGCTCTCCTCAAAGCTGACCTCAGAAAAGCTCTTGTTTTCGATAATTCGTGTTTTCAGCACTGTGTTGATAGTGTAGCCGCCGACCTCCTTCGGAATTACCAGTTTTACATCATCGCCACTGTTCAGAGGCGAGTACAGAGCTATCTCCATTTCCTTTTCGGGGTCTGTATATTTCTTGAAATACAGCATCCAGTCTCCGACCTGCTTCCTGCCATCGCTATAGGTAAAATCGGAAGAAGCTGTATCGTAAACGGTCTTGTATTTCGGCGGAATATAAAGAGAATCAGGACAGCCTGTGAAAGCTGTACTTGAAACGATAAGCAAATTGTCATGGAACTTGATCTCGCTCAGCGATTTACAGTCTTTAAAGCAGTTATCAGGGATAAACTCAACGCTCTTGGGGATATTCACGGACGTAACAGACGAATTACTAAAAGTTGAATAATACAGATAAGTTACAGCGTCGGGAACAGTTACCGCTCCGAGGTTTACAGCGTCCTCGAACAGGTCGAAGCCTAACTCATTGACAATATGCCCCGCTATTTTGTCGGGAACTACCACATCGTATATGGTATCGTCTTCATCGGCAGGCTCGGACTCGCTCGCAGACACCGTCGTGGTTGTAGGCACATCAATCTGTTCAACGGACAGAGCTGTAGTTTCGAGTATGACCGGCACGCTTCCGCTGTCAACTGGCGCTTTCTTCTTTTTCAGCCAATCTTTTGCCATCATCTCCCGCGAGCCGCCCTTGAATCTCTGTATCCAGAACTCAAAATCCTCGGTTATAAGCATATCGACCTTAGAATTCTCGAGCCAGTTATCATCGTATTGAGCTGTAATGAGCTCCTCGGGTAAATATACTCGTGAGACTTTTCTGCTGGTGTCGAATGTCCCTGCCGCAAATGACACTATCTTATGACCGTCAAGCTCGGTAGGCAGCGTTATTTCCCACGGAAGGATTGTGTCCTTGCTGACGCCGACAAGTCGCGCTCCGCCGTCTACAAGCACATACTGCCAGCCGTCGTATTCGAGGACTTCCTCGTCAGCAGCTACAGCCGCCGCAATATCGGCAATATCGGGCATTATCCCCGTCCCGCAGCCTATAGTCATCGCCGCAGACACGAGTATGGATATCATCTTTTTGAACATAAAGGCTTCCTCCCCTCAAAGAATATATCATGTCATATCAATCATACCATAAAAAGCCTAGTAAATCAAGGCATTTTCAAGTTTTACAAATAATTGACATTTCACTATTGAAAAATTTTTCCGACTGTGATATAATAGTAATGTTCGCTGTGGAGGATAGTATCCGAAACGGCTCAAATTAAAATATGGAGGTCAAAACAATGGGAATGTTTGACAAGCTGATTGCCAATCTCAAGGCAAGCAAGAAAACTATAGTATTTACAGAGGGCGAAGACCAGCGTATCCTCTCTGCTGCCGACAGACTCCTCAAGGAGGGTCTCATGGGCGTTATCCTCTGCGGTGAGGCATCAAAGGTAAAGGCTGCGGCTGCTGAAGGCGGCTTCAATATCGACGCAGCTGAGATAATCGACCCTGCTACATATCCCGAGTTCGACTCACTCGTAGCTCAGATGTTCGAGCTCCGCAAGGGCAAGATGACTGAGGACGAGTGCCGCGCAGCTCTTGCAAAGTCCAACTACTTCGGAACAATGCTCGTTAAGGCAGGCAAGGCTGACGCTCTCCTCGGAGGCGCTACCTACTCCACAGCTGACACAGTACGTCCCGCACTCCAGATAATCAAGACAAAGAAGGGCGCTAACCTCGTAAGCTCGTCATTCATCCTCTTCCGCGAGAAGGACGGCAAGGAGGAGCGTATCGCTATGGGTGACTGCGCAATCAACCTCAGCTACTCCGACAAGCTCGACAAGGAGGGCAACGTTGTCCTCACAGCAGCTCAGCAGCTCGCAGAGGTAGCCGTTGAGACCGCAAGAACAGCTGACTTCTTCGGTATCGACCCCAAGGTAGCAGTTCTCAGCTTCTCGACATACGGTTCGGGCAAGGGCGGCACAGTACAGCTCAGCCACGACGCAGTTATCGAGGCTCGCAAGCTCGCTCCCGAGCTCGTTATCGACGGCGAGTTCCAGTTCGACGCAGCAGTTTCCGCTGAGGTCGCAAAGACAAAGTGCCCCGATTCCAAGGTAGCAGGACAGGCTAACACGTTCATCTTCCCGCTCATCGAGGCAGGCAACATCGGCTACAAGATTGCACAGCGTCTCGGCGGCTTTGAGGCATACGGTCCTATCCTTCAGGGTCTCAACGCTCCTATCAACGACCTTTCACGCGGCTGCACAGCTGACGAGGTCTACAAGATGGCTATCATCACAGCAGGTATGGCTTGATTCAGAACAAAGCGAAAGGACGTCCGTTTGGACGTCCTTTTTTATTTGTCATCAACAATGTTATTGACCCACACGTCGCTCCTGACCATGAAATAGCCTATCCCAACCTTTATCACCTCCGCGAAGGTGATTATCGCGAACATCGGTCGTATCGGGAGATTTGTCAGGTACGCGAGCACAAACGCTATCGGTATGACTATCAGCCACGTGAAGCCGAAGTCGAACAGGAACGTGATACCTGTTTTGCCGCCGCTCCTGAGCGTAAAATAGCAGGCGTTCGTGTACGATATGAGCGGGAAGGACAGCGCAGTTATCACTATCATATACGCCGCTATCGAGCGAACATCGCCGCTCGTCTTGTACAGCATGGGAAAGAACTTTGCAATCGGCAGCAGACAGACTCCGACAAAAACAGAGGCGATAACGCTGAAAAAAAGGAGCTTGTTGTCAGTGTCGCGTGCATCGCGAAGCTTATTCGCTCCGAGCTTTGCGCCGACGATTATCGAGACGCACACTCCGAGCTGAACATAGAATGTGCTGAACAGATTGGAGATAGTCGTGGCGATATTTCGCGCCGCGACCACATCAAGTCCGCGAACGGAGTAGCACTGCGCGATAACGGACATTCCCGCCGCCCAAAGGAACTCATTGAACAGCAGCGGCACGCCTTTTTTCGTAATATTGAGCGCAAGCGCGAGAGGTATACCGAAGCCGCTGAAGGCTCCGATGATGAATCTGCACCGCGCGGTGTGAGTATGCACCCATACGACGATAACCGCCGCCTCAACGACCTTAGCAATTACCGTAGCTATAGCCGCGCCCTTCACTCCGAGCACTGGCATACCGAGCTTGCCGAAGATGAGAACGTAGTCGAGGACGAGATTGACCGCGACTGCAGTCATTGAAGCCGCCATGGGTATCCTCGTTTCGCCGCACTCACTGACGATGCTCGCATATGCCTGACGTACAGCATTCGGTACGAGCGAGAGTATGATGACCGACATATACGCTTTTCCGTAGCCGAGAGTTGCCGCCCGTATCTCGGGAGGGTCGTCCTTGCTGAGGAAGAGCGATATCAGCCCGTCGTCGAAAAACTCGAAAAGCAGAGCCGCAATAACAGCGATTATCAGACAAGAAAACAGCCTGAACCTGAACGTGTACATCTGTCCCCTGTAGTCGCCCTTGCCGAAGAACTGGGCTCCGAAAACGCTCGGACCCGTGACGGCACCGAATGTCGAAATAATGAAAATGAAAACGTACTGATTGACAATGGAGGCGCCGCTCATTTGCTCCGTACCTACGCGCCCGAGCATGATGTTGTCGAGCATGGACACGAAATTCGTGACGAGCATTTGCAGTATCATCGGCACGACCATAGTCAGCACGCTTTTATAGAAATGTCTGTCTCCGATGTATTTGCTTCTGAAACGGCTTAATATTGAGGTATTCTCGATATCTATGCACCTCAATCCTCAATTTCGCGGATAAGGTTTATCATCTCGATAGCTCCCTCTGCGCACTCGCTGCCCTTGTTGCCTGCCTTCGAGCCCGCACGCTCGATAGCCTGCTCGATGTTCTCGGTCGTGATGACGCCGAACATCACGGGGATATCAGCATTCAGCGACACCTGAGCAATGCCCTTTGCGCACTCATTGCAGACGAGGTCATAGTGTGAGGTGCTGCCGCGGATGATAGCTCCGAGGCAGATAATAGCGTCGTACTTGCCTGTCTTAGCCATTTTTGAGGCGATTAGCGGAATCTCGAACGCACCGGGTACCCATGCAACGTCAATGGAGTTCTCGGGGAGCTCGTGGCGCTTGAGTGTGTCGATAGCACCGCCGAGCAGCTTGTTCGTGATGAACTCGTTGAAACGTGCAACGACGATACCTATTCTGACATCCTTGGGTACAAGATTTCCTTCATATGTTTTCATGGTTATTTCTCCTTAATATTTATATTTTTGCTGCTCAGTAGTCGAGGATATGTCCCATTTTGGCAGCTTTAGTTTTGAGGTAGAACAGGTCATAGGCAGTGGCGTCCATCTGTATCGGGATACGCTCCTTTATCTCGAGCCCGAAGCCGCTCAGACCGTATACCTTGTCGGGATTGTTCGTGAGCAGGCGCAGAGTCTTGCAGCCGAGCTCCCGCAGTATCTGCGCGCCGATGTAGTACTCGCGCATATCTCCCGGGAAGCCGAGAGCGAGGTTCGCCTCAAGAGTGTCCATGCCCTTGTCCTGCAATTCATAGGCGCGGAGTTTGTTTATCAGTCCGATGCCGCGTCCCTCCTGCCTCATATAGAGCAGTATTCCCCTGCCCTCTTTTTCTATCTGCGTCATAGCGGAGGCAAACTGCTGTCCGCAGTCGCATTTCAGCGAGCCGAACGCGTCGCCTGTCAGGCACTCGGAGTGTACGCGGCATAGTATATCCTCGCCGTCACCGATGTCACCCTTGACGAGCGCAACGTGGTGCTCTCCGTTGAGCTTGTTCACGAAGCCGAGAGCTCTGAACTCGCCGTACTTCGTCGGCAGCTTCGTATTCGCAACGCACTCGACGAGCTTATCGTGGACCTTGCGATACTCCTTGAGAGCCTGTATCGTGATGAATTTGAGTCCCCATTCCTGCGCCTTCTGCTGCAATTCAGCGGCTCTCATCATAGTGCCGTCGTCGCGCATTATCTCGCAGCAGAGTCCGCAGCCCTTAAGTCCCGCGAGCCTCATGAAGTCTACCGTAGCCTCGGTGTGACCCTCACGCTCGAGCACGCCGTTTTTCTTCGCCGTGAGCGGGAACATATGACCCGGGCGGCGGAAGTCCTCGGGCTTGGAGCTGTCATCGACAGCCATACGTGCCGTGAAGCCGCGCTCCTCAGCGGATATACCCGTGGTCGTGTCAACGTGGTCGATTGAGACCGTAAACGCCGTGCAGTGGTTATCAGTGTTGTAGTCGACCATCTGCGGCAGGTGGAGCTTCTCGCAGAGCTCAATGCTCATCGGCATACAGATGAGCCCCTTCGCATGAACAGCCATAAAATTGACATTTTCAGTGGTCGCGAACTCAGCGGCGCAAATCATATCGCCCTCATTCTCGCGGTCCTCGTCATCGGTCACAAGGATTATCTCGCCGTTTCTCAGCGCTTCGAGAGCTTCCTCGACCGTATTGTATTCAAACATTCTTATCCTCCTGTCCGATGTCGATGTTTCCGACATCGCATTTGAGCTTCATCGTGCACTTTCCGTCCACGGTAATCTCCTTTTTGCCGCCGACGGGCTTGTCTTCCTCGCCCGAGGTCGTCTCGAATTTAAGACTGCCCGTGCTGATGTCGATATCACCGACATCAACATTGACCTCCGCCTCGCACTCACCGACCTCAGCGAGCGATATATCGGCATTTCCGACATCTACGGAGATCTCGGAATCAGCGAGTATACCTACATCAGTCATATCAACGTTGCCGACGTCGCACTTGACATCGAACTCACCCTTGAGCTTGTCGAGCTTCACGTTGCCGACGTCGGAATTGATATCGAACTTGCTGAAGCTCTCAGGCAGCAATATCTTCACGTCCGCCTCGACCTCAACAGACTTTGCATTTGAGTTTTTCCACTCCCAGAAGCTCTTGCCGGTTTCGGGGTCAACGATAGAAATCGTGAGCACTTCTTCCTCGACCTCCGCCTTGCAGGAGAGGTGCTCGCTGACAGAGCTGACCTTATTCTGCGTAATGCCCTGAACCTTGTAGTCGACGTGTATCTCCGCCTTATCGGTCTCGCCGTAGGACACATCTATGCTGCCGACATTTATGTCGGTTTTCAGCTCAGTCGCCTTCTCCGCTGCGACCTCGACGTCCTCCGAGCTGTTTGAAATAACAACAGGATCCTCGATACCGCAGGAGGTCAGCGCAAGCAGTGAAGCAGCGGCAATTGCTGCAAATCTTTTCATATTATCACTCCTCATATGAAGCCGTTTTTCGTGAGAAGCTCCATAGATATGCCGCCCGCCTGACTATCGGGCTTCATGAGCTTCTCGACATATTTTGCAATTATATCATTTTCAAGGTTGACGATATCGCCGACCTTTTTCGTGCCGAGCACGGTCTGCGACGCAGTATGCGGGATAATCGACACGCTGAACGAGTCAGCCGCAACTTTCGCAACAGTAAGACTTATACCGTCAATGGCGACTGAGCCCTTTTCCACGATATACCGCATTATTTCGGGCTTCGCGGAGACAGTGTACCACACCGCTATACCGTCATTTTTTATATCGGATATAGTACCCGTGCCGTCGATGTGACCTGAAACTATGTGTCCGCCGAATCGTCCTCCCGCAGCCATAGCACGTTCAAGATTGACGGGGCTGCCGCTCCGCAGACTGCCGAGCGACGAGCGGCTGAGCGTCTCGTTCATGACGTCCGCCTGAAACGAAGCCGCATCGAAGTCAGTGACAGTCAGACACACGCCGTTCACGGCGATGCTGTCGCCGAGGTGAACGTCCTCGAGCACCTTCCGCGCGCTTATCCGTATGAAGGATTTGCTGCTGCTGCGCTGTATGCTGACGACCGAGCCGACCTCCTCAATTATTCCCGTGAACATACTTCACCCTGCTTTCGATAAGGATATCCTCGCCGAAGTGTCTGACCGCAACGGGCTCGAGCATGAAGCCATTGTCGGGCTTATCGGCTCCGAGTCCCGCAACAGGCGATTTAGCGCCGACTCCGCCGATTATCTTCGGTGCGATGTAGGTCTGCACCTTGTCAACTATTCCCGATTCGAGCGCCGACCAGTTGAGCTCGCCGCCTCCCTCGAGGAGCACGCTGTCAATACCGAGAGATGACAGCGTTTTCATCAGCTGCCGTAGGTCGGGACGTCCGTTTTTTCCGCGCATCGAGAGTATCGTGCAGCCCATGTCGATATATGGCTGAGTCACAGCAACATCGCTCTCGAGCGTCGCAATTATCGTCGGAACAGTCTTAGCGGTACACACGACATTGCTCGTCAGCGGCGTCCTGAGCGACGAATCGCATACAACTCTGATTGGATTTCTTCCGCCCTCGAGTCTGCACGTCAGCATCGGGTCGTCCTTGAGCACGGTGCCCACTCCGACCATGATAGCGGCGTGTCTGAGCCTGTCGCGCTGAACATTCAGACGCGCCTGGTCGCCAGTTATCCACTTCGATTCGCCTGTACGGCAGGCAATCTTTCCGTCCATAGACATAGCGTACTTCATCGTAACGAAGGGAAGGTGCTTTGTTATGAACTTGAAGAAAATCTCGTTTATCGCGTCGCACTCATCCTTGAGGACGCCCTCTACGACCTCTATCCCGTTGTCGCGGAGTTCCTGCACACCCTTGCCCGCAACGAGCGGATTCGGGTCAGATGAACCGATATAGACGCACTTGATACCATGCCCGATTATAGCCTCGGTGCAGGGCGGCTGCTTGCCGTGGTGACAGCATGGCTCGAGCGTGACGTACATCTCCGCGCCCGAGCAGTCGACTCCGCGCGCCTCGCAGTCCGCAAAAGCGGCACGCTCGGCGTGGAGGTCGCCGTACTTTTTATGATATCCGCGACCGATGACCTCGCCGTCGCGCACGATGACCGCGCCGACCATAGGATTAGGACTGACAAAGCCCATACCGCGCTGAGCGAGCTCAATAGCCTCTCTCATAAAATCCTCATTCATATGAATCACTTCCAAAAAAGCGCCCGCGAGGTACACCAAAGGAGTACGCTTCGGGGCGCTGATTATCACAGATTTCGTGACATCTTCTCACATCCGGACTATTGCCGCAAAAATGCAGCACGTTCAATGAACGACCGTCGGCTTCGGAATCGCACCGAATCAGCCAAAAAAGGCTCGCAGGCTATACTGCCGGTAGGGAATCACACCCTGCCCTGAAGATAACAAAATAATTATATCACACTAACAGAGCTTTGTCAATACGATAACTGTTCAATTTTTGCGGTCTTCGCCGAGGAGCTTGTGCAGTATACCGCAGAGCACCTCCCGCTCCTCCTGAGAGAGTTCGACCGTACACGCCATTTTTTTCGGTACAGCGAGGGCGCGCTCACGCAGAGCAAGACCTTCCTCGGTAGCAGAGACGTTGAGCACTCTTTCATCGGAGCTGTCACGCCTGCGCTCAATGAGGCGCTTTGCCTCGAGCTTTTTGAGCAGAGGCGTCAGGGTGCCCGAGTCGAGATACAGGAGCCTGCCTATGTCGCGGACACTGACCGTCCCGTGCTCCCACACGACGAGCATGGTGATGTACTGCGTGTATGTCAGCCCGAGCTCATCAAGGAAAGGCTTGTACCTGCCGACAATCTCCTTTGACGCGGCATAAAGCGGGAAGCAGAGCTGATTGCACAGCTTCAGGCAGTCGTAATCCCTGTCAGACATTTTCAGCCTCGATAAGAGCCTTCATAGCGTCCTTTGAGCGGAATCCGACAGCAAGGTCGACGAGCTGACCCTTCCTGAAAAAGCCGACAGCGGGAATGCTCTGGATATTATACTTCACCGCAAGCTCCATGTTTTGGTCGACATCGCACGCATAGAACGGGATATCGGTGAATTCCTCAGAGAGCTCCTCAAGTATGGGAGCAAGCATCCTGCACGGACCGCACCAAGTGGCGTTGAAGTCCACGATTGCGAGCGCAGCGCTGTTTATAGCCTCAAAATCGTTGTTTTTAATTTCCTTAATCATGATTCATACCTCTTTCTTTATTTCGTTCAGGTAGCCTATCGCCGAAAGTGCGGCGATATTCCCCTGACCTGCGGCTTTGATGTACTGATACGGCTTTCCTGCGACGTCTCCGCACGCAAAAAGTCCGCGGATATTGGTCCTCATCTGCAAATCGACCTTAATGTGCGGACCGTCGGTCTCAACTCCCGAGATGAGCTTGTCGGGCATGACTGCGTCGCGCAGTACGAACACGCACGCGACTTCATACTCTCCGCCGTCCGTTTTCAGAGCAGTAACGCTCCTGTCACCGAGTATAGCAAGCGGCTTCTCGCGGAGAACGCGTATATTCGGACGCTCCTGCGGGAGCACATCGTTCATCGGGATATAGAGCACGCTGTTGACTATCTCCGACAGAAACTCCGCCTCCTCAACGGAATCCGAGCTGTAACCGAGCACAGCGACCGCCTTGCCCTTGTACAGGCGAGCGTCACAGGTTGCGCAGTAGCTCACTCCGCGCCCGAGGAGCCTGTCCTCGCCATCGAGAGGCTTTGCCTGAACGATGCCCGTCGCAACGATAACAGCCGTCGCCTCGAGCATTTCCTCGCCGCACTGGAGCGCGAAATAGTCGCCCATAGTGTATACAGCACCGACCTGCTTTTCGGTTATCTCAACTCCGACATTGTCAAGGTGCGCTCTGAGGCGCTCGGCGAGCTCTGCCCCGCTTACAGCAGGCAGTCCCGTGTAATTGTCTATACTGTGCGCCTTGCTTATCTTCGTACTGAGCTCCCTGCTCCCGAGCAGGAGCACGTTTTTGTTGCGTATCTTGGCAGTTATCGCCGCTGATATGCCTGCGGGACCCGTTCCGATGACAGCAATATCGAACCTGTCCATAGTATCGCCTCCTTATTCAATTGTATGCAACTTAATTTTACACTATCAATATAACACAAAAGCACGACCCTGTCAATAGCATTTGCGTGAATTTACATTTTATTCACATATGCACTGACAGGGCCTGCGGTTTATTCTTTCTTCGAAGCCTCCTCAGCAGACTTCTGCTCCGCTTTTTCCTTTTCAGTCTGCTCCTTCTGCTGTTTCTTGTGGATATTGTCGATATCCTCAACGGTTCCGCCGCCGTCGTCGTCGGGAGCACGGAACTGCCCCTTCTCCACAAGTCTGAGGAACGCGTCAACAACATCGCTCGTGAGCTGAGTGCCGCGCACCTCCTTCATAATTGAAACAGCCTTGTCGAAGTTCATGCGCTTGCGGTACGGTCGGTCGGAGTACATCGCATCGAACGTATCCGCGACTGCGATTATCTGAGCCACACGCGGTATCTCGTCGCCCTTCAGCCCTTTGGGATAGCCCTTTCCGTCGGGACGCTCATGGTGCGCACCCGCACCGATAGACAGCTCGGGCATGATGCTGATGTTCTTGAGCGTATTGAAACCGAGTGCGGAATGCGACTTGATGATATTGAACTCGGTATCCGTCAGCTTGCCGGGCTTGTTGAGCACCTCAGGCGGCACGCCGACCTTTCCGATATCGTGCAGGAGCGCAATATTGCGGTATTTCTCGACCGTCTCGTCGTCATATCCGAGCTCCTTTGCGAGTATCGCCGTATACTCCGCAACACGCGTGGAGTGACCGTTCGTGTATTTGTCCTTCATATCTATGACCTTCGCGAACGCCTCAACTATCTCACGGATGAGGAGCTTCTGCTCCTGCTCCTTCTTCTTGAACTTGGCAATCCTGCGGCGAATCACAATTGCCACGATACCCGCTATCAGAGCCAGTATCAGCAGTGCGCAGAGCACTCTGAACCATATCATCTCATAGACAGCCTTCTGCTTCTCTATGCTGACCTCGAGCTTCTTGTGACCGTTGCCCTGCGGGTCTTTTATGCTGATATTGAAGTTATACCTGCCGCCCCTCAGGTTAGTATAGTCGACCTGCGCGAGCTCGCTTCGCTTGACGGTAGTCTTGATATTCTCGAAGCCGTCAAGGTGGTATGTGACCTGCGGGTTTATCAGCGAGTAGTTGTACACGAAGCTGTATATCGTCAGCTTCCTGACACCCGAGCCTATCTTGTAATTGCCGTTCTTGTCGGGATAAATGCGCTTGCCGTCAGCCTCAATAAAAGGCACGGATATCTTGATGTCCTCGACGTTATCGAACGGCGTCTCGATATTGACCTTTGCAATACCCGTTGTACCCGCGATATAGAGCTCACCGTTGGAGGTCAGCTCGCTGTAGGAGTTGGAAGTCGTAATGCACGGCAGACCGTTGTCCTTACCGTAAAAAACTGGGTCGATATCCTCATTTGCGAGCAGTTCATCGACGGGAACGACGTAAATGCCGTTACTGCTGAGTATCCACATCTCGCCTGATGTGCTCTCATAGAGGTCGAAGTTGTTCGGATACGGGAAGTTCTTTATAGTAGTGACCTTATAATCTGAGTCCATGTAAGCAATGGAGTTACTTGTGACTATCCAGTAAATGTCCCTGTTGATATCGCGCTTTATGCGCATAACAACATCGGAATGCAGACCCTCGTCTGTGCCGATATGGAGGGTATCCGTCCTGCGGACAACATATATTCCGTCGCCGTCAGTGCCCGCGATGACGTCTCCGCTCGTGGACTCAACAACGGTCAGTATCTCAGTGTTGCTGATGCCCGAGCTCTCGCCGAAAGTCTCGACGATATCGTCACCGTCAATAAGGACGACACCGCCTGTACACGCGGCAAGGATACGTCCGTCCGCGCACTCACAGACCGTCCTCATACGCTCGGAGGGCATACCGTCGACCTTTCGGAACTTTGTGACCTTGCCGTTATCATAGCGGATAAGTCCCTGCTCGCCGAAGGTCGAGAACCATATCCTGTTCTTGCTGTCGCGGATTATCGAGCGTATCTTACAGCCGCTGAGCATCTTGATGAGGTCGGTATCGTCGAATTTCGAGCCTGTGACCGACTCGGAGCTCGTTATAGGCATACTCGGGACAGTCGTGCCGTTTCTCAGTACGATGAGTCCGTCGTTCTTGGTACCTATCAGGAGCATATCCTT
>SAMEA3663299__coassemble_46_pt1 | contig 84634 bp, 53 predicted proteins | sample SAMEA3663299__metabat2_low_PE_032 | metagenome-assembled genome bin SAMEA3663299 (sample SAMEA3663299) | pig gut metagenome | biome: pig gut; feature: pig-associated habitat; material: faeces | place: China | collected 2013
TTGGAAAGAGGTCTGGGGAAGAACCTTTCTTCAGAAAGGTTTTCCCCAGTAAATATCCGTATTACTTCTGTATAAGCACAGCGCATAATCCTTGGCGGTTTTTTTATGCTGTTACGATACTGTCTGCATTGTGGAGCTTGAGCTTTTCTACAGCCTGCTCCCTCATCTTGTACTTGAGTATCTTTCCTGCGGCATTCATGGGGAAGCTGTCCACGAAGTCGATATATCGCGGGCACTTGTGCTTAGCCATGCGCGCGAGGCAGAAGTCCTTTATCTCCTCCTCGGTAGCCTCTACGCCCTCCTGAAGGATAATGCACGCCATTATCTCCTCGCCGTAGTCAGCGTCGGGTACTCCGATGACCTGAACGTCCTTTACCTTGGGATATGTGTAGAGGAAGTCCTCTATCTCCTTGGGGTAGATGTTCTCGCCGCCGCGGATTATCATATCCTTGATACGTCCCGTAATCTTGAAGTATCCGTCGGACGAGCGGCGTCTCGCGAGGTCGCCCGTGTGGAGCCAGCCCTCGCTGTCTATCGCGGCAGCAGTAGCCTCGGGCATCTTGTAGTAGCCCTTCATGATGTTGTAGCCGCGCGCTACAAACTCGCCGTCCGTATCGTCGGGAAGCTCCTGATTGGTCTCGGGGTCAACTATCTTGCACTCTACGCCGAAGATAGGACCTCCGACTGTGTTGACGCGCTGTTCAATGGAATCAGTGGTCTTGCTCATGGTAGTAGCGGGAGAAGCCTCGGTCTGACCGTAGGTTATGCAAATCTCGCTCATGTGCATCTTCTCGATGACCTCTTCCATTGTCTTTATCGGACAGGGCGAGCCTGCCATGATGCCTGTACGCATATACGAGAAGTCGGTCTTGTCGAAGTTCTCGTGACCAAGCATGGCAATGAACATCGTAGGTACGCCGTGGAAGCAGGTTATCTTCTCGCGGTTGATGCAGTCGAGGCCCTTTCGCGGGCTGAATCTCGTGATAGGCGACATAGTTACGCCATGGGTAACGGAAGCCGTCATAGCCAGTACCATGCCGAAGCAGTGGAACATAGGCACCTGTATCATCATGCGGTCAGCTGTGGAGAGGTCCATGCAGTCTCCGATAGCCTTGCCGTTGTTTACGACATTATAATGCGTGAGCATAACGCCCTTGGGGAAGCCTGTTGTGCCCGAGGTGTACTGCATATTGCAGACATCGTGGATATTTATCGTCTTGCGGACAGCCTCTACCTCGCTGTATGCGACCTTGCGTCCCTGAGCGAGAGCGGTCTCCCATGTGAAACAGCCCTTGTTCTCGGAGTCGATAGTGATAACGTTTCTGAGGAAGGGAAGCTTTGCGGAGCGGAGCTGACCGGGTTCGCAGTTCTCAAGCTCGGGGCAGAGCTCCTTGATTATGTCCACGTACTTGATGTCCTTGATGCCGTCTATCATGACGAGTGTCATTGTATCGGACTGGCGAAGCAGATACTCTGCCTCGTGTACGCGGTACTCGGTGTTCATCGTAACGAGAACAGCACCTATCTTGGTCGTAGCCCAGAATGTGATATACCACTGGGGAACATTAGTCGACCAGATAGCTACGTGGTCGCCCTTCTTTACGCCCATAGCGAGAAGTGCGCGTGCGAAGTTGTCGACGTCGTCGCGGAACTCGGGATATGTGCGGGTATAATCAAGTTCAGTGTAGCGGAAAGCGTACTGATTCGGGAACTGGTCGCAGATGCGGTCGAGTATGTCGGGGAAGGTGTAGTTGAGTATACGCTCCTTCGGCCACGGGTACTGACCGTCGCCGCGCATATTGGTCTGGAGCGGGTGCTTGTGCTTTCTCTTGTAGGGAGCCATGTACTCCGCGAACTGGGGTATAACGATACCTGCATCGCTGAGGTCGGGAGCCCAGCGCTTCACCCACTCGAGCGAGATATAACCCGTGTAGTTGATAGTGTCAAGAGCGGCTATCATCTCCTTTACGGGGATATCGCCTGTGCCCATGATGCGGTACTGAACCTTGCCGTCAGCGCCCATTACGGAGTCTTTGACCTGTATGTACTTGATGAACTCGCCGAGATTAGCTACTGTAGTCTCGGGAGACTCGTTGTTGTAGCGGTAGGGGTGGTGCATATCCCACAGAGCGGCAACCTTACGGTTTCCAACGCTTCTGAGGAGCTCAGCGAGACGTGCAGAGTCGCTGTACACGCCGTTTGTCTCGACGAGGAGAGTTACGTTGTTCTGCTCTGCAACGGGTACGAGCTTGCGGAGACATTCCGCTACGTACTCGTCGTCGACCTCTCCGCCGGGAGCGGGCTCGAGGTCACCGAGCACTCTGATATATGAAGCTCCGAGCTTGTTTGCGAGCTCGGCATAAGCCGTTATCTCTTCCTTTACGGCGTCGAATTTGTCCTTGAATTTAAGGCACGCTCCCGAGGTAAGACAAGGAATTTCAAGTCCTAGTGATCTTAGTTTTTCGATTGTCTTGGGTAGGTTTGCTTCCTTGAAGGGCTGAGCGTTCACGGAGAATATCTCGTTGCCGAGTCCGCGGATCTCGATTCCGTCAAATCCGAAATCCTTAGCCATTGAGTAGATGTCAGTCCATGAGAAGTCGGGACAAGCAAGTGTCGAAAAGCTGATTTTCACTTTACATCATTCCTTTGAATAAAAAATTACACACGATATTATACCATAGTAATAATGAAAAATCAATAGGAAAAGGAAGATTTTCACTTTATTTCCACAAAAAGCCCGACTTTTACAAGTCGGGCTTTGCAATTATTCACTGTATTGGAGCTCTGTTATCTGCTTTGCATCATAGATTAGTTATATATAACTCGGGAGCTACGCTGCTCTCGAATATGGCAGGTCGCTTATCTGCTTTGCATCATAGAGCTGTATCGCATATGCGTCCATAGCTGTAATGCCGTCGCCTCTTTCATAAACATCGGCAAAATCACGTGCAGAAACATCTAAGCCAAACTTATCCTTATTGGCAAGATACTGCAATATCGCTACCGCATCTGCGACTGTTACTTTATAATCAAGGTTAGCGTCGCCATACGGGTGAGGATCCAGACAATGTGCTGTCTCATCATAATATGTGATCGTTCCTATAGTCGTTATAACAGGGGCAGTAGTGGTGGCAGTTGTAGTTGTTGTAGAAGCCGAAACCGTTGTTGTAGTTGTTGCTGTGGATGTAGTGGTCGTTACCGTTGTAGTCGCGGAGGTAGTCGTTGTAGTCTCACGCGATACGGGAGGAGTTACAGTGCCGTTGTAGTAGTCGCTGAGCGAGATGCCGTTGCCCTCCTGTCCGAGAGGTGTCTTGTGGTCGAGACCGATGAACATACCGCTGTCGGTCTGCCAGAGAGCCTCCTTGACGAACGCGTACTTCTCCTCGTCCCATTTGCCGAAGTCGTCGTAAACAAGTCCGCCTGTATCGCCCGAATTCTCGTTGAAGCACCAGAATGTGTGGTGGATACGCTTGTCTATCATATAGTCACGGAGCTCCTGCATCCAGTGCTTGTTCTCGCCTGTCGGGTCGTGCTCCTTGTCGATGAAGCCTCCCCACTCGCCCATAAGGAGCGGATACTTCTTTTCTTCAACGAGGTATGCCCATGTATCGTACCAGTAGTCGTCGAGCAGTGACTGGCGGTCAAATGTCTTTGATGGGTCGTCCATGTAGAACCACTTCTGCTTCCATACGAGCGGACCGTAGTCATGAGGAGAGTAAACTATCTGCTTCTTGTATTCGCCGATATCAACGGGGTCATTCTTTACGCCGCGGAGGTTTCCGCCCCACCATGCGCCGAATACCAGCGAGGGCTCGTCGTAGTGAGCGTAGTCGACGCAGGGAGTTGTCCAGTCTGCGCCCTTCTCAAAGTCGGGGTAGCACTCTATGCCCTCTATCATGATGAGCAGATTCGGGTTCTGCTCGAGGCAAGCCATAGCGCCTTTTTCTGCCGCATATTTCCAGTTATTGGCGTCCTTGGAATTGTCCCACTTCGCGAATGAACCCTCCTCGGGCTTGCCGTGGGGCTCGTTTTTGAGGTCGATAGCGATAATGGTATCGTCGTCCTTGTAGTACTCGCAGAACCATGAAAGTGCCTCGAGCCAGTCGTCCTCGGAAAAGTTGTCGTCGTACCAGAGGGGCTTCTGATGACCCATAGCGGCAGTCGTCGCACTGTGGATATCTATCATTATCTTCATGCCGTTCTCGCGGCACCACTCAACAGCCTTGTTCCATATATCGAAGCTGTACATGAGCTCGTACTGTCCCGCGGCGTCAACTCCGCCGCCTACAGTGAGCTCGGGGTTCTCGTAGGGATTGACCATCATTGTGACCTCGCCTACGCCTCCGCCTGTGTCAGGGCCGTGGTTCTTCCACTGGAGGATTATCTGTGTGGACATCGGTACACGGAGCAGGTTGAAGCCATGGTCGGCTATCTGGTTGAGCATACTGTGCATATTCTTCGACCATACGCCGTCAAATACCTGTCTGCCTGCATTGTAGCCGAACCAGTTACAGCCCGTCATCCATACGGGGTTGCCGTCCATGTCGACTACCTCCGCATTCTCGTTTACGTGAAGCCAGTCGTCGTGATACTCATCGGGAGCAGCCTGCGTGGTAATGCCCGCAGGGACATTTGAAGCGGCTGAAACTCCCAGCGTTACGGCAGAAAGAACGACTGCCGCAGCTCTTTTGAAAAGTTTGTTTATCATGTTTTTCCCTCTCTCGCAGAACAAATCAGACAAGATTTGTTCACAATATTTTATTTCATTATACACTATTAAATATTAGATGTCAACGATTTTCAGCATAAATTCTCAATATACAGGCAATTGAGTTCATATAATGCCAAGTTTGGTAAAAAACGTACATAAAACAAATGAGCCTCCGTTATCGGAAGCTCATCTGCCATGATATAGGGATTATTGGGGATGTCTGTTTATAATTATGTCACTCGTTTCTGCTGTCGCTCCAAGTTTTTTCCAACTTTGATAATATTATATCAGAAAAATGTGAACAAATCAAGTAGAAAAGCGTTCGCGTGAACTCCAAAAATAGTCAACACATCTCCGCTATAGTTATACATCTTCTACATCTTTAACGTCGCGCGCACTTATCCTGAACCAGAATACCGAGCCCTCTCCGAGCTTGCTGCGCACGCCGTAGTCGTAATTGTGCAGCTTCAGCACCGCCTTCACTATCGAGAGCCCGAGTCCCGTGCCTACGACCTCGCGCTTGTGGTTCTCAGAGCGGTAATACTTGTCGAAGATGAGCTTTATCTTCTCCTCCTCGATGCCGTCGCCCGTGTCCCTGACCTCTATGACAATGCCGTTCGGCTCGTTCTTCTGCCGAACATAGACCTGCTTGTCCTCGCCCGTGTAGTTGATAGCGTTGTTGATGAGGTTGTATATCACCTGCTCTATCTTCACTACGTCGCAGCAGACGAGCTTCTCCTCGTCTGGCTCAAAGTGGATACTGTAGCCCATTTTCTCGGATATGCCCTTGAATCTGCCGATTATCTCGGCGAGCTTTTCGCGTATGAGGAACTCCGACGGCGTGAGCTTCTGTCTGCCGCTCTCGAGCTTTGAAAGGTCAAGGATATCGTTTACCATGAGCGAGAGCCTGTCCGTCTCGTTGATGATTATCTCGAGGTGCTCGTTGCGCTTGACGGGATTATCTCCCGAAAGGTCGCGTATCATTTCCGCATAGGCTTTCAGCATCGTCAGCGGAGTGCGCAGGTCGTGCGACACATTCGCGATGAGGTCGCGCTGCATGGTATCGACGCGCGAGAGCTCGTTCTCTGCGTAGGTAAGCGTCTCGGCGAGCTTTCTTACCTCGAGGTATCCTCTGCCGTCGAACTTGGTATCAAAGTTGCCTTTCGCAAGATTCTCCGCTGCTTCGGTTATGCTGTCGATAGGCTTGGCTATTCTCTTCGACATATACAACGAGATAAAAAACGCGAATATGAGCAGTATCACCGTGATTATCATCAGCTGGCGCTTTATTATCGTGACCGTCGAGCCGACAGGCACGAGCGTCGTATTTATCAGCAGATAGCCGTTCGGATTGTCGCTCGGACCGAGCACACAGCCGTAGAGCACCGTAGAGACGTTGTTGCGCGGATTATTGACCTTCAGCCATATCGGCTGATTGCCGTTCTCGGTTATACGGCGCTGATATTCGTAGGTGCTGTTTTCACGTCCGTGGATTATACACGTGACCGAGTATTCCTTGGTGTAGATAGAGCGCCCGAACCTGTCCGTGACCTCGATACACAGGTCATTCTCGGACGCTATCTTTGTAAGTTTGTTGCTGAACTCTGACGCAGCGTCAGTGTTGTAGGAGGCAACTATCGCATTTGCCGATTTTTCGACATCCTTCAGCTTTGACTGCGAGTAGAACTTCTCGAGAAAGAGTATCTGGAACAGCCAGAGCAGCAGAAAAACAAGAAAGGTGAATCCGAGAAAATACAGCCATATGCTGAATTTCAGCGGTATACGCCCGAAAACACAGCGTATCTTCTTAATCAGCTTCAAACTTGTATCCCATTCCTCTCAGGGTAACGATGAACTTTCTGTACTCGCCGAGACTGTTTCGCAGCATTTTTATGTGCGTGTCAACAGTTCTGTCATCGCCGAAGAAGTCGTAGCCCCATACCTCCTCGAGCAGCTGGTCGCGAGAGAGAGCGATGTTCTTGTTGCGGACAAGATAAAAGAGCAGGTCGTACTCCTTGGGAGTCATCGACGCCTTCTGTCCGTTGACATAGACCTCTCTGCCTGCTATGTCGACCTCGAGCCCTTCAAAGACGAACTTGTCTATCTGATTCGGGTCGGACGACGGCTTGCTGCGCTTGAGCGCGACCTTCACGCGCGCCATGAGCTCCTTGGGCGAGAAGGGCTTGACTACGTAGTCGTCTACGCCTATCTCAAAGCCGAACAGCTTGTCGTACTCCTCTCCCCTCGCCGAAAGCATGATTACAGGGATATTCTTCGTCTTGTGTATCTCCTTGCAGGCTGAATAGCCGTCAAGGCGCGGCATCATTACGTCCATTATTATGAGGTCGTAGTCGTTCTCGTGACAGAGACTGACCGCTTCCATGCCGTTTTCGGCTTCGGTTATCTCGTATCCCTCGAACTCGGCGTACTCGCGTACTACCTTGCGGATATTGACCTCGTCGTCAACTATAAGGATATGTGGCATAGCTTTCCCTCCGTTTTATCAGATATATGTTTATTATAACACCGATGCGTGAAAAAAGCAACTGCACAGGCTGCTTCTTTTGCTATTATAAAGCGGAAAAGTGTAAATACTGTGATATTCTTATGTTAGCGGGATATAATTTTATAAAAGATGTATCGTAATAGCAAAAAAACGATTGACATTTTAGTGAAATTTTGCTATAATAAAAACAACTGGGAATATCTATGCACATTATTACAATGAAAGGAGTGATAGTCTTTGAAGTCAGGCAACCCGCTTGCGGCGTCTATAGTCATCGCACTGGCTACGGCACTGGTCGTTTTCTATGCTTTCATGCGTCCCGAGCAGACACTCGCCGTCATCATCATCTATCTGGCGACTATCATATTCCTTTCTATTATTGTATATCTCATAAGCAAGATGTACGGCAAGCTCAAGACCTCTGTCGACGCCGAAGACTTCGCGAAAATAACAGAGTCGCTCAATACCGAGATAATCATATGGACTGACGACTTCTCATACGTCGCGATGAACAAGCGTATCCGCGACCTGCTCGGTATACAGGGCAGTAAATACAACGAGAAGGAAATGCTCAAAAAGGCATTCGAGCTTCCCGACCTCTCAGACGAGAGCTTCAAACAGATAGCCGAAAGAGGCTCGCATGAGGCGCACTTCCTCACCGCAGAGGACAAGCTCATATCTATCGCATGGAGCACATCTGTCGTAAAGAAGCGCAAAAAGAACTGCGTTTTTCTCAGCACGGGCTTCAACCTAACCGAAATGAAGAAGATGCAGGTCAACCTCGACAGCGCAAACGACTTCTTCAATACATCAATGGACCTCGCCGAAATCGGCGTTATCATGACTACCGACCGCAAGAAGTTCATCGTCTCCTCTATCGCTATGGAGGCGCTCGGTCTGACTGCGAGCAGTATTGACGTCGGTACGCTCCGCTCGCTCATTCACCCGAATGACAGGCTTCAGTTCGACAGGGCGGTCAAGTCCGGAGAGGTGTACAACTCCGAGGTGCAGAATGCAGAGCTGCGAATAAAGTCCCTCAACGGCTCGGCTTATCGCTGGTATTCGTTCCGCTACAAATCAATAGAGGCAAATGCCAATGAGCTTTCGATTTTCGGCGGCGCGCTACTCGACATCACTCAGGAGCACGAAAAGGACATCCTCATCGAGCGTCTCGCTTACATCGACGAGGTCACCGAAATCGCAAACCGCAACAAGCTCATGGATATCGGTCAGAAGACCTATGAGTGCAGTCAGCTGCTCGACTACTCTTACTGGATAATCGTCCTCGATATCGACCGCTTCCACATCATCAACGATACCTGCGGCTACTCGAACGGTAACTATATCCTCAAGAATTTCGCCCATATCCTCTATAAATTCGTGACACCAGGCGGTCTCGCAGCACGTATCAGCGGCGATAATTTCGCCCTTGTGCTCCGTGACTACGGCGACGACGAGCTCCCGATACGTACCGCAAAGACCATTCAGGACGAGTTCGCAAAGCTCGCTGTCGACGACTTCGCCGCTATCAATCTCAGCTGCTCTGCGGGTTATTCCAAGCTCCCCGACGACGGAAACTCCTTCCTCGACGTCATGGAGCACGCGGAGTTCGCACTCAAATCAGGCGACGCCAACAACAGCAGCATCTACGGCTATGAGCCGAGTATGCACGACTCCATCATCGGCAACACCGAGCTCGAAAAATCGCTCGCTCTCGCTATCGACCACAACGAGCTCCAGCTATACTATCAGCCTAAGATAGACCTCAAAACAGGCAAGATTATGGGCGTTGAGGCGCTTATCCGCTGGATAAAGCCCGACGGCACTGTCATCAAGCCCGACTCCTTCGTTCCTATCGCCGAGAGCTCGCACCTCATCGGCAAGATAAGCGAATTCGTGCTCAATGAGGGCTGCCGCCAGAATAAGCTGTGGCAGAAAATGGGCTACCCCAATATCGTCATGTCCATCAACTTCACCTCGACCGACTTCTATCAGAACGACCTGAAGGAAAAAGTCCTCGACTCGCTCGCTATGTCAGGACTTGACCCGCAGTGGCTCGAGGTCGAGCTCACCGAGACGCTCGCACTCAGCGACATCGACTTCGCTGTCGCTCAGATGAACAAGCTCCGCGACCTCGGCGTCAAGCTCGCTATGGACGACTTCGGCACTGGCTACTCGTCACTGAGCTATCTGCAAATTCTCCCGATAACTCTGCTCAAGCTCGACCGCTCCTTCATCACCGACATACAGCACGACAACATCGCGTATGAGATAGTCTCTGCGGTAATACGTATCGCTAAATCCAAGCGCATCGAGACTATCGCCGAGGGCATCGAGAACACCGGTCAGGAGGATATCCTCCGTCAGGCAGGCTGTGACTACGGTCAGGGCTACCTATACGGAAAGCCAATGCCCGCAAGCAAAATGGAGGAGTTCTTCGAGCATAATTCAGGCGTTCACTACTGATACAAAGCACATTTATATAATAACGGAGGTATGAAATTATGAAAAGACGAATCGGCATTCTCACAAGCGGCGGCGACTGTCCCGGACTGAACGCTACCATAAGAGGCGTGGCAAAGGCTTGCTACGAGCGCTTCGGCGAGGACAACGTCGAGATAGTCGGCATTTCCAACGGCTATTACGGACTCATCAACAATCTCTGCAAGGATATGTCACCTGCCTCCTTCTCGGGAATCCTCACTCAGGGCGGTACTATCTTCGGCACTAAGCGTCAGCCGTTCAAGATGATGCAGGTCATCGGCGAGGACAACGTCGACAAGGTCAAGAACATGAAGGACACCTACAAAAAGCAGAAGCTCGACTGTCTGCTCACTCTCGGCGGCAACGGCACGCACAAGACCTCGAAGCTCCTCTCGGACGAGGGTCTGAACGTTATCGGTCTGCCCAAGACTATCGACAACGACATCTACGGCACGGACGTTACCTTCGGCTTCCATACGGCTGTTGACATCGCGACCGACGTCATCGACCGACTCCATACTACAGCCGCAAGCCACAGCCGCATTCTCGTCTGCGAGATAATGGGCAACAAGGCGGGCTGGCTCACGCTCAATGCGGGCATCGCAGGCGGAGCTGACATCATCATTATCCCCGAGATACCCTACGACATCGACAAGGTCTGCGAGGCGGTCATGGCAAGAAGTGCTTCGGGCAAGACCTTCTCTATCCTCGCTGTTGCAGAGGGCGCGTTCGACGTTGCGGAGGCTAAGCTCAAGAAGAAGGAGCGCGCAAAAAAGCGTGCTGAAGCAGGCATCATCACTGCTACAGGTCGAATCGCCGCTCAGATACAGGAAAACACAGGCATTGAGGCGAGAGTCTGCGTGCCCGGACATATGCTCCGCGGCGGAGCTCCGAGCGCATATGACCGTATCCTCTCGACGCAGTTCGGTGTACACGCGGCTTACCTCATCGCGCAGGAGAAGTACGGCAGGACTGTTGCCAAGATAGGCAACAAGATCACCTCCAACAAGCTCGCTGATATCGCAGGCAAGACGAAGTTCGTCGATACCGAGAACCACCTCGTTATCGCGGCGCGCGACATCGGTGTGTCGTTCGGAGACTGATAAATACAAAAGGACAGGGCTTTAGGCTGCTTCTCTTAACGGAAAAAGCGGGATACCGAGCCGTAAACTTATGGTTCATATTAAGTAACCTGCGAATCCGCCAAAGGGGGCACTCCTTTCCTGTCCTTTTTTGTTCATGAAAAAGCCACCCGCTCATGCAGGTGGCTCTTTCTATATCATATGTTTTCTATTGCTGTTTAATCAAACGCAGCCCTGAGCCTTCATAGCCTCAGCAACCTTGAGGAAGCCTGCGATGTTAGCACCTGCCATGTAGTTGCCAGCCATGCCGTACTCCTTAGCAGCATCGTCGCAAGCCTTGAAGATGGACTTCATGATGCCGTGGAGCTTCTCATCAACCTCTTCAAATGTCCAGCTGAGACGCTCGCTGTTCTGGCTCATCTCGAGACCAGATGTAGCAACACCGCCAGCATTAGCAGCCTTAGCAGGTCCGTAGAGAATACCGTTCGAGAGGTATGTCTCGATAGCCTCGGGAGTAGAAGGCATATTAGCGCCCTCAGCTACAGCGAAGCCGCCGTTAGCTACGATAGCCTTAGCTCCGTCGCCGTTGATCTCGTTCTGTGTAGCGCAGGGAAGTGCGATATCAAGCTTGATGTCACCTGCGTTGCACTTGAGTGTCCAAACGCTGCCCTCGTGGTACTCAGCGTTCTTGTGAGAAGTTCTGCCGACATACTCCTTGATTCTGCCGCGCTCAACCTCCTTGATCTGCTGAACGAGTGCGAGCTCGATTCCGTCGGGATCGTAAACGTAGCCGTTGGAGTCGGAAACTGTAACTACCTTAGCACCGTACTGTGTAGCCTTCTCGCAAGCGTAGATAGCAACGTTGCCCGAACCGGAGATAACAACTGTCTTGCCCTCGAAGCTCTTGCCGTTAGCCTGGAGCATCTCGTTTGTGAAGTAGCAGAGACCGTAGCCTGTAGCCTGTGTTCTTGCGAGAGAACCGCCGTATGTAAGTCCCTTACCTGTGAGAACGCCTGTGAACTCGTTGCGGAGTCTCTTGTACTGACCGAACATGAAGCCGATCTCACGAGCACCTGTACCGATATCACCAGCGGGAACGTCACAGTCAGCACCGATGTGCTTGCTGAGCTCTGTCATGAAGCTCTGGCAGAAACGCATAACCTCTGCGTCGCTCTTGCCCTTGGGGTCAAAGTCGGAACCGCCCTTGCCGCCGCCCATAGGCAGTGTTGTAAGGCTGTTCTTGAAAACCTGTTCAAAGCCGAGGAACTTGATGATTCCGAGATATACTGAGGGGTGGAGTCTGATACCGCCCTTGTAAGGTCCGATAGCGGAGTTGAACTGTACGCGGAAGCCTCTGTTTACCTGTACCTTGCCGTTGTCGTCAACCCACGGTACGCGGAACATGATCTGTCTCTCAGGCTCAACGATACGCTCGAAAACGCCAGCATCGATGAGGTCCTGTCTCTTCTCTGCAACGGGCTCGAGGGTCTCGAGAACCTCTGTTACAGCCTGAATGAACTCGGGCTCGCCGGGATTTCTCTTTTCAACTCTTTCTAATAATTCCTTGAGATACTGATTTTTTAACGCCATTGTTAAAAAACCTCCTTTTAAAAATTCTGCTTTCGCAGTTCAAAATTAATTATACCACTATCAAAAGAGATTTTCAAGTCCTCTTTTCACTTTAAACGGCAAAATCGAACGATTTGTGCATTTTGCACAAATCAATAATCGACCAGCTTCAGCGCCTCGCTCGCCAGATACAGCGACCCGCAGACTACCGCAACTCCGTCATTTTCCCGTGCGAGCGCCTTTGCCGCCTCTATCGCCTCCGCAAGCGTCGACGTCTCAGCGTCCGTGTAGAATGAGGCGATGTCCTGCATGGTCTCGGCGGGTACAGCATTCCCCGCAAATCCGTCCACTGCGAACAGCTTGTCCGACTGCCGAGCTATCATCTTCACGCACTCGGCATAGTCCTTCGAGTCAACCATGCCCATGACCGTGTAGATGCGCTTATTCCGCGTGCTCAGGTACATCAGCATGAGCGAGAGCATATTCACTCCCGCAGGATTATGTCCGCCGTCGACGATGACAGGCGGCTCGCCGTCGATGTACTGCACACGAGCACGGACTTGCGTAGTCTCGACCATTCTGATGATGTTACCGTCGCTTATCTCAAAGCCCTTGCCGCGCAGATACAGGCACGCTGTTATCGCCGTCTGCGCGTTGTACTTCTGGTGCAGACCTATCATCGCGGGCGTCAGCTTTATCCCGCGGTACATGAACTGAGCGTAAAGTCCGCCGTCGGTGTGCGGCTTGCAGGGCTCGAGCGGGACAAGCTCCGCCCCCACCTGCTCCGCCGTCTGCTTCACGAGAGCCTTGACGCTGTCGTCGTTGTCGTCAGAGAGCACCACTGCCGAGCCCGCCTTGATTATGCCCGCCTTGTGAGCGGCTATCTCCTCGACCGTATTGCCGAGCAGAGCTGTGTGGTCGAGCGATATCGACGTAATCACCGACAGAAGCGGAGGCGGTATCACGTTCGTGCAGTCAAGCAGTCCGCCTATGCCCGTCTCGAGTATGACGATGTCGCAGTTCTCGCGCTCGAACCACAAAAACGCTATCGCCATGGTTATCTCGAACTGCGAGTAGGGACGGTCACTGACGCGGGACTTCACCTGCTCCGCAATTTCTGCAAGAGCCTCGTCACTTATCTCCTCGCCATTTATGCGGATACGGTCGTTGTAGCGGAGAATGAACGGCGATGTGAACTGCCCGACCTTATACCCCGACATGATGAGCGCGTTCGAGATGTACTCGAGGGTCGAGCCCTTGCCGTTCGTTCCCGCAATATGCACGAATCTCAGCCGCTTCTCGGGATTGCCGATACTGTCCGCGAGCTCCTGTGCGCGGGAGAGGTCGGTAATCCTGCCGCCCGACTTAGTGTAGCTGTTGATGAATGACATTGCTTCGTTAATGTTCATATTTCCTCCAAAATGTGTACGGGGCGATGCCTACATCGCCCCGCTTTTGGACTGATGTGGGCATCAGCCCCTACAGTATCAGTATTCGTAGTCAATGCACGCGCGGTCAGTCTTTACCGTGCCGATGAACTTGCCGAACTCAACGTGCGCGGGGTGTACCTGATAGGCGTTAAGGTCGTCTATCGTCTCGAAGTCGCAGAGCAGTGAAATAGTGTAGTTGCTCGCGGGAGCGTCCTTTGAGTTGATGACTATCTCCCCCCTTTTCAGCTCCTTGACGTTAGCTATGACATTATCGAAGCGGCGCTGTGCCTCGAGCGCGTTCTCGTACTCGCTTCTTCCGTCAGCCGCCTTCAGCTTGAACATTACGATGTGCTTTATCATTTTTCTTCACCTTCATCTGATTCGTATATTTTCGACTTGAACGTCTTTGTGCCGTCAAAGCTGGTGTATTCGCCGTCGCGGACGTAGTGCAGTCCGCACTTCTCGATAACTCGTCCCGATGCGGGATTGTCAGCGGCGTGCTCTGCGACGAAGCGCAGTGCTCCGTGCTCTTTGCGGACGAAGCTCATCATCGCGAGGGTAGCCTCGGTGGTATAGCCCATATTCCAGCAGTCATAGCGGATATTGTAGCCGAAGCTCCACCTGTCCTCGTCGGGGCGGTAGCGTATGCCGCCCGAGCCTATGAGCTTGCCGTCGGACTTGCGGACAAATCCCCAGCCGTATTCTTTATCGTTGTATTCGAGCGAGTCGAGCCACTCCCTTGTAACAGAGGTGTCATGGTGAGTTGACCACAGCATATATCTCGCAACACGCTCGTCGCCTGTCCAGCCGAATGCCTCCTCCGCATCGTCAACGGTGAGAGGACGCAGGATAAGGCGGTCGGTCTCTATCGTAGGTATGGTATGTTTACTCATAGTCTCGCCTCCTCTGACGGTATGCTTAGGGACGCCGTTAAGACGTCCCCTGCTTTATTACTTGAATGCCGCTATAGACTGCTCTATCTTAGCCATTTTCTCTTCAGCCTTAGCGAGCTTTGCCTTCTCAGACTCGATAAGCTGTGCGGGAGCCTTCGCTACGAAGCCCTGATTGTTGAGCTTGGTGCTGAGGAAGTCGATATCCTTCTGAACCTTCGCCTTTTCCTTCTCGAGACGTGCGATCTCCTTCTCCTTGTCAACGAGCTCGTCCATAGGAATGAAGATGCGTGCCGCGTCCGTGACTGCATTCGCGCAGTTGTCGTGAGCGAGGCTTGCGCCTGCCTCTACAGTCGAAGCTGAGGCGAGCTTCTCGAAGAATACGCCGCAGCTCATGAAAAGCTCGGGCTCTGCTGTCTCGATGAGTAGCTTCGCCTTTACCGACGGAGGTACGTTCATCTCCGTACGAACGTTGCGGACTGCCTTTATCGCGGAGATTATCTTCTCGAAGGCTGTCTCCTCGGCTGTGAAGTCGATAGAGCTGTCGTAGGTCGGGTAGGTCTCGAGGATTATCATTGACTTCTCGTTGTTGAGTACCTGCCAAATCTCCTCTGTGATGAACGGCATGAACGGGTGCAGGAGCTTCAGCATACCCTGCATCGCCCATACGAGCACTGACTGCGCCTTTGCCATTGTCTCTCCGCCTGCCTGTATTCTCGGCTTTGTGAGCTCGATGTACCAGTCGCAGTAAACGTCCCAGATGAAGTCGTATATCTTCTGTGAAGCAACGCCGAGCTCATAGCGGTCGAGATTCTCATTGACCTCCTTAGCGAGGATATTGAACTTGTTGACGAGCCACTTGTCCTCAAGCTCGAGCTCTGCGGGAAGTCCCTTGAACTCGAAGTCCTCGGGGAGGTTCATCATTATGAAGCGTGATGCGTTCCAGAGCTTATTCGCGAAGTTGCGCGCCGCCTTGACCTTCTCGTCGATGTAGCGCATATCGTTTCCGGGCGAGTTGCCTGTCGCGAGCATGAAGCGGAGAGCGTCCGCGCCGTACTCGTTGATGACCTCGAGCGGGTCGATACCGTTACCGAGCGACTTGGACATCTTGCGTCCCTGAGCGTCGCGGACAAGTCCGTGAATGAGGACGGTGTCGAACGGCACCTTGCCCATGTTTTCAAGTCCGCTGAACATCATTCTGATTACCCAGAAGAAGATAATGTCGTAGCCTGTTACGAGGGTGTTCGTCGGGTAGAAGTAGTCGAGGTCGGCTGTCTTCTCGGGCCAGCCGAGTGTCGAGAAAGGCCACAGCGCCGAGCTGAACCATGTGTCGAGAGTATCGGGATCCTGACGCATGGGCTTGCCGCACTTCGGGCAGACTGCGCTGTTCTCCTTTGTTACGACCATTTCGCCGCACTCGTCGCAGTAAAACGCGGGTATCTGATGTCCCCACCAGATCTGACGGGAGATGCACCAGTCGCGGATATTGTCGAGCCAGTGGAAGTATATCTTGTCGAAACGCTCGGGCACGAACTTCGTGTCGCCGTTCTTAACTGCGGCAATTGCGGGCTCAGCGAGAGGCTTCATCTTGACGAACCACTGAGTCGATACCTTCGGCTCAACGGTCGTGCCACAGCGGTAGCACGTGCCGACATTATGGCTGTAGTCCTCTATCTCAACAAGTGCGCCCTCAGCCTCAAGGTCTTCGACTATCTTCTTGCGGGCTTCGTATCTGTCCATGCCTGCGTATGCGGGATAGTCGTCAACTATAGTAGCATCGTCGTTCAGAACGTTGATAACAGGCAGGTTGTGACGCAGACCTACCTCGAAGTCGTTCGGGTCGTGTGCAGGAGTTATCTTAACTACGCCTGTTCCGAACTCGATATCAACGTAGTCGTCAGCGATAATGGGTATCTCGCGGTGAACGAGCGGGAGAATGAGCTTCTTGCCAACAAGGTCCTTGTAGCGCTCGTCTGCGGGATTTACAGCTACCGCAGTATCACCGAGCAGAGTCTCGGGACGAGTTGTAGCAAGCTCGATATAGCCGTCGCTGTCCTTTATCTTGTAGCGCAGATGCCAGAAATGACCTGCCTGGTCCTCGTATGTTACCTCTGCGTCCGAGAGCGAGGTCTTGCACTTCGGGCACCAGTTGATTATACGCTCGCCGCGGTAGATGAGTCCTTTTTCGTAATACTTTACGAATACCTCCTTGACCGCCTTTGAACAGCCCTCGTCCATAGTGAAGCGCTCACGTGACCAGTCACAGGACGAGCCGAGCTTCTTGAGCTGTTCAACGATACGTCCGCCGTACTGCTTCTTCCACTCCCATGCACGCTCCATGAAGCCGTCGCGTCCGAGGTCCTCCTTTGTGATGCCTTCCTTGCGCATCGCCTCGACTATCTTAGCCTCTGTAGCGATAGCGGCGTGGTCAGTACCAGGGAGCCACAGTGCGCTGTAGCCGCTCATTCTCTTCCAGCGGATAAGGATATCCTGAAGCGTCTCGTCAAGAGCGTGTCCCATGTGGAGCTGTCCTGTTATGTTCGGAGGCGGGATAACGATAGTGTAGGGCGTTTTCTTGGGGTCGACCTCTGCGCGGAAACAGCCCTTGTCGTTCCACGCGGCGTAGATACGGTCCTCAAAGTCCTTGGGGTCGTAGGTTTTAGCAAGTTCCTTTGCCATTGATATTTCTCCTTTTACAGTATTATGTCGGTCCGTGCAAAATAAAATCGCCCCGAACCTTACGGTTCAGGGCGAACTATTGTCCGTGTTACCACCTGAATTCGGATATCGCTATCCGCACTCTGCGAGGTCGTGAAACCTCCTCCCCTGTAACGTGAGGACACGCCGCCGACTACTTGCTCACGCGTTCGCCTGCGGGACTCGGAAGCTACTTCGCCGCGCCTCTCACACCGCCTCGCACCTAACGGCGGCTCTCTGAGGTTCAAGGGAGCGGTTACTCCTCTTCGTCATCGTCTTTATGATATGATACTATTATACACGCCCCGAAAAGATTTGTCAAGCCCTTATCACCGCAATTATTGGCGTTTGTATTAAAAATTGCGAAGTCGTGCTTTTTAGTATTGACAAAAATAGTCTTTTACTTTATAATGAATGTATATGTTATCAGGACACTTTTGTATAGTTTACAACTATGATTGTACGATAATTTTTATCTATATCCAACAAAATGCGGCACCCTCTCGCCGACTGAAAAGGAGTTTATTATGAAGGTTTCTGACGGATTCTGGCTCAACAAGCCCGGCTACAGCGTGAACTACGCTACACAGATGTACACCATCGAAGCAGATGAAACATCTGTGACCGTTTACGCCACAAATCAATGGATAGGCAACCGCGGCATGACCCTCGGAGGTCCCATGCTGACGGTACGCTATACCTCCACCCTCGAGAACAGCATCAAGGTCACTATCGAGCACTTCAAGGGCGCGCTCCGCAAAGCTCCCTCGTTCGAACTCAGCGAGGATAACAGCTTCAAGCCTGTTGTCCGCAAGACCGATGACGGCGGATACGAGCTCATCTCAGGCAAAACGAGTGTCAGGATAGGCGCCGAAAAATCGGGCTGGAACATCTCTTACCGGTACGACGGCAGACTCCTCACCAAGCAGGGCTGGCGCACGACCTCCCTCGTCGAGGAGGAGGAGTGGCTGCGCAGCAACAGGACTGCCTCCGAGCAGGGCAGCCGCTTCTTTGCGCAGTCCGACAACGGCGACAGCTCACATATCCGCGAGATGCTCGGACTGAGCGTCGGCGAGTACATATACGGCTTCGGCGAGAAATTCTCGACCTTCGTCAAGAACGGTCAGACTGTCGAGGTCTGGAACAACGACGGAGGCACCTGCTCAGAGCAGAGCTACAAGTCTATCCCCTTCTACGTGTCGTCACGCGGCTACGGCGTCTTCGTCAACCACCCCGAATGCGTCAGCTTCGAGGTCGCGAGTGAGACCGTGTCAAAGGTCGCGTTCTCGGTTCAGGGTCAGCGCATGGAGTATTTCCTGTTCGGCGGCGAGACCGTCGCTGACGCTATATCACGCTATACCGACCTCACGGGCAAGCCTGCGCTCCCGCCTGCATACACCTTCGGACTTTGGCTCTCGACATCGTTCACTACAAGCTACGACGAGGAAACTGTCAGCTCCTTCATCGACGAAATGGAGCGCCGCGATATCCCCCTCGAGGTCTTCCACTTTGACTGCTTCTGGATGAAGGAATTCCAGTGGACAGGCTTTGAATGGGACAAGGATATGTTCCCTGATCCGAAGTCCATGCTTGCACGCCTGAAGGCGAAGGGGCTGAAAATATGCGTTTGGATAAACCCCTACGTCAGCCAGTGCGCTCCCGTGTTCGATGAGTGCATGGAGAAGGGCTACTTTATCAAGAATAAGGACGGCTCCGTTTTCCAGTGCGATATGTGGCAGCCCGGACTCGCGATAATCGACTTCACCAATCCTTTGGCTTGCGAATGGTTCGCCTCAAAGATAAAGGCGCTCGCTGAAATGGGCGTAGACGCGATAAAAACTGACTTCGGCGAGCGAATCCCCACCGATGTCGCTTACTTCGACGGCTCAGACCCGTTCAAGATGCACAACTATTACACCTACCTTTACAATAAGACCGTATTTGAGGCTTTGCAGGACGTCAAGGGCATGAACAATGCCTGCCTCTTCGCGCGCTCGGCTACGGCGGGAGGTCAGAAATTTCCCGTACACTGGGGCGGCGATTGCTTCTCCAACTACGAATCCATGTGGGAGACGCTCCGCGGCGGATTATCGCTCTGCCTGTCGGGCTTCGGCTTCTTCTCCCACGATATATCGGGATTCGAGGCTACAGGCTCCCCCGACCTCTACAAGCGCTGGACTGCGTTCGGTCTGATGTCCACGCACTCGCGCTACCACGGAAGCGGCTCATATCGTGTGCCGTGGCTCTTCGATGAGGAGAGCTGCGACGTCTCCAGCCACTTTGTCAAGCTCAAGGGAAGGCTCATGCCGTACCTGTTCAAAAATGCAGTGTTCACGCACAAAACCGGTGTTCCGATGATGAGGGCTATGGTAGTCGATTTCGGCTATGACCGTGCCGCTCTGACCGTCGACACGCAGTATATGCTCGGCGACAGCCTGCTCGTTGCTCCTGTATTCAGCGAGGACGGAGTCTGCGATTTCTACCTCCCCGAGGGCGGCATCTGGACGGATATACAGACTGGCGAGCAGCTTGCGGGCGGAAGCTGGTACACGAAGAAGTACGACTACTTCGGTATGCCGCTCTATGCAAAACCGAACTCAATTATCGTCTACGGCGACTTCAAGCGCACGGTCGAGTACGACTACACCGACAATATGAAAATAATCATCTACGGGCTTGAGGACGGCAAAACCGCCGAAACTCAGGTCTACGACATGAACGCTAATCTCGCAGCCGAGATAAAGGCTGTGCGCAGCGGTGACACTGTTACCGTTACTGTTTCAGGTACGACAAAACCGTTCACCGTCGAGAGCACACAAGGATTAAATATTGTAACAAACTGACACATATTCAATCACTCCGAGGGTTATTCCCTCGGAGTTTTTTTGCTTTTTTAGCCATATAAGCGCAATTATTGATTTATAAAGCGCAAAAAATGAATTGAAAATCCTGTTATTATCTGCTATCATAAAAACGATTAAAGTTATAACAAGTTTTCAATTTGTTTTTGTGAATCATTATATTAAAAAGAATGCCTTAAAAAAAATATAAGGTAAATGACCCGAAAGGGTTAAAAATTATAGAAATGGGGAATACCAATGAAAAAACTTCTCTCACTCGCCGCTGCAGCGCTGACTCTCTCAGCTGCTGCGGTCGCGCCGCAAGCCTCTGCCGGCGCGGAAGCTCCTGACAGCTTCCTTCTCAGCTGCTCGTTCGAGGGCGGCGACGACGGATGGTCAGGAAGAGGCGGCGCAAATGTCGAGACGTCAAACAATGCCTCGTTTGACGGCAGCAATGCGCTCTACTGCTCCAACCGCAGCGACTCATGGAACGGCGCCGCTATCTCCCTCGGAAGCGGATTCGTGGCTGGTCAGGCGTACAGCTTCAGCGCGAATGTCAGGTACGACAGCGGCAAGGATACCGCGCTCTACCACTTCACTATGCAGTACAACGACGGCTCCGAGAACAAGTACGTCAAGATAGCAAGTGCTACTATTATCAAGGGCAAGTGGGCTCAGCTCGCAAACCCGAACTTCACTATTCCCGAGGGCGCGAGCGATATCACTGTGTATATCGAGACAGCTAAGGGTACGGGTGATTTCTTCGTCGACGATGTAAAAATAGCCGAGAAGGACTCCAAAATCGAAGGTGCGCTCGGCGGCAAGTACATACCCGGCGACCTCTGCTCGGACGGTCTCATCGACACCTTCGACCTCATCTGCGCAAGAAAGCTCATTGTCGCTGCTGACAAGCCGTCAGACATGATGATAAATGCTGACGTTGACCAGAGCAAGGATTACGCGGTAAACGACCTCGTTCTGCTCGACGAATTCCTGAGCGGCAAGATAACCGAGTTCCCTGACAATACTCCCGAGGAGGAGGTAACTCCCTTCGAGTATGACGCTAACAAGCAGTTCAAGGAGGCTCCCGGCAACTACTTCAACAAGTGTGAGCAGCAGGGCAAGGTCACAAAGGAGACCTACAACGGCATAAGGGGCACTAAGTCACTTTACGTTTATACTCCCTACAACTATGACCCCGAAAAGAAATACAACATATTCTACCTCATGCACGGCGGCGGCGAGAATGAAAATACGCTGTTTTTCCAGGACGACACCATGATACAGAATATGCTCGACCATATGATAATGAACGGGGAGCTCGACCCCCTCATCGTTGTAACTCCTACGTTCAACGGCACGGGCAGCGAGGCTGCGAACTTCTATGAGGAGTTCCGCCAGAGCGTTGTTCCGTTCGTCGAGGGCAAGTATTCGACCTACGCAGAATCGACCTCCGCGGAGGATATCAAGGCTTCGAGAATGCACCGCGCTTACGGTGGCTTCTCAATGGGCTCTGTTTCGACTTGGGCAGTAATGCAGAACGACCTCGACATGGTCGGCTACCTCATGCCTCTCAGCGGCGACCACTGGGGAGCAAACGGCGCTTACGGCAAGGCTAAGTCCCTCGCGGACGCCGTTGACAAGTTCGGCTATACCAACAGGCAGTTCTTCATTTTCGCGGCTACAGGCTCTGACGATATCGCCTTCCCGAACGTAAATCCGCAGGTTGACGAGATGAAGAAGATGAGCCAGTTCAAGTTCACCTCCGACTTCTCCGAGGGCAACTTCTACTTCATGGTCGCTCCCGGCAAGACTCACTGGTGGGGCTACGTAAGACACTACGTATACGACGCTCTTCCCTACTTCTTCCACGAGACAGGAGAATTAAATGCAAAACGGTCCTAAGGAAGCCACTTCTTTAGGACTGTTTTTAAGTGAATAGAGATTCGCTGGACGCCGAGGGCGGCGTCCCCTACAAATTTTTTCAAACTTGAAATAATTCCCCTCTTTTTCCTGTCTATATAGTCAGAGGACCTCAACGCCTCGTGAAAGGAGGCTTATCCATTGGATGACGCAAGCATAATTGAGCTGCTCCGAAAAAGGGACGAGTCCGCGCTCACGGAGCTGCGCGACAGATACGACCGACTCTGCCGCTATATTGCGGGAAATGTGCTCTCACAGCGGGAGGACATCGAGGAGTGCGTGAGCTCCGCCTACTATGAGGTGTGGAACAGCATCCCGCCTGCCGCTCCCGACGACCTGAAAAGCTACCTCTGCAAAATTGTGCGGAATATAGCCATAAACAGGTACGAGTACAACTCCGCGGCAAAGCGTGACAGCCGCTTCACGGTCTCGCTGGACGAGATTGGCGACTGCGTGCCCGCAACTCCCGACGAGAATATCGCGCTCTCCGACCTCGCAGACGCGATAAGCCGCTTCCTGCGCTCGCAGGACGACGTCCACAGGCGCGTTTTCGTCCGCAGGTACACCTTCGGCGACTCCCTCGCGGACATCGCGCGGCGGTACTCGCTCAATGAGAAAACAGTTGCGACTTATCTCTTCCGCACACGGAATAAGCTCAGAGAATTTTTGACGAAAGAGGGGTATGACTATGAATAAAAAGGATTTCTTAAAGGTGATGAGCATGATAGACGACGACCTCATTCGCGACGCCGATGCTCCCGCAAAAGTCGATGATTCGCAGTATGCGGATTCAGTATCGGGCGTGGAGCAGTACCGCCGCCCCGTATGGCAGACCATTGCAACGCTCGCGGCTTCGCTTCTGCTGGTCATCGGAGCAGTCACCGCAGGAACGCACTTCCTCACGCACAGAGGAGCTCCCTCACCCGACGAGGAGCGCATAATAGCGGCTTCCACAGCCGAGACCGAGACTACATCTGCCGAGGAGGCAAGCGAGGTGCAGACCACCGTGCTGACACGAAAGAGAGACACGCTCGCAAAGACAACTATCAAAGGCGAAACAAGAGAAAGTACCGATACACAGCCAGTTACAGACCCGCCCGAGGACGAGCAGCCCGTTACTGACTCAACAGATGAACAGCCTAAGACAGATAAACAGGCTTCGACAACCACGACATACCAAGTGTGCAGCGGAGCTCCTCTGTCCACTCAGACTACAGTTCAGACTACGACAATCCCAGTATGGACGCAGTTCCCGCAGACGACCCGTATTGACCCAAACTGGCACCCCAATATTGACCCTGCTGAATGGGACTACGACATTTTCGCGGACTTGGCATCGCTGAGCTACTCGCCCTATACCTGCGACGGTATCCCCCAGTACAGACTTGTTGCTCCCGACGGAACGGAGTACCTCATCAACCTGTCAGAACAGTGGGTATGGCGCAGAACTCCCGACATGATAGGGAAATCCGTAGAACCCGAAGAAGCAATGCTCACTCCGAGCCAGTGGTACTTCCTTACGAAGCGCGGCGCAGAAATTGGAATGCGCGAAGATATATACGGCTGGTAAACACATATCCTCCAATAAGTGCAGAGGCGGCGTACAGCCGCCCGCACGCTCCATTCAAATCTGACAAAGCAAGAAAAACCTCTCGGATAACCGAGAGGTTCTTCTTGTTATATGGAGTTTATACAGGTATGAATTTTATGCCGTGGTCTACTATTTCAAACGTGCTCAGCTCGCCGTGCTTTGAGGTGACGTCCCAGTTGCTGTTCACGGACTGTCTGTTGATTCGGAGCTCGCCGTCCTCCTCGTACAGCCAGTACACCCTTTCTTCGCCATTTCTGTCAAACGAGGTGTAAATATAGCCGTTGTGGATATCCCAGACTGCAAGCTGTCCGCATATCCTGCTGCTGAGTCCCATGTCGTAGGTCGTGCAGAGCTCGGGATAGCCGTCACCGTTGATATCAGCGAAGTAAGCCTGTCCGCCAGTTGCCACACTTCCGAACTTATCGCCTGTTCTCTTGCTGTATATCTCAATGTTTCGCTTCATTCCGTTCCACGAGAACACGTAGTCGGGGTACTGCTCAATTGTGATATTCTCGAAGCTGCGGATATCGAAGCTCGATACGGTCGGGTCGTGCCAGCACCATACTCCGTCCACATCTACGGGGTCGGCAGGCTTTGCGTTGCCGAGCAGCGACAGCGTGTAGATATCGAGTGCGAGCAGGTCGTTATAGTTTGCCTCATAGCCCGTGCCTTCGATAGCAAAATACTTGTTGCCAGCAAGCGTGTACTCGTGTATCACTCCGCTATTGTCCGTGACATAGATATGAGTGAAGCTACCGTCAAGGTAACGCCACTCGTTGCCGACGCTCTTAGAGAAGGTGAGCTTCTGTATCATCGGAATGAGCTCATTTATCTCGGACTTGCTGAGGCTCACGGGATAATTGTACATCGGGTGCTTGAGCTCAACGCATCTGACATAGTCGACGTGGCAGTCCTTGATATTGCCGAGGACGTTTTCGAGGTAGTCGGGGTCGCCCTCCTTGCGGCGGCATTTGGTCACAAAATCCCACACATCTTCATAGCGTATGTCGATATGCTCCTGCTTTGAGGGATTTGTGTATTTGCCGTAGAATAGCTCTACAACTCCGCATGGCTCTTTGCTGTCGCCTGTCATTGCGTTGACAACGAGAGTGAACTCGAATTCCATATCGCCGTTCTTGTTCTCTGCAAAGACAGGTATCGACCATACGACTACGCCCGAACCGATGTCCTCGTGGTTATATGGTGCGAAGTCGCCTAATGTCAGCTTGTCGCCGTACTCAGAGAGTTCCTGAACGCGACGCAAAGTCATTCTGCCGTCTGCGGGAGGTTTCGGGAACGGAGCAGTCGTAGTAGCAGGAGATGTGTTCGTTTGCTTTGCTGTGGTAGTTGTAGTACTGCCGCGCTTTGCGGTCGTTTTCGCAGTTGTGGACTTATTGTTCGCAGCTGCCGCCTGAGTGCTTGTATTCGAGCTCTTTCCGCTGTTCTGCTGAGGACCTGATGTGTTTGCGAGCTTCTGAGCCTTATCCTCTGCGGCTGTAGTCACCGACGATTTCTCGCCGTTCTTCTTGGTCGTTGTCGGTCTGCCCTTGTCCGTAGTCACGACGTTGGTGCTGTCCTCGGTCGTGGGAGCGATAGCCTCCGACTCGATGATGTCGTTATCGGGAGCGGGAGCTCCGCGGTGCTTGATGTAGAATCCGCCGCCGACTGCCAGTCCCGCGACGAGCACGACTGCTGCCGCAACAGTTGCGAACGTGCGCCAGCCGCTCCTGCGGTAGATATCAACGCCCGAGACAGTGAGCTCAGCGTTGAGCTTCTCGTCCCTGACTGCCTCCGCTACGGTATCGGAAGGCTCTGCGGCTTCTTTTACGAGCTCGTCGTCTATCATATTCATGACTTCATATAATTTCAGCTTGTCATTCATGATCATAACCCTCTTTCCGTAAGTATTCTTTCAGCTTGTTTCTTGTCCGAAAGAGATATGTTGCGACCGTTTTCTCGTTCATATCGTAGAGCTTGGCTATGCGGGCGAGCGAGTCGCCGTACCAGTAACGCCTCACGAACACCTTGCGGTGCTTCTCGTCCTGCTCGTGCAGGAAGCGGCTTATGGTCTCGGCGAGCTGTGCCGCGCTGAGCTCCTCCTCCGCCTTCGCGGGGATGCACTCGGCGAGCTCGTCCAATGAGACCGTCAGCTCGGGGCTGCGCTTAGCTGCGGAGTTGTACTTGAGCCTGTCTATAGCCTTGTTCTTGACGATACGGCAGAGGTACGTTTTAAGGTCGTCGGGCGTCTCGGGCGGAATATTGCTCCACACATCGAAATATGCGGAGTTCACGCACTCCTCGACGTCCTCGCGCACGGACAGGATATTCCCCGCCACATACACGCAGAGCTTATCGTATTTCTGCTTCAATTCTGCGATCGCACTTTCATCTCTCTTACGGAAAAGTTCTATTATCTTTATATCTTCCACCTGATAAGCCCCCTTCCGTTGAGTGCTGAGGTCCTCTTACCATATAAGTTGATTTTTACTGCGGAATATTTCACTCCGCACTAAAAAAGCCATAAAGAAGTATCAGCTTCTTTATGGCTTTCCCGTATCATGTGGTCATCTGTAGCTCCCGTGCTTTTCCTTGAAGCTCTTCTTGTCATTGTACATATCCTCGTCTGCACGCTTGAATACGAGCTCATATGTACAGTCGTCGGAGGCGTACTCAGCCATGCCGACTGCCGCAGAATACCTCATCCACGGCTCTGCCTCAAAATCAGCGGAGGATTCGGAGTATGCAAAGCGGAGAACGTCCTTTGCCTGTACGCGGTTTGCGTAGTCTCTGCCCTGTAGTATCGCGACAAATTCATCGCCTCCGATACGGTATACGGGAGAATGCTTGAAGGTCTCGCATATAAGCTGGCAGCAGCCCTTGATATAGATGTCGCCTGCCTTGTGACCGTAGTCGTCGTTGATACCCTTGAGATTGTTCATATCTATCATCACTACGGCGAACTGTATGTCTTCTCCTTCGGCAAGCTGAGCGTTGAGCTCGCTGACCTTCTTATTGTAGGCATTCTTGCTGCCGACTCCAGTCAGCGGGTCTCTGTAAGCCTCCTGACTTATCTGACCGATCTGCTCATCTCTCTGCTGGAGCTGCTGCTCGCCCTCTGTGACGTCCTGTATGCGGAGATAGGTTCCGTTGAGCCTGCCCATTGAGTCGTTTACGCGGTTCTCCTCGAGAATGTAGAATCTCGCCTCTGAGCCGTCTCCAATTTTCATCTTCGTTTTATTCGTGTCAGTCTTGCTCAGGTCACCGAAGAGGTCCATGAGCTTAATTGTCATCTCCTCGTAGTCACCGTCAGTGATGCCGACCAGCTTGCAGCCCTGCTCATTTGCCCATATGCAGTTGCCGTTCGGGTCGAAGACGTAGAACGAGTCGGAGAGGTTGGATACTATGTTCGACAGCACCTTATCAAGCAGCCGAAGCGGTCGGTAGAGTATCGCGAAGTAGAATATCATGATGCCGAATACGCCGAAGCCTATCATCGAACGGTCTATCGCGTACCTGAAGAATATGTTGTACGACATCAGCAGCACTACAGCTACAATGGTCAGTAGCAGCACTGTGTATCGCTCACGCGTTATCTTCGGCGTCTTCACTGATGCAAGAATGAATATGAGCAGCACGCATATAAGGACTCCGTAGTCCACTACTCTGTGGAGCGTCTGCCCCCAATGCGGTATCATCTTGAAGTAAGCCGCACCGTCGACCTCGATCTCCTTGATACTGAAGGCGTGCCCCGTAAACGGATTAAGCATAAGCTGAACAGCGTCGGCTGCGAGCAATAGATACATGACGGTCGGCTTGTGTTCACCCTTGCCGCCGCCTATGCCCTTGCTGTACTGGTTGGTGAAGTTGACCAGCGAGTACATTACAAGATCCATGCCGATATAATAAAGGTAGCAGCCTATCAGCGATGTTATCCGTATATCAGTACCAACTATCAGAAGATTGCCGAGCACGGGCGGTATCAGCGCCGCCTCGAGGAAAGATACTGCATTACGGGTAGGACGGCTCGACTTGTGAGCAAGTACGCCGCACACTGCCAGCGCAGCAATAAGCAAAAAATATATTATCGAATAGACAGATCTCATTGTCTCACCACATTTCGTTTTGTCTGCTTTTTCCCGCGCACACAGAAATGCATATATTTCGTCGGGAGGAATAGTCTATTTGAAACAATACTCCTATTTTATTACATTATAACATATACAAGCTGCAAAAATCAAGAGGATTAACAAAAAAAGCTGAAAATTCATTGATTTTTGATTAATAACGAACAAAAATAAACAAAAAGCACCTTCTGCGGTCAAAATGCCGCAGAAGGTACTGACTAATTACTGTTTTCTTTCAGCTTGCCTACTACTACCTGCCGCTGCTTTCCGTCATCGGTGCAGGATATGACCGTGAGCCTGTTGTCACCGAAGTCATTCAGCACCCATGTCTCGGAGGGCTCGACCGTCCTGTACTCCGTGACAACATAGGCGTAGCGTGTTCGCTGCCCGTCATTGTCGACGAGATACATCTCATCGCCTATCTTTATCTGGTCGAGGTCGTTGAATATCTCTGCATATATCGTACTGTTGTGTCCGCAGATACAGTAATTGCCCTTGCCGAGAGCTCCTGTGCCTTCAAAATGTCCCGCAGATACCTGAAGCTGCTTTGAGCCAGTGCCTTCAAGCACAGGTACTTTTATGTCCAGACAGGGTATCTCGAAGTTGATGTTATTATCCAGCAGCCTGCGGAGGTAAAGCTCCCTGCTGACCTTTCTGTAACCATAGAACGACAGCACTCCTAAGCCGAGGACTATCATTATTACACCAATGATACGCATTATTTTGCGTTTCCTTTTCTTATCCATAATACTCCCTCATTTGATTTGCTTATATTATAGCATTTTTTCAATCAAAGTGCAATACACGACAGGATTTTCTGTGCTGAGCACGAGCGGTATCCTCACTGAACGATATTGACTTTAATGTAAAAAAATCGTATAATACTAATATGGAACTCACATATAAAGGTATGAAATTATTGGAGGAACAACTATGAATTCAAAAAGGATAACAGCAGCTTTGCTCGCGCTTTCTATCGTCAGCACAACAATGGCGTCGTTTCATGCTTCTGCGGCTGAAACTGTGACAACAACAGCAGCAACTTCTGCTACTGCAGCTGTCACAACAACAGGAACTGCCGATACAACCGACGTTCAGCAGGAGCACCTCGTCTATGACGCGGCAACAGGTGCTCTTACTCTGCACGGCAAGTTCACATACAATGAGCTGAAAAGCTTTAAGCTCGCAAGCAAGGTCACAAGCATTACTGCTGCCGAGGATGCCGTATTCCCAGAGAGCTGCAGCAGTATCTTCTATTTCTACAACAACTGCAAGAAAATGGACTTTTCAAAGGCTGATACCTCTAACGTTACTAAGATGAATTCGATGTTCTCTGGCTGCAAAGCGCTTGAATCCGTGGATATTTCAGGCATCAACACGAGCAGTGTCGAGTCCATGTCGAGAATGTTCGCGGGCTGCTCGCTGCTGAAAAGCGTCGACCTCAGCAAATTGGATACATCAAGTCTCAAAAGTATCGACTATATGTTCTCGGAGTGCTATTCCCTCACGGAGCTCGACTTCAGCGGCTTCGATTTTTCAAAGATACCCTATAAGCGCATGGTATTCGAGAACTGCTACGGTCTCAGCTCGATAAAGCTGGGCGAAAAAACAGGCGATATCACCGACGCTATGGGACTTATCAATTTCGGCTGGGTGAACGAAAAGCAGCCCGATACAATAGTGAGCGGTGACAAGGAATACGCCGTTATCAGCAACACGGGCGCGAACACCTACATCTACAACAAGCCGTCCGACGACAAGCTCTGCTATTCCTTTGACCCTGCCACAAAAACTCTCTATCTGCACGGTAATATCGACAGAGAGCAGATAAGCAATAATGCTGCCAAAAAAAGCGTATTGAAGGTCATCGCCGAGGAGGGCACTATGCTCCCCGATGATTGCAGCGAGCTTTTCAAGCTGTATAAAAACTGCTCGCTCATCGACCTCTCCAAAGCTGCAGGTTCACCGACAAATATGAGCGCGATGTTCAAGGACTGCGAAAACCTCAATTCAATCGAATGGGGCAGTATAGACACGTCCAAGGCAACAAATATGAGCAGCCTGTTTGAATACTGCACCAAGCTCAACGCGTCCTGCGCAGAATGCCTCAATACGTCGAGCGTTACGGATATGTCGCATATGCTGGACGGCTGCTGGAGCTTCTTCGACCTCGACCTCTCGGGCTATGATACGTCAAATGTCACGAATATGAGCTATATGCTCGCAAGAAGCTCCGCTATAACCTCCGTTGACCTCAGCAGCTTCGATACGTCAAAGGTCGTGGATATGAGCCATATGTTCGACTTCGACCACGAGATAACAAGCCTCGACCTCAAAAACTTCGATACCTCGAACGTGACTGATATGTCCAGTATGTTTGATTCCTGCAATGCGCTCATATACCTCAACACAAGCAGCTTCAACACCTCTAAGGTAACAAATATGTCTGCGATGTTCTGCAACTGCGAGAACCTGACCAGCATTGATATCTCCAACTTCGACACAAGCAATGTCAAAGGCATGGGACTCATGTTCAGTGCCTGCCGCTCGGCTCAGTCGATAGAATTTGGCAATATCGACACCTCGTCTGCTGCGTCGATGTACGGTATGTTCACTGCCTGCGAGTCTCTGAAAAGCATTGACCTCAGCAAATTCAAAACCTCTAAGGTCACAAATACGGAAGCGATGTTCCAGAAGTGCAAATCACTGAAAAAAATAGACCTCAGCCCTCTTGACACCTCAAACGTCGCAAAAATGCGTGATATGTTCAGAGGCTGTTCGGGCTTGGAGACTATCGACGTAAGTCCGCTGAAAACAGGCAATGTTACCGATATGAGCGGTATGTTCGAGCAGTGCAGCAGCCTCAAAAACCTTGACCTCAGTACGTTTGATACGGGCAAGGTGCTCTATATGTCGCATATGTTCGACGGCTGCTCCGCACTGGAAGCTCTCGATATCAGCAGCTTCGATATCTCGGCTGTGACATCGTCGAACTTCATGTTCTATAACGATGACAAGATAAGCTCTGTCGCTCTCGGCGAGAAATTCCCGCTCATACACAAGGATATGAAGCTGCGCAACGGCGGCTGGGCTAACAAGTCTGCTCCCGATGTATGCGTGAGCGGAAGCGGTCAGTTTGCGGTCATATCCAACAGTGGCAAGAACACCTACATCTTCACAGGCAATGCCCTGCCTGTATCGCTCGGAGACTGCAACTTCGACGGCGAGATAGGAGCTGCTGACCTCGTTACACTGAGCAGCTTCATTCTCGGCAAAAAGACTGCTGTTTCGATAACGACTGAAAGCTCCGACTTCGACGGCGACGGCATCGTGGATATCTTTGATATGGTCGCGCTGAGAAAGCTCGTCACAAAGGAAAAGTGACGCAATACAGCAAAAAACAGCTCCCGAAGAGAATTGACCCTTCGGGAGCTTTGATTTTGTCATTGTTAGAGTAAAGTGCAAGGCTGTGCCGATGGAGCGCCTACAGCATCACTCCGAATCGTAATCATCAAGGAAATGATGTACCGTCCCGTGCTCCTTGTAGGCGATGACAGTGCTGAGGTTGACGTTCTCAACACTGCGGAAGATGTTCTTCTCGACCTGCGGATTGTTCTTCTTCAGCTCCGCGATGAGGTTCTTGACCTCCAGACGCTTTGACTCCGACTGCCCGTTCTCGCTGCACGACGAGCAGTTCTCCGTGAACTTGCACGCGCACTGTATGAAGTACAAGTCGTTATAGTCGCGCCAATGCTTGATGTCTGCCTCGCGGACAAGATAGAGCGGGCGTATCAGCTCCATGCCCTCGAAGTTCGTGCTGTGGAGCTTCGGCATCATCGTCTGAACCTGTCCGCCGTACAGCATTCCCATGAGTATCGTTTCGATGACGTCGTCGAAATGGTGTCCGAGTGCGATTTTATTGCAGCCGAGCTCCTTCGCCTTGCTGTAGAGGTATCCCCTGCGCATCCTCGCGCAGATGTAGCACGGGTTCTTCTCGATGTGGAACACGGAGTCGAATATCGTCGACTCAAATATCTGCACGGGTATCGACATCGACTCAGCGTTGCGCTCGATTATTCGGCGATTCTCGGGACTGTAGCCTGGGTCCATGACGAGGAATACCACCTCGAACGGGAACTTGTCGTGGCGCTTGAGCTCCTGAAACAGCTTCGCCATGAGCATCGAGTCCTTGCCGCCCGATATGCAGACGGCAATCCTGTCGTTCGGCTGCACGAGCTCATACTCGTTTATAGCCTTCGTGAATTTACACCATATGCTCTTCTTGAATTTTTTGCGGAGGCTCAGCTCAACCTGCTCGGTGAGGCTGCGGTCAGCCATGCGCTCGCGGAGCCACTCGATGTAGCCTCCCGCAAGGCTGTACGCATCGTATCCCCTGCCGCGGAGCTCCTCCGCTGCGTCGACGCTCAGCACGCCAGACTTGCAGTACAGCACCAGCTTCTTCCCCTCGGGAACCTCCGCCTCGCCGAGCTGCGGGAGCGGGATATTCACCGCTCCGCCGATGTGTCCGTAGTCGAACGCCGTAGCGTCGCGGATATCTATCATGGCGTATTCGCCCTCGCGGAGCTCGCTTATCTCCGCCGCTGTTATCTCGATTTCCATTGTTTACCTCTCTTTAATATGCTGCCCTTGTTGATTGCGGGCGGATAGTATCCGCCCCTACAGAATGTTGACGCGTATATGTCTGTATGCCCACGGGCGGCGGGACGCCGCCCCTACTGAGCTCTATATAGCCAGTATTTCATCGTAGACGTCCGCAAATGGGCGTCCCTGCGCGGCATAGCTGTCGAGTCGCCTGTCCGCGTAAAGTGTCCGCGCGATATCGACTGCACGCGGACTCAGCTCCGCAAACTGCCGCAGTACGCCATCTCCGCAGCCACGCTCTATGCAGCGAAGCTCATGATAGCTCTGTATCGTCAGCTGCACGAGCTCGGACTCGCCGCCCGCTGTCGTGTAGTCCAGCCCCTTGCCGCTGATATATGGCTCGGTGTCCTTGATGTGTACGCAGCCACAGTACGGGTCGCGCGCGGCATATCTCAGCCGCTTGATGTTCGACATCACCGCCGTCCCCATGCACATCGGACACGGCTCCATTGTCGTGTACAGCGTGACCTCCCTGACATTGCACGCGGAGGTGTCTATGCGCCGTATCGCGTTAGCCTCGGCGTGAGAGATGTTCTTATTCAGCGTTTCGGGCTCGTTTGAGCGGTTGTGCTCGCGGACAAGAAGCACACCGTTCTCGTCGAATATCGCGGCTCCTATAGGTATGCTGCCGCTGCCGAATGCAAGCCATGCCTCCTCAAAAGCGGTCTGCCACTCGCGGGACAAGTCCTTCCACATATGCTTCACTCCTTTTTTATCTTAGTATAGCGCAAAATCGCCGTGTTGTCAAATTGTGCTGAAAGAAAAACGTATAATCTGCCAAAACCCGTCCATAATATCTGCGGAGGTGTTATACGTGAAGAAAAATCTGTTTTCCGATAACAAACAAGGTTCAAAGGGCTTCTATGCTGCTCTCGGCATAAGCGCCGTCATGATAGGCTCGGCGTGCTGGTTCGCCTACGGGCAGAGCAGGAAGATGACTGACAGTCTCACCGCCAAGAACAGCATTTCCGAGCCCGAGGCTCCTGTAAACAAGCGAGCCTATAACGTTCCAAAGGCGACAACTGCCGCCGTCCGTAGCGCCGCTCCCGTGAGGACTGCCGCCTCGTTCACGACTGTGACTACAGCTGTGACTGCTCCCGCGGCTACCCTGCCCGCAGCTGCAATTGACGTCGGCGAGCCCGAGGTCGAGGAGACACCCGCAGCAGCGGCAAAGCTCTCCGATGTGAAGCCGCCGCTCGACGATATCAGCTTTATGATAACCCCGTTTTCGGGCAGCGAGCTCGTCCGCAACGAGACTACGGGCTCATGGCAGACCCACAACGGCACCGACTTCGCCGCTGATGTGGGCGCGGAGGTCTATGCAGTCGCAAGCGGTGAGATCACCGAGGTCAAGAATGACCCCGTGTGGGGCGTAACGGTCACCGTTGACCATATGAACGGCTTCGTTACGCGGTATTGCGGGCTCTCGCAGGCACTGAGCGTGCAGAAGGGCGACAAACTCTCAGGCGGTGACCTCATAGGTACGCTCGGCAATACAGCCGATATCGAGAGCTCTCTCACCCCGCACCTACACCTCGAAATGCTCCACAACGGCGCCTATATCGACCCGATGAGCGAGCTGACATGATACTTCAGCGCCACGATGCGGACATCAAAAGAGAGGCACTCAGACGAGTGCCTCTTTTTATACACGATCATTCGCTAAGGATTTATTTACATATCAGGCGCCCAGAAGGAATTTCGTTATGCCTACAAGGTCGGCAATGCTGTACCTGCCATCGTCACTGACAAGGCTTTTTCTTATCAGTATCTGGTCAAAGAAGTCGACTCTGCCGTCCGAATCTGCGTCCCAGCTGAGCGCAGGAGCGGCATATCCGTAGAATGCAAGCTCGTTAAGGTCGCCGCCCTCCTTGACTATTTTCAGGCAGTCGGTCGGAGCGGAATCAGCCGTGAGAGTGACAGAACGGCTCATGTAGCTGCCGAGGTCGCTTCTCCAGAGGAGCTTGTCAGTATTCGCGTCATAGACCGATATACCGCCTGTTCCGAACGTGTCATAAACTGCAAAGCCGTTGAAGATGCAAGGCTTGTCAAAGAACACATAGCCCGTTATCCCCGACTTGTTCGCATTCGTCTCGGGAGCCTTGAGTCCGCTCGCATTCCCGTAAACGGGGTCGGGCATTGAAGACGGCTCGTCGAACATACGATAGAACTGGTTGAGCGTCCCGTCTTTCGGAGCCGCCGACAGGTCGCAGACCTCGCCCGACTTGTCCCTTGTTAGGCTCACCGCGGACGGGCGGAGCTGCATATTTCTGCCGTTTGTGTAGCTTTCAAGCTCATCTGTGAGCGTTATGTATATCAGCGTTTCGGATAGTCCGACCTTAACTTTGCCGTTTTCTATCGTCAGCATGGACGTCCTGCCCTCGGCAATGCCCATTTCAGGGACGGTAAGGTAAGCGTATCTCCTGCCCTCCGCAGATATCTCGTATTCGCCGTCAGCAGAGCCGTTCAGCGTATTCGCGCACTTGACGAGCCTGCTCCCGTCACCGATACTGCGGAATGTGTTGACCTGATAGCCCTCCCCTGCCGTTTTGTCCGACCATACGGAATCAGCGAGGACGTTTCTCATGCACGAGAGGTAGTACCACGCGAGCTTTTTGTCCCACTTGCCCTTCTGCGTGACAAGTCCCGAATTATAGTACACTCCCTCGCCCTCGTCGCGGAGCTGGAACTTCGTGATGTAGTCAACGCTGTTGTTTTCGAGTGCGCAGAGATAGGTGCGGGCAACTCTCTGAGCGTATCTGAGCTGGTAGTTCTCGTCGTCGTGAGCGTCGACGCCCTCGACCTCGCAATCGCTCATCGGCACTTCAAACTCCGATATCCAAAGCTCCGTATCGGGAGCATTTTTATCCATCCAGCCGCGGAGCTGAGCTATCGTCTCGCAGAGGCTGCTCTCCTCGATATTTGGCGAATCAGCGCCGATATGAACGTTGATGATATCCACAGCGAATCTGCCGTCGGAGCGATTGTAGTCAAACCAAAGCTTCATCTCGTCGAGGTACTGTATCATCGTGGAATAGCCGACAAGTCCGCCCATAGCGAGCTTGAACGACGGGTCGGCAGTATGTACTCCCGCATTTGGGATAGTGCCCTCGTGACCGTCATAGTCCGCCGAGCACATCGCCGCCAGCTCATACGGAGTGAAGTAATTCGCCTTGCCTGCCCAGCTCTTGTTCGGCTCGTTGGAGTTCTCGACCGCCGTGAGATAGCCAAGACCAGTCTTAGCCTCCTGAGCGTCGGTAATATTCAGCGATTTTGCGTCGATATCCTTGTTTCTGCCGTAGCGTGCGGCTATCTGATACATAGTCTGCGCGTGGACAGTGTAGCTTTTCGGGTCGAGAGTATCAGCTCCCGCCGCGACAGGTATCTCGTTGGCTTTGGTACCGCCTGAAACAGCGGTGCTTCCGCCCTGTATGCACGGTATGACGTCGATACCCCTGTCGTGCAGGCTCTTGTAGTAGCTGTCCATGTCGCCCCACGTCCCCTGCGTGAACTTAACCTTGCAGTCAGAATCGAGCATCCAGCTGAAATTGTGGTACTCGCGGACAGTTCCCGCTGACATCATCGCAGTCATAGGGTCGTCGATAAAGGCGTTGAAGCCTACTCTATTGCCTGCGGGAGTTTCATTTCCGCTTATCGGATAGAGCGGCTCTTTCGGAGCTGTCTTACTTATCTGAGCCGCAGTCAGCTCGCTTTTCTTGTAGCCGTATATCGCCAGCTCGCTGACTCCGCTGTCGCAGTAGTCGGAGCTGAAATGCAGATATCGCGTAGGCTCGGGCTTGTCGAGCTTTATCACGCGCCAGCTGTTGTAATAGTCCATTTTCTGCTCGGCTATGGCGTGCCAGCTGAACGGCTCGCCGTCGGAGACAGTCCACACGGGAGTGCCGTTCGTATCGAGGAATGCTATCGCAGTTATGACGTAATTCGCTCCCATATCCATATAAAACGACGCAGCACCGTATTCTGTCTGCTGGTTTGGAGTCCAGTTTGCTTTAGAGGTAGCTTTCAGCACTTCGCTCCCGACGTTCATATTATCAGGACTTGTCGGAGCTTTATCCTGCTCGTCGAACAGGTATGACACGTCCCTGAGATATGTCCCCTTGCTGAGATGTACGAAGTTCTCGTCATGTATGACAAAGCTGCTCACATCTATGAGCTCCGACATTTCCGCTGCCGAAGCAGGAAATGCAGCAAAGCATCCTGACGCTGTAAACAGGGCTGCTGCAATGGCTGCTAACCTTCTGTATTTCATTGTATCACCTCCCATGCTGATATAGTTCAACATTCTGTATACTATAATTGTAACACCACCATGCGTGCAGCGTCAATAGAAAAGCAGCTTTTTCAGCAGTAGCAACAATACAGAGCCTGACCGCTTGTGCGTTATGCTTACATGAAAAAACCTCCCGCGGCGGGCTGCCGCAGGAGGTCTTCCTTTTTATCGTTTTGACTTTGGACGCGCAAATTCTTCAAGCGTGGGAACTTCTCCCATCGCCGTAGAGATGAGTGCGTAGTATGCAAGAACTGTTGAAGCGTCCTTTGCGTCTACCCTGCCGTCACCGTTGGGGTCGCCGAGAGGCAGAGTCTGCGTTGTGGGCGTGGTCTCGGTAGTTGTCGTGCCGCTCTCGCTTGTAGTCGAAGCCGCAGTTGTCTGCGATGTCGAGCTTGTCGATGTTGCTGCGCTGCCTGTGGCTGTCGTTGCCGAGCCGGTGCCAGTTGTGCTCGACTGCGCAGGAGCTGTAGTGCCTGCGCCTGTGGCAGAGCCTTGAACTCGTCGAGCGTGTCGGGCAGCTTCGCGAACTGCACGTTCACGGACTTGTTGGACGCTGTCTGCACCGCATCGCGGGCAACACTCTCGGTCGCCTGTTTCAGCTTGTCAAATAGTCCCATAGTATTCCTCCTTAACCTAACCTAAAAAAGGCTATTTTTTCCTGATATGGCCACCCTATTTGATTAAAAAATATAAAAAAGCGCACTCCGAGAGACATGATTATCCCGCGAAGCACGCTGTTTTTCTGTATTCACTTGGGCTTGATTTAAAAGTTATTCTTTTTACCGTATATATATTAACTAAATATTCTGTCACTTTCATACATACGCCCTCATAAGTATTTTTAAATCTGTACCTATTAGATAACATCAGGTAAATTTTGTCAAGAGATTTTCCGCTGACAGACACGACATCACTGTGATTTTTATGACTTTCATGGACGAGAAATCGCGCCCCACATAAAGTGAGTCGCAAAGCAGACTAATCTACATCACGAACCTAATCCGCTGACATGATTTTACTTATCAGTCACCGACAAGTATAATGCTGAGCTTTGACATATCTGTCATGCAAAAGGCGTCAGGATGAACTTAAGAACACATCGGAGCTTATTGAAAAGGTCCTCTCAGAGGGTCATATCTCAAATATTAACATCAGAATGCTTGTAAAGCAGATAACAATTCACCAGAACGAGGACAAGTCTCTTATTGTCTCATTCGATATGAACGGAAGCTTCGATGATAACACATTTAACGATATCGAGCCTGAAATGATTTAAAACAACAATATACAGCCGTGGGGAACTCCCCTGCGGCTGTTTTTTCTCGGCATACGCATTACCATAACTTATGCGAAAAAGTTTGCATAGTGACAACATAGGCAAACAAGTTGACAAAAGAAAAAAGCTCGATAAATCGAGCTTTTCAATGGTGCGGATAACAGGACTTGAACCTGCATGTCCTTGCGAACATATGGACCTGAACCATACGCGTCTGCCAATTCCGCCATATCCGCATCGCCTTAATATTATACCACAACTACAACGCATTGTCAAGCGTTTTTATAATATTTTTTGAAATCAAATACGTTGCGGATAATATAGAAGCCTTAACTAAGGCAATATCCAAAGCAGAGGTATCAAACAAGCTGCCAAACGTACAAATAGTATATTTTGGAATTGTGTCAACAAAACGTGTAATTTGTTTACAAAAAATCAACATATTCACGCTGAAAATGTGTTAAAATACACATATAGAAATTTTATAAAGCAATATAGATTTTCTGTGACATTATATGGAAAAAGGGATGACAACACCTATTCCACGAATACTGACAGTGCTAAGATGTTTTATCAGGACCTGATCGACGGAAAATTCGATGGATTCAAGGATAAGTATGCTCCTACGTCAAACCTGTTTTCGATTGGTGACGAATGGCTGATGCTGGCTGCAGGATTATATCCTAAACCAGGTTTTAATTATGGTAAATCAACGCACTATTTGCCAGGATTAGAGGCAAAGCTTGGCTATACACCCGGCACAGGTGATGACTTCTCATATGCATATATTCAACCTGCAAAGTGGGTGAAGCAGTAAACAGGAGCTTACTCTGACTGTCGGTGAAACAGCCTATACAAATGATATTGACCTGAAAGGCTTGAATATGTATGGAGCTGATTATTATGGCTTCAATCCCGCATACGGTCACTGGATGATCACTGATGAAAACGGAACAGAACTGAAAAATGCCCCGATAAAGCTGAATACAAATTCTGTCAGCAAGAAAACAGCGATAGATACTATCTCCGCAGGAACCTGCTATCTCAAATATGTTATCGACGAGAACAGCTACGCTACTGCTGAAAATACCAATACCTACACCAAGAATTCTGATCTGAACGCTACTGCAATGGTAAAGGTCACAGTCAAGGAAGATGAGAACGCCGCTAAAAAGCCGAAGATCACCGCAAAGTATTCACCTGAGGAGCTTGCAGGTAAGTTCGTCAGAGAGCACTATGATCTGGATGATTACTTCGATGTTGATTTCAAGGACAGCACAGGCAGGGACGTTGACTATATCTGGGAGGCTCAGGAAAGAACTAAGAAGGGTATCGCCTTTGATGAGAATAATTGTGTTTACTTTACGAAGAGTGGAGTTTTCCATGTTCGTGTCAGGGGCTTTGAATATGAAGAACCATAATGAAATGTACCAGAGCTTGCTTTCCAGATATGATGAGTATCAGGAGAAAAAGAGCAGGCGCAGGCTGATAGTCAAGCGTACCGTGCCGGTATTAGCCTGTTTTTGCTTCTCCGTTATTCTCGGATTTGGATTTTGGAAGCATAGGAGCATTAAGCCTCCGACTGCAAGCGTAGCAGTGACGGAAGAAACAACGGCGAGCTCGGCTTCGATTAAAAGCACACAAACTACCTGCCATCAAACAGAACAAAGGAGTACAAATATAGCCGCTGCTACGGGAGCTGCAACAGTAAGCACACAGGTAAACGTCGCGACAAGCGAAGCGGAGGTGCAGTATCAGACGCCAACGGAAACAGCTCCGACAGCTGTCGTTATCGAGACGAAGACTGCCGCTACCGAGCCGACGACAAGCATTACCACATCTGAGCCGTCGGGACATTCTCTGACGGAGCAGCCGCCCGATGAAGGCACTACAGAGCCGAGCGAATACATACCATGGGACGAGATGACGGTCAATCAGCAGTATATAATGGCGGAGCTCGGCGAGCCGCGCACGTTCTATTCGACTGCCAAAGCGGAGGTCTCGGAGGACGAAGTCGGCGAGTATATCGGCAGGGCGTATATGAGTGGCTATGACTGGCTCGGAGAGGTCTACTACCACTGCGAAACGGACGCGTACAGGGTCACGGGAGATGATGACAGGAAAAAAATAGCGGTAAGGTTTGAAGGCGACGAAAGGTACTATCTGTACACCACGAAAAAAACAAACAGCGAAAAACAGCTTACGGGCTGAGAATGAAAAGGAGTGAATACTATGAAAAAAAGAAGATTACTGGCAGCTATGACTGCGGCGATGTGCGGAATCTGCGCAGCTTCAACGCCAAATATCGCGTTTGCTACAAGTGAGATAGCAAAACAGAACGACAGTCTCGAAACGCTTCTGACGGTACTGAAAGAGCTGAATAAAAATCTCTATCGGAGCGGATTTACTGATAAGTCGGCATATGCATCGCTCTGCTGGGGGCAGGACTCCATACAGTGCTATGTAAAGGACAGGCTTCACCTATGACCTTTATATCGAACACGGCTACGAAACGCACGTCTTTGAGAATGCAGACATAGATGTCTATCTCCTCGGCGATAAGCTCTTTATGAAGAATGGAACTTGGATAGACCTCAATGACTGGTCTGAGCATGAGCTGCCCGAGGAAGTAAAGAGTTTTTCCATATGCGGCGAGTATAAGGACAGTTATGTTTTCCTTAATTCGCAGTATCAGACGTTCAAATACACAGAAGAGGAGCTGAGAGCGCTATGAAAAAAATGATATTATCACTTGTGATTTCGGCGGTGACGCTGTGCTCTTGCGGAGTGAATGTCATAGACGGTGAAAACGCAGAAAAGAAGCCGCCCGTATTTGCTATGATGAGCAAAAATGTCTGTGAAAACGGAATGATTTTCTCCAAAGAGCCCGCGATGTACATCGACTTTGACACCATACTGTACGTGCTGTTCAAATTCATCGCCGTTTTCTGCATTGGAGCGGTGCTGTCGCTCATCGCGGTCAACACTAAAAACACGGTCAGCTTTTACGGCATCTCGGCGGCTGTGCTCATCGTGGAGGGCGTGCTCTATGTCCTCATCCATCCGCTCTCGATATACAGCATTTTTCGCTATATCAACCTCGTTGCGTTCACGAAGGTCAACGAGATATTCTGCAACTACAAGAACATCAATTTCTTTGAGTACCCAGTGCCGCTGATACCGACCTCGTCCGCTGCACTTTTCATCATCACGGCAGTATGCGGCTTCCTGTCGGCGTATCTGTACGCTCGCAAGCGCAACCTCGAATTCAAGCGTATAGGCTTAAAGCTCTCGTTTGGCAAGGGCGGCAAAGTCCACACGCAGATGTGGTACACGTTCTACAAGTCACTGATATTACAGAAGGGAGCTCTCGTCATCGCCGTATTCTTCGCAGTTTCGGGCTTTATGTCGCAGAGCTTCATCAAGCAGTACGACCAGCAGGACGTCTACTACGAATACTATACAGAGAAAATGGAGGGTAAAGTCACCACCGATACTGTCGCTTTTTTCGAGGACGAAAAGGCGCGATTTGCAGACTTACAGGCGTGGCTCGACGAGCTCAGTGAAAAAGAGCCGCAGAACTACACGGCTCAGAACGAGCTCAGCAAGCAACTCGCGCCGAAAATGGGTTTTGACCCAGCATACGAGCGCTTGCAGCAGATTAGTAACGTAAAGGGTGCGTATATGTTCTACGACACGGGCTACAAGAGAGCCCTCGGTGTGAACGGCTACGGCGACGATATGAAGTACGCGCTCGCGGCAGTATTTCTGCTGATTTTCCTTGTCTCACCGCTCATCGCCAACGACAACAAGTACCGAATGAGCTTCATCGTCAGCTCGACAACATCGGGCAGGCGGAGCTATATCCGCAGGAACATCCTTACAGCGGTTGTATATGGACTGCTTGCGGCTCTGCTATGGATAGTGCCCTACAGCGTGACTATCTCACAGTATTACGGTCACGCAGGAATGAGCGGCTCGCTCCGAAGCATCACAGACTTCATCAGCTTCCCGGTGAATATGAAGGTATGGCAGTATCTGCTGCTCGTGGCTACACTCCGCACGCTGTTCGTCATACTGTCCACGCTCGTAATGCTGTGGGTATCGTCACGGTGCAGGAACACGACCTCAGCAGTGCTAATAAACTTCGCCGTATTTGCGCTCCCGATAATAATTTACCTCTTGGGAGCAAAGGTAATGATTGGCGTCGGATTCTGCCCGTTTCTGAGTGTAAATGCTCTGCTCAACAGATTCTTTTTATAAAAACAGCGGTATCTTTGGATAGATACCGCTGTTTTAATATTCACTACCATTGCGCAAGCTGAGACTTACGGAGGCGGAATGTAAAGCCAGCAGCTCCGCAGTACCATAATGTTTTATCACAAAACGAAGAGTTTGTCAAAAGCTTTTTGAAAAAAGCTGAGTCATTTTATTGTGCGTTAATGATAAAAAGACTTGACGTTTGGAAGAAAATATGATAAAATAACATATAATTATATGCTGCTTAAAAAGTCGAAGAAGGAGGAAAAAAATGAAAAACACTATTGTCCGAATCTGTGCAGCGCTGGCAGTCCTTTCACTTGCTGGCTGCGGAATTACCGAAGAGCCGCCAAGCGATTCGTCATCAGAAGCTGCAAAAGCAACCACAGTATCATCAGGAACTTCCGCCACAACTAAAAGAACTGAGGTAACAACAGCTTCTGTAGCTGCTGTCACAACCGCGGCTACAGAAGCAATAACTGAGCCTGTTACAACAGAAATGGACGGAACGGGCGGCGATATCGAAAACGAGATGTACAGGCTCTTCGGCTGGTGGGAAACTTCAGACCGAACACAATGCCTTTACATAAAGGATAATACATTTACATTTTCCCGAAACGGCGACGCGTCTCACGGTTATCTCACTCATACGGACAAAGATCTGCCCAACAGCTTTGCGTTGACCGAGGACGAAAGCGGACTCTCAGACGGAAGATATATCCGCAGGGACACAGACAGCTTCGCAAGGCTTATTTTTACTGAGGACGGCAAAGATACGGAGTTCATATACTCAGGCGACCTTATTCCGAGTCTGTTGTACTCTGAAAGAGGAACATACACATACAACGGCATACAGTACACCGACCCTGTTACCATAGAGCTGCTTGCAAGGGCAGATATCAGTAATGTAAAGCTCCTCAAGCTCACATTTGTTGAGATAGATGACCTGAAAGCTCCTCTGTATGACGGTGAAGTCGTGCTTGAACTCCCCAGCCTTGCAAAAGGTGCATCATTCACTCCAATGATAGAGATACCTGGGGATATTCCTGCATATGGCATAAGCTACGAGGACGAGCATGGAGGCGTACACTATTTTGATATAGGTCTCAGTGGCAGGGACGGCTCAATAGTTCTTACACCGTTTAAAAATATACGGGAATTCCAGTGAAGCAAAACGAGGAAACTCTATGGACAGCTACGAAAAAATGATATGCGTGAGCTGCGACAGCTGCGGAGCGCCCGTCGGCTTCGACATCATCGGGCAGACCTACAAATGCGCGCACTGCGGCACAGTCACCGACGCAGAACACGCAAAGCAGGCGCAGCTCCACTGGCGGACGCTCGCAAAGGACGAGATATTCCGCTCGGAGGAAAAGCCGCGAACGGAGCATTACTCCTGCCCTCGCTGCGGAGCGGAGCTCCTCTTCGCAGAGGGCGAAGCCTCCGAGACCTGTGAGTTCTGCGGAAATAACCTCGTCAGCAGCGAGCTCGGCTCGGATGAGAATATCCCCGAGCTGCTGATACCTTTTTTCATCACAGAGGACGAGGCACGCGAGCGTCTCGGTAAATGGAGCAAGGACAACGAAAAACAGCCCGAGGGCAGAAGCGTGCTGAACAACATCGGAAAGCTGAAAGGCTGCTATCTGCCGTATCGGCTGGTGAGAGGTCCAGTACAGGGCACAGTCTCCCGCGACGGCAGCGAGCGCAAATACCAATGTGCGGGCTTTCTCGAGGGCATCGCGGTCAACACATCAAGTCAGCTCGACAACCTCGTCCTCAACGACATCGAGCCTTTTGACTGGTCGGCAGCAAAACCGTTCAGCTACGGATATGTCGCGGGACACGGGGTCAAGCTCAACGATATCTCCGACGCCGCGATAGACGAGCGCATCAAGGCAGAGACGGTACAGGACTTCCTGCCCGAGATACAGAAGACCATGCAGACCACAGGCGTGGACGTCGAGCTCCGCACAGGCGACCTCACATCGCTGTCGGTGCTGCTGCCTGTATACTTCATCAGAAGCGGCAGCCTGACCGCCGTCATGAACGGTCAGACAGGACGTATCGCTGTCTCGCAGAAGCGCAGGAAAAAGACCTTTCCGTGGGCAATAGAACCGACCGTATGGACTTTGCTGTGTACGCTGCTGTTCGCACTGTGGACGCATTTTGCTCCCGAGGCGCTACTCATCGGACTGTGCGTTTTCGGCTGCATATTCTTTGCAGCAATGAGCGAGGGCAGAGGTCCGCTGACGAAGCGTATCACTCTCAGGAGCAAGGCAGCAAGTGCTTCGCGAACGGACGGCGAGCTGAAAATAGATGAAAGCAGGAATATCCTGAAAAATCCCTATGATAATACTCCCGTTTTCTTTGAAAATGACGAAAACGGCGCGAAAGTCCCTGTAAAGATACGTTTCTACAGCTTCACGCGGACACTCTCGATGATACTCAATTCCCTTGTCACTATCGCGCTGCCGCTGATAATTGCGGCGGTAATAAGGCTGATGATAGTGCTCGTACAAGGCGGCAGCTTCGCCGATAAGTTCAAGCCTCAGTACGGAGCGGCATGGTACACTCTCGCGGCGATGATTGTGCTCATCTACTTTGTCAAGGGCGTGCGCGGCGATGTCTACGACCACCCCCTGCTGTACGCAAAAACTCCCAACGGACAATACAGGCTCATGGGCTCGCGCAGGGACAGAAAAGTCACGGTGCTCTCGACGTTCGGCATAGGCAGGACTGACAAGGACGGCAAAAGGATAACGTTATTACGGCTGCTGCGCGAAACGGGCAAGGAGGGAATCCTGTTCGCGGTGCTGTTCATCGCGATACTGCTCGGCAGCACACTGGCTATAATATTCTGAAATAAGAGGTGAAAATCATGGCAAAGGAACCATTTATATGTCCGATTTGCGGCAAAGAAGAAAAATACGGCTATGAGCTCACAGACGGCAAGATATGCTCAGAATGCCAGGAAATAGCTGAGCCTTTTCTGTTGGGAATGGACGGCGGCGACGAGTACGACCCGTCCGAGATGACGGTCGAGATAATCGGAAAATACGTCAAGGGAAAGCGCGGCGAGGTGCAGGCTGACCTTGATTCCGTACCTAAGCTACCGCAGTGGAACAGCAAGCTCGAAAAGCCGCCTTACTGCCCGATATGCGGCGAGAAATTCAAGCTGCTGAACATGAGTATGCAGATACTTGATACCTACATCTGCATCACCTGCTTCAACAAGGCTGAAAAATACGAGATACACAAGCGCTGCTTCCACGGAACAGACGATATCAAGTTCCACACTCTCGAGCAGTTCCGCAGGGAGGTCGAGGCTGTCGATTTCTCCGACTCGCAGACGAACTGTGCGATGTGCGGCGCAGAAATCGAAAAAGAAAGCGACTATCTGTGGCTCGCCGACGACAGCAGGATATGCAGGAACTGCGTAAACAAGGCGCGCTCTGAATACCCGATAGTAACTGTTAAGGAGAAGAAGTGGTTCAGAACTACAGAGTATAATTCATATAGCCAAGAGGACCAGGGCACGTACCTCGAGTGGACAAACGATGAGGAACACCGTGACCCCATCGCCGACCTGACGCTTGCCGAGTTCAAGGATGCGATAGGCAGCGTTTCTGCAAGCCAAGAGCCTACAGCCAATGATTCGCAGTCAGCCTCGGCGGAGGTATACCGCACTCTCCCGCTTTTCAAAAATGCAGGTGACTTGCATAAACCTAAGTATACGGGGCAGAAGAATATGTTCCTGCTGTATTGCAGAATGCTCTCGGGCTCGTTCACGGTCGGCAGCAAATTCAAGGTAGTACACGGCGACAGGACATTTGATTATACTGTCGGCGGACTCCTCGAATGGAACGGCTATCATATCCACGGCGAGGGGCGCGACCTCCAGAAGGTCGAGGCGGGAATGATGTTCGCGATGCTCGTTGGAGCGCAGAAGATAATGATATTCCCGAGCGACACGCTCACTACCGAGTAAGGAGGTACACTATGCAGGAATTATTTAAATGCGTGGTATGCGGCGGAAGCGCACAGTATATCAGCACTCTCAAATACAAGCGGAACATCTGCATGAACTGCATCAGCAGATTATCCGTGCTCCACCCGTTTGAATACACGACCGAAAACAACACAACAAAGACTGTTTGTCCGCTCGATGATATCAGTCCCGAACAGCTCAAAGGCGAATTTGAAAAAGCCCGCGAATACAGGGAGGAGCTTATCCGAAAGTACGATTACAAATACGCTGTGTTCGAGGTCAAGGCTATAAAAACGATAAAAGGCGGCTTTTTGCAGGCGGACTACCTCAACGTGTACGGACGCCCGCTCTACGGTGACTTCCACATCTTCGACGAGGTCACGATAAGCCATTCGGGCGGCACGACCTCCGCGAGGATAGATGCCATATGTGATGACGCCATAACCTACGCCTTCCATGAGCTCGGAGCAAAACAGATAAAGCAGGCAGAGCTCGACGGCTTGACCTGCACGACAGCCTCCGAGGGCGGAGCATACGTCTTAGCCTTCGAGAAGGGCAGCTTCGACGTTGCAGAAGGAGATATTATTTTTAAATAGCAAAAACGGTCTCACGTTATAGTGAGACCGTTTTTCTCAGAATGGAGATAAATAAAGAAGCAAAACAGAGCTTCTGAGAGTCACAGCAAAGCATTTAAAGCAATTGCCGCTTTATTTACGTTCAATCAATGTTAAAATAAAAAAATAAATCTCTCTGCTTCGACAAAACGCAATAGAATGTTGTATAATAAGTAAAGAATAACAAAGCTAAAAAGGAGTTACATATGGAAAACGGTGCAAGTAGCTACCTCCGTTTCCTGAATGGCGATAAAGAAGGGTTTGTCGATATCGTGCGTCAGTACAAGGACGGACTGACACTGTTCGTAAATACGATAATGAACGATATCCACATTTCCGAGGAAGTGGCAAACGAGGTCTTTCTCAGGCTCTACGTTAAAAAGCCTAAGTATAAGAGCGAGTATTCCTTCAAGACATGGCTTTATACCATTGGAAAGAATACAGCGTTAAACTACCTGAAAAAGAACAGAAGGAACTACTCCTCCATCGAGGACTGCTGCTATATCTCGGACGAACAGGATATCGAAGCCGACTACATCCGCAGCGAGCAGAACCTCCTCATACATCGCGCACTCAAGGCTTTGAAGGCTGAATATTCGCAGGTTCTCTATCTCGTCTATTTCGAGGAGCTGTCCCATGCGGACATCTCGGAAATAATGGGAAAGAACGAAAAGCAGGTAAGAGACCTGATATACAACGCGAAAAAAGCCTTGAAAGCTGAGCTGGAAAGGAGGGGGACAAATGGACAAATATGAGAAATGTGCTGCGAGCCTCATGAGGCTCGGCGACGAAATACTCTCCGAAAAGAAACGGCGCAGGAAAATGATACTGCGCAGAACTGCCGCAGTTACGCTCGGCACGGCAGCTGTGCTCGTCATAGGCGTGACAACTCATGTGCTCAAGCCGCCGAAGAAGCCTGTACCTCCAAGCAGCGGCATCATAACAGAAACAAGCGCGGTAACAACTGCTGAGGCAGTCACAACTGAGGCGCGTACATCTTCCGCCGCTTCATCGCTGACCACTACAGCTTCAACTGCAAAAACAAGCACGTCAACAGAGTCACATACAACAACAACAACAACCCGCGCTGCTGAGAAGCCGCAGTCATCGACCACGAACACAGCGGTCTGGAAACAAACGACAGCAACAAGCACAACAGCGACGTCAACAGCTACCGAAACCACAACCTCCTCCCCTGCCGCAACGACTGCTCTCACGCAAACGACCACATCTGCGGCGACGTTGGAAACTACCACAACAACGCAGGCTTTGACTACTCAGGCGAGCACTCCCTCATCCCCCACTACCACAAGAGCATCATGGGACATTTCCTTTCCCACATATACAACGACAGCTCATCCCCATGCATATAACGGACACAATTACACGACGGTAAGCGTCGGGAATGGGACTGAGCAGTACGTGAAGGTACTCGCTGAATGCCCGCATATAATATACATTTACAGTAAGACGCAGGAGCATTACATAAAGACGGCTTTCATCTACGATACAGACGCGGAGCACAGCGCTCCCGAGACTGCGACGATATATTCGCTTGACGGCATATCGGAGAGATTCGCAGTTATGATGTATTATCCTAATATACAGGCAGCTCCGATATACGTCCGCACCGAATATGAACCCGAAACGCTCGGCGAGCTGCTCGACGATACGGGACTGTCAAAGTATATGACATTCGACTATGACAATGCTGTCGTCCTCAACGATGAGGAGTCCCGCCACGTAAAGGACGAGAGAATAACGAAGGTCCTCGACGACTGCCGCAGCGCTGCAAATACAGGCAAGAACGCCGCGTCATTCTCACACGACCTGACAATAAAGACTGACATCTCATACATCGGATACGATACGACCTTTATCATATCTAAGGAAGGCTATATCTTCACCAATATCACGGACAAAGGAGCGAGCTTCTATATCGGCGAGGAGAAGGCTCTGAGCTGCATAGAGTACCTGCTCGGAAAATAAGGAGGGATCGTTATGAAAAAAGCACGTAAACTACTGGCAACGGCACTTTCACTGATGCTATTCGGAGCTTCGGCAGTCACTCCTGCGAGCGCGCTTGCCGAAAGTGAAACGGCGGAAAACGTTATATTCAAGGACGGCTATGAGAGCATATTCTTAGTTGTCGGCACGTACAACAACAAGTACACGCAGCTCCGCTGCTACAGCCCGTCAGCCTCGGGGAAGCTCTCGGCAAAGAAGGTCGTCATGACCGATACATCGGCTGAATACAGCTACGGAGACATACTCGTCTGCTCCGACGAGCCCGAGCTGACGGAGGTCTATCCCTATAAGAATGATCCCGTATACGCCCACGCTTACCACTATGAACTCAGTGAAAACACTCATCTTGACACACTCGGTAATTGCACGGAATTCCAAAATATTAAAGAACTGACAGTTACCAGAAATGATTATGCAGGCTCTGGATATTGGAGCTTTTGGCTCTCGGACGACGAAGGAGCGGAGTACCGATACAGCCTGAATTACGTTGGCTCGCAGTACGGAGTTGACCTGACAAAAGCTACCATCGGCGACGTGTACACCTTCGCAATGGTCAAGGATACGCCCATACTGCCGCTCTCGGAGGCAGAGCCCGCGGTAACTACGACAATGAAGCAGGTATCTCTCCTCAGCGGCGACGCCAACGGCGATTTCCTGCTTACAGTAGCCGACCCCGTTGCTGTCCTCCAGCACATAGGCAACCGCGACAAATACTGTCTCTCCGAGCAGGGACTCATCAACGCCGACGTTGACGGCGTCGCGGGAGTCACCGCGAATGATGCGCGCGTGCTGCAGGAGTGGGACGCAAATAAAGGCAGATAGTTAGAATTTACTCTCCATATACCAAAGCAGCGGCACCGATTAAAGGTGCCGCTGCTTTTTTGTATTTAGTTTGCTGCGGGAGTCTCTTCTGCTTTAGGCTTGTCGGGAAGTATCTCGAAATAGTAGCCATTAGCCTTTGCAAATGTTGCAGTATAGGTGTCAGCATAGCCGTAGAACGCCGAGAGCTCGGTACAGTCGCAGAATGCGAGGTCACTGATATGCTCGATGCCTGTGCCAGTGATGACGGTTTTCAGCGATGTACAGCCTGTGAAGGCTCCGACGTCAATGTCGGTGAGCGCGTCGGGAAGCTCAATCTTCTCCAGTCCCGTACACTTGTAGAACGCGCCTGAACATATCTCCTTCACTGCCGCAGGAATAGTCACAGATGTAACGCTGCTGCGGTAAGCAAACGCGTCCTCGCCGATGTGCTTGACATTCTCGGGCAGAACTACGTCCTCCGCCTTGCCGTTGTACCTATAGAGGATACCATCGCCGACCACAGCGAACTCGACGCCGAGATAGGACGCCTCAAAACGCGAGCCGCAAAATGCCTTGCTTCCTATCCTCTCGACCGAAGCAGGGATAGTCATATCTCTCGCTGAGGAGTTCATGAAAGCGCCGCTCTGTATCTCCTTCAGACAGCCAGGAAGGTATACGTCCTCGAGGTCGCCGAGATTCTTGAAAGCATTCTTACCGATGACGGTGACAGGCTTGCCCGCTATCTGCGCGGGAACAGTCACTGTCCAGTATCTCAATGTCCACTTGTCGATGACAACATGGTCCTCCTCCTCGGTATAGGCAACGCCGCTCGTAGGATAGAAGCTGATACCGTTCTTTATCGCGTATGACGATGTCTCGCTGCTTACTGAGCCGCGTATCTTCATGTCGGGAGTGAGCGCATAGGACTTCTCCCCTGCCTCGTTAGTCACGGTATTCCAGCCAACCTGTCGGTTGAAGCCGTCATTTGAATAATAGTACATATTCTCGAGAGTTATATCAGTCAGCATCGGACAATCGAGAAATGCTCCGTCATAGAGCGTAAGCTGACCATTTGAAGCCGATGAATCAAATGAGACGAGCTTTGAGCAGCCTGCAAATGCATATTTGCCGATATCTCGCCTGTTTCCTGCTCCGAGAGTAACAGCCGCGAGCGAGGTGCAGCCATTGAAGGCGTACTCGCCGATACTGCCTGTTTTGTCAGAGAATACAACCTCTGTTAGACCCGTGCAGCCCTTGAAGGCACTTGCGGGGATATTGAAACCATTCTCGGCAAGTGTGAAATCGACCTTGGCAAGTGCAGCACAACCGCTGAAGCAGCCTGCTCCGAGCTCCGTCAGCGTCTTGGGTATAGTGAAGCCCGTAAGAGAACTGCATCCGCTGAACGCCTTTGCACCTATCTTGGTTATCGTATCGGAATGTGTGACCGTCTTGAGCGCGGCACAGCCCTCGAAGCAGCTCTCGGGCACGGCAGTAACAGCCGCGGGAAGAGTCACAGCCTCGAGGCTTGCGCAGTTCACGAACGCGCCCTTTTCGATAGTCGTCACGGAATCGGGGATAACGACGCTCTTCATAGCAGCATTCTTGAACGCATAAGCCTGTATCTTTGTAACAGGAACGTTCTCAATCGCCGCAGGTATGGTTATCTTTTCTGCCTTGGGGTCGCAGTCGGTGATGACCGCACTGTCTCCGTCAATGTAGTAGCCGACGCAGAGCTTGCTGTAGTCCTTTGTGCCGTACTGCTCGAACGCGATATTGTTTGCCTTGGCGTAGTCTTCGGCTATGGAGTTGTAATAGCCCTTTATCGTGAAGCCCTCTACAAGTCCCGCCTCGCTGTAGCCAAGCGCCTTTGCGCCTATTGAAGAAACATTGTTGAGCACGACAGCCGACTTCATTCCCGTACAGCCGATGAACGCATTTTCAGCGATAGTCTTGACGTTGTTCGGGATAGTCACTGCCTCAAGCGCGGTACAGTTCTTGAAGGCAAGAGCATTGATAGCTACGAGCGACTTCGGCAGCTTTATCTCCTTCAGCGACGTACAGCCGTTGAAGAATGCATCAGGAAGCACTGTCATACCGTCGGACAAAGTCACGGAGGCAAGAGAAGTGCAGCCGCTGAATGTGTTGACAGACAGCTTTGTCAGAGTAGTCGGGAAAACTGCTGTTTTTAGTGCGATGCAGTCAATGAAAACATCCTGCTCCATTTCAGTCACACCCTCGGGAAGAGCTATCGAGGAGAGAGCCGAACAGCCGCGGAATGCTGAATTATTGATTTTTGTGAGAGCAGACTCCTTTGCAAATGTCACAGTAGTGAGCATTATGCAGTCCCTGAAGCAGCTATCGGGTATCACCGTAAGCGCAGCAGGAATGTTTATGGAAGTCAGCGCCTTGCAGCCGTTGAATGCGCTGTAGTCAATGGTCGCAACGGTATCGGGAAGCGTTATCTTTGCAAGCGTGATGCAGTTGATGAACGCCTCATGACCGACAGTTGTTACTGCTGCGGGCAGAGACATCTCCGCAAGAGCAGAACAGCCCGCAAATGCCTTCGCACCTATGACCTCAGTCTTGCTGTCGGCAGCAAAAGCAACAGAAGCGAGCTTGTCACAGCCCTCGAACATATTCGGAGACACAGATGCGAGCGAAGCAGGAAGCGTTATTTTCTCGAGCGCCTTGCAGTTGCAGAACTCCGAGCCGAGAAGCGTGGTGAGGTTCTTGGAAAGAGTAACATCAGTTAGCGCGGTACAACCGTTGAAGCACTCATATCCGAGCGAAGTCACGCTGTCGGGGATAACTATCTTCTCCAGCGAGGTGCAGCCCTCGAACATACCGTTATGCTCGCTGTTATACCAGCCGTAGTACCTGTTCGGAAGCGACGTCACCTTATTGGATATAGTAACATTTTTGAGGCTCTTGCAGAACTCGAAAACTGCTCCGCCGAGCTCTGTTACGGAGTCGGGCATGGTGAAAGCAGTAAGCGCGGTACAGCTTGCAAAAGCTCCCTCGCCTATTGATTCGAGACCGTCGCTCAGCTTTACAGCTGCGAGCTTTGTGCAGCCTGCGAACGCCCAGCTGTTTATCTTAGTCACGCCCGCAGGAATTTCTATGCCTTCAAGAGAGGTGCAGCCATAGAATGCAGAACCGCCGATTTCAGTAACTCCCGAAGGAATGGTGAGTGCGGTAAGCGATGCGCAGTCTCTGAACACCTCGGGACGTATGACAGTGATGCCCTTTGGCAGAGCCACATTATTAAGAGCCTTGCAGCCGTAGAAAGCTCCGTTCTTTATCTCGATAACGCTCTCGGGTATGGATACCGTTTCGAGCGCAGCGCAGTCACGGAAGGCATTCTCCCCTATCTCGGTCACACCCGAGGGGATAACTACCTCCTTGAGCCCCTTCATTCCCGCGTACATACCGTTGCTGATAACGGTCATCTTTGCAGGGAGCGTGAGCTTTTCAAGTCCCGTACAATTGTTGAAGATACGCTCGCCTGCCTTTTCGAGACCTGCGGGAAGGGTCATCTCCTTCAGCGCAGGGCAGTCAGTGAACGCATATGAGCCGATGCTCGTCACTCCGTCGTGCAGCTTGACCTCAGCAAGTACGTCGCACGTACCGAACGCATAGTCGGGAATTGCTGTCACTCCGTCGGGGATAGTGATGCTCTCGAGCGAGTTGCAGTCGTAGAATGCGTAAGAGCCGATAGCAGTCAGCCCCTTGGGAAGAGCAATGTTTTTCAGCTTCGGGCAGTACTGGAAGAAGCCGTACTCATAATTAGGCAGAGCGGTGATATTTGCGCTCAGCTTTACCTCAGCAAGAGAGCCGCAGTGAGCAAAGCAGCCGCCGCCCATTTCGGTAACGCTGTCGGGAACGCTCACAGATGTGAGCGATGAGCACTCGCGGAACGCCTCAGCGCCTACACTTGTCAGACCGTCGGGAAGTGCTATTGTTTTCAGAGCTCCGCAGCGGAAGAACGCAAATCCGCCGATTGTTTCAAGGTCGCTGCTGAAGCTGACCTTTTCGAGCTTGCCGCACTCAGACAGCGCAGAGCCTCCGAGAGCCTTCAAGCCCTTGGGCACATCGAATTCGGTGATACCCGTGCCTGTAAAGCAGCCTCCGCCGATTGCCTCGCAGCGTCCTGCGAATGTGACCTTTGCAAGAGCTCCGCAGCGTGCAAATGCGTTATCCGCGAGAGCAACGCCGTCGGGAAGCTGTATAGCCGTAAGTGAACCGCAGTAGGAATACGCGTCCTTACCGATAGTCTTTACTGTTGACGGTATCGAGATAGCCTTGAGCTTGTCGCAGCTGTGGAAGCAGGTATCGGGGATAGCCGAGAGCTCCTCGGGGAAAACGACGTACTGGAGCGCATTGCAGTCAACGAATGTGCCTGCTCCGAGAACAGCCGTCTTGCCCTCAAAGATTACCTTGTTGAGAGCCGCGCAGTATGCAAACGCTTTCTCGCCGAAGGTAACGTTATCGGGCAGACTGAGATATTCGAGCCCGTCGCAGTAGGAGAAGCAGCTGTTACCGAGCGTTATACCGTCGGGAAGAATGACACGCGAGAGCGCGTCGCAGTTTTGGAAGCAGCTTGCTCCGAGGCTCTCAGCACCCGCAGGAATCTCAATGCCGAGCAGTGACGGGTTCTCGGCAAATGCCGAATTGCCGACCGTCTTTATGCCCTTGGACATATTTACCGTGACGAGCTTGTTGCAGTTGTAGAATGCCTCCGCCTCGATAACTGTAACAGTGTCGGGGATAGTGACCTCCCCGAGCAGGTCGCAGTCACGGAAAGCGCGGTAGCCGATAGTGGTAATGCTGCTCGGTATCTTTACCGAGGTTATCGCCTTGCTCATGAAAGCGCCGCTGCCGACTGCCGTGACTGCCGCTCCATCTATCTTATCGGGTATCACGACATCCGCAGCTGTGCCGTTATAGGCAGTGATTGTAAGGTTACCGTTCTCTTCCTTCTTGACAGAGAATGTCGGGAGCTCGGCAGCCGCGTCGGCAGTTTTTGCCGACGGGACGCTGACGAGACCTGCTGTATCGTCTGTATTTATCTTTACTGATATTTCCTCCGCAACGGAGCCTGCGCCCGCAAACGGCACAGAAGTCACCGTGAGCGATGCGCTGAGAACTGCGGATATCAGCTTCTTATTGAATCTCTTCATATGTATCTCTCCCCTTTCACTTGGAAGCTCCGCCCGTTGAAGCAGCCGCATAAGCCGCAAGTATAACGGAAGCGTCCTTCGCGTCAATATGCGAGTCGCCGTTCATATCTGCCGCCTTCTTCTGATTTTCGGTCAGCTCACCGTCGCCGCCTGTTGACACCTGTGAATAGTATACGAGCACCATAGTGGCGTCCTTAGCGTCGACCTTGCCGTCGTTATTGACGTCGCCGAGCTTATACTCTGCGGGCACGCTTTCCACGTCAGCCATAGCATTGTAGAGCACGGTTTCCGCAGAAGGACCGCTGCCTCTGAGCGTAATACCGCCCGTCGCAGTGTCATACTTGGTGAGGTCAATGCTCTGAGTCGAGCTCTTGCCCGCAGCAATGTCCTTGAAGGAAATTGTATCAAGGACTCTGCCTGTCATCAGCTCGGATATCGTGATATCGTCCGAGCCTGCTGCCGTACCGTTATTCGTTACGGTAACCGCAAGGGTATCCTTGTCTGTCTTTTCAGCCTTGACCTCGAGCGAGCTGAACGCTGCCGAGAGCTTGAATATGCCGTCGTCCGCATAGGAGTCGCTGTCGTCTGCGGTGTTGACCTTGACCGTAAATTCCTTCGCGGTATCGGGCGTTATCTCCGCCTTGATATGCTTTACGCCGTTTACGGGCAGCTCGCACTCGACTACCTTGTCGAATACAGCCTTGCCGTCCTCGCCTGCGATGACCACGTGAACTCCGCTTACAGCGCTGTCGCCGCGGTTCTCGACTGTGAGGTCCACAGGCATGGGCTTGCCAGCCTTGTAGTCGTCCTTGTCGTAGGATACGTCGGTCAGAGCGATGTTTGTGATATTGCTGATATCAAGTGTAACTATGCTGTTGGTTGTAGCAACGTCGTCTGCGGAGATGACCGCATCGCTGCGGTCCATGACCGTAACTATCCTGTCGCCGAACGAAGCAGCCTTAACGTTTCTGAGGTACTGTCCCTGCTCGGTGAGCTTTACAGGCTCGCCCCACTTGCCCGACGTGCTGTCGTATATGGATTCATAGAGGTTGGAGGTCTTTTCGCCGTCGGCAGATGTCCACACTATGCGGTCGCCGACTATCTCAAAGCCCGCCTTTACTGCGGGAACGCCGTCATCGAAGAGATACTCAGCATTAGTGAGGTTCTCGGAGCGGCGGATATTGTCCTTCTGCTGCCAGTAGAGACAGCTGTCCATGTCAGAGGCAGCCTTCGCGAATACGGGTGAGGAAACATCGCCCGAAGCAATAACATAGGGCTGGACCTCGCCGTACTTTAAAGCACGGAGCGACTGGTCTGACGATGTCGTAAAGTCGTTGTCATCGTCGCATACATATACGATGCAGAGTCTGTCATTGTGTGAAGCGGCGGTGAGCTCCGTGATAGCGCCCGAACCGCTGAGTACAGCCTCGGGAGCGCTCCAGCCTGTCTCGCCGAGCTCTGATACCATTATAGAATTTGTGCCGCTTGTGCCGAAGTAGCTGTTCTCGCTGTTGGACGTCCATACAGCATATACCGTATCGCCCGCCATTGTGATAACAGGCTTCATGTCAAGCACATTCTTGTCAGATGTGAGCGAAGCCACAGCGCCGAACTTTCCTGTCTTTGCGTCGAACTCAGCGACTGCGATATTCTGAGCGGCTGTCCAGTCGGTGAGCTCTGCCTTTTCGGCAAGTCCCTCCGCTGTGTTCTGATAGATGAGATACATCTTGCTGCCGTCCGACCACAGATACGGAGCGTAGTCGCCTGTTTTGTCTGTATCGACCTGAGCAGGAGCGCTCCAGCCCTTGTCGGCAGTAAACACGCTGTACATGAGTCTGTTGGAGTTGACAGCACTGCGTGTCGGGTCGCCGTCAAGATATACCATGACGAGCTTGTCGCCTATGACTTCGAGCTGTACCTGCGTCGTATCGAGCGTGCTGCTTGCGAGCTCTGCAAGTCCGAGATAACCGCTGCTTCCTGCAATGCTCTTAGGTGAGCCGCCTGTCCATGTACCGCTCTTTGGAGCATCGTCAAGGGTGTAGAGCGATTCGTCGTACAGTGCCGTATACATTCCTCCGAACGAGGCTGTCTTGCCCTGCTGCTTCTGCCGCTTCGAGTACAGGACTATCGGGTCATCGGGACTTAGCAGCGATTTTTTCAGCTCGAACGGTCCGATGTACGCCTTGACCCCGACCTCGTATTCAAACGTTATCTTATTCAGTCCCTTATCCTCGGGAACTATTGTGTAAATGGTGTAGAAGAATGTCAGCTTGACTTCACCGTATACGCCTGCGGCTATTGCTCCCGCAACGCCTACGCCTGCGAATACCTCGCCCGATACCTCAGCCTCAACGGAGAGGTTTCCTGTAACCTCGAGGTCGCCGTTGTTGCTCTCTATAGTGAACGAAGTGTTTACATTGAGTTTCAGTCCTACACCTACGCTTATCGCAACAGGAATGGAGGCAACAACTATAGTCGTATCCCATTCATACTTGAACTCAAAGTGTATGAGTATCTGTCCGCGGAAGACGATGCCGCCCGTGCGTACACACTCGGCAAAGCCCTTCTTGGGGTCGTAGCTTGCGGAAAGAGCAGCCATAGCATTCATCTGCGCCTTGAATTCGCCGTCCTTGAATTTGAGCGGATTCTTTTTGATAGGAGCCTTCTTGATGTCCTCAGCTACCTGCTTCATCGATTTGCCCTTGTACTGCTCGATTATCTTCTGAGCTTCCTTGTACTCCTGCTGGATGGTCTTCTCCTCGGGCTCCTTGCCTGTAAGGAAGTCGTAGCCCTCGTCGAAGAGCAGAAGCGAAACAAATCCTTCATCATCAAGCGAGAGCTTGACAGGGAGATTCACATCGTCGAACTGGAACTTGTGACCGCCGATTATCGGTATATCCTCATTGAATTCATACTCGAAGGCGTCACCGAGCTTCATATTTCCGCTGAATGTTCTTGATTCGTACTGGTCGTCATCGGGGTCACCGAATGCGCCGGGAGTTGCAATACTGCCCATGCCGTCCGAGTAGCCCTCTGATACGTGACCGGGCTCGTAATGCTTCTCCTCCTCCTTTTCGTCCTCATCATAGAGACCGCTGGATTCGAGCTGTACATAGTCGATACCTTCGGTATAGCCTACGTAGGGAAGTATCACCTTGTACTTGTAGCCGCCGCAGGTTATCCTCATCGTGTGGTTCTTATCGTCAGTCGGCAGATTAAGGACTGCATAGCCCTCATCGCCCGTAGAAACGGTCTGGTCGTCGAATCTTACGGTTGCATTTTTGAGGGGCTTCTCGTATCTGCCGCCTGTTACGAAGAGCACGAACTGCGTGTCGTGGTCGTATTTGAGCTCCTTTATCTCGTCGATAACGAGGAACTCGGTGTTGGGCACTACGCTGAGCGTAACGGGTATGCGCGAGCCGTTGAGCACCTTCAGCGACGCACTGACTACGTCGAGGCGGCTGTCGTAGAAGCTGTCCTCGCCTACGCCGTCAATGCCTGAGAATACGTCCTCGCACTCATAGATAACGCTGTACGTAAATCCGGGCTCGAGGACTTCGAGCGGCGGGTCGTCCGCAGGGAGTATCCTTACGTATTTGCCGTCCTTCTTGATGCTTCTCTGGTAGATATCGGGGAGCTTGCTGTTGAAGTTTCCGAGTGCGCTGGATACGATAGCTCCGACGTCGGTATTCGGGCAGTAAACGTCCACAGGGCAGTTGTTCGTCATGCGCACCTCGAATACGAAGCGGTTGTCGAAGAGCTGCTCGGGAACGATGATGTCGACTGCTACAGCCTTCTCGCCGTAAACCGTGATAGGCTCATCGGGAGTAAACTCTGCATTTACAGTCTCATTGAAACGGTCGAGGTGACCTGTATAGGAAGCGGAGATATTGTACTCGCCGTCCTTGTCGCCGCGGATTATCCAGTCGATATCCTTCGAGGACTGACCCTCGAGAACATCGAACGACACGTTAGCACTGTCGCTCTTCTCGGTCTCGACGAGAGTAAGTCCGTCAGGGAGATTGAGCTTTACCTCGTTCTGAGAGATAGTGTACTGCTTATCAGCGTTGTTTATGACCTTGAGGCTCGCGTGGAAGAATTCCTTCAGGAAGCTCGCCTTTACGGGGACAGTCATGGTGATGAGAGTGTCAACTTCATTGGTGTCGGGGTCGAAGCTGACGAACACGGGCTTGGTGACTACAGAGCCGCCGTTTCCGCCTCCCCAGCTGCCGCCGCCCCAGCCGCCGAACCAGCCTCCGCCGCCGACTACGCAGCCCTTGCTGTTGGCGTAGAAGTGCATTTTGCCCTTGTCGTGCTCGTGAGCCTTGTAGGTGATGTTCACCTCGACCTCAACGATGTGCTGGTTCTCGGGAGCAGTGATATCGATACCTGCCGCCTTTATCTCATCGAGCTTCATGCGCTCGACCTTGAAATCAGCTGTGACGATGTCTTCCTCAACAACGGAGAAATTGAATACGTTGCCTGTACCCGCAAGAATGGTGCACTCCTTCTCTGCGGGGAGGTAGCCGTCGCCAAACACGCCGATAGTGTGTATTCCTGCAACCGTGCTGAATGTGACCTTGCCGTTGGAGTCGGTCGCGAGCTTCTTCTGACGCTCCGTACCGAGGTCAACGTAGACGTTGATTCCGCCCGCAGGCTTGCCGTCAGTGGTCTTGACGAATACGGTCGACTCACCGATGAGCACGCGCTCGGTCACGTCGATGACGCACTTGCAGGTCGAAACGAGTCCCTGCTCGTTTGTGCAGGTGAGGGTCGCTGTGTATGTGCCTGTATCAGCGTACTTGTGTACGAATTTAGCCGTAGCGGCTGAGGTGTCGCTGACTGAGGTGCCGTCGCCGTAGTCGAGGACTATCGACTCGATACCGTAGTAGTCGCGGCAGCCCGTCGCGTCAAAGATATACTCAACGCCCTTCTGCTGTGCGTTCTCTACAACGAGAGACGCCTCTGGAGCGGTGTATATCTGCATGGGAGCGGTCTCCTTCTCGGTCATTATGCCGTTGGAGCAGTACGCCTCGACCTTGTAGGTGAGAGTACCCGCAGCATTGATGCTGTAGTCGGTGAAGAGGTACTCGCCATTTTTCTCGGCGTCGACCTCCATTGAGCCGATACGCTGCCATGCGGCAGTATTAGCCTTTTTGTAGATGTAATAGCCTGTGGAGAGCTTATTCTCCTCCGCCTTCCATGTGAGGGCGATGTGGTCGGAGAGCTGCTCAGCCTTTATCTCCTTGATATCGGTGAATGAGTTGTCGACAGTGTACTTGACCGTCTTTGTGTCAGCCTTTAAGCCTGCTCCGTCGACCGCATTGACTCTTATCTCCACAGTCTGAGCCTTGAGCGCAGCCTCGGGGAGAGTTCCCTCAGCGACAGTGTAGTAGTCGTTGATGTCCTTCATCTCAACGAAGGGCTTGAAGGTGTCATTCTCGCTGAGGCGGTACTCCATAGTCACGCCCGCGAGCTTCACGTTGTCGCTGACGAGAGCGGACACCTTGTTGTATGCCGTGCTGAGCACCTCTGTCTCAGCGGGAGAAATGCTCACTATCTCGGGCTTTTCCTTGTCCTCCTTGAGGACGGCGCTAACAGCCTTTGACATTGCACTCTCGTTGCCTGCGGCGTCGATAGCGGTAAGCTTGTAGAAGTAGGTCTTGCCTGTCTCGGCAGACCTGTCGAAGTAGTTGAGCGAGCCGCTCTTCACAAGGATAGGCGCGTATTCGCCGTCCTCCTTGTCGCTCCTGTAGAGCGAGAAGAATGCCGAATCGGTCTTCTCCTCATAGGGCTCCCATTTGAGCTCGATAGCGTTAGCGTCGGAGGAGGCGCTGAACTTCGTAGGCGCAGCGGGAGCAGTACGCTTGATAATGTATTCGTATACAGCCGAAAGCTCGCCCTTTGTGCCTGCCTTGTCGACTGCGAATGCGCGCAAATAGAGCTTGCCCTCAGCGTAGGGAGTGAGGTCGAGCTCGTATGAAGCGTTGAAATATGCACTGCCGTTCTCATTGGCGATAACAGCAGCGTCAGCCCACTTTGCGTCCTTCTCGTTGGACTGCGACGCCTGTACAGTCACAGAAGCGACGCTGAAATCGTCCTGAGCAGTAACCACGAGCGGAATGGACTTGTTGAAGTAGTCGGGCTTGGGATTGAATGCAGCAATGATAGGCGCAACTGTATCCGCAGTCGTCACGAACGCGAACGGCTCGGAGTAAGCGCCGACGTTGCCGTAGATGTCAACAGCCGCAACCTCAACGGTGTATGAGGTCTCGGGAGTGAGACCCGAGAGGTTGACGCCGAGAGTAGTGGAGGTAGTTACAGTGCTGACCTTCTCCTTGTTCTCGGTAGGATAATACTTGGCTGTGAAATAGCTGAAATCCTCGTCGGGTACGTCGTCCCACGCGATAGAAGCCGTCACGTCGGTAACAGCAGCCGAACGGACATTGACCACCTGCGCGGGACCTGCGTTGTCAACCGCATATATGTGAACGAGCTCCTTGCTCTCGTTACCCGCGTAGTCATACGCAGCCGCGCGGAGCTTGATATTGGCTTTCTTGTACTTTGTCGTATCGAAGCTGTAGCTCGCGGACGAGCCCTTGCCCTCGAAGAGCTTGCTCCATGTCTTGCCGTCGTCCTCGGAGATGAATCCCGCTACGGACGCAACTCCGACATTGTCCTCAGCCTTGACGGAGAGGGTGACAAAGTGGCTGAGCACCTTGCCGCTCTCGGGGAGGAAGAGCGTTACCTCGGGGATAGTCTCGTCGCCCTTTGCGGCAGCGGACTTCTCATCGGAGTAGATGCCCTCCTGACCGAATTTGTCGACAGCGCACATCATATAGTAGTAGATGTCGCCCTCTGTGAGATCCTTATCCACGTACTCGAGAGTCTCGCGCTTGTCTATGTATTTCATGAGCTTATACGCGCCTGTTTCCGTGCGGCGGTAGATGTTGTAGCCGACAACCTTCGCCTCGGCGGCGATGCCCCATGTGAGCTTCATTTCCTTTTCGCCCTCGAACACATCGAAGCCGAATACCTGCTCGGGAGGCATCGTGTCGACGGTCACGGTCAGCGTCTTCTCGGCGGAAGCGCCGTCCTTGTCCTTGACTCTGAACGTGAGAGTATACTCGCCGCTGGGAACGTCCTTGATGTTCCAACGGATATCAGCCGCAGAAACAGCAATGCTCTCTCCGCTGAAAATCACCTGCTCCCTGCCCTGTTTGTCGAGGTAAGACAGCGAGTACGAAGCCGCGTCAACAGTCTTTTCCATTGTTGCACGGAGGTCGGCGCTCTTGCCGCCTATGACCTCGGCATTGTCAGTGAATGCGAGCGCACTTATAACGGGAGCGAGAGGAGCTGCCGTGATTGCCTTGGACTTAGCCGAGAGGTAGCCGTCCGCGCCGTATGCCTGCACCTCGTACTGGTACTTCTTGCCTGTTTCGAGCTTCTCGTCGTAGTAGCCGCAGTCCTTTACGCGGGCAATCTCCTTACCGTCACGGTATACGATATAGCCCTCGAGTTCGCCGCTGCAATAGGGCATACTCCATGTGAGGTAGAGGGACTTGCTGTTTGTATACGCGGGAGCAAGATACAGCGGTCTCTCGGTCACGTCAGCCGCGATGAGACCGACCTTAGTGTTCGGCTTAAGAGACTGGAATGCGTTGTTGTAGACGGCGCAGGAATTGACCTTGACGTCATAGTCGCCGTATGCCGTATCGGGAACGTCGAATTTCAGCGTTGCAACTGTACCGCGGTACACGTCAGCAAGCTCTGTGAGTCCGAACAGCTTGAGCTTATTGTCCTCAGCTGCGAACTGATACTTGCCCGTGCAGTCGACCTCTGTGAGCTTCAGGCTGCTGTCGAAGTCGAGGTATAGCTCAAGCGCACCGAGATCCTGATCCCAGTCGACGATATTAACGTCGATAGCGACCTGCTCGCCGGGGACGCACTCCGCACTGCCGACCTCAATCTGCACAGTATCGCCCGAAGCCTCATTCGCAGGCTTTACGGGAGCAAGACCGCCCGCGAGCTGACTTGCCGCGAGAAGGTCGCGTGCATCGACCGTGCCGTCCTTATAGACGTCGTATTTGGAGTCCTTGCCTGCCGCCGCTGCGGATTTCCCGAGAAAAGCCGCGATAGCATCGACATCTGCGTCATTTGTCGTGCCGTCACCGTTCACATCACCGCCTGTTATCTTTGAAGCTGCTTCATTGATAGCATCGGCAGCCGCGGTAAAGCCCGCGTGGAACTGTCCCGTTGAAACAACGGAAACGACAGCCAACAGGGCAGAAAGCCCTTTTTTGAATCTGCTGCTCATATAAACCTCCGTTTTTGGGATTTTATCTGCAAAAGAGTCCATTATTGCAGATTATACATATATTATATCAAATATTTGGTAAAAACGTCAATATAAAGAATCTACAACATTATAATACTCTCGGTTTATTATTTAGGTAAATATACAATCGCTATGATGTGACAGTCAGGAAGAAAAAAATGTAATTTTATATTAACATTTGAAAAATACGATTGACAAAATCTTCAAATAATGCTATAATTCATTCAACAGCAGGCTGATAATTTAGTAAAATGTAATATTTTGTTTTATTATTACACGCTGTTTATTTTCCGTAACGGAGGGAGTGTTTATATGGAACGACCACTTAGCAAGCGACTTACTACAGCGGCGGTCACATCGGTATTCACTGTCACATCGCTGATGACGGTACTGCCCGCATTTGTTGCCTCGGCGGCAGACGAGGAGGACAGCTACCTCCACACCGATGACGGCTTTGCCTACATCGTCAACGAGGGCGGCACTATAACAATCAAAGGCTACGACAAAACCAAGTCCACTGACGAGACCAAGATAATACTCCCGTCAACGATAGACGGCAAGCTCGTCACCGAGATAGACACCAACGATTTCGGGCACGGCGTTTACAGCTCGAACAGCACGGTCACGGAGATAGTGCTCCCCGACCATATCGAAAAGATAAACAACTGGGCATTCAACGACTACAAGGCGCTCGACACACTCATTATCCCGAAAACTCTCAAGGAAGCAGTACGCCCGTTCACCTACGGCAAGATAAACAAGGTCATCATCGAGGACGGCATGGAGACCATTCCAGACGCTTTGTTCTCGTGTACAGACTACATGGGCGAACTCATTATCCCCGACTCCGTAACTGCTATCGGTGCCAATGCATTTGAAGCGATAGGCGGAATAACGGAGATAACAGTCCCCGACAGCGTCAGGAGCATCGGTAAATCCGCATTCAGAGCCTGCCCAGACCTCAAAACTCTCAAACTCCCCGACCAGCTCGACTTCATCGGCGGCTACGCATTCGAGGAGCTGAAATCCCTCGAATCGTTCACTATCCCCGAGGGCTGGACCTTCGATGCTGAGAGTGGAGGTTTCTTCCAGAAATCGGGCTTGAAGGAGGTAACCTTCGCAGGAAGCAGAGAGGTAATACCCCAGGGTATGTTCTGCTACTGTGATAAGCTCGAGACCGTCAACTGGTGCGAGGGAGTCAAGGAGATACAGTCCCGCGCATTCGAGGAGACGGCAATAACTGACCCGAAGCTCCCCGACAGTGTCGAGGTCATCAGCGATATGGCATTCGAGGATTCAAAGATAAATCACCTCGACCTGCCGAAGAACCTGAAAGAATTAGGCAACAGGTCATTCGCGGGCACATATGATCTTAAATACCTCTACGTGCCGATGCAGATTCCTGCACGCGGCACATACAGCGAGTGCTCGGCATTCGGTCAGAGCGGTATCGAAAAGCTCGTTTTCGCTGACGGTATCACTGAAGTCAACGCCATAACGAGCAAGCTGCCAGACCTTGTCGAGGTAAGCATTCCCGACTCCGTCACATTTATCAATGCATATGCATTCAACGACGACAAGCTGCTCGCGCAGATCGACCTGCCCGACAGCGTTACGCGCATACACTACCAGAGCGTTTTCAGCGGCTGCGACAACCTCATCTATCTGAGCATACCTCCGTATCTCGAGAGCGACAAGGGCTGCTTCGGAAGTGCTCCGAATCTTGCAGAGGCAGAGATAAGGGACGGTATGGAGAAGATACCAAATGAGCTCTTCAGTTGGTGCGACAAGCTGAAGACCGTGCATATCCCCGAATCAGTGACCTATATAGGCGACTTTGCTTTCTCACGCTGCGAAGAGCTCGAGGAGCTTGATATGAAGCAGGAGAGCATCGAATTCGGACCTAATGCATTCGATATGTGCAACAATCTTTGGGATGAGCGCGTCAGCACTGCCAAGAATGGCGACCTCTACATAACAAGCACCCGCTCATCGGGCGCAAGCGGCAGCCTCACAAACTACACGGTCTACTACGCCGTGAACCCGAGATTTGTTCCCTCATTCAGCGAGGGCTGCATTCAGATAGGCACTGGACTTGAACCCGATGTCATTGCTCCCGAGTCACTCGCTGAGGGCATAGAGCTCGGAAAATACGGCTTCACATACTACTTCACGGAGCCCACAGGCGCGCTGAGGTTCAGCGTCCGCAATCCCGAGGACAAGGAAGTCGAGGTATCGGCTGAATTCGGCGCAAATATTCTCCCAGAATATCCTCGTTCGTCAATGAAGAGAAAGATAATCACCTCATCTGTCAATTCAAGCGCGGTAACTCTGAACGCTCCCTCACAGGTCGGCGTCAAGGACGGCAAGTCCACGTTCAGCGTTTACGGCTACTCTACAGCAAAGGGCGACGTTACTATCCTCGTGAACGGAGAGGAATACACGACAGTCCCCGCAAGTAAATATACTGCCAAGTTCAGCGCCGAGATAGAATGCACGAACGTTGACGGCATTATAACAGTGCAGGCTGTATGCGGCGAAAAGAAATCCGACGTACTGAAGATATCGGTCGATGAAGCCTCACCTGTACTCGTTGACTTTGAGGTCGCACACTCCCCGAACGGCAATAAATGGCAAAAGGACATGACGGATATGTTCCGCACGGGTTATTCTCCGTATGTGACGATAAACCCGAGCAAGCCTCTCGAATTCGATGTCAAAATGGACAACGATGATAATATCGACAAGGTACTCGTCATCTCCGAGACAAACGGAAAGCCGTCATATGTGCCTCTCGATAAGGACAAGGAAACAGGCACATGGAAGGGCAGCGGCAATTTTAAGACCACAATTCCTGGCGACCTTTCCATAGGACAGATACCGAAGTCTGCTACTGGCACTGCGGTAAAGAAAATATCGGACGATGGCAAGGTAACGCTTGAAAAGGACGGAAAGGACATTCTCAATCCCAAGCCCGAGAGTTCCGACCCTATGAAGGATATAGTCGACAAATCCGAAATCAAGGTCATCGAGTCATCAACGAAAATGTCCCGCGTCAAGGTAAAGACGCCGCTCGGTCCCGACCTTCTCCCTCCCGATTGGGATATTCCGATGAATATCGAGATAAACATAATCCAGTTCATCACAAAGGAAATCACAATAGAGGACAAACAACTGACAGCAGAAGACGTAGCAAAAGCTCCTGAGGAGAACGGCTTTACGAAGTCAGGCATGACCTGCATCGACGAAAACGGCGACGAGAACTCATACTACGTAATGTACCTTACCGATAAGGAACAGGTCGAGAGCGTAGCAAAGAACATCTCGACGAGCGACGGAACAGCCGATAAGTTCCTCAACGACGGAGACGCAGACGCTTCAGGCGGAATGGTCTTACTCAGGGTCAACGAAAAGACAGGCGACAAAGAATTCGAGTCTGAATTATTTGGCGATAACGAGAAATTCCTCCTAAAGGATCAGGCAGGCGGAGTTGTTACCTCTCTTATGGCGAAAGGACTTAAAGGTGCGGCAGAGGGTGTAGCAGGCGGAGCAACTATCCTTTACGGTGTCGTTACAGGCTTAGCTGACACTGCTACAGCATACAATAACTACTCAATGGATATGGAGCAGATAGATTACTGCCGAGACCCGTATGTTCAGGCAAACAAGCCCATGCTCAAGGTTCGCACAAAGGCTGTGTTCTACGGACGCGTGCTTCTCACTGCCGCAACAGTTACCGCAGGAACAGCTCTCACGCTCGCAACGACAGTCACGCTTGGCGTAGGTCTTTTAATAGGCGCGGCTGTAGGTATCGGCGCATATCTCATAAACAAGTTGATTCTCGACCCTATGGAGAACGAAACACGCTCGAAGATATACGTGACGGGCAAGAACAAGATGAACGTCAAGGTCGACCCGAGCGGCTACGTCTACGCAGCTGTACCCGAGAACAGGATAGAAGGAGCCACTGCGACGATATACTACAAGGACGACAGCGGCGCGGCTGTCAAGTGGAACGCCGAGGACTTCGAGCAGGAAAATGACCTCAAGACCGATTCACTCGGTTGGTATGCATGGGACGTACCCGAGGGTATGTGGCAGGTAAGGGTCACAGCTGAGGGCTACGAGGACTACGCAACAGAGTGGCTCCCCGTACTCCCTGTGCAGACGGACGTAAATATCCCGCTCAAGGCTACGGTCGGCGCAAAGCTCGGCAGTATCGACGCCTGCGCAAATGCAGTCGAGATAAAGATGTCGCAGTACATCACCGACAGCACTGCAACTTCCGATAACATCTACCTCATCACCTCAGGCGGCGAGAAGGCTAACTGCAAGATAAAGCTCATCAAGTCCGAGGACAACAAGACTGAGTTCTCCGACAGGATACTGCTCATCTCCGACAAGGAGAACATCGCGGGCTCGACCCTGCATATCACAGCAGGACTGCTCAACTACAGCGGAATCGCTACAGCAGCCATTGAGGAAAAGATAAACGAGGTCAAGGACATATGCATTGAGGACGACGACAGCAGTCTCGGAGATGTCAACGAAGACGGCAAGGTCGACGCAAAGGACGCATCAGCGATACTTGTCGAGTATTCCAAGATGTCCACGGGCGGAGACGGCAGCTTCACCGCTTCGCAGAAGCAGGCGGCTGACGTAAACGCCGACAATAAAATCGACGCAAAGGACGCATCGTTCATTCTTTCGTACTACGCGCTCGCCTCTACGGCGACAGGCGATGTCCCGACGATGAGCGAATATATGTCCACCAGAAAGGCAAGCTGAAAAAGAGACAGCGGCACATTTCGTGCCGCTGTTTTGCGTTAGCACCGCCGCCTACCATAATTGTTTATATCCATCAAAGAATTGCTGTTTCATATTGACAAGCGCCCTCGCATGAGCTACAATACAATTGTTAAATCTAAAAAATTACTGCGTCAGCTGAGAGTTTTTACCTTCCCGACACACTAATAAGTGACAGGAAAAAATCCGAGTTTCAGAAAGGGTCACGAATGGATAACGGTGCAAGTAGCTACCGCCGTTTTCTCGAAGGAGACAAGGAGTCGATAATAAATATAGTAAGCGAATACAATAACGGACTTGTCCTGTTCCTCAGCAGTATCACGGGCGACATCTGCCTCGCCGAGGAGCTCGCGGAGGACGTCTTCTGCGGACTTCTCCTCGATAAGCCGCGCTTTGGCGGAAAAAGCAGCTTCAAGACGTGGCTGTACTCGATAGCGCGCTACAAGGCGCTGCAAATGATGAAAAAGGCAAAGCGGACAGCGGATATCCCCGTCGACGAGATGTACACGCTCACGGACGAGGCAGACATCGAGCGCGAGCACATCAGGAACGAGCAGAAAATAGCCGTCCACAGGGCAATGAAGCGCATCGCCTCCGACTACTCGCAGGTATTGTATCTCACTTATTTTGAAGGCTTCAACAACACCGAAACGGCGAAGATAATGAAGAAGAACAACAGACAGATAGAAAATCTGCTTTACAGGGCAAAGAGCGCCCTAAGAGCCGAGCTTGAAAAGGAGGGATTTGTGTATGAAGAGCTATGACGAGATAGCGGAAAGCATAATTAAAAAGTACAATTCCCGCCGCGAACAGAAACGCCGCAAAGCCGCTGTTTTCCGCAGGACTGCGGCACTCACGCTCGGCACGGCGGCAGTGCTCGGGATAGGCATATTCGCACAGACGCTCAAGCCGCCCAAGCCTCCGACGTCCGACAGCGGGAGCATAATCACGGAGACGAGCCCGTCCCCGCCCGCTCCTGCCGTCACATCAGCCAAACCCGCAAGCGTGACGACTACAGCCGTGACGTCAGCACAAAAAGCGACCGCAACTGCAGCTTCCGCGGCGACATCCACATCGTCGGAGCGTACATCTGAAACGTCGTCGGCTACACGTACAGCCGCAAGAACTACAGCGTCGGCGGCTGCCACGACTGCGCAGCAGACCACCGCCCCTCCCACATCGACAACTCCCGCTGTGAGCACGGCAAGCCTCGAGGAGCGTATCGCCAGCATATATATGAGGCTTCCCGAAATGGCGCCTATACTCCAGCAATACCCCGCTATTGCGGAAAACGGCGAGAAAATACCGACCTGCGCGATGATGTTCTCCGACAGCGACTACCTCGCGATAATCAATTACGAAAACGGCATCAACACCTCGCAGCTCGATATAAACGGCAACGGACGGGTCGATTTCTGCGACCTTCTCGAAGTCACTGCATATTCACAGACCTATGTCAGCGGATATCCGAGTGAGAAATACAAGCAAGCAAATTACAATGCCATGCGGAAAGCTATACCCGACGATACTACATACTACAACCTCTCCCATATGGAGCTGCGTGAAGAATACAGAAAAAGAGTATTTACCGAGTACATGATATTCAAGGGGCTCGATATACCCGACTCCGATGAGCTTGAGGCTCAGCTGAGAGAATACGCAGGCGAGCGTCCTATCCCCGATAATGCATTCACCGATGCAGTGAGCTCCGTCAGCAATGCGAAGACATTATATGACAAGCTGTACGACTACCTGTATAATGACCTCAACAAGGAGCACACCTACTCCGACTATCAGCTCGAGATGTTCGGCAAGCTAGACTCGGGAGAATACTTCCCCGACGCGAACCGTGACGGCGTCATCGACTACATGGACATCTACCGAATGCTGCTCTACATAAGAAACGAAGCCGACTATCAGCGGGACAAGGATTGGCTGAAGGAGAACTGCATATATTCGCCGAATGAGAACCTCATGATGACGAAGAATTATCTCGTGCTGTATCTGTTCTACTACAAGGGACAGGACTATGTCTCCAACATCGAGATGCAGCTTGAATACGAAAAGGAACAGGAGCGCCTATCCGCTCCGTCGATAGTACCAACAGAATATGAATAAGCGAAAGGAGCTGTTGACTATGAAAAGAACTGCGATAATCATATCGGCGATACTGGCGGGAGCAATGGCAGTCCCGACCGCGGCAGCCGCTAAGAACAACTATCCGACATTCCCGCCCGTTTTATCCGATGAAGAAAAGGAAGCACTCACTGACGAAGAAAAAGCAGAGCGTGACGCTCAGTATAAAGCGGCACAGGACGAGCTCGTCCGCGCATTTAAAAACGGAGAATACGACTTGGATTTCAACCTTGACGGTGAGGTCAACTCAATTGACGCTCAGTGTATTCTTGTACGTACTTCCGAATTTGCGACTTTAAGCGAACGTAATTACTTATCAGCCTATTATTTTGATAAATACGATACAAAGCACTACTTCCGATTCACCCCGCAGATGAGGGCAAATGTCGATGAAAACGGCGATATAAACAATGACGGCTATATTAATTTTGTCGATTCAAGCATTCTCCTTGTGCTATTGACCAATGCTACAGAAAAAGGCGATGTGAACACGGACGGAATGGTCGACGCAAAGGACGCCTCCGACCTGCTCACTTACTATTCGGCTATTTCAACAGGTAAAGATATCAATTCTGTATTTCATGATAATATGGTAATGTTCGGTGACCTAAACGACGACGGCATTATCGACGCCTCGGACGCGTCATACGTACTGGCGGAATATTCCAGGCGCGCAACAGAATGAGACCTCCTCCAATATAACAAAGCGGCGGCACTCCAAACGAGTGCCGCTGTCTTTTTGTTGACACGGGAGAGACTCTGAGATAAAATAGAAGCAGAGATGTCACAAAACGTAAAACCGAATCGTTATATTATACAGGACGTCCCAAAACGGCACAGGAGGTGGGAGAATGACAAATGCAGAAGCCGAAAAGCTGCGGCGGCTCTACGATATCTACGAGCAGCCGATGTACAGGATAGCCTATGCGGTGCTTGGCGACAGTCAGGCGGCAGAGGACGCTGTCTCGGAGGCGTTTCTGCGGCTCATCAAGCATCTCCGCCGTGTCGGAGAGCCTGACTCTCAGAAGACGAAAAAATACATCGTCAAGGTGATACGCAGCACCTCGATAGAGCAGTACCGCAAGCGCCGCCATTTTTACGAGAGCGAAGCTCCGATAGACGAGGAGACTATGCAGATAGCCGACGACAGCGTCGACGTCGAACGCGAGGTATTCGCAAATCAGCCCGCGGAGATACTCGACTGCCTCACTGCTGAGGAGCGGCGGATAGTCGAGCTGCGGTGCGGCTACGGACTGAGCTGGCGGGATACGGCGGAGCGGCTCTCCATTACGGAGGCTGCTGCGCGAAAACGCTTTGAACGTATCAAAAAACGACTTATCAGTATGAAGGGAGAGCCTGATGATGAAAGCTTCAAAATTACCTGATAAAAAGGAATGGGACAAGATAGTCGACGAGGCGTTCTCGTCATCGGACGAGCACACCTTCTCACACGGCTACAATGCCCGAAAATACACAATGACGAGAGGTATAACGATGAAAAGAAGAAAAGTTGACAATAAGAGACACGGCGGAGGTCGTATCGCACTGTCCATAGCGGCAGCAGCAGCGGCGTTCGCGATAGTTCCGACGGCGGTATTTTTCGCAGGTCACAGCGGCGGAGCCTCCTCCCCTGCCGCTGATATGGGCGAGCTCACCGAGACGACTGCCGCCGAGGAGACAACAGCAGAATCGCTCGCGGAGACAATGGCGGAAGATACCATAAGCCTTGAGGACGTCAGGTGCTACGGCTTCAAAGATGTGCAGCTCAATTACGTGCCCGAGGGTTTGGTCTATCAGACCGACGGACCTCACTGCGGCAAGTACCACGATGACGCAACAGGCGGCGGTATGTCTTACGCGAGGTTTGTCTACGACGAGAATTCCGAATTCACGATGTCTAATTTCGAATGGGACAGCGATGAATACGACCTCGAGGGCAAGCACGTTATCGTCAGATATGCGCGCAGCATCAATGACGATTCCGAGGAATCAGCCCACAGATACAGCCGCTATATATTTGTTATCTTCAAGGATTCGCCCTATCTTGTCACGCTCCACATCGACAACAGCTACTCCGACGAGGAGGCAAGAAAGGTCTGCGAGGGCATGGAGCTCGTTGACTGCGAGCCCGATGAGTTCAACTTCGTGCTCTGGAAGGACAGCTCGCCGCTGCCGAGATATTCGGACGAATATTACTACGATTCTCACTTCACCGAGGTCGGCCTCGATGACGTACACCTCTATCAGATAGGCGAGACCTATACCAGCGACATATGGGACGGGGTATGCGATATCACTGTAAACAGCGCCCGCGTACAGGACAATCTCGACGGCATAACCACCGATACGTGCGGCTGGGACTATGACTACAGCGGCTTCCTCGACGAGAACGGCAAGATAAAGCCCTGCCTGCGTACATGGTACTCGAATACTCCCAACGGAGACCCGAACGGTGTTGTCACATCGGAGAATATCAAGAAGCGCGTAGTAGTGCTTGACCTCACCTACACCAACAACAGCGACCACGAGATAGAATACGGCATTTCACCGCATATGTGCTGTTATGATGACGGTCATTTCAGCTTTGTCGAGGACCTGATTCTCATTGAAGGCTCTGACGCAGTCAATGACAACGTAAAGCTCTCGCATGACCGCGGCGGATTTTTCTCCTTCAACTCCGACAATAAGGGCGGCAAAAACAGCGTTATCCTCGGCGCGGGCGAGAGTACAGACGTTCAGCTCGCATTTGAAGTCGATGACGACGACATCGGCTACCTAATGTTCTGCGACGATACAGGATACGCAGGAAGCATAATGGGCTATTTCCGCAATGCTCCCGTCGTAGACCTCCGCGATATCGACATCTATACCAAGTAATCTCCAACAATTTCCATTTTCCAAGGTGCGGCATCTTCGGGTGCCGCATTTTGCATTATACGCGGACTTGTGGTATAATGAAAAAAATGTGTAACCTTTCGGCTTGCCGACCCGTACATATAAGCAGAAACACGAAAGGAGGCGTACAGGTGGACGACAAAAAGCTGGTAAAGCAGCTGAAAAAGCGCAATGAAAAGGCACTTGTGGTGCTTGTCGAGCGCTACAGCGCATACGTGAGCACCGTTGTGCGGAACATAGTCAGCGGCGTGCTCGGCGAGAGCGACATCGAGGAGATTACCGCCGACGTCTTCATACGCCTGTGGAACAACGCGGACACTCTCCGCGGGGAGACCCTGCGTTCCTACATGGCAGCCATAGCGCGTAATCTCGCGATAGACAGGCTTCGCCGCGAGCACTTCACAGTCGCGCTGGACGAGATAGAGCTCGGCGATGGCTCCGACCTCGAATCCGAGACCGAGCGCCGCCTGCTCGCAGACGAGCTGAACTGCTCCCTCGCGGAAATGGAGCCGCGCAGCCGCGAGCTATTGCTGAGATTCTACTATTATTACCAGCAGATACCGCAGATAGCGTCGGAGATGAAAATGACCGAATCAGCCTGCAAAACGGCGCTCCACCGCGCGCGAGGCAAGCTGAAAAAACTGCTTACGGAAAGGGGCTACGGCAATGAAACATGACATATACGACCTGTTTTCAGACTATGAGGGCGAGCTCCCCGAGATAGACGAGCAGCTCTGCGACACCGAGCGGATAAAGCAGCTCGTGCTCGATGGAACGCAGAAAAAGCCGCGTATAAAGCACATAAAACCGCGCATTTTCATTATCTGCGCTGCGGCAGTGCTGACAGCTCTCACAGGCGTCACCGCGGGAGCAGCTTCGGACGGCTTCAGCCATTTCCGCTCGATACTCCGCCGCACTCAACCGAGCGCGAATCTCAGCGATGAGCTGCCGCTGATGAACGGCGAGGACGTGAACGGCATGGAGGGCAACATCAGCGAGAACCGCATAGAATTCACAGGCAGCGATACTATGTCCGTCGCAACTGCGGGTATGTACTACGACAACAGCACGATGCTCGTGACAGTCGAAATGAAGCCGCACGATGGCATTTCACTCCCCGACGGAACGATAGCTCTGCCGTATTTTTACTTTGTCAGCGGAGGCGAGCGGACTGAGCTCCCGAATCTTAGCGGACTTGCAAACGCTGCCCGCGTGACTCGCGGTGACGAGCCCGACACCTACTACGCGACGTTTTATCTGACCTCGCAGAATTTAGCCGACAGCAAGGTCGGTCTAACGATAAGGGATATCATCACTACGGACAACATGGCAAATATACAGGACCGCATCACCGCCGAGCAGGAAGGCTGGCGCGACGAGTTTGATTTTGACTCCCACACGCTCGAGGAGTGGAAGCAATACTGGCGCAAGAACGACTTCGACACGCGCACGCGTGACAAGCTCGAGGAGTACCTGAGCGAGTGCGGCAAGTTGGTCGAGGGCGAGTGGACGGCTGAATTTGACATCTCCGATACAGTCGAAGCTGCGACGTTCAGCAGGGATGGCTTCACGGTAACAGCGGACACACTCTCGCTCACTTTCGACTGCGATAACGAGCTTAGCGAGCGTGAAAACGCGATACCCGTGGTGACGATGAAGGACGGCACAGTCGTGTACGACGGCGGAACGAACGAGCGGGAGTGGTTCACGGAAAACGGCGTGATTACGGCGGATAACTCGAGTCTATACGCGAACAGATTTGCAAACGTATTCAGCTACAGCAAGCCGCATCCTCTCGGCAGCATCGCCGATATCAGCGTATACGTCGTTGAATACGGCGACAGCGGCGTGACCGCGACCCGCCATATCATCTACGAAGCGGAGGCAGAAAAATGAGAAAAACAGCACTGGTTTTAGCGGCAGTAATGCTCGCCTGCACGGTATCGTGCAGCAGCAAAAGCGTCGAATCTGTGAGCAGCTCCGACGCTCCGACATCTGCGCAGAGCACCGAGAGCGGCGAAAAAGTCAACATTACGATAGCACTTGCGGAGTCGCCGAACACGTGGCGAGGGTGGCAGCACATATGGCAAAAGGTTGAGGAACTAAACAGCAGCGACAGCCCGTACACCGTCGAGATAACTCACTATGAGTTCGACGAGGACGACTACAACGGCGACACCTCGATGAACAGGCTGACATTGGACATTCTCGCGGGCAAGGCTCCCGATGTTGTATCTGCGGCGCCGTTCCAGCTCGATAAGCTCAGCAGGAACGGCTACCTGACCGACCTGTCCCCTCTTATGGAGTCAGGCACGGGAATGACAAAGGAGGACTTCCTCGACAGCGTAACAGACAGTGTCGAGAAGGACGGCGAAATAAACGTTATCTACCCCGCGTTCGAGGTGCACACAGCCGCTGCCAAGACCGAGCTTGTGGGCGATAAGGAGAACTGGACGATCGACGATGCTATATCGGCATACAACAGCTTCAACGGCGATTTTCTCGCAGATATGTACACGAAGTACGATATCCGCCACTATTTTTTTTACGGCGCGATGATGAACTGCATCGACTTCAATGCACACACCTGCGACTTCGACAGCAGTCTTGCTCCCGTGCTTGATTTTCTCACGGGACTCCCTCCGATGGAGAAACGGCTGGGCGACAATACCGCGATAATAGGTCAGATACATGACAACACCGCTCTCGTGAAGGAGCAGTGGATAAACGGCATCAACCAAAGCTACGCGAGCGAGGTACTGCGCACCTTCGGGAATGAGCCGATGACCTTCGTCGGCTACCCGACCAATAACGGACGCGGAAGCTATACAGAAATTTCGGGCGGCTTCGGTATAATGGCTAATTCCAATCACAAGGATGAGGCGTGGGGCGCTGTTTCGGAGCTGTTTTTCAGCGATGAATTCCAGCGTGAGATAAGCGATTACGGGTATGGCGTACCTGTCAGAAGGAGCACGTTCGAGAGTCTGCTCAACAGGAGCGAATACGAGCAAAGCGCGGATGATACGCCTGCTGAGACTGCTGATACAGGAGGAAAAAACAATGAGATGAAAACGCTCGTTTCGGCGTTTGAGTGTCCCGACGGAAGCGAAAAATCGCTGTCTGACGCGCAGATACAGCAGCTTTCCGATTTCCTCAGCAGCTTAAAGATAGAACCATTCGTAGACCCTTCCATGGAGCATATAATAAAGGAGGAAAGCGATTACGTATTCGAGGGCGAGCGTTCGGTTCAACAGTGTGTTGAAATTTTGCAGAACAGAATAGGTCTTTACCTGAGCGAAACAGAGTAAAAAAAGCCGGTGCGAAATCACCGGCTTTTACTCTTATCATGAGTTGACATTTTTGTGTCTTGAAAAATGCATTCTCTGATACCTTCAACATTTTGATATGGCAATCCATATTTTATCCACTGATATCACAAAATATAGGTTTATATTTAGTTCACATATAGTATAATTAATACAGAAATATACATTTAGAAGAGAAATCAAATCAGAAAAATTGGAGGTAATCACTATGATTCTCAAGGAAAAACTCACACGCCTGCTGTCGGGCGCGGTGAGCAGCGCTGTGCTGCTCTCCGGAATGGCAGTATACGGCGAAAATGCGCCGTTTATCGAGGCAGAGGCGGCTTCTGCCTGCACCGTCAACACCAACAAGACCTACCAGACGATTCGCGGCTTCGGAGGCACGAATCCCATGAAGCAGGATACAAAGCACTTCACCTATACCTCCGACTTCTCGCAGGGCAACTTCTACTTCCTCGTCGCAAACAGCAATGACGGCGTGAAGAAGACGCACTGGTGGGGCTACGTAAGGTGGTACATCATGGACGCGCTCCCCTACTTCTTCCACGAGGGAAACTAATTAAATAAAAGGAAAAAAGCCATAAGGAAGCTGAGATTTCTTTATGGCTTTTTCTATAATTTCAGATATAGGCAAATCATTTAAGCCCGCGGATGATTACTTGTCAGTAATTTATGCCGTTGAAGGCTACTGTCTCGCTCGTTCCCTGATTACTGTACGGGAACATCAGTATATAACCGTATTCGGAGCTTGGCTGAAAGCTCCTGACCTGCTCGCGCGTAGCCTGTATCCAGAGGAAATATGTCGTGCTTCCGCCGTTGGTATAGCTCTCCACGCCCGCAGTGTAGCCAAGGCTGTACAAGCGCTTCATCTCAGCGACGAGCGAAGCATAGTCGTATACAGTGCCGCCGTTTCCACCCTTGAACAGTTCCACACAAACGCGGTAGTCAGCGTCGTCGCCGTATTCGTTCATCGCCATTGTCACGGGGTATGCTATCGCGAATGTGCCCTCCGTAGGAGCGTACATATCGACGCTTGCACTCACAGGATAGGACTGTATCACCGTGCGGTACTGCGGAGGCTCGTCGCCCTCTCTCAGCATCGAACCGTTGCCGCTCGAAGTCGAAGCTGTCACAGCAGATGTTGTCTTAGCAGAGGCTGTTGTCTGCGGAGACGTCGTAGTTCTCGGAGGTGTCGTTGTCCGCGGAGCAGCCGTAGTTGCTGCCGCCGCTGTAGTCTGCCTTGCGGCGTTCTCGGTCTGCACGGCAGACTCGCTCGGAGCTGTCTCCTCTGTCTCGGCAGATGTGACCTCCTCGGTAGAAGTACCCTCGGTATTCCCCTGCTCCTCATGCTTTGTCGTTTTCTCCGTCACGGCAGCCGCACTGCTCTCACTCGGAGCATTGCTACTCTCGGTCACTGTCACGCTCTCGCTTATGATACCGCTGTCTGCAGGTGCAGGCTTGTCCGCGTGCATGAATGCTCCGCTGAGCCATATCCCGCCTCCGACGACTGCCGCTGTGCAGACGGGAGTCACTGCCGCCGCTATCTTTGCCGTGCGTATCCTTTTCAGCTTCCTTTCGGCTTCGTACTCGCCTATGCGGTCGAGCACGTCCCTTGCCATTTCATCATATTTTTTCATAGTCAAAGCCCTCCCTTTCCAATTGTGCTTTCAGTGACTTTTTCGCGCGGTACAGCAGGGACTCCACGCTGCGGATGCTCCTGCGCATTATCCTCGCAGCCTCCTTGCTGCTGAGCTCCTCGAAGTAGACGAGCCACAGCACCTGCCGATAGTCGGGGCTGAGCCTGCGCATCGCTCTGTGAACAGTTATCTGCTGCTCCTTCCTTATGTAGGCGCGCTCTATCTCCTCCTCCTCGGAGGCAAGCTCTGCGCTGTCATCAAGCGAGATGAACGTGCGCTTCCTGTACTTGCGTAGGTAGTCTATCGCGACATTCCTGCCTATCGTGTACAGCCACGTCTTGAACGAGCTCCCGCCCTTGTCGCGCGGCTTCTTAGTGCCGAGCAGTACAAATGTGTCCTCGGCGAGCTCCTCGGCAGTCTGTATATTGCCGACAATGCTTGTCAGATACAGGATAAGACCGTCCTTGTAGTCCCTGATTATCTCAACGAGACCGCTTTCGTCACCGTTGTCACGGAAACGGCGGTAGCTACTTGCACCGTTGTCCATTGACAGTCTCCTTTCCGAGAGCGTTTTGTCCGCTCTCACCTGTTACACGAAGTCCGCGCGTAAAACTACGCGCTTTTTTATTTTTATCGTATCACGGAGCTGAATCTGTGTCAACCGTACATTTATAATTGCTTTTTTCGGATTTTCATTGTATAATGAAAAAAAGAGTGCGAAAAATCAGCGGAAGCTGTGTCTAATATACAGAAAGCAAATTTGCAGTACACGCGGAGGAGGAAATCTATGGGCAACGATGCGGATCGCTACCGCCGTTTCCTTGATGGTGATGATAATGGACTCAGAGAGATAATCGACATCTACTACAACGGTCTTACCCTGTATATCAGCGGTATCGTCAGAGATGCCGCCGAGACCGAGGACATCGTGCAGGACACGTTCGTAAGGCTCGCAGTGAAAAAGCCGCGGTTCAGCGGCAAAAGCACGTTCAAGACGTGGCTCTACGCCATTGCGCGGAACTCCGCCTACAACTACCTCAAGCGCCACAAGGCGAGGTTCGCGGAGCAGTCCGCCGACGAGTGCATCACGCTCTCGGACGGCACCGACGTCGAGCGCGAGTACCTGAAAACCGAGCGGAATATCGAGCTCCACAAGGCTATGCGCGAGCTCGCTCCCGACTACTATCAGGCGCTGTATCTGATGTACTTCGAGTCGCTCGACACCGACGGTATAGCCGAGGTCATGGGCAAGTCAAAACGGCAGGTCGGCGACCTGCTGTACAGAGCAAAGAAGTCACTGAAGTCAAGACTGGAAAGGGCAGGCTTTCACTATGAAGAGTTCTAAGGAAATGGCTGATTCCGTATTTCGGATACGGGACGCTTATATAGAAAAACGAAACAAAAGAAGGTTATACATAAAGAGGACTGCTTTCGTGGCGTCGACCGCCTGTATGTTCGTGCTCGTATTCGTCGGGATAAAGCTCACGATGCCCGAGCGCCCGCCGCAGGTGCCCGATATCGACGTAATCGGCACATCGGACAGCGCAGGCTCCGACATCGCGGCAACTACAGTTATGGCGTCATCTCCTGCGAGCACGACTCCCGTGCAGACTGCGGGGACTGCCACTGAAACGGTAACAGCCACTCAGACGCAGGCGGCTTCGTCCGAGACAAGGACGGTCGCTTCTACGTCTACAGCAACCTCCGATGAGGAGGGACTCTCCTACCTGGAGGATGATGTTGAAACTGAGACGGTGACTACAAGGCGGACAACTGCCGCAACTACAGCTTCACGGCGTACTACCTCCACCGTAACTTCGGCTCAGACATTCAATGCGGAACATACTACAGCCGCTGTGACTACAGCTCCGCAGACAACGACGGTGTTCGTAATGACGCAGGCAGAATGCACCGTAGTGCCCGAAACTACGGCTTATCCATCAGTCGAGGCAACTACGCCTACATTCCCTGCACAGATATACGAACGTTACAGAACAGTCGAGGTCAACACGCGCATATACACTACAAAGGGCTGGGAGGCTCAGTCCATTGAGATAGGCGAGCAGATAGGCACTGCCGAGCTCGTCTCGAATGACAGGCTTATGAGCTGCAATGCGACAATCTATGAATATATAACGCAAGCAGAAGCATTTTACAAGCCCGTTATCATAAAATTCGACGGGTACGACGGCTACTGGATATATTCGCGCAATTAAAAAGGAGTGAGATGTATGAAAAAGAAGATTTTTAGTGCTATCACAGCGGCGGTATGCGCCTTCGGAGCAGTTCCCGCAATGACATCATCGGGGGTCAGCGTTGACCCGACCGCGAGCGTAAGCTGTCTCAAGGGCGACGCAAACCTCGACACAAAGGCTTCACTGGCTGATTCCGTGGCTATACTCCAGCATATCGCAAACCGCGACAAGTACGGTCTGTCGGCGCAGGGACTTGTCAACGCCGATGTTGACGGAGTCGCGGGAGTTACTGCTAACGACGCTCTCGCTCTGCAAAGGCAGGACTCCGAGCGCAATGACTGGCAGTGGCACTCCGCTCCCGATAAGGCTTTATTCACGAGCAGTATCGACTACACTATGGGTCAGGAGGGCTTCAAGGAAGGCGTTTGGAGCACAATTTATGGAGGCTATGCGGGCGTTATCACGAGCACGGACGAGCTCACGGCCTACCTCTCCAAGATATGCACGGACGAGAAAATCGCAGATTATACCACGAAATACGGCGACGAATTCTTCGCGCAGAATGTGCTCTTCCTCAATACCGTATCGCAGAGCATGAGCGCTCAGCCCTGCCTCGTTATCGACAGCGTTGACGTCGACGGCGATATAACGGTCAACGCCTACTGGGATTATCCCGAGGTCGGAGAGGCAGTAATGTCCGTAATCATAGGCGCTGTCGAGTTCTCCAAAGACGCATACAAGGGGCAGCAGGTTATTTGGACCTGCAACAAAAATAGTAAAAATACCAGTGTGTACGAATCTGATGGGCTCTACTCCGCGAGAGTGGACTACACTATGGGCTACAAAGGCTTCAAGGACGGCATGGATAACCCAAAGATAAACCGAAAAGGCTATGACGGTGTCATCACAAGCACTGACGAGCTGACAGCATATCTCTCCGAGGTCTGCACAGACGAAAAAATAGCGGAGTACACTGCCATGTACGACACCGCATTCTTCAAGAACAAAGTCCTTCTCATGAATGTCATCGAGCAGTATCAGGGCGCTCAGCCCTGCCTCTTCATCGACAGCATCGACTTCGGCGACACTGTAACGGTCAATGCCGTATGGAACTATCTCGAATGCGGAGCGGATATAATGTCCGTATGCGTAGGAGTCGTCGAGCTCGACAAGGAAGCATACAAGGGACAGCCCGTAGTGTGGACGTTCAACGATGCCTCTGCCGCGCCTGCGAGGACGAAATTCCTCTCCTCATCCGCGAGGACTGACTGGTACTACGACACGGGGAGCGATATGAAGCCCGAGGTGTGGGATATGCTCGAAAAGCGCAATTATTCGGCAGTTATCACGAGCTCCGCAGAGCTTGAGGAGTACCTCTCGAAGTTGTTCCGAAAAGACGTTGTAACAAAGCAGCTCAAATTCTATGAGGGCTATTTCGAGCATTGCGTTATCCTCATGAACTGCCAGCTGCAAACAAGCGGCGGAAGCTGCCGCCTCAATGTCAAAAGCACTGAGTTCTCCGATGATTCCTCCGTGATAAACGTAAAATCGGCTTGGGACTACAGCGACGCCGATGTTGATATGCTCTCAGTCTGCCTCCAGCAGGTAAAGGTGCAGAAGGAAGACTACGACGGTCAGACCGTCAACTGGATTACATTAGCTGACATGACCTAACTTCTCCATTCAAAGAGAAAAGGCGATATCCTCGGGATATCGCCTTTTCTTTATATTACATCTGTGCGTTGAACAGTGCCGCGAGCTCGTATACAACGTCGTCGTTGTCGGCGTCGATATATACCGCTTCGTTTACTGCCGAGAGCTTTTTGAGCGAGTCTATCTGCTCGTTGTAGCCGATAGTGTATATCGGTATGCCGTAGTATTCAACGAGGTCTACGGTCGGGTCAAGCTTAACGCCCTTGTTGCACATTCCGTCGCTGAGTACGAATATCATCGTCTTTGCGTCGGGCTGCTGCTCCTTGTACTCGTTTATCATCTTGATTCCCACAAGGAGCGCGTCATATGTCGCTGTTGAGCCGTTCGGCTTCATCTTCTCGACTGCGCCCGCAAAGTAGGAACGCTGCTCGAGGTCGAACTGCGCGATAGGCAGGTTCACGTAAACGTCGTCGCTGTATGAGATGAGACCTACGTAGTTGTCGGTCTTGATGTTCTTGGAGGCTTCGAGCAGTGACTGCTTGAGGCGGATTATCGGGTCGCCGTTCATGCTGCCCGAAACGTCGGCGATGAAGAGCGCGATAGTGGGAGTACCCGAGTCCTTCTCCTCCTTCCACAGACGCTGTGCACTGATGATGTCAGCACCGCTGATACGCGTCTTGTTGTAGCTGAAGGTCTGATTCGGGTCGAAGCCGTAATCAGCCGCCTTCTTCTGGTGGTCGCTCTGCATTGCGAAGTCAGCGAACATTGTGAGCACCTCGTTCTGATACTTATCGAGGTCGCCGACCTTGTAAAGCGGGTTGCTGTGCTTGTAGCCAAAGGGTATGAAGTCATATGAGCTCTTGAGCACGGGGCTGTTCACGTAAGCCTGATACTCCGTAACGCCCGCCTGCAATGTACCGCTCTGCATCGCGTTGACCATCTGGTCGGTGGTGTAGCACACGAACGGTATGCTCTTCTGGAGCTGCTGGAACTTGGCTATCGAATCGGCGCTGAGGATATCGTTCGCGTCGAAGTGCTGGAGTGAGCTGACGAGGAAGTTGAGTCCCGTAGCTGATGTATAGGGGTATGTGTATCCCATCTGTATATCGCCCGCAACTACGGAATCTACGACGGATTCAAACGTTACGGAGCCGTAGTTTGTCTCTATGGTGGAGCGCGCTGTCTTTGAGAGCGCGATACCCGCCGTATTCGGTACGAGCTGTTCCTCCACTACAGTGAGCTTTGCGCCGTTCTGCATCGCGAGCTCGCCGAACAGTGTATTCGACGGCGTATATGCCTGCGGAACGTAAACGTTGTTGCATATGTAGTCCGACGCCGCGCCCGATGCGATGCTTCTGACGCTGACGGAGGCTATCCTGTTGTCTGAGAGACGGAACCTCTTGTCGTTGAACTCGTTCGCGACCTCGTTCAGCCAGCCGTTCTGAGCCTTGCCCGCCTTCTCGGAGGTGGAGAATATCTCGATATCAACATCGCCGTTGCCGATAACTGTAAGCGGGTACTTTGTCTCGATATTCGGCAGATTTGCTGCGGAGTTGTCCGAATAATCCACCGTGCCCTTGACCTTCTCGGAATTGAGCACCTTTACCTTGTCAAGGTACTTCGACATATTCTTCTCAGCCTGAGACTGCGTCAAAGCCGTGGAATTTCCGTTTTCTCCGCTGTGGAAGAGCTTGGGTATACGTACCAGTGTGACTATCATCACCATTGTGGCAATTACTCCCACTACTGCAATTATTATCGGAACTATGGGGTTTTTCTCTTTTTTCATTGCATATCACCGCTTTCTAAATCTTTTCTGTAATCACGTATGGACTCAATCAGCAGATTGAGCGACTTTATCTCAGCCTTGCCCGAATCCGCACCCGTAAGCTGTGAAGCCTCGATGAGCAGATTCGTGTAGTCGCCGAGTATTTTCTCGTTGCTCGCGACCAGTGACCGCACATAGGTACGGTGCGCGCTGAGCTCATTGTTCGCAGAGGACTGCATTATCGCCGCACGCTTCATAAAGAGCACCATATTGTTGAGCATCACCGACTCGACGTCCTGATTCACGACCTCGTACACGCCGCCCTGATAGCTGATAGCGTTCAGCGTGGCAGACTTCTTCTTGTAGAGCTCCCACTGCTGTATCATCTTTATGGCTTCCTGACGGCAGGGAGAGTAGTTTCTCAGGTCTTTCAGCACCTCGATGTAGTCCTCGGGCTCGTTGAGCGAGTCGAAGGTCTGCTCCGTGATGATGTAGTCGGGCTGGAAAGCCTGTTTTCCCTCGCCTGCATACCTGACGAACAGGTAGTTGCCTCCGCACAGCAGAGACATCAGCGCGACTATGCCCGCACCGCCTGCGACAGCATTTTCGAGTATGCCCGTGGTCGTGAACAGCAGTGTGCCTATCGCGGCAACGATGCAGTTGAATACTATCTGACCAAGGTATTTTTTCAAAGGCTTCCCTCCCCTCCATGGTATCAAGTTATATTATATACTATTTGAGTGCCTTTGTCAATCTGCCCATTGATGAAAAATAGCCTCGCGGGAACATACTGCCGATATATTTTTCTATGCCGCGAACTCGGCTGCGCGGACACCGCGCTCAATCTGCCCATTTATGAAAAATAGCCTCGCGGAGGTATACTGCCGATATATTTTTCTATGCCGCGAACTCGGCTGCGCGGACACCGCGCTC
>SAMEA3663299__coassemble_54_pt1 | contig 77032 bp, 60 predicted proteins | sample SAMEA3663299__metabat2_low_PE_032 | metagenome-assembled genome bin SAMEA3663299 (sample SAMEA3663299) | pig gut metagenome | biome: pig gut; feature: pig-associated habitat; material: faeces | place: China | collected 2013
TCAGACCAGCCCGTACCGCTGTCGCCGCGTCCGTTGAGCGACGTAGCCGCGCCCTTTGCGGTGGTGGGGTTGTCGGTGGGAGTTATCTCATAGCCGGGGAAGAGCGCGTACATATGCGAAATGTGTCTGTGGGTCTCCTTGGGGTTGTCCCAGTCGTGAGCCCACTCCTGTATCTGTCCCCAGCTTCCTATCATCTCAGGACGTATGAGCGTGAGCTTTGCGTTGAGGTCGTCGCGGAGCGTCTCGTCCCTTCCGAGTATCTCGGAGGCTTCGGTCACGCCCTTGAAGAGCTCGCGGGTTATGCCGTTGTCCATAGTTACGCCGTAGTCGCAGTACGCCTCGTTAGCGCCTCCGTACGGCGGCAGATTGAGCTCGGGAGATGTACTCGGGTTGATGACCGAGTATTCCTGCCCGTCTATCTTGACTGTCTGCATGAGCTGGTTGAGGAACGCCGCACTGCCCTTTATCGTGGGATAGACCTTTTCGAGGTAGCTGTCGTTCTGATTGAAACGGTAGGCGTCGTAGAGCATATTCGATACCCACGCGCCGCCGACAGGCCACTGTCCCCACGAGCCGTCTATCGGAGCAGTCCTGTTCCAGAGGTCGGTGTTGTGGTGGAGCACCCAGCCCTCGGATATGCCGTAGTGAACGCGTGCGGTCTGGTTGCCGTTTTCCTGCATAGAGATAGCCTTGTCCACGAACGGCATGAAGCACTCCTCGAGGTTGGTCGTCATCGCAGGCCAGTAGTTCATCTCGTAGTTTATGTTGGTGGTAGCCTTACTTCCCCACGCAGGCGAGGAGTACTTGTTCCATATGCCTTGGAGATTCATCGGCTGAGCGTCGCGCGATGCGCTTATCATAAGGTAGCGTCCGTACTGGTAGAGCACCTTTACCATTTTCGGGTCGTCGCTCCTGCCGAACTCGCTGATACGGGTCGGTATGGTCTTGGAGTTGGCAGTCGCGCTGTCTCCGCCGAGGTCGACGTCCACGCGCTTGAACAGCTCCTGATAGTCCGCCTTATGAGCGGCGTAGAGCTGGTCGTAGGTTTTCTTCTCTGCCGCAGCCATGTCGGCCTTCGCAGCGCCCTTCTCGTCGGCGTTGCAGGTCTTGTAGTCGACGAAGTTTGTGCGCACGGTCGTGAGTATCAGCACGGAATCCGCGCCCGATACGTTCAGCGAGCCGTTGCCCGCGCTGACTCTGCCGCTCTCGGGGATGACCTTGGTGCGCGAGGAGAAGTATACCGCACCCTTTACCCAGTTGTCGTCGCTGCCGTGACCGTTTGCCACGAGCGTATCGCCTCCCTCCACGGAGGCTCCGCCGTTGAGGACATTCTCATAGCCGAGGCTCAGCGATACCGAGCCCGACTTATCCGCGGTGATGCGCGTTACCATAACTTGGTCGGGGTGGCTGACGAATGTCTCGCGCAGGTATTTTACGCCGTTGCAGGTGTACTCGGTGCGCGCGACAGCGTCGTTCATGTCGAGGAGGCGCTGATAGCCCGTGACGTTCTTGTGCCCGAAGCTGAGCTTCAAGCCGCCGACCATCTGGTATTTAGCCTCGCCGCCGCCAATCATCTTACTGCCGATGAGGTCGTTAGCCTCCTTGTACTTGCCGGCTTTCAGCAGATCCTGCGCCGTTTTGAGGTTGTTCGCGGCGCCGTCCTTGTTGTTGTTGCTCGGACCCGAGCTCCACACCGTACACTCGTTGAGGTCGATGAGCTCGTCGGGATAGTTGCCGTAGACCATGCCGCCGATACGTCCGTTGCCAACGGGAAGCGCCTTATAGAATGACTCGTCGTTGTTCCACGCATTGTTAGTGTTGACGTTGCCAGCCATGGTCGTATAGCGCATGACCATGTCCTCGTCGTATTCGTACTCAGCGGCGTTTGCCGTTACGGGAGCCTTGCTCACCTCGGGTATCCCCGAGGCGAGAGGCAGAACCATGCTCGCCGCCATGCACAATGCAAGCATTTTCTTTGTCAGCTTCATATGCTTATATCCCCTTCTGAAAGTAAAATTCCCCAATTATTCAAGCTGTCAGTATCTTTCTGAGATGTATCAGGTCGAACGTATCGACTCTGCCGTCCTCGTCGAGGTCTGCCGCCTCGAACTGCTGCTTCGAGAACTTCTCCGCCTTGAGGAGGTATCTCTCCATGCAGACGAGGTCTGCGGCGCTGACCTGACCGTCGAGGTTGATGTCGCCCTTTGGCTTGTCGAGCGGTATCGCGAGCGCGATACGGTCTATCGACGGAGCGTTGCCCGCATCGTTGTAGAGCTTTATCGTGTTGTCGCCCGCCTTGAGCTTGACCTTTGTGGTTATCGCGCGAATGCCCGACCAGTCGCCCTGATTTGCGAACAGGTCGTAGAGCTTGACTGCGAACTGTCCGTTTACATCGACCTTGAGGCTTCTTCTCTCGCCCGAGATGTAGTAGATACGGAGCGGATACTCGCCGTCCTTGTCAGCCTTGACGTTGGAGAAGGTAACGTTTCCGCCGCCGCTTCCGCCGATGTAGCCGACATATGCGCTGCCCGAGCTGTACTTGGCGTCCTTGCCCGTAGTGAGCTTTGCACCGCCGCCGAGCTTGGCGCTTTCCGCCTCATAGAACTTATAGTTCGAGTAAGGCGTCGTGAGGTTCATCTCGTGCTTTGTGAGCTTGATTACGCAGCCTCCGTTTGCGAGGAGCTTCTGCGTGATAGTATCCTTGGAGGTCAGACCCTCGAGCTTCTTTATCTCGAGAGCGCTGCCGTCGGCGTTATCGCCGAAGATGTAGGCGTTGTACTCGCCGTCGCCGATGAGCTCCGAGAGCTTTATCTCGACGGTGCGGGCGCTCATGGTAGAGCAGCCGATGAACCACTCGTCAGCGCTTCTTCTTGCAGTCACGTTGAACTGCATGGGATAGCCGTCGAGCACCTTCATGTCGTCCCACGCGACGGGTACGTCGTTGAGCAGCGGGAGCGCGGGATTGCCCTCGTAGGTGTATACGGAGTGAGCGAAGTGCTGTATGCCCGACTCAATTGTGACAACGTCCGCAAGCGCGAAGCCTGCTGTTGCCTTGATCCCGTATATCGGGATGCCTGTGGGAGTGAAGTCAGCCGAGCCGACTACGTTACGTGTGAAGGTATAGGATACGCGGTTTGCGAGTGCGGGTGACTCGAACCACTTGTAATACTCTGAGCCGTTGATAGCCTCGAATGAGACTATATTCGGGAATGTGCGGCTCTCACCGCGCGATATCGTACAGCCGTGGAAGAGCACCATGAGGTGGTTCTTCGCGGCGATAGTAGCGCAGAGGTACATCTGCTTCATGGTCTCCTGCGTGTCGCTCTCGTAGTAGTCGACCTTGACGCCCTGTACTCCGAGACCGCTGATACGCTCGAACTCGCGGACGATAGTCGCCTCGTCGAGCAGCGAGTAGTACGGATACGCTGGGTGACCCTGACTGTCCTTATAGCCGCTGTGACCCTTGTTGTTTACGCCGTACCAGAGATAGATACCAATGCCTCTCTCCTTGGCGTATTCGCAGAGCTCCTTGACCTTGGCGGCGCTGTCGTCCCAGAGAGCCCAGCCGAAGTCGAGGCAGACGAAATCCCAGCCGTTATTGGCGGCGAAGTCGATGTAGTCCTTCTGAGTGTGGTACATAACGGGCGAATCACCGCCGCTGCTCCACCATGACCAAGCGGTCTTGCCTGGGCGGATCCAGCTCGTATCCTCTATCTGCGAGGGAGGATTGAGGTTGAGGATGAGGTCGCTGGAGGACATCTCGTCGAGGGTGTCGCCGATGACTACGGCTCTCCATGGCGTATGGAACGCCTTGCTCATGAATATGCCGCTGACCTTGACGCCTCCCTTGAAGCGGAGGCTGTGGTAGTTGCCGAGGAACTGCACAGCACCTGCGCAGTACGGGTCGGGCTCATTGAATACACCCGCCTCGGAGACTGTCACCCATGTGCTGTTGTTCGCGAGGACGCCTGTATACGGGAGCGAGTAAGTCGCGTTGGTCTCATTGGCTCTGTCCTTCGGGAGCTCGACCATATCCCACTCGTAGGTAGCATTCGGCCAGTTGCCCCAGAACTTCGAGCCGCCCGGGAAGATGACCTCGGTCGCCTCCTCCTTTATCGTTGCGCCCTTGTTGAGAGCGTAGCGCAGACCGATACCGTCGTCGTAGGTGCGTATGTACACGGTCAGTATCGAATTGCCCTTGACGAGCGGGAACGACAGCTCGTTGTAACGGTCGCGGATAGTTGTGTGCTTGCCGTAGGGCATGGTGTATATCTCGTCGTGAGGAGTTATCGTGCCCTCGGGAGCGTTCTTGCCGAAGCCGCTCGAGAGGTCCTCATTGCCGAGGACGAGTCCCATTTTCGAGGGCGAGATAACGGTCTCGCCGCTTGCCTTGGTCACGGAGTAGTAATAGCTTCCGTTATTGTCGTACCATATCTTGGTGACAAGCTTGCCCGTGGGAGAGGTCGTCGTCAGCGCGGGGACGCTTGTAACGCTCGCGCCCGTGCGGGACTTAGCCTCCTCCTCGGTTATCTCTATCTCGTACTTGGAGACGGTGTCTCCGTCGAAGGTGTATGAGTAGAGCGGAAGGGTGTCTGAGTTCGGACCTACCGCCGCATCGTAGAACTGCACATCGTCCACCGACATACTGATGTCGTTGTCGGAGTAGAGCGAGTGACCGATAGAATTGTAGATATACTTGTCGAGCAGCTTCTCGGAGAAGAGGCTGTTCAGCGTATCGGTAATGGTGTCAGCCTCATAGCTGACCTTGTCGCCGTCGATATAGTAGGTCGCCGCAGTGGGAGTGCAGACAAGCATGAGCTCGTGCCACTTGCCGCTGTCGGGAGCGGCATTGAGGTCGAAGATAGCGCGGTGCTTCTCGTCATTCTGGGTGGAGTCGCCGCTGCCCGCAAAAATACTCGCACGGAACGCCTTCTTGTCCTTGACGTCGACGGAGATGTCGGGCGAAGAGTACGACGGAGCGTTGCCCGTACCGAAGGGCACCGTCGCGAACTGGAACAGACGCGAATAATTCGAGGCGTCGGAGTTCAGCTTGTACTTCATCGAGAACGTGAAGCCATTGTCGCAGCCGCTCTTGAAGAGCTCGGGTAGCTCGAGCCAGCCCGCACCGAACGAGCCGCCCTTTAGCGAGAGGACGTCCGAACCGAGGTCGCTGTCCTTGACGATAGCGGCACCTCCGCGCAGGTAAGCCTGCGTGTCTGACTTGCCGATGCTCTTGACGGAGGTACCTGTCTGTACAGCCGCCATAGTCGTCGGCAGCGCAGGAAACGTACCCGCACCGAGAGCCGCTGCTGCCGCAATTGCAGTAAGAGCACTTGCCAGTTTGTGTTTCATTCTGATTACCTTCTTTCCCGTCCGATATTCGGACTTTTAATTTCCCTTTCGAGAACACGCAGGAGTGAGCGTGTCTATAACATACCACTATAAATTTACCATAGTGTACGGACAAAATTCAACCCATTATTTTAAGAAATGGTGTAAATCTTGAATATTTTGATACCAAATCATATGAGTAAACTATTCGATATGCACAGTCGGTAAACTTTGAGTATACAAAACGGACAAAGCTGTTCCGAGGCACACTCTGATGTAAGGTTAAAGTATAAAATTGTTCGCATATCCAAACGTGTCATTGTGTACAAGTCCTGCATCATTCGGTATCTGCTCAAAACCGTACAGAAACAGCACTGAAAACCCGCAAAAAAATTGGAGGCTTTATTATTGAAACAACGTTAGCATATGCTACAATATAGCTATAAGTTTGTAGAAAATAACGATATAGAGGGATAGTATGTCAGCAGTTGAATTCAAGGACGTTGTAAAGATATACGGCAAGGGCGAGGGCAGACAGGTCGCGGTCGACCACGTCAGCTTAACCATTGAAAAGGGCGAGTTCGTTGTCATTCTCGGTCAGTCGGGAGCGGGCAAGCTCGTCATAGACCTTCTGCAAAGGCTGTCGACCGAGCAGGAAAACACGGTCATACTTGTTACGCATAACGCCGACATCGCGAAGTGCGCGAACCGCGTGATACACATGAGGAACGGCAAAATAAAGTCGATAAAGACCAACTATGCGCCGCTGTCCGTGAACGACATCGAATGGTGAGGTGACAGCTATGCTCAAACGGAAAATGCTTCGCAACATCAGAGCGAACCTCGCGCAGTTCTTCTCGATAAGGGCATGGAATAAGCGCGGCTTCTGCCGACTGCACTGCGTCATAAGAAAGAAATGAAAAAAACTCGCTTGCAGCAAGTCTGCAAGCGAGTTTTTTTGGTAGGAGATCTATTATTATGAAAATCTTACTTCTTGATGTTGAATGCGCCCATCTGCGGATAGCAGGCGGAGGCTCCGAGCTGCTCCTCGATGCGGAGAAGCTGATTGTACTTAGCAACACGCTCCGAGCGCGAGGGCGCGCCTGTCTTTATCTGGCAGGTGTTGAGCGCGACTGCGAGGTCAGCGATAGTAGTATCGGCAGTCTCGCCCGAGCGGTGTGACGAAATAGCGGTATATCCAGCCTTGTGAGCCATCTTGATAGCCTCGAGAGTTTCCGATACAGAGCCTATCTGATTGAGCTTGATGAGTATGGAGTTGCCCGCGCCGAGGGAAATGCCCTTTGCAAGGCGCTCGGTGTTCGTAACGAAGAGGTCGTCGCCGACGAGCTGAACCTTGTGACCGATCTTCGCGGTCATCTTCTGCCAGCCTTCCCAGTCCTCCTCGTCGAGACCATCCTCTATAGAGATTATCGGGTACTTGTCAACGAGAGCCTCCCAGTGAGCGATGAGCTCGTCGGAGGTGAACTCCTTACCCGACTTAGGCTGCTTGTAGAAGCCCTTGCCCTTTTCGCTCTTCCACTCGGAGGAAGCCGCGTCCATAGCTATCATGAAGTCCTTGCCAGGCTCAAATCCTGCCGCCTTGACAGCCTCGAGTATCTTCTCGATAGCCTCCTCGTCGGAGGTGAGCTTGTTCGGAGCGAAGCCGCCCTCGTCGCCTACAGCGGTGACATCGCCCATATCCTTGATGAGCTTTTTCAGCGTGTGGAATACTTCTGCGCACCAGCGGAGAGCCTCGCTGAACGAAGGCGCTCCCACTGGCATTATCATAAACTCCTGTGTGTCAACGGCGCTGTCAGCGTGAGCTCCGCCGTTGAGGATGTTCATCATCGGCACGGGGAGCTTTGTGCCCTGAATGCCGCCGAGGAAGCGATAAAGCGGGATATCGAGAGAAGTTGCCGCCGCTCTCGCACAGGCGATAGATACCGCGAGGATAGCATTCGCGCCAAGCTTTGACTTGTCCTTTGTGCCGTCAGCCTTTATCATAGCCGCGTCGACAGCGTAGATGTCGGAGGCATCCATGCCCGTGATAGTCTCAGCGATAACGGTGTTGATGTTTTCAACAGCCTTTGTTACGCCCTTTCCGAGGTAGCGCGCGCCGCCGTCGCGGAGCTCGAGAGCCTCGAATTCGCCCGTAGAAGCGCCGCTCGGAGCAGTACCTCTTGCGACTGTGCCGTCTGCGAGGGTTATCTCAGCCTCGACAGTAGGGTTTCCGCGGGAGTCGAGTATTTCGCGTCCCACGACCTTTTCGATTTCCAAATAGTCCATAAATTTTCTCCTGTAGATTTATTTAATGTGAACAATCACATTATTGACGCGCAGGCTCGAATTATACGGGATATCGCACTTATCCCGCTTCTGAAAGGAGCCTGCTTATAATGATCAGTCGGTTAGATTTCTCTAACATTTATATTATATCACCCCGCCGTCCGACTGTCAATTCATCTTATTATATTTGTATACACTAACAAAAATATAGTCGTATATTTCAGTCGTGATATGCAAGCTGACAGCGGCAGGATCAGCCCGCATGATATCACGCGATATTGCGTATATATTATTATCAGTATTACGCGTGCAGGCTTATAGTTTTTGTCTATTGCGGCGTTTTTTCAGCAACCCTTTGACAGCAATTTGTTAGTATGATATAATGTATAGTTAGCAGGCGCAAACCACATTCAAGGAGGAATTATAATGGTTCTCAGTGAACTAAAGGCAAACACCGAAGCCGTAGTCAGCGGCATATCTGGAGACGCGCGCTGAAAGAAAAGGCGCACATCAACGTCTCGTCGCTCGAATCGGAGTACGAGAAGATAGACGGCTATCAGGAGATAGAGCAGCACGTCGAGCACTTCGTCATCTCGGGCTATACACCGATGTGGCTGACCGTCAAGGCTCTCGAGAATGACAAGGTCGTGACCGAAAAGCTGAAAGGTGCGCTCTCGGATTCGGCTGTGAAGTACATAGAGCAGCACACAAACGGCACAGATGGCGCAATAGCGGTCGGCGAGTGCAAGTTCAGATGGATAGACGGCATACTCGACGGAGCTGTCAGCGAGACCAAGACAAAGGCTGCTCTCGGCAGGCTCGACCGCATCTACACACATAAAATTTTCGGCAAGCCCGCGGTAGTGCTGACCGTGCTGCTTGAGCTGCTGAAGGACGGGCGCTCGCGAACCGTTGAAATGCTTGCGGAGGAGCTTGATACCACTGCTGACGACATCCGCCGTCAGCTCGAATATCTCGAGCGGATAGGCGCTGTCAGGAAGGTCGCTTTCCCGTCGGGCAAGAGCTGCGGGAGCTGCTCGGGCTGCGACGGCGGAGGCGGCTGCAAGGGCTGTATGCCCGACAATGCGGAGGCTAATATGGGCGATATATGGGAAGTCTGCCGCTGAAAATCCGATGATTTACTGCTGCAATCAATAAAAAGGGCGGTATATGCACACTGCATATACCGCCTTTGTTCTGTCTGATATGACACTTCTGTCTGCCGACGTTATCAGCTATTCTATCTCGATGAACGTCTTGCTGACCGTTTCGCAGACCTGTGAGAAATAGCCGTCGGCTCGGAGCTGCTCAGCGCAGCGCTCAGCTGCATCACGCGAATCGAAGAGTCCGAACACGGCTGAGCCGCTGCCCGTCATGACAGCATTCAGCGCACCGCAGTCGGACATCTTAGCCTTGATATCGTCGACCTCGGGGAGCTGTACCGCCGCCTCGAAGAGGTTGCCGAAGTACTTGTACGCCTCGTCGGGAGCGTTGTTGATAGCCTCAACGAGCGCGTCGGTATCGGGGTGTTTCGGCTTTTTCAGCTTATCAATATTAGCGTAAGCCTCAGCAGTAGAGACGCCCTCCGTGCCTTTTGCGATGACGAGTATCCTGCCCGAATAATCGGCGATAGGCTCTATCTCCTCGCCTATACCCGCAACGTAGGCTGTGCCTCCCGTGAGGAAAAACGGAACATCAGCGCCTATCTCCTCTGCGGGCGGGATATCCTTGCCAACCATCTTGTGCAGACAATACATTACCGCAGCAGCGTCGGTGCTGCCGCCGCCCATGCCCGCCTGCGAGGGTATGCCCTTTTTGATATGTATGAACGCACCTGCGCCCGCGCCGCTGAAATTGAGGTAGTATTTGGCTGCCTTGTAGGCGATATTATGCTCGTCGCAGGGTATCGGGTCAGCGGTCTGGAACTCCTCGGGCACCTCGCACGTGACCTTTATATCTAAGCTGTCCCTGTTGAGCTCGACCGATACCTCGTCATATATGCCGACGGTCTGAAAAACGCTCTCTATCGCGTGATATCCGTGATTTAGCCTGCCTACCACGTCAAGCGAAAGATTGACCTTTGCCGCTGTCTTAACCTTCATGTTTTTCCTCCTTGAGCTTACCCAAAAACTGCTCTATACGCTGCATTGCCTCCATGAGATGTGCGAGCGAATAGGCATAGGAAATGCGGATATGACCCTCGCCCGATTCGCCGAACGCGCTTCCGGGGACAGCCGCGACCTTGTTCTCGTAGAGCAGGCGCTCGCAGAACTCCTCACTGCTCAGCCCTGTGCTCTTTATGCACGGGAACACGTAAAACGCGCCCTCGGGGTCGAAGCAGGTAAGTCCGAGCCTGTTGAACTCGCTGACGAGGAACTTGCGGCGGACGTTGTACTCGTCCACCATTTTCGCGACCTCGTCGTCGCACGAATCAAGCGCAACAACAGCGGCGTTCTGGCTGATATAGGGACTGCACATGATGCCGTACTGGTGTATCTTCGCAATCTGAGACACAATCGGTGCGGGAGCCGCAAGATAGCCCAGTCTCCAGCCCGTCATGGCGTATGCCTTGGAGAAGCCGTTGACGTATACGGTACGCTCGCGCATACCCTCGAGCTCGATTATCGAGAAGTGCTTTCTGCCGTATGTGAGCTCGGAGTATATCTCGTCGGTCAGCACGACTATATTCGTGCCGCGCAGGAGCTCGGCGATAGGCTCGAGGTCCTCGCGGGTCATTATCGCGCCTGTGGGGTTGTTCGGGAACGGCAGTATAAGGAGCTTTGTACGCTCTGTTATCTTATCGCGGAGGTCGTCAACAGTGAGCTTGAAGTTGTTCTCTATCCTCGTCGGCACGGAGACAGGCACGCCTCCCATTAGCTCCACGAGCGGAGCATAGCACACGAAGCAGGGCTCAACTACGAGTACCTCGTCGCCCGGGTCGAGCAGACCGCGCACCACGAGGTCGATAGCCTCCGAGCCGCCGACGGTCACGATGACCTCCTTGTCGGGGTCGTACTTCACGCCGTGCCTGCTCTCGATACGGCGGGAAATAGCCTGTCTCAGCGGGAGCACGCCCTTGTTCGGACCGTATATGATGTGCTTGCGCTCGAGCACCTGAATAGCCGCCTTGCGTATCACCCACGGAGTCGAGAAGTCGGGCTCGCCGACGCCGAGCGAGATAACGCCCTCCATCGTGCCCGCGATATCGAAGAACTTGCGTATTCCCGAGGGCTTGACGTTCTTTATTTTATCCGAAAGGACCTTGTCGTAGTCTATCACGATTAATACAGTCCCCTTTCATCAGGCTCCTCACTGTCGATGAAAATGCCCTTTTCCTTGTATTTCTTGAGTATGAAGTGCGTGGACGTTGAGAGAATGCCGTCGATAGTGGCAAGGCGCTCCGACACGAAGAATGCGACCTCCTTGAGGTCCTTGCCCTTTACCTCTACCGCGAGGTCATACGCACCAGAGGACATGAGGCTGACGCTCTCGACCTCGTCGTACATCATAATAGTCTTGGCAATGTCGTTGAAGCCGAGGTCGCGCTGAGGAGTGACCTTGAGCTCTATCGTAGCGCAGACAGTGGAGCCGTCGAGCTTGTCGTCGTCGAGAATGACGCTGTAGCCGCGGATAATGCCCTCGTCCTCGAGAGCCTTTATCTGTGCCGCCGCCTCCTCGGCTGAAACGCCGAGCATCTCACCGAGCGCCGTGTTGGAGATACGTGCGTTCTGCTGTAATATCCTGATAATCTGGTCTTTCATGTATATCATCCTTTCGGTTTAATTGTGTGCCATGTAGGAGCGCTTTCCGTGCGCCCGTCATATAATTGATATTGCGGAACGCCGAGGGCGGCGTTCCCTACAAAATGTAGCCATTAAATATCTGCATATTTGCGGGACGTCGAGTGACTCCCTACAGTGTAGGGAGATGTCAGCGAAGCTGACAGAGGGTACGTGCAGCCGTTGGCTGTGCCGTCCCCTACATTCATTCTCAATTCTCAATTTTCACAAAGTTCGCCTTGCGCTCCTTGAAGTAGGTCAGGTAGCGGAAGCCCGCCGCCTTTGCGAGCTCTGCGCCCTTTCCGACGTCAGCGCCGATGTCCTCGACAGTGTGCGAATCCGAGCCTATCGTGATTATCTCGCCGCCGAGCTCGCGGTACATCCTGACGTATTTGAGGTCGGGGAAGGTCGCTCCGAAGCCCTGTCTGAGCCCCGAGGTGTTTATCTCTATGCCTCTGCCGCTGTGGGCGAGAGTGCGGAAGGTCTCGGCGATTATGTCGTCATATCTGCTTATATCGGGACATATACCGTGTCTCTGCTTCATGTATCTGAGGCAGTAGGTGATGTGTCCGATGACGTCGAAAAGCCCCGTCCGACTGAGCTCATACACCTCGCGGAAGTACCGCCCGAGGAGGTCGTATATGCCGTCCATGTCAAGCTGAGTGTAGTCGATGAAGTAGAAGTCCTTCTCGCCGTGTATACGGTGCGCCGAGCCGATAATGAAGTCGATACGCTTGTCTGCGTTGACTATCCGAGCGGCGTCCGTGTCGAAGAGTATCTGTCCGAGCTCCGAGCCGCAGATGAGGTTGAGCCTGCCCGCGTACTTCTCCTTCAGAGCGGTCACAGCGGCGACTGAGGCTTCATAGTCGGCTTTGTAGTCGGTTGATTCGAGCATTTCGCGCTCCTCCGCGGAGTAGTGCTCTGCGGGATACCATGCGTCGCATTCGCAGTGGTCGGTTATGGCGTATGCCGTGAGCCCGAGCCCTGCCGCACGCTCAACACAGGCGTTTATGTCAGCCTCGGAATCGACCGAGAACTGTGTATGTGTATGGCAGTCCATCAATACCATAGGTTCACCTCTTACTGATTCTATTTTTTTATTATAACATATTCTTATTTAAAATGCAACCACTTTTCATATGACTCTAACCCTGACGTTACGTCATAGTGATAGTTTGGCTATCAATGTAAAGCGCAGTTTACACATAGACGAGGTCGCTTTGTACTCTGTTCCCTGCCCCTGACGCAACGCAGCAGTGATAGTCCGACTATCAGTATAGTAAATCGCGGCCGCCAAAGGGCTTCCCTACAGTTACCTCCAAATATGAATCAGGGGTAAAATTTCTCCCCACCTGTTGCATTCTCGAAACAAGTATGTTATAATATTGTCATACTACAGAGTCGGCGGCGTGCCGACCGATAACGGAGGTCATAATTATGAGAGCAGTCGTAACTGTCATAGGCAAGGACACAGTAGGCATTCTCCACAAGGTTAGCGGTATCTGTGCCGAGTACAACGTAAACGTCATCGAGGTAACACAGAGCGTATTGCAGGATATGTTCGCAATGATAATGCTGGTGGATATCTCCGACATAAACGCCGACTTCACCAAGCTGGTAGACAGCATGAACAGCCTCGGCAGTCAGCTCGGACTCTCTATCCATACAATGCACGAGGACATCTTCAATTCCATGCACAGCGTCTGAACAATTTGTAGGGACGAGTTCCGCTCGTCCGCGAATTATCGCGTTTTCTTCGGGCGCACAGAATGCGCCCCTACGATAGGTACCACAACGAATATGAAAGGGTAGAATACAATGCTCAATGTATACAACATACTCGAGACGATACGAATGATACAGGACGAATGTCTCGATATAAGAACGATAACAATGGGTATCTCCCTGCTCGACTGCATAGATACCGACATAGACAAGGCTTGCGACAAGGTCTACAATAAGATAGTCACCAAGGCGGGCAGACTCGTCGAGGTGGGTCAGCAGATAGAGACCGAGTACGGCATACCGATAGTGAACAAGCGCATCTCGGTAACTCCGATAGCTATGCTCGCGGCGGCTTGCCCCGACGGAGACCCCGTCAAGTTCGCAAAGGCGCTCCAGCGCGCGGCTGACACCTGCGGAGTCAACTTCATCGGCGGCTATTCCGCTCTCGTACACAAGGGATTCTCTGCGGGAGACGAGGCGCTGATACGCTCTATCCCCGAGGCTCTCGACGTCACGCAGAACATCTGCTCATCGGTAAATATCGGCTCTACCAAGTCGGGTATCAACATGGACGCGGTAAAGCTCATGGGACTGATAGTCAAGCAGACCGCCGAGCGCACTGCCGACCGTGACTGCATAGGCGCGGCAAAGCTCGTCGTATTTTGCAACGCTGTCGAGGACAACCCCTTCATGGCAGGTGCCTTCCACGGCGTAGGCGAGCCCGACTGCGAGATACACGTCGGCGTATCGGGACCAGGAGTTGTCCGCGCGGCTCTGACCAAGTACCCCGACGCTTCAATTAACGAAATAGCGGACATAATCAAGAAGACCGCTTTCAAGATAACCCGTATGGGTCAGCTCGTAGGCGCGCGCGCGTCCGAGCTCCTCGGCGTGCCCTTCGGCATTGTCGACCTCTCGCTCGCTCCGACTCCCGCAGTCGGCGACAGCGTAGCCCATATCCTCGAGGAAATGGGTCTCGAAATGTGCGGTACTCACGGCACTACAGCCTGCCTCGCAATGCTCAATGACGCCGTAAAGAAGGGCGGAGTCATGGCTTCCTCGACCGTCGGCGGTCTCTCGGGAGCATTTATCCCCGTCTCCGAGGACGCGGGCATGATAGACGCGGCAGTTGACGGCGTGCTCACCCTCGAAAAGCTCGAGGCTATGACGGCTGTCTGCTCCGTCGGACTGGACATGATAGTAGTCCCCGGCGATATCACTCCCGAGACTATATCGGCTATAATCGCGGACGAAGCCGCTATCGGCATGGTCAACACCAAGACCACCGCTGTTCGCCTTATCCCCGCTATCGGCAAAAAAGAGGGCGAGACGCTCGAATTCGGCGGTCTCCTCGGAAGCGGTCCCGTTATGCCTATCAGGGATAAGTCTGCGGCTAAGTTCATCAACCGCGGCGGACGTATCCCCGCACCTATGCACAGCCTCAAAAACTGACCAGAGGCTCTGCCTCTGGACTCTGCAAGGGCTCTGCCCTTGACCCGCTGGGGCGCCGCCCCAGACCCTGCAGGGGAACACAGTCCCCTGACCCCGTATTCCGCGTCATAGCTTGCTCAAAACGTTAGCAATCTCCGCGCGGCATACAAAGAACTGAGTGAAAGGAGCATACTATGCAGACATCTGAGAGCTTCCGCGTATGTGCGCTCCTGTCATTTTCGGGAGGCTTGCAGGACGCCTACACCTACAACGTCCGCGGACACGTTTTCGCAAACGCCCAGACGGGCAATGTCGTCCTCATGAGCCAGAACTTCATGACGGGTCACTGGCACGACGGACTGCGCTATATGCTCCCGCTCATCGCATTTGCGGCGGGAATTTTCATCGCCGAGCGCGTCGAGAACCGATTCAAGGAGGGCGGCAGCCTCCACTGGCGGCAGATAATCATCGCGATTGAAATGCTTATGCTATGCATAGTGGGCTTCCTGCCCGAGAACCTCAATATGCTCGCGAATATGCTCGTATCACTGTCCTGCGCCATGCAGGTGCAGTCGTTCAGGACTGTTCACGGCTTCGGCTACGCGAGCACGATGTGCATCGGCAACCTCCGAAGCGGCACGGAGAGCTTCTCGCGCTTCCTCCGTGACAGGGACAGGGAGTCGCTGTACAAGGCTCTCCACTTCTTCGGCATAATCGTCATCTTCGCACTCGGAGCGGGCGTCGGCGGCGTGATATCGGCGCGGCTCGGACTCGGAACGATATGGCTGTCGGTGATGCTTCTCGTCATAGCGGCGCTGATGATGACGAAAGAAACAAGATAAATCATTTTGCGGGCGGATAATATCCGCCCTGCGTTTTTCAGTGAAAGGAGTCCGCTATGGATATAATTACCGCAGCTCCCTCGGACCTCGGAACGGTCTATGATATCGCGCAGGCGACGATAAAGGCGATATATCCGCATTATTACCCCGCGGGCGCGGTCGAATTCTTCCTCGCGCACCACAGCCGCGATCACATCTCCGCGGACATTGAGGCGGGCAGGGTCAGCATCGCTGTATCGGACGGCAGAGCGGTCGGGACTGTCACCGTCAGCGGCGACAGCATCAACCGCCTGTTCGTGCTCCCCGACGAGCAGGGCAACGGCTTCGGCGGCGAGCTCCTGCGCTTTGCAGAGGCTGAGATAGCGAAAAGCTACGGGACAGCACGGCTCGATTCGTCTCTCCCCGCGAAGCAGATATACCTCAAAAAAGGCTATATGGTGATAGATTCGCGCACGATTGAGGCTGGCGGAGACTTCCTCTGCTACGATATCATGATAAAGCGGGTGGCGTCAAATGCAGACTGAGCACATAGCCGCCATGTTCGGAATTACAGGCGTTTGCGGCGTCAGCGAGGTCGGCACGGGGCACATCAACCGCACCCTCCTCGTCACGGCTGAAAGCAGGCGGTATGTCCTGCAAGCGCTGAATTGCGGGGTATTCCCCCGCCCCGAGGCGGTCATGTCCAACATCGCGCAGGTCGAGGCGGCGTTTGCGGACTGCGCTGACGTCACTGTGCCCCATTATCTCACCTGCCGCGGCAAAAACTATGCCGAGGCAGACGGCGAAATATGGCGTATGTACGCCTACTGCGAGGGCTCTCCCTGTGTGCGGGAGCTCCGCCGTGTCGGGTACTCCTACGGAACCTTTATCCGCGTGATGAGCCGCTCGGGAGCCGAAATATCGCCAGTTATAGACGGATTCCACGACTTCGGCAGGTACTATGCGCGCCTCGAACAGGTCTGCTCCGATATCCCGCCCGAGCTCACGGCTCTGCAGGAGCGCCTCGGAAACAGCTTTGACGGCGTCCCTGCGCGCATTATCCACGGCGACGCCAAGACGGACAACGTCCTCGTCGGCGAACCCTGCACCGTCCTCGACCTCGACACGGTCATGCTTGGAGCCGTCGCTCTCGATTACGGCGATATGGTGCGGTCTGTCTGCACTCACGGAGTTGATGCCGAGGCTGTTCGCGAGCTGACTGACGGCTTCATTGAAGGGCTCGGCGGGCTCCTCACGGACAAGGAAAAAGCCTCGCTGTACAGCGGTATCCTGTGGACGACGGGCGAGCTCGCGCTCCGCTATCTCACGGATTTTTACAGCGAGGAGAGATACTTCCGCGGAAAGACGCGCGAACAATGCCTGACGCGCTCGCATGAACTGCTCGGACAGCTCGGCGGATTCATCGCGGCGGAAGCTGATATCTCCCGAATAATAGACAAATAACGGCAGGACAGAGCATTATTTTATGCTCTTTATCCTGCCGTCTTTTACTATGAAAACTCTGTCAGAAATGTCCATCATCGAGCGGTCGTTGTACGAATCGGTGTAGAAGCAGTCAATAGGTCGGTCGCCGTAGAGCTCCCTGTAGCGCGCGACCTTGTTATCGCCGAAGTTGAAAAAGCTGACCTCCATTTTGTCCCAGTCGACCTCGGAGCATATGAGGTTCGCGGTGTTGAGGCGGTGTTTGACCGCGTCGATGAGGAAAAACGGTCCCGCGGTGATGATGAGGTCGTCGGGACTGATGCGCCGAAGCATACGCCTGTCGAGCCTTTGCTGATTGCGCCGCCAGAACTCGCCCGTCAGCGAGATGAGCTCCTCCTTGTCCCTGACTATCACCTTTATTGCGTCGTTTATGCGCTTCTCGAGCTTCTCCTTGCTCGCGAGGCACAGCTTGTACATAGCCGCATTCCAGCAAAGCGACGGGATAAACAGAAGAATGCGCTTGTTGTGCTTTATCATGAAGAGGGCAAAGTCGATAGAGCTTTCCCCGTGATATATCGTGTTGTCGAAGTCGAAGACCTTGATATCCACCACACCCTTCCGCAGTTAATCATACACTTTATACATTATACCACGGAACGACATTTTTTGCAACCACTCAGCCGCCTTTCACAGTACAATCATAGCATTATTTTGACCGCAATATTTGACCAATTCACCAAATATTGCGGTTTTTCTCTGTTTTATCGGCAGTTCAATATATCATTATTTTACTATTGTCGATTTGTATGTACAAAGCAGCGCAAAAATAAAGGTTATAATTATTTATCCGATTTGTAAATACAAAAAACAGTTGTTTTTAATAACAATGCTATTATTTTTCTCAAAATAAAGTAGTTCTTATATGCATTTCGTCAACAGTTCGTTCAGTTTGTCCACCCTATCTGCAATTAGTGGGTTGTATATTCGACCGTAAATCATATATAATGTTAACATAGTATTAATGTGCACAGGCATAAGCAACCAGAGGGGGTATATCATGAAAAAGATAAAGAAAATACTAAACTCCGGACTGAGCCTCGTGCTCGGCGCCTCGCTCGCCGCAGCACCCGTAATGGACAGAGGTCTCATGTTCGCGGTAGGCGGTGCCGACGACGGCATCGTGTTCTACGTTGCGCCCGACGGCAGCGACAGCGGCGACGGCTCTCTCACCTCGCCCTTTGCTACTCTCTCAGCCGCTCGTGACGCCGTAAGAAAAGTCAGCGGCAGCGCTTCGGGCGACATCACCGTCTACCTCAGAGGCGGCGACTACCGCCTGACCGAGCCCGTTGTGTTCGACACCCGCGACTCAGGCAAGAACGGTCACACCATAACCTACAAGGCGTATCAGGACGAAGTCCCCGTTATCAACGGCTCCACGCAGGTCACAGGCTGGAGCAAGTACAACGACAAGCTGTGGGCGGCTCCTCTCGACCGCGACTACAAGCTCCGCAACCTCTACGTCAACGACCGCCGCGCCAATATGGGCAGCGTGCGTGTACAGTCAAAAGGCGGATACGGTCAGTACAGCGTCAAGGCGGGACAGGCCGATTGGGCGTGGGATTCCGGTACAAAGTCGGACGGATCGTCGTACGCTGATAACGCTTTCCCGAAAATAACCTCGAATTTCGATGACCTCGAGATAATCAACGGTACTACATGGAACGAGAACATTGTCTGCACACGCGATGTCAAGTATCAGAACGGTTCAGTGGTCATGCTCTATCAGCAGCCGTACGGAGCTATCGCACAGACTCCCGGCTGGGGCGCAGGTTTCTCGGCAGGCGGCACCCACACTATTTATAATGCATTCTCATTCGTAGACGAGCCCGGCGAGTTCTACTTCGACAAGACCGCAAAGGTGCTCTACTACTACCCGAGACAGGGCGACGATATGACAACTGCCGACGTCGAGGCTCCTATCGCTGACCAGCTCATCGTGGTCGAGGGCAAGAGCACGACCGAGCGCGTCGAGAACCTCGCGTTCAGCGGCATCACCTTCGCGAACACCGACTACCAGCTCACTGATGTTGCGGGCTCTCACGGCAAGGCGACTTGTCAGGCTGCTCAGACATACACTGCTTTCGCAGAGTCGAACTGGCACAACAAGAAGTACGAAATGGTAGACACACTCCCCGCGGCTGTACACGTCACGAACAGCAAGAACATCAGCTTCACGGGCAACGTCATCAAGCATACGGGCGCTGACGGCATCTCTATGACGAACGATGTTGTCAACTCCGAGATAAGCGGCAACTACATCACCGATATCACCTCGAGCGGTATCACTATAGGTCACCCTCAGCACATCTACATCGGCGATGCGGCAGGCAACAACCACGAGCGCTTCCCCAAGGGCGTCGAGGGTCTGTGTACTGATATCCTCATCTCGCAGAATATGCTCTACGACATCAGCGTAGTTCACGGCTTCGGCGGCTGTGCGGCTATCACCTGCTACTACACCGACACTGCAAAGGTGCTCAGCAACACAATCGAGCGCACCGCCTACAACGGCATCCACATGGGCTGGGGCTGGTGTAACTTCAAGGACAGCGAGACCTCGCGCAATAACATAATTTGCTACAACCGCGTTATCAACTGCCTCAACCGTCTCCACGACAGCGGCGGTATCTACACTATCGGTCAGATGCCAGGCACGATAATCAACGAGAACTACATTCAGGGCATACCCGCAGGCGGCTTCGGAGCTCCCACATATGGTCTCCACAATGACGAGGGTACTGCATACATCGAGGAGAACGACAATATCCTCGAGATAAGCCCCAATGTTACATACACGATAAACTGCGAGGACTACGGTCAGAAGCACCACCTCAAGATAAAGCGCACATACGCGACTGTCAATAAGATGGGCAAGAACCCTCCCAACAGTGAGATAGACACTCCTATCGTTATCTCCGACAACGTATGGCCCTTCGAGCAGTACAAGATATGCCTCAATTCAGGCGTATCCGATGAGAACCGCAAGCTCGTTCCCAGAAGCGTAACATCTGCCGCGAACTACGTTTTCCCCGCAAGCTGCCAGACTACGTGCAGCAGCAAGCTCCCGATACGCAAGGGCGACGGCATCGTATGGATAGCTCCCGACAACACGACGTCCTTCACAGCAGGCAAGACAATGACCAAGGCTGCGACCAATGCCACCACTATCAAGACTCCCGCTGAGGAAGGCACATACCGCATCTACGTCACCGACGCAAGCGGCAAGGTGCTCAGCAAGTCCGACCATGTCCTCCGCCTCAAGGGCACAGGCTCCACAGACGACGTTATCGAGGCTGAGAGATTCACCTCTCAGAGCGGCATCGACACCGAGAGCTGCGAGGAAGGCGGACAGGACGTCGGCTTCATCGAAAACGGAGATTACATCGCCTTCAAGGGAATCGACTTCAAAGGCGGCGAGGCAAAGTCGGCTGACTTCCGTGTTTCTTCAAACGGCAGCGGCGGTACTATCGAGATACGCGTCGGCGGACTTGACGGAACAAAGATAGGCGAAGTCGAAGTCCCCGTAACGGGCGGCTGGCAGACATGGAAGACCGTTACAACTGACATCAGCAACATGACAGGCGTTCACGACGTATACCTCGTATTCAAGGGCGGCGAAAGCTACCTCTTCAACCTCAACTGGTGGAAGCTGAACTTCCCCGAGGGCCTCGAGGACGTCATCATCAAGGGCGACCTCAACGGCGACAAGGTCGTTGACACGTTCGACCTAATACTCATCCGAAAGGCTGCCGAGGCAGGAGACGCCGATATATTCAACGCAGCCGACCTTAACGACGACGGCGCGATAAACGCAGACGACGTTCAGCTCCACTCAGATTATATACTCGGAAAAATAAAAACTTTTTAAGGAAATTTGGAGGTCATAAAAATGAAACGAGGATTAGCTATGCTATTATCAGGAATGATAGCGGCTATGCCGCTCACAGGCTCTATGCTGCCCAAAACGGCTGACGCCGCTGTCACCTTCACTCATCAGGAGTGGACAGGTAAAAACGGAACCGAAAAGGTGTTCGCGGTAAACCGCGCGCCCGCTTCCGTAAACGCTGTCCCCTATCAGGACTCCGCTTCTGCTCAGAGCGCAGTATGGAACTACAACGACCGCGAGAAGTCCGATTACCTGCAAATGCTCACAGGTGCGAACGAGGACTGGCAGCTCACGGTAAAGCAGAACGACCAGCAGGCTTCGGGACTGCGCAACGGCGGATGCATGAATCCGAACTACAATCCTAATCCCGCAGACGGCTGGAAGACGGTACAGCTCCCGAGAAGCTGGACAACACAGGGCTTCGACTTCTCCATATACAGAAACGTGCCTCAGCCATGGCAGGACAGATACGACGGTAACGTCCAGTGTCCGAATGCTCCCACGAACTATAACCCCGTCGGTATCTACCGCAAGAAGTTCACGCTCGACAGCTCCATGCAGACGGGCGGAAGACGTATCTATATCCAGTTCGACGGTGTTGAATCAGCTTACTATGTATACCTCAACGGCAAGGAGGTCGGCTACAGCGAGGACAGCTTCAGCCCGCACCGTTTCGACATCACCGACTATCTCCAGAACGGCGAGAACACCCTCGCAGTAGAGGTCCACAAGTTCTGCGATGGTACATGGTTCGAGGATCAGGATATGATATACGACGGCGGTATCTTCCGTGACGTTATGCTCGTAAGCACGCCGTCCGTACAGATAAGCGACTACACAGTCCGCACCGATCTCGACAACTCCTACACAAACTCAGACCTCTGGATTGGAGTTGACGTCTCCAATATGACATCCTCCGCAAAGAGCGGCTGGACTATCGAGGCTGACGCCTTCGACGAGGAGGGCAACAATATCCTCAGCGGCGTTTCGACGCAGATATCGGGCCTCAAGGAAAACAGCAAGGGCACCTTCCAGATAAGCACGAAGGTAACTGCTCCGAAGCTGTGGTCTGCCGAAACGCCTAACCTCTACGCACTCGTACTCACTCTCAAGGATGAAAGCGGTAAGGTGCAGGAGATAGTTTCCTCGCAGCTCGGCTTCCGTGAGATAGGCTTCACGCGCACAGAGGTCGACGGCTCATACAGAGTCACCACCAAGAACTGGCAGGCAATGACGATAAACGGAAAGCCCCTCGTATTCAAGGGCGTAAACCGTCACGATACAGACCCGTTCTACGGCAAGGCTGTTCCTCAGGCAACTATAGAAGAGGACGTCCGCCTCATGCAGCAGAACAACGTTAATGCTATCCGTACATCGCACTACAGCAACGACTCCTACCTCTACTGGCTGTGCAATAAGTACGGTATGTACGTAATGGGCGAGACAAATATGGAGTGTCACGCTCTCCAGAACAACAACAACGACTCAAAGAGAGCACTCTTCTATAACCTCGGTCTCGACAGAACTGAGACTGCCTATAAGCGCCTCAAGAACAACCCGTCCATCGTTGCATGGTCTATCGGAAACGAGATGGGCTATACAGGCGACCCGAACTCTTCGGGCGGTCTGTTCCGCGATATGATCTGGTACTTCAAGAAGAACGACCCGACCCGTCCTGTTCATTCTGAGGGACAGGGTACGGCTATGGGTACCGATATGAACAGCCAGATGTATCCAGGCTCCGGCGGCATCGGCAATAACCGCGGCGACGGAAAGATCCCCTATGTAATGTGCGAGTACGACCACGCTATGGGCAACTCCGTGGGTGCTCTCAAGGAGTACTGGGACGTTATCAGAAGCTCAGACAGAATGCTCGGCGGCTTCATCTGGGACTGGGTAGACCAGTCGAGAGCAGTCAAGCTCCCCAACGGCGCATGGGACTACTACTCGCAGCCCTATGCACGCACAAACCTCTACTCCGAGGAAGCAAAGGGCAAGTTCTACGGCTACGGCGGTGACTGGGGCGATTCTCCGAATGATGGCAGCTTCTGTGAAAACGGTCTTATAAGCCCTGACAGAACACCTCAGCCAGAGCTTTCAGAGGTCAAATTCCAGTATCAGAACTTCTGGTTCTCGGCAACTCCCGCACAGCTCGCAAAGAATGAGGTATCCGTAAAGAACGAGAACGGCTTCCGCGACCTGAGCGACTATACGCTTCAGTGGGAGCTCGTAAAGAACGGTATCGCAGTAGACAGCGGCATAGTGGAGAACGCATCCGCTGCTCCGAATAAAACGAGCACTCTCACTATTCCGTTCAAGCTCCCGAAGAAGTATCTCTCTGGCGATGAGTTCTACCTCAACCTCTCTGTACTCAATAAGAACGGAACACTGCTCGTACCCGAGGGTCACGAGGTGGCATACGCTCAGATACCGCTTTCAACAGGCGGCGGCTCGTCAGTACGCAATGCCATGCCGGAGGATAAGGTTTCTATCATAGACTCAGGCAATGAATACGTTCCGACAGGCAAGAACTTCAACTGCGCTATCGAAAAGTCCACAGGTCTGATGAAGACCTACTCCAACAACGGAGAGGTGCTCATCTCCAACGGTCCTACGCCCAACTTCTGGCGCGGCAACGTCGAGAACGATACAGGCTGGGGCGCAAACGGCGAATTTGATAAAACATGGCAGAACGCATCAAGCAAATTTAATGTTTCCGGATTTGAGCAGAAGGACGGCGACAACGGCAGCAAGATACTCATCGCTCACCTCACCCTGCCCAACGCAAAGAACGCAAATGTTGACATCACATACACATTCAACCCCGACGGCAGCGTGAAGGTAGACTTCCATGTGGACGCTACCCGCACAGGTCTCGGAAACTTCATAAGAGTCGGCTCGATGATGACCCTGCCAGAGGGCGCCGAGGAGGTTACATGGTACGGCAACGGTCCCGTCGAGACCTTCAACGACAGAAAGACCAACGGCAGAATGGGCGTATGGAACGACAGCGTTTCCCATATGTTCTACCCCTATATGAAGGCTGACGACACGGGCAACCTCACTGACGTCAAGTGGATAGCTGTTCAGAACAAGAACAAGGAGAATTCGCTCCTTATCGCAGCAGAAGGACCTGTTGAGGCAAGCGCTCTCCATTTCACTCCCTACGACCTTCAGAAGGCTGATCACCCCTACAAGCTTTCGCCGCGCAAGGAGACTATACTCAGCGTGGACTACGGCTCAATGGGTACTGGCTCGGCTACCTGCGGACAGGCGACTCTCGATAAGTACCGCCTGCCTACTTCACGTGCGTATGACTGGAGCTACACTATCATGCCCGTTTCTTCAAAGCTGACCGCTCAGGAGCTCTCTGATACTGCGGCTAAGCTCCGCTCCAACGGCACTTCCATCCAGGACAAGAGCCAGAACAATCTCGTTGTCCCCGTGACAGGCAGTGCAAAGCTCAAGTCAGGAACGGACGGCAACTCGGTATCGGGAGATGTTACTGTACCTCAGTGCGATTCTATCGATAAGGCTCTCAGCGGCCACAACTCGTTCACAGTGGAATCCAACTTCGTTCCCACAGGAAACCCGCAGTTCAACATGATCGCCAGCAAGGGCGACCACGCATTCGGTCTGAGAACTGAGAACAACAAGGTCTACTTCTTCATCCATGCAGGAGGCGAATGGAGATCTGTTGAGTACACAGGCACAGGCGACCAGTGGCTCGGTAAGAAGCACCAGGTAGCAGGTATTTACGACGCTGAAAATGATATGCTCCGCATCTACTGCGACGGTAAAATAGTTGCAGAGAAGGCAACAGGCACTACAAGCGGTGTCACCACATCCGGCTACAACTTCACTATCGGTAAGTGCCCTGAGACAAATCGCGGCTCTGCTGCTGATTTCTACGAGGTAAGAGTATACAGCAAGGCTCTCAGCGCATCTGAGCTTGCTTCGCAGAATACGGCTTCTCCGACATACAAGGCTGATGACAAGTGCGTACAGCTCTGGCTCGACTTCGACAACATCGCTGTCACTACCGACGAGCCCGACGACCCGCAGCCTTCGCTCCTCGGCGACGCTAACCTCGACGGAAAGGTATCTATCGCAGACGCGACAGCTATCCTCCAGTCACTTGGCAACAAGGACAAGTTCGGACTCAGCGACGAAGGTAAGCTGAACGCTGACTGCTTCAACCCCGGAGACGGTGTCACGGCAGCCGACGCGCTCGCTATACAGAAGCTCGACGCAGGTCTTCTCACGAAGCTCCCCGAGATAAAGGAATAAGCGAATATCACCACAAAGCCCGCGGTTAAACGCGGGCTTTGTTATAGCTTTTTGTTATAGCGTACAAACAGCTTTGAGTGTTATCATAGGGAAACAAATATAGTAAATATTGCCGTTTGTGGTATAATATATAAGATGCGTGATGCTTCATGCATAATGTTGCAAATGCAACATTATTTTTAATGCAAGTATGTTATAATAATATCAATCAAAGTGAAAGGAAGGATAAATATGCTCGAGCTAAACAATATTTCCTTCAATATCGACGACGGAGACGGCAAGACCGAAATAATCCGCGATATCTCCCTCACCATTCCCGACAACAAATTCGTTGTCATCACTGGTCCGAACGGCGGCGGCAAGTCCACGCTCGCACGCCTTATCGCAGGTATCCACCCACTCACCTCGGGGCAGATAATCTTCGACGGCACCGATATCACCAACAAGTCCATAACCGACCGCGCACGCATGGGTATCGGCTTCGCTTTCCAGCAGCCCGTCCGCTTCAAGGGGCTGACCGTGCTCGACCTGCTGAGGATTGCCTCGGGCAGCAAGATAAGCGTCAGCGAGGCGTGCGACTACCTCTCCGAGGTCGGACTCTGCGCTAAGGAGTACATCGACCGCGAGGTCAACTCATCGCTCTCGGGCGGCGAGCTCAAGCGCATCGAGATTGCGACTATCCTCGCACGCGACGTCAAGCTCGCGGTGTTCGACGAGCCCGAGGCGGGCATCGACCTGTGGAGCTTCAACAACCTGATACGCATATTCGAGAAGATGCGTCAGAGCGACAAAAGCAGGACTATCCTCGTCATCTCACATCAGGAGCGCATTCTCAACATCGCGGACGAGATAATCGTGCTCGCGGACGGAAAGATACTCAAACAGGGCAGCAAGGACGAGATTCTCCCCGACATCATAGGCACGCAGTACGCGTCGGGCGTATGCTCGAGGATAGAATAAGGAGGCTGAAACGATGAATATTGATACGATACAGCAGAGGCTCCTCGAGGAGGTAGCCGACCTCCACGACATTCCCGAGGGAGCGTACAACCTCCGCGCAAACGGCAAGTCCATAGGCAGGAACACCACCGCCAACATAGATATTCAGTCCAAGCCCGAGGGCAGCGGCATTGATATCCGCGTAAAGGACGGCACCAAAAACGAGAGTGTGCATATCCCCGTCGTGCTCAGCGAGAGCGGTCTGAAGGAGACTGTCTACAACGACTTCTTCATCGGCGAGGACTGCGACGTGCTCATAGTGGCGGGCTGCGGAATCGACAACTGCGGCAATCAGGACTCACAGCACAACGGCATACACCGCTTCTACGTAGGCAAAAACTCGCGTATACGCTACGTCGAGAAGCACTACGGCTCGGGAGACGGCAGCGGCAAGCGCATCCTCGACCCCGTGACCGAGGTCTATCAGGAGGAGGGCAGCACCGTTGAAATGGAAATGGTGCAGATAAAGGGCGTTGACTCCACCGAGCGCACCACCCTCGCGGAGCTGAAAGAGGGCGCAAAGCTTGTAGTGCGCGAGAGGCTCATGACTCACGGCGAGCAGCACGCTCTGAGCGTGTACAAGGTCAGCCTAAACGGCGACGGCTCGAGCGCTGACGTGGTATCGCGCTCCGTTGCGAGGGACACCTCCTATCAGAAGTTCGACGCGTGCATCGTCGGCAACGCCGCCTGCTCGGGTCACACCGAGTGCGACTCTATCATCATGGACAGCGGACGCATTCTCGCAGTCCCCTCCCTCGAGGCGAACAACATCGACGCGGCTCTCGTCCACGAGGCTGCGATAGGCAAGATAGCGGGCGACCAGCTAATCAAGCTGATGACACTCGGTCTGACCGAGGCTGAGGCTGAGGAGCAGATAATCAACGGCTTCCTCAAATAATAGCTATATAAACTGCGGGCGAGCGGAACTCGCCCCTACACGTAAGCTAAAATGCAGGCAAATGTAGGGGCGCTTTCCGAGCGCCCGTTTTTTTCTTTATAGTCACAAAGGTAATTTTGGTTATATTCCACAAATCGGAATAGTATTTTTGTACAGTCATACGAAATTTGAAAAAACTTTCAGATTTTTTCGCGTTTTTTGCCTCTGAGATGCACTTATATATGAGCACTGTCTCAGACAAAAAATAGGAGGAAGAATTATGAAAAAATCAATCGCTTTTTTGCTCGCGGCTGCGACTATACTCACAGGCTGCGGGACTAAGTCCGTCTCGAAGAACGAAAGCGGCGTATCATCGGGAGGTACGGGCTCGGACAAGCCCGCGGAGGACATCGTCATAACCATCGCCTACTCAACTAAGCCGAATGAGGCTATGCAGGAGCTCATCGACCGCTTCAACGCCGAGGACAACGGCGTGCGCGTGGAGGTCAAGTCGTACTGCAATGAGCAAGCCTTCACCTCTGATATACAGCAGCAGGTAGACTTCGATGTCACGCAGGAGCTCATCAACAAGGACACTATCGACCTCGTCGGCACGTTTTCGTTCGGCAATGCGGCAAAGTTCGAGATATTCAAGCGAAAGGGCGGCTTCGTCGACCTCTATAAATTTATGGAGGACGACCCCGAGGTCAACTCCGACACCCTCAACAGCCACATTCTCGGGCTATGCGAGCGCGACGGCAAGCTGTACTCCATACCGACCTACTACTGGGCGGAGACGATGATAAGCAAGGCGGAATACGGCGGCACGACCCCCAACTGGACGATTGACGAGTTCATCGAGCACTGGGACAATATGCCCGCGGGTTCGACGGTGAACTGGTCGACAGTCTCCGAGGGCATATACTACGATGTGCTCCGTGCTAATACGCCTTATTTCGTCGATTACAAAAACTGCGAGGTACACTTCGACGACCCCGACTTCCGAGAATTGCTCGAATTCTGCGGTCGCTTCGACAGCAATATGGGACATAAGAGCGACGACGATGTAGTCGACGGCAACCCGCAGCTCGTGCAGAATCTCAGGCTGACAGACTACGAAAAAGCTTTAGTCGAGGAACATGATTACGCCCTTAATGCCGTCGCTTTCCCGCATCTCAATGACGGAAGCTACACCCTCGTCGGCTATCCCACATCAGGCAGGGACGGCGCTTTTCTCTGCGGCATGGAGGAGTGCGCGATTCGGGCGAACATCTCCGAGGAGAAGCAGCAGGCGGCATGGAAGTTCCTGCGCGAATTTTACAGGGAGGACTACCAGTTCGAGCACTATGCACGCCACAACGACGTTCAGACTCCCGAAGGCAAGGTCGTGCAGTTCGAGTTCAAGGGCGGCTTCCCGATAAATAATGCCGCTCGCAAAAGAATCGCCGAGGGTACGATAAACGACGCCTACCTGTCTGATTATCTGAAAGAAGGCAGTCTGCGGTTCGGAGGCGCTGAGCCCGCGACCTTCCTCACTGACCGCAAAATCACGCAGGCGGACATCGACTTCATCGACGAGTATATGGATTCCATTGACCGCTGGGAATGCTCTGCCATAGACAGCGAGCTGTTCAAAATCATAGAGGAAGAAGTCGGGGCATATCTCCACGGTGAGCAGGACGCAGACGCGACAGTCGACCATATACAAAGCCGCGCGACGATATGGATAAGCGAGCAGGCATGACCTTGAACCGAACAATACAACAGCTCCCGATACAGACAGTATCGGGAGCTTTGTCTGTACGCTGTGAAAAATTTGTCTGTACAGAATATGCGCTTATCCCTTTGATTTCGTTAGTTTATATGTGTAATATGCTATAAATTTATAAATAATATTGAATTTGTTCAAAAAGTCTGATATAATGATTTCCGCGGTTTTTATGACCGATAATGAAATTACAGGGGGATCACTATGACAAGAGATCAGGTTCAGGCGCAGGGTCTCGTCAGGATAAAGCGAATGAGCGTCCTGATGATAATCGGCTACGCCATTATCGTTGTCATCGCAGTGCTGGGAATCACTGCCTTCACGGTAACGAAGTACGACGAGCTGACAAAGGACAAGGTCAGCTCAATGACGTCAACGCTGAATGTCCAGCTCAAGCTCAACCTCGACAGCTACATGAAAAGAATGGAGAAGATAGGCACGCTCGCATATTCTGTCGACAACGCCTACAGCTACGACGCTACGAGCTCTGACATCGACGAATACGAGGCGATAAACACCGAGAAGCAGATAGCTGCCGACCTCAGCAGCCTCTGCCTCATGGAGAACTTCGTCGACTACGGCATCGTCTACTCTAACAATCACACGGTCGGCAAGGTATCGAACGGCACAGTGAAGCTGTTCGGCGATAAGCTCTACTCCGACCTCTCGGCTATGATATCGCGCGAGAACACGCACGACGGCTGGAGCACGGGCTACAACAACGGCTATGACCGCATCTACTACGTAAAGAAGCTCCATAAGAACGCGATATTCGTCATTTCGTTCTACACCGCGGAGCTTGACAGTGTCCTCGAGAATCCCGAGGCTCTCAGCGATATGGCAGTCCGCCTCACTGACCGTTCCTACAGAATGATATATTCATCGGTCGAGGGCGATACCGTCGGTAAAACCATCCCCGACGATGTCCTCAGAGACGTTAAGGGCAATGATATGGCTGTGATCAGCGGCGCGGACAACCTCTCGACCATAAACGCAACAGAGGGCGACTGGTACATAATATGCTCCATACCCACAGACATCATCCTCAGGGAAGCGGTCGATATGAAAAAGGTCATATACCTTGCAGCAGCTGTCGCCTCCCTTATAGCGGTGCTCGCGGGAACTCTCTTTGTCAGGAGAATGGCTGACCCTGTCAGCACGGTCACAGCTGGTCTCTCCGACGAGATAAGCGAGGACGGCTTTGAGAAGGTTCTCGGAAGCCGCTTCTTCCGCGACAAGGCTGACAATGTCATCTCCGCGAACCCGAAGCAGGAGTACGCGGTGATACTCGCGGGTATTGACGAGCTCGGCGATATGCTCAACAGGTGCGGCAGAAATACAGCCGACTCTCAGATAGTTAAGCTGGTAAAGCTGATAAAGGAGGAGTTCCCCGACTGCGAGTGCATAGGCAGAGTCGGCGAGGAGACCTTCGCCGTGCTGATGAAGAACAGCGGCATGGAAAAGGAGGAGTTCCGCTCGCTCGTTATCAGCCGCGGAGTGAATATCTGCGATACGTTCAAGAATTCGGTGCTCACCTCCCCTGCGGGCTCGTTTGAAGCTACCGCGAGCGCAGGTGCGGCTATCGGCACAGAAAAATATCAGAGCATCTATGACGACGCGTTCAAGGCTCTCTGCGCCTCCGAAAAGAACGGCAAGAGCAGATTCACGATAGCTTGAAGACTGGAGGCGAAGTAAAAATGAATATCATAAAAAGAGCAGCAGCGCTCCTGAGCTGTGCTGTACTTGCGTCTGCGTGCGGATGCAGCAGCAAGGCAAAGGTCACGGAGCAGAAAAAGCAGGTCGAGATATCCTTCTCGTGGTGGGGAAACGACGCGCGCAACAAGTACACCCTCGAGGCTATAAACAAGTTCGAGAGCCTTCATCCCGAGATAAAGGTCAATTGCAGCTATTCGGAGTGGTCGGGCTATGAGAAGCGCAACAAGGTCTGGATGATTTCCGACACTGAATGCGATGTCATGCAGATAAACTACGGCTGGCTCACTGAATATTTCGACAACGGAAACGGCTACTACAAGCTGAGGGAGCTCTCGGATACGCTCGACCTGTCGGGCTACTCTGAGGACGACCTCCGCTACGGAACAAAGGACGGCGTGCTCTATGCTCTGCCCATAGCCATGAACACCGAGACTGTCTACATCAACAAGACCCTCTATGACAGCTTCGGAGCAAAGGTGCCCGAAACATGGGACGACCTCTTCGCTGCGGCGGAGCTCATGGAGCCGAAGGGAGTCTACCCGCTCAGCGCCACAAGCAAATCCATGTGGCTCTATCTTATCGCCTACGCTGAGCAGACTCAGGGCAAGAAGATACTGAAAGAGGACGGCTCGCTGAATTTCACTGCCGAAGACTTCGCTGTGATGATAGATTTCTACGCTCAGCTCATCGACAAGAAGGTAATGCCGCTCGTTGAGCACTATGAGCGCATAAAGCTCGACAACGAGGAGTATGCGGGCTCTGTGGCATGGGTCAGTGACGCGAAGAGCTACTTCGGAGCAGCCATCGATAACGGACGCGAGATAGTTATCGCCGATTATACGGCAAAGGAGGGCTGTCCGCACGGCGAGGGCTGGTACGCCAAGCCCGCCACGATGTACGCTGTGAGCAAGAATACGGCTCACCCCAACGAAGCGGGTATGCTGCTCGATTACCTCGTGAACAGCAGTCAGATGGCGACGCTTCAGGGCATCGAGAAGGGCATTCCGCTCAGCAGTCCCGCAAAGAAGGTGCTCCAGCGTGACGGCGTCCTGACGGGGCTCCAGTACGACGCATCGAAGAAAATGGACCTCTGCACACTCTCCGAGCTCTCCCCCGTACTTGAGAACGACACTATTATAAATGACTTTTTCACCGCCAGCACGGACTACATCTACCAGAAGGCAGGACTCATGGAAACTGCCGCCGCCTTCTGCAACAAGCTGGACATCAGCTGAACCCTGCGGCGACGATGCTGAATAAACCGAAAAGGAGTATGCTCCCGATGAAGCATAATCCTTTTTGTATTCTCCACACTATCGGGCAGCGCCGCTCTACCCGAAGTATTTTAGCTAAACGACAGGTTTACTGCTGGTTGTTTTTTAATCCGGGATAACCTTTCGTACAAAAATTATTCAATCTGACAGTTTTAAAACTAAAAAATCAGTAAAAATGTGAATGAATAATTCTAACTAAATTATTGTATTATTCCAAAAAATATGATAAAATATAAATATGGTTAATGCTCATAAGGTAAAAACACATAATGGGCACACAGCTTTTCGGAAAAGTCAGGGAAGTCGCAGGGAAATCCGTCAGGCTGTATCATTTCCCGTGCTCCTAACGTGGAGAACAAGGAACAATTCGTTATAAGGGGGTTCATTTTCATGAACAAAATGAAAAGAAAAGGCATTCTCAAAAGATTAGCCGTCTGCTCTGTATCACTGACAATGCTTCTTTCTGCTACTGCTTGCGGCAAGCCCGACAATGTCGGCGGAAAGATCGCGGTCATCTGTAAGAACGAGAAGGTATCGTTCTGGGATGAGGTAAAGAAGGGCGCTGACGACTGCTGCGATGAAATGGGCTACGATATGCTCTACTACTGCGCTTCGAGCGATAACGACTTCGCAAGCCAGATCGAGTATATCAATGATGCTATAAACCAGGGCGCTAAGGCGATAGTTATCGCTCCCAACGACCCTAACGAGCTTACCGAAGCCTTTGACAGAGCGACAGCCAAGGGCATCAAGATCGTAAATATCAACTCTCGCTCCAACTATGACGACATAGTATCGTACGTCGGATCGAGCGACTTCGACGGCGGCGCCGTTGCTGCAAGAAACGCAGTTCAGCTTCTTTTTGCAACCGCTACCGAGGGCGACGCTCCTGTAGGCAAGATCGCTATGATAGGACATACCGCTTCAACAGCTGATCTCCGTCTCACAGGCTTCAGAGCTACATTCACTCCCAGCCTTATGCAGTATATCGCAAAGCAGAAGGCTGATTCAGAGCAGGCTCAGGCTCAGGCTGATTCAAGCTCCGGCGCTCAGGGTGCTCAGGGCTCTCAGGGGGCTCAGGGCTCTAACAGCGAGGCTTCAAAAGAAGCATTGATGACTGCTGCAAAGGCTGCTGCTACACAGGCATCTCAGGGCGGTGCTCCCGATGCTGCTATACTTGCCGCTGCTCAGAACGCTGCACGTTCTGTTGCCGGTGCAGGCGTCTCCGAAGACGATATCAAGGCTGCCGCAGAGGCTGCTGTACAGGCTGTCAAAGGCGGAGGAGACTCCTCAACCGAGGAGACTACACAGCCCGCATCCGGTGACGGAAACACTCAGGGCGGACCTCCTGCCGGAGCTGAAGGCTCTCAGGGCGGTCAGACACCGACCGATGAAGACAGACAGAATATGATAGCAAACTACTTCATCGAGGGCGAGCGCTGCGGTACTAAGGAAGCTGCTTACGAAGAGGCTAAGAAGATACTTGAAGAAAACAGCGACATAAAGGTAATGTTCGGTACAAATACCAATACCACCCTCGGCATATGCCAGGCTATCGAGGAGCTCGACAAGGCTAACGACATAATCGTTGTAGGCTTCAACTCGGACGAGCAGGAGCTCAAATACGTAAGAACAGGCGTTCTTGACGGAACCATTATCCAGAACCCTTACAACATGGGCTATATCGGCGTAAGATACAGTATTCAGGCTTCAAACGGCGAGGGCGTTGCCGGCTCACTTGATACCGGCGTTACATGGATATCTGCAAAGAATATCAATGACGATAATATCCAGCTTCTGCTGTATCCTGAGAAAGCATAAAGGAGGGGAAGAGTAATGGCAAAAAATGCTAAACGTTCCAGAGCGTATACTCTTGCGGCTATCCTGCTCGCAATAGTAACCGCAGCAAATATGTTCCTCGTGTTCCGTCTGTTCAACGGTATGACAAGCATAGGTAACAACACCTCAACGACGATGAACACCATCAACTCCGTAAACGGTGAGCTCCAGAGCATCAACCAGAGAGTTCTTACCATCATCGCAGGTATCGGTACCGCGCAGAGCCAGGCGGCTACTGCCGACAGCATCGAGGCTTCCTTCGATTCTATCGAGGAAAAGATGCAGACCTTCGAGGAGTATGATGGCGTCAGCGACGCGGCTAAGAAGCGTTTCCACCACGCAAAGGTGTTCATCGAGGCTTACCGCAAGCGTCTTTCAGTTCTCCGTGACCAGTCCAACAGTCAGGAGGGACTCGGCGATATTTCCATGTCAGATATCTACACTCAGGATATCGCCCCCTTTAAGACCACTGCTTCAGAGATGCTTGTCGCTACTATCAGTATCAATGCAGCCGATTCTGCTCGTAAGAACGCAGGGAATATGAGGATGTTCCTCACGACAGAGCTTATCATGGCTATCATCCTTGTCCTCGGTGAGCTCGCTATCTTCATCGCTGCAAGAAGAGCAAAGAAGGCTAATATCGAGCTTGAGGAGCGTGAGAAGAACCTTCAGGAGGTCGGCGCAAAGCTCAAGTCCACAAGACAGAAGGCTTCGGACCTCGCACTTACGAACCTCCTTACAGGTATGAAGAACCGCTATGCTCTTGAAAACGACATCAGCGGACGCCTCGAATCCGACCGCTTCAATATCGCTGTATTCGATATGGATAACTTCCGTATCATCAACGACACATACGGCTACGAATTCGGCGACGAGTACCTCGCAGCTATCGCAGAGAAGCTCAAGGAGGAGTTCGGCGACGTGGCTGAGATATACAATATCACAGGCAACGAGTTCTGCTTCCTCTTCAACAAGGAATTCACAGAGAGCCAGTCTATGGCGTTCATACCCAAGATACACCAAGTAATGAGCGCTCCCTTTACTGTTCTCAACCTCACCGTACAGCTCACTGTTTCAGGTGCTGCTTACCACTATCTCCCCGGCGACTGCCTCAACGTAAACTCGCTTCTTGTAAAGCTTGATACGACAATGAGAAACGCAAAGATGAACGGCGGAAATATGGTAAATACCGTTGTTAATATGTAAATAATACCTCTTGACCGCCTTATGCTGAATAAGGCGGTCATTTTTTATGCCGCAGGATACTATTATGTAGCTGCACGCCATATTCTCCCCGCTTCACCTAAATTATCGCTTAAAGCATCCCGTAAATAGTAATTTTGTCTATTTTCAGAGCTGAATTTAGTCAACCTGCCAAAAATTGTCCTAGTGCGCGCAAAATTGCCAATAATTGCGGACTCACTCTTGACAAATACGCGATTTCGCGCTAAAATTAATATATCTATGGGATATTATAAGATATAACGGGAATATAGGAAAGCTCAGTCAAGGAGGATAATTAACGGAATGAAAAAATACGCCGTGTATAAGTCTGATACCGGTCAGTATTGCTATCGCTATGCGGATTCGCTCGCACTCGTCGAAGGTACGGGATTTGAGGGGCTCATCCGCGAGGAACAGCTCCCCGTCGTATTCGATAACGGCGGAGGATATTTTAAGTTTGACCCTAACGACAGCCACTTCGTAGAAGTGATAGAATCGGATAAGGCTTATCCCCTGCCGCTCGACAGGATGTTCAAGCACAACGACCCGACCTTCAAGCTCGGGTGGATATCTCCCGACGGCGATACGTATTCATGCGGTTACACCAGCCACAACAAATGCGCAGAGGCTATCGCGCGCACGCTCTACCGCACCGAAAAATACCCCGAGCTCACGCTCCACAACAAGGGCTGGCTCGAGGTCATCGACTCCTGGGACGGCAAGGAGCGCACACACGAGCAGTACGTTCACTCCGAGCGCGGCTCGATAACACGCAAACAGGCAGACAGGCTCTTCGACCTCGGACTCTACGAAAAGCCCGAAGTACAGGCTCTCATCAGCTCCAGCGAATCCAAGTGGTAAAGGCTAAGCTCGGGGAAGGCAGTTTTTTCTGCCGCTCCGACACATTGTTCAACGATACATATTGACTTTATTTTTGCGATGTAGTATAATAAAATAAGTGCATTATAACGAAAAATGTCAGTCGGGGGACGCTGCATAATGTAACAGCACTGACAGCTTTCGTTTAAATAAGGGAGGAATTCAGGAATGGCAGGCTCTCGCTTTATAAGGACAGTTACTTACGGCGGATATGACAAGTCCGACGTGATACGCAGGCTCGATTCGCTGTATGAGGAGATATTCGGATTGCAGAACGAGCTGCGCGAAACAAAGCTCCTGCTCGACGGCAGCAAGGACGGCAAGGAAATAAAGGAAGCCCTTGAAGGCGTTCTCGCCGAGGAAAGAGCCAAGCTGACCGAGGCGCAGAAGGAGAACGAATCGCTCTCCATGCAGCTCAAAACCGCCGAGGAAAGCAATAAAAAATCCGAAAATGAGATAAAGAAGCTGACCGCTTCGCTCGAGGAGGCGAACTCCAAGCTGAAGGAAGCCAATTCCAAGCTTTCTGCGGCAAAGTCCAACGACGATGCTGCTGCATTGAGCGAGGTGTTCGTTGAGGCGAAGAAGTCAGCCGATATGCTTGAAAAAGCTGCACAGGAAAAAGCAGAGCAGCTCAAGAGCTCCGCTGCCGAGGCAGCCGAGAACTCCATAGCATTCGCGAACGACGAGGGCTCGCTGCTGATAAACGACGCCGAGCGCAAGGCTGCCGAGATTATCGCTGACGCTAAAAATGCGGCAGGCGAAATGGAAACGGCATACGACAATATGCGTGCGTCGCTGCTGTCGAAAATGGTCGACCTCGGCAAACAGCTCAATGACTTCAAGGACGCCATTATGAAATTTGAAGAGGAAGGCGTCGGCAACCTCTACAAGTGCGAGGAGCTCCTCGGCAAGACCGAGGAAACGCTCAAGGAGGGCGGTATACCCGAATTCAAGGAGCACGAAAAGGTCGCTCCCGAATACCCCGAGCGTCCCGCTCGAAAGGCTGACCCCGACGAAGCAGACGCGCAGAAGCGCAAGCACGGACTTGACAAGCTCAGGCAAATGGCTGAATCCATGACCACTTCAAAGGAAAACGCTGAGGCTGCTCCCGAGAAGGAAGCAGAGGCTCCCGCTCCCGAGCAAGCGGCAGAGAAAAAAGCCGAGACTCCCGAACCCGCAGCTGAAAAGGAAGCGGAGAAATCGGATAAGGATAAAGGCGATGACAAAAAGAAAAGCGGAAAGCTCGACCTCGCCGCTATCGCAAAACAGGCTAAAGCCCTGAACAACAAGTGAGCCACAGCATCTCAACTCTCATATCTGCAAGGAGTATCCTGTAATGAACGAATTAATAATCGTCAAGCCTGAAAAATGTACAGGCTGCAACTCATGTATAAGAAGCTGCCCCGCACCCGAAGCAAATACAGTCAAGCAGCTCGACAGCGGCAAATTCATCATATCAGTAAATCCTGACAAATGTATCGCCTGCGGCGAATGTGTGCGCATCTGCAACCACGGCGCAAGAGATTATATCGACGATACCGAGGAGGGTATGTCCCACCTCATCAAGGAAAAGCTCATACTCATCGTCTCCCCTGCCATAAAGGCAGCTCTCCCCACCAAGTGGAAGGGCGTGCTCGACTGGTTCAAGGGTCAGGGATGTACCGTATACGACGGCTCATTCGGAGCAGACATATGTACATGGGCGCACATCAGGAGCATCGAACAGGGCACGATAGGAAATATCATTACTCAGCCCTGCTCGGCTATAGTCAAGTATATCGAGACATATCAGCCGCAGATGCTCCAGAACCTCTCCCCTATCCACAGCCCCGCAGCCTGCTCGGCTATCTACATAAGGAATTACCTGCGCCGCAACAATCCTATCGCGTTCCTGTCGACCTGTATCGCCAAGAAGTACGAGTTCGAGGATACAGGGCTCATCAACTACAACATCACCATTGACAAGGTCATGGATTACTTCGAGAGGAACGGCATCAGCATCCCCGTCGATACGAGCGACAACTACGAGTACAAGTTCGACGATATGCAGGGTCAGGTCGGAAGCATATACTCGCGTCCAGGCGGACTCAGAGACAACATCTGGCTCCACAATCCCGACATCAATATCACGACCTCCAAGGGCGTACAGAACGTGTACAACGAGCTGAATATGTACGTGAGGATGCCTGAAGCTAAGCACCCGCAGATATTCGACGTCCTCTCATGCGACTTCGGCTGCAACATCGGTCCTGCCGCGCAGACCAACCAGACCGTTTTCGACGTCATGGACGTAATGCGAAAGGTCGAGAGCGAAGCCAAAGCCCGCCGCAAGTCGGGATTCATGGGCAGAGGCGACGACAAGCTCTTCAAGCGCTTTGACGAGGAACTCAGACAGTCTGACTTCCTCCGCAACTATAAGCCCTCCGTCCCCTCGCCTGTGCCGTCAGCACAGCAGCTCGAGCCCGTCTTCAAGAAAATGGGCAAGCACACACCCGAGGAGAGGGAGTTCAACTGCCACGCCTGCGGATTCAATTCCTGCAAGGATATGGCTATCGCTATCGCCCGCGGACTCAATACGCCCGATAACTGTATCATACACGCGAAATCAGTCATGCTCGCAAAGCACTCCTCGATCTCGGTACACAGCGAGAAGCTCGAGGTTGTAGCTTCTGAATGTCTCGAGCTCTTAGAAAAGCTCAAGGCGGATATAGTCAATATCACCAGCAGCATGGATTCGATAGACGAATCCACCTCAGCTACCAAGGAGCGCGCATCGGTGGTAAAGGACCTGCTACAGAACATCGTAACGTTCTGCTCCGACAATCCCACCATGGACGAGGACAGCGTAGAGCAGCTCATCGGCATACTCAACACGACTATCGACGCCTTCAGTGCGCTTGATGACAACGTGAACATCACGAATGAGAACTCGGAAGCAATAAAGGGCTCTGTTTCAAAGATTAACTCGCTTGTCGACGAGATAAACAAGGTGCTCGGAAAGGAAACATGAGCCGCGGCTTATGTTGTATCTTTTAAGAAATTATCACAATTTTAATTACCATGCCATAGGATAGCTATTGCCAAGCTTGCTCTTTTGTATAATTCGTACAAAAGTCGACTCTATGTTCGGCATTCTATTCCTTGACATTGTTACGGATAAGTGATATAATTAAACCATAAGTAGAGTGCGTATCTATATCTTTTAATACTATTTTGCTTGGCTTGCAGCAGTATTTATGCTGCCCCTCTTTGCTGAGCGCTGATATCAGGAGGGAAACTATGCAGTGCGAAAAATGCGGTACTGAACTTAAACCAAGATATGTCGCCTGCCCGTCCTGCGGAGCTCCCGCTCCGCAGACGATAGAGGGCTTTGAAAACACTATGGACTTTCAGCGTGAGCTGAGAGCTATAGTCGTGGACAACGGTCCGAGAGCGGTAATGAACAAAAAGCAGTTCATCGGTCTGCTCTATGACCATATCCCCGACCACGACAAGGAACGTCGTCTGCTCCAGAATATGTACAATCTGGGCGTCTTCAAGATGCTTCTCGCGGACGATAACAGAGAGATAGCCATAATGAAGGCGAAGAGCTTCATGCTCGGCGATGTCTTCCTCGCAGAAAATGCCGCGGAATTCGTGCTCGCCTGCTTCACCTATCTCATCGGCTGGCCGTATGAATCACCGATGAAGATACTCCCAGAGGACGCTGATGCAGAGCCCGAGCCCGAGAAGAAGGTCGTCCGCGCAAACATAGACGACAAGATATTCCGACCGATAGACGCGGTAAGATACCGCCTCAGGAGCAATATCGAGATAGCGGAGGGCTATACCAAGATAGAGAGCTTCTGCTTCGACGGATACGGCTCGCTGAGAACGGTCAAGCTGCCCTCAACGCTGCTCGCGATAGGCGAATATGCCTTTTCATCGTGCAAGCGCCTGAGAGGTCTCGACCTGCCCCCCTCGCTCAGAGTCATAAAGCAGGGCGCATTCTGTCAGTGTGCTAAGCTGGCGATGGTAAAGATACCGTCAGGTATCCTCGAGATAGGCGACAGCACTTTCTCATTCTGTACAAGCCTTGAAACAATAGACATCCCCGATACAGTCAGCAGTATCGGCGCAGAGGCGTTCTCGGGCTGCGAAAAGCTCAGAAAGCTCTATCTGCCCGACAGCGTAAAGTTTATCGATACGAATGCTTTTTCATACTGCCCTAACCTCACTATTCACTGCTTTGAAAATTCATATGTTCATAAATTCTGCCTGTCGAACCGCATCGATTTCAGACTCGTTACAACAGCAGGAATTGAAGACGATGAATGATACTATGCAAGTACATACCACATACGAAAGGATGAAATCATATGACAGAACTTGAAATTGGTCAGGAAGTCGAACTCGAATTCGGCGGAAAGGCTCAGGTTTTAAGTGTAATCGGCAGCGGCGGACAGGGTACGGTTTACCTTGTACGTTTCAACGGTCAGAAATGGGCGCTGAAATGGTACGACATAGACAAAATGAAAAAGCCAAAGGAGTTTCTGAAGAATCTCCGCAGCAATATACAGGACGGTCCTCCCGACAACAAGTTCCTCTGGCCGAAATACCTCACTAAGGAGGCAGAGGACGGCACATTCGGATATATCATGGACCTCAAGCCCGAAGGCTTCGACTCCTTCGTCGATATCCTCAATACCTACAAGCTCGAGGTCGACCCGCTCACAGGACGCGCCGTCAAGAAGGACGTCAAGTTCGGCAGTCTCACGGCTATGATAACAGCCGTTATCAATATCGTCAACTCCTTCCGCCTCCTCCACAGAGCAGGAAAGAGCTATCAGGACCTTAACGACGGAGGCTTCTTCATCAACGTCAATACAGGCGCTATACTCGTCTGCGACTGCGATAACATCGCCCCCGACGGCAGCAACTTCGGCATCGGCGGTAAGCCAGGATATATGGCTCCCGAGGTCGTAAGAGGCATCGCTCAGCCAAACGTTCAGACCGATAAGTATTCGCTCGCGGTCGTACTGTTCAAGCTGCTCTTCCGCGGCGACCCCATGGAGGGCGAAAAGGTTGTGCGCGACGTCTGCCTCACAGAATCGTCAGAGCTCAAGCACTACGGTCAGAACGCAGTGTTCGTGTATGACCCGAATGACGCTTCAAACCGTCCCGTAAGAGGTATCCACGACAACGTTATCAAGTTCTGGAGGATTTACCCCGACTACATAAAGGACGCTTTCATACGCTCGTTCACAACGGGTATCATTGACCCGACAAAGCGTATTATCGAGAACGAATGGCAGAAGCTCTTCATCCGCCTCCGCTCCGAGATAATCATGTGCGGCTGCGGCAGAACGAACTTCGCTTCGATGTTCGTCCAGCCCAACGACAAGACCTTCAAATGCCCGAAGTGCGGCATGGAATTCGCGACGCTCGGCTTCAGCAACAGGAGCTACCGTATGCCCCTCTACCTCGGCTGCAAGTTCTACGAGTGCGAGATGATACCCGAATCCGAGGAATTCATGAAGGTCGCTGGCGAGCTCGTTGAGAACAAGCTCAAGCCCGGAGTTCTCGGCATAAAGAATTGCTCAGACAGAAAATGGCGTGCAAAAATGCCCGACGGCGTTTTTTACGATATTGCCCCCGGAAAGGGTTTCCCCGTATGGCAGGGTCTCGAGATCGACTTTGGCGAGATCAAAGCCCAGATCTAATTTCAGCTTACTGAAAGGATGTATTTTATGAATATGGATAATATTGCCGGTGCTAACGCGGAAATGAATACTGCTGCACCCGATACTACTGCTAAATCAACAGCAGGCGATCTCCTCGATTTCGATGACGATCCCCTCAGCGCTACAGGCGTTTCAAGAAAGAGCCTTGTAATATTCTTCCTCATCGACACCTCGGGAAGTATGAAGGGCAAGAAAATGGGCGAGCTCAATACCGTTATGGAGGAGCTCATACCCGAGATACGCAAGGTCGGCGAGGCTGATACCGAAGTTAAGGTAGCCGTCCTTACCTTCTCTACAGACGTAAGATGGATGTATTCCACACCTATCCCGATAGAGGAATTCGAGTGGGCAAGACTCCGTGCAAGCGGCGTTACCAGCCTCGGAGCTGCTCTTAAGGAGCTCAATGCGAGAATGTCACGCAACGGCTTCCTCAACTCTCCCTCGCTCTCATTCGCTCCCGTTATCTTCCTCATGACAGACGGCTATCCGTCTGACGACTACAAGGCAGGTCTCAAGGAGCTCCAGGCTAACAGCTGGTACAAGTTCGGGCTCAAAGCCGCTCTCGGTATCGGCAGCGAGGCTAACGACAATATCCTTGCTGAGTTCACAGGCTCCGCTGATACAGTCGTTCACGCTTATTCGGGCGGTCAGCTCGCACAGATGATAAAGATCATCGCTGTAACATCTTCTCAGATAGGCAGCAAGAGTATGACTCTCTCCGACGATACGAGCCACGAGCTTGGCGAAGAAGACGTTTTCGCAGCAAAGCAGAAGCTCCTCGGTCAGCAGATACAGGAGCTTGTCGGAAAAACAGAAACGGACGATGTTCCTTTCGATACAGGCTGGTAAAAAGAACTTATCACCCGATAAATATTACTGGAAGGGGTCCCGGATTTAATGTTCAATGGTTTCAGTCACTCGGTCAAGGGTGCCAGTCATGAAAAAACAGGTCTCGTTTGTCAGGACAGCTCTGCCTATAAGGTCTGTGATGATTATGCTATTTGCGTCGTGGCGGACGGTCACGGCAGCAAGAAGCACTTCCGAAGCAATCTTGGCTCACAGTTCGCCGTTGAAGCCACTATCTCAACGATAGACCGCTTCTACGAGGACAAGAAGAGCTTTGAGGAAAGCTTCCCGAAGAACTACAAAAAAATCATCAAGAGCATTCAGAAGCAGATAATCTCTGATTGGAACAAGCTGGTAGAAGAGCATATCAAGAACAATCCTGTCACAGAAGAGGAAAAAAGCAAGTTCACGGAAGAGGAATTTGCCGCTATCCCACCTGAATCATACTATGGCACGACCTTGATAGTCGGAGTTGCAGGAAAGAATTTCACCTTCGGCGTACAGATCGGTGACGGTACTCTGGTCGCTCTCTTCGACGACGGAAAGGCTGTAATGCCTATGGAGTATAACGAAGCCGCCCCCGCTAATGTAACGGCATCAATGTGCAATTCAAATGCGGCTGGGATGTTCAGCGCTTTCTACCGCGATAAGCAGAAGCTCATCGCAATGTTCACTTCAACAGACGGACTGTATACATCTTTTGGAAGCGAATTTGACTTCCTCGATTATCATACCATAATCACAAGTCAGCTGAACGATGTTGAAAATTTCAAGAACATCATCGTCAATAACCTGACTAAGCGCGCTCATTTCGGTACAGAGGACGATATCTCACTCTCATGTATTTATGACAGCGAGCTCCTCGCGGAAAAAACAGAGCTGATAGCATCGGAAGTAGCGGCCAATAAACAGCGTGCAGCCGAAAGAAAGGCAGAACGCCTCAAAAAGCACGTTGAAACTGAATGATACAACTCAGCATTCAGAAAGTCAAGATTCTTTCAGAAAGGATTAGGTAGTATATGGAGATCAATGCACTTTATGAGACAGCGAAATACTTTGCCGGTATCCTTAAGCAGCGCTACTCTTATTTAGAGGCTGACGCTGACGCCTGTCTTGCGCTCATAGTTGCCGATTCAGGCAATGTGTACTCAGGCGTGTCGAGCATTGCTATCAATGAGGGCAATCCCGAGGTACTTCCCGCAGAAGAAATAGCTGCAATGACTCTTATCACATCAGGCGAAACCGCTCGCCAGATGATGATCATCACAATTGATGACAACAGCTTCTTTGAGCCGAGTGTCGATACGCTCAGAATGCTCGTAAAAGCCTCACCCGAGAACGGCAGCTGTCAGGTAGCTCTCTCCCTCGAGGAAACAGCTGCGGCAGCAAGCCTCGTTCCGAATGCGGCAGAGGATTTCATGAGCGGCTACGATTTCGACGATACGCAGGAGACAGCTACCGAGGCAGAAGCACCGACAGAAGATGCCGAACCCTTGCTTGCTCCTCCCGCAGAGTTCGCAAACGGCTTCGATATCGACGAGACGAATCCATTCGCCACAGCAGGCGGCAGCAATTCAGAGGTAAAGTCGTTCTACGATCAGCCCGCTGACGCTCAGCAGCAGGGCGCAAGCGGCTTCAATAATCCCCTTGCAGGAGGACCGAACGGCGAGCCTCAGCAGGGCTTCCCGCAGCAGGGCTATCCTCAGGGCTATCCCCAGGGCTATCCCCAGCAGGGCTACCCTCAGGGCTATCCCCAGCAGGGCGGTTACCCGCAGCAGGGCTATCCTCAGGGTTATCCCCAACAGGGTGGCTACCCGCAGCAGGGCTATCCTCAGGGCTATCCCCAGCAGGGCGGCTACCCGCAGCAGGGTTATCCGCAGGGCTACCCCCAGCAGGGCGGCGGATTCCCGCAGGCTTCACCCTACGGCGGCGGAAATCAGGGCTCTATATATCAGCACAGCGGATATATGCAGCAGGGCGGCGGATTCCCGCAGGCAACTCCGTACGGCGTAGGCGGTCAGAGCTCAATTTATCAGGGCTCGGCAATGCATGGCGGTGCTAATCAGGCAAGAAGCGTAATGCTCTCAAACGGAGACGGAGGAGCCTTCAAGAAGCGCCTCTCGAGCTTCCTTGATGATGACGACGCTATCCCCGAGGGCGAGAGCCTCTCAAAGGCAGAGATGCTCAAGCAGGCTAAGGAGCGCAAGAAGGTCGCTAAGGCAAACGAAAAATTCAAGAACAAATTCTGATATCAGACGTAAAGCTGTCCCGAACGGAGCAGCTCAGGTCAGAAACGCAGATGAACACTGCCTGTCTTCACCTGTTTATTAATTTGTTTATTATTTCGTTTTAGTCTTGCAAAGTCTGCAAACTTATGCTACAATAAACTATGGTTATGATAGCAGGACACATCTGCCGGCATAATTCGATAGGTCCACATTAGTTTAGTATTATTCTTAAAGTCAAGGAAGGTATTTTTATGACTCATTTGCTAAATATAGATGAAGCGATAGACCGAAAGTTTCTTATCACGAAAAATGTGAAGGGTCAGGCTGAGGCTGGAACGGTCATTCACGTTATGGATGCTGAGAACACTCCCAACGGAAGTGTCAATGTACTCTACCGTGTTGCGCGTTTCAATGAAAAGTTTCACGATTATCAGGATTTTACTGCCAAGTTTGACAGCCTCGCTGCATTCTGCAAATGGGCTCAGCCAGACAACTTCATTGCCCGTAACTACGAAATGCTCGATATCCGCGATATCCAGCACTATATCAAGATAAAGCAGAGGAACTTCACCTCGTTCTGTCTGCCTCTTATCCTTATCTTTGCTGTTATCGTCTGGGCGCTGTTGTACTTCGCTTTAGGCGGCGTAGGCATCCCCATGATAGTTATCGGAGTCCTTCTCACGCTTCTTATCACAGCAGGAGTTCTCCTGATGCTCAAGAAGCAGAAGAAAAAGGAGAAGGTGCGCCTGTACCATAAGATAAGTTCAAACTGGGGCATCGTACTCAAGTAATGACTCCCCTGCCAATAGCAGAAAATAGCCGTAAGGAATCCTCCTTACGGCTATCGTTGTTGTAAAAAAGCGGGACACTGTTATGTGTTATACCTATACGGAAGTATTATGGATATCTGTTGAGGAGGACCCTTTTGAAAAAGGGTCCCTCCTCATGCTCACGGTCCTTAACGAAGAAAACATACTTAAACCGAATAGGACAACTATCCCGATACAGTAAGTGTCGGGATTTTTCTTTGTCAGTATAATAAATGGACTGATGTGTAAAGATGACAAAACTGTAAGATTCAGATAATGCCATTGTCATATAAACGTGCTATAATAGAATCAAAAGAACAGGAGGTATCGTTATGGAACTGTTAAAAGTTGAAAATCTTTACAAGGTATACGGTAAAGGAGAAAATGAAGTCAAAGCGGTAAACGGTGTGTCTTTCAGTGTTCCGAAGGGACAGATGGTCGCAATCGTTGGCGCAAGCGGATCCGGCAAATCCACACTGTTGCATATGATCGGCGCAGTCGACCGCCCAACATCAGGAAAGATCTATCTGGACGGGCAGGATGTCTTTCAGCAGAACAACCGTGAACTTGCAATTTTCCGCAGACGGCAGGTCGGACTGATCTACCAGTTCTACAATCTGATTCCTGTTCTGACTGCCGAGGAAAACATCACGCTTCCCCTTCTGATGGACGGCAGAAAGCCTGACAAGGAGCATCTCGAAAAAACACTCGATATGCTCGGACTGAAAGAACGCAGAGATCATCTTCCCTCGCAGATGTCAGGCGGTCAGCAGCAGAGAGTATCCATCGGCAGAGCACTTTTTACTTCTCCGCAGGTTATTCTCGCTGACGAGCCGACAGGCAACCTCGACAGTAAGAACAGCGCCGAGATTATGGAGCTTTTCCGCCGCTCGAACCGCGAGTTAAAGCAGACTATCATCATTATCACACATGATGAGAAAATAGCCGAGCAATGCGACCGTATCATCGTGCTGAGTGACGGTAAAATCATATCGGACGAGGGCAATTCCGCACACGGGGAGGCTGAGAGCAATGATGAGATATGAAAGCCTGCTTGCTTCCAGATATATCAAAGCGCAAAAGCGGCAGTCGGTATTTACCTGTGTCAGCATCATCGCTGCTGTGGCGGTCATTACGATGATCTTTACTCTTTACGGCGTGTGTATGAACTGTCTCAAAAACGCCTTTTACAGCAGTGCGCCGTATCATCTGGTTTTCAGCGAGCTGACCGAAGAACAGGGCGAAGCAATGGCGGATTTCGAGGAAGTCCGCTCCGTAAAGCTCAGCCGCACACAGGACGGCACTTTTAGGGCTGCTGTGTTATTCAGCAGCGATATCGGCGACCGTGAGCTATGGCTGCAAAAGGCAGCACAGAAGATAGGTGCGTCAGAGCAATTTGAACGCAGCAACAATAACAGTATGCACGGCGCGTATGAATGGAACGATAACCTAATGATGATAGATGGCATCGGCGACGGCGCACACCTCTTCAAGCTGCGAATCTTCTGTATCTTCTTCATTTTTGCCGTGCTTATCGCATTTGCGCTTCGTCTCATTATCGACACGGCGTTTGAAGTCTCGTCAAAGGAGCGTGAACGGCACTACGGCGTTTTGCAGTCCATCGGCGCAACGCCTGAGCAGATCGTCCGCATCATCACCTATGAAGGACTGCGGCTGTGTATTATCGGTGTACCATTCGGACTAATGGCGGGTATCGGGCTTGCCTATTTGATGTATAACGTACTGCTTGCATCGGGACTTTCCGATCTGTTTCAGGGAATGACAAATGCTAAGATCTATCTGCCGTTCAGCATTGACTGGAAAATGCTGCTTGTTGCAGCAACAGTCGGCGTGGTATGGGTATTTCTCTCCGCTTACGGCGTTGGAATGCGCATCATCAAAAAGACACCTATGGAAGCAATTACGACTCGTGCAAACAATGTGGAGAATGTCAAGCGGCACACGCTTTCCGGTCTGCTGTTCGGCGTTTCAGGCAGTATAGCTTCCCGAAATGCAAGGCGGCAGAAAAAGCGCTTTGTCATCACGGTGCTGACGCTGACCGTTTCTATCACAATGTTTGCGCTGTTCACATCTATCGCAAACACTGTTGAAAAGAGCTTCCTCACCTATCAGACAAGCTATCTGTACGGTGAGGATATGAGCTATGATTATTCCGCAGACATCGGAAATAACAACCGCGGCGTATCGTTTGAGGACTCCGTGCAGCAGCTTGCAGACAGCGGATTATTCAAGGATATCAGCGTGGAAGTCATGGAACAGTATTCGCTTGAAGACTCAAAGCAGAAGCTCATTGTCCGCTATCTCAACAGAGAAGCCTATGCGGATTATTTCGGCGACAGCACACCTGTCAGCTATGACGAGCTTGTCCGCACGGGCGGTTATGTGTTAAATCAGGAAAGCAAGGATTCGTCGGAAGTATCGGAAGCGATAATGCAGGACACCTTGCAGATCAATACCTCGCGCAGAACGCTTCCTGCCGGACTGGACACATCAGGTATGATGAACAATGAGCTTTCTAAGGTCTGTGAATATGACGAACCGCAGGCACATGAAGTCAGCGTGCTCGGGAATGTAAACCGCAAGCAGGACGGTGCTGTGCTGTTCGGTGCGATCGAAACCTACCAAGACATTGCCGAAGAGTGGTACGGGGATAATATCTACGGAATTTCCGCTGCGTTTTCCTACAACGGCAAGGGCAATTACAATGCTGCCGACCACAAAAAAGCTCTGGACTGGTTCAAGGAGCATTCCGATACGGTCAGCCTCGAAGCCGATCTCTACGAAACAAGGTGGAAAACGCAGAATTTAATGGCGTCCGTCAGAGCAGGTGTGATGATACTGAATGTGCTCATTGCGCTGGCGGCACTCATCAATCTGCTGAACATTATCTCCACGGGCATTGCAAACCGCCGCAGTGAGCTTGCATCCCTGCAATGCATGGGCATGACAGACAGACAGCTTGACCGCATGGCAATTATCGAGTGCCTGCAATTTACGGGAGCGGCAGCGATAATCTCGGCTCTGATCTGTGCAATCATCATTTTTGGCACGAAATTCGGTATGACTGCACTCATCAATGCTTCCATGGTTGACGAGAGTGCGGGAACCAGAAAAATGTTGATTTCTATGGTTCAGATCGATCCCGTCAAGCCGTTTGTCCGGATCGTCCTCTCTTCCATTGCCGCATTTGCAGCAGGCTGTGTCACATCGCTTGTGATGCTGAGAACGCAGAACACAGAGAGCCTCTCCGACCAGATACGCGGTTCAGAGATGAAGCTCGACGCGAAGAGATCGCATATTCTCCGAAACAGTGTGATAGCAGTTCTGAGTGCAGTTGTTATCGCTATCACAGGTCTGCGTACCTATTCTGTTGTATCGTATTTGCAGGACAGGAAAGAATACGAAAAGGCAGGATACCTCAACCTTGTGGACTCAAACGGCTTCAAGATGAACGTTTACTCCACTGGTGCGGAACACGGCAGGCATACTATTGTCGGGCTTGCAGGACAGGCAAGTTATGCCTTTCCTGTTGAGACGACCGAGCTGAACGAGCTGCTCGGCAAGGAGAATACTCTCGTTTATCCCGACCGTGCAGGCTACGGATTCAGCGGCGATTCTCTGAAACCGCGGACCGTGGAACAGATCGTTGAAGATTACCGCACGGGACTGAAAAATGCAGGTTTTGAAGCACCTTATGTGCTGATGGCACATTCCATCGCCGATTTTTATGCGCTGTACTGGGAAATGCAGTACCCCGATGAAGTGGAAGCGATTGTCATTCTTGACGGCTCGATTCCGCCGAAAAACGAGCTATGGCAAACCTATACTGTCGAGGAAGAATTTCCTTCCGAAGATGCAGGACGTACAGCTATGCGCAGACTGGTCCTGCGTACATGGCTCGGGATGAACAGACTCTTTCCCGATAGGAACTACGACGGCGGAGCAACACAGGGCGCTGCGACATTTTCAGAAGAGCAGCTCAGGCTTTCAAAGCTATGCAATAACCGTTTCTGGACTGCCGCCTTTGCTTCAGAAATATTGCTTGAAAAGCAGGAGGTAACGCATATGGGAGAGATCCTGCACCCGACGGATACCCCGAAGCTCTATTTCTCCACACTGTATACCTGCGAGGCTGATGTCCGTGCTTCACTTGCACGCATGAAGGCGGATCATGAGGCAGAAGGCAAGGCGTTTAACATCGATCCTGAAACTGCCGCAAGAGCAGAATGGAAACAGATAGAATGGGAGATAGAACAAGCCCAAACAGAAGAGGACGATTTTATGGATAAGATCGGTAATTGCAGGCTGGAATACGTTGCGGGTGACCACGGTATTTTCTACGCACAGGAGCCTGAACAAATAGCAAACTCCATACTCGGCTTCCTTGCAGAGACAACAGAATAACACGAAGCGGACAGTTTTCCTGCCGTCCGCTTGCATTCATAAGAGTTTAATGATATAATATAACATGATCGGAGGTGACGGAAATGCCGAAAATTCTGCTTATAGAAGACGATGAACAGCTTGCGAGATTTCTTATGAGATTCCTTAATTCTGAGGGCTATACCACAGATTATGCAAACGGACAAAAGGACGCCATACGCCTGTTTGAAGAAAACACATATGACTGCGTGCTGCTTGATATTTCGCTTAAGGACGGTAATGGCTATTCAGTCTGTGCTGCGATCAAGTCAAAGAATGATATCCCTGTAATATTCATAACTGCTTCAGCAGATGAAGCCTGTACTGTGGCTGGCTTTGAGATCGGTGCAGACGATTACATCGGAAAACCCTTCGGCACACGAGAACTGCTTGCCCGCATGAAAAATGTTATGCGCAGGGCACAGAAGACCTCTCCGCTTTTGCGTTGCGGCAATGTGACGATAGACCCGATCAAGGGCATTGTCCGAAAAAATGGCAGCGAGATAGCAATGTCCGCGCTCGAATACCGACTGCTGCTGGTATTCTTCTCCAACAAGAATCAGCTGTTATCCCGTGACAGGCTCGCGGAGGAACTTTGGTCGCTGACAAAGGAGTTCATTTCCGATAACACACTGAGCGTTTATATTCGCCGTCTTCGTGAAAAAATCGAGGACGATGCACAAAATCCGCATATCATCGTCACTGTCAGAGGTCTCGGCTACAAGGCGGTGGATGAATGAGAGATAAAAAACGCAGGCTCATTCACGTTCTCCTGACCGCCGCACTGGTTATCCCCTGCCTGTTTTTCAGCATTCCGTGCACAGTCATGGTGACAGTTACTTCGGCGGTGTTCTTTGTTTTTTATGAGCTGCTGTTTGCTCAGCGGCGCAGCAAGGTCATGAAGCTGTGCGATAACATTGACCGTATCCTTCGCAGCGATGACCTCATCTCGTTTGACGAATACAAAGAGGGCGAACTGAGCGTGCTTTCTGCGGAAATTCATAAAATGACGATTCGTCTGCGCGAGCAGAATGCAGAGTTGAAAAACGAAAAGCAGTTCGCAAAAGAAGCACTGGAGGATATTTCCCACCAGCTCCGCACACCGCTTACTTCCGTCATGATGATACTCGGACTTATGCGCTCCTCCGACCTGACGGACACGGAACGCGTTGAGTATCTGCGCGACCTGTATGAGCTGCTTGCCCGCATGAAATGGCTGATCGAAACAATGTTGAGCCTTTCACGCATCGAAGCGGATGCGATAAAATTCGCAAAGAACACGGTTTCCTGCCGTGAGTTGATTACACAATCTATAGAAACCGTGTCTGTTACTGCTGAACTGAAAAGCGTGGAGATCAGGACAGAGATCAACGGAGAGCCGGAGTTTATCGGCGACCTGCATTATACCTCAGAAGCAATCGTGAACCTGCTGAAAAATGCGATCGAACATACACCCGAAGGCGGCATGGTCACTGTGACTGCAAATGGCAGCATTATTTCATCCAATATCACAATTGCTGACACGGGAGAGGGCATCCCCGAAAAGGAACTGCCGCATATATTTGAGCGTTTCTATCGTTCTTCCGAGTACACGAAAAACGGATTCGGTATCGGTCTTGCATTTGCAAAGAAGGTCATCTCAGCACAGGACGGAAGCCTGAAAGCATCCAACCGCAAGCCTCACGGTGCGGTATTTGATATTCATTTCTATAAAACCACAATATAAAACAGGCAGATTTTCATTCTGAGAAATATCTGCCTGTTTTGTTACAGTTAGCTTAATTGAGCACAAGGAGCATTTTTATAGAAGCTGATTCTACCCGCTTAATGACTATTTGACATTTAGAAGATTATGGGGCTCGCAAATATGGCAAGCAGAAAACAAGCTCGCCTTATCGCTGGTCGCTGAAAACATTCAGGGAGATGTTGAAAAATCGAATATACTGCGGCGACACTGTGAATTTCAGCACCTACACAAAGTCATACAAGCTCAAAAAGACGCTCAAGAACGAGCCTGAGAATATGCTCATCTTTGAGAATACTCACGAAGCTATCATTAGCCGAAAGCTTTTTGATGTCGTTCAGAAGCATTACGAAGGCAGAAAGAAGTCGAACAAGTTCGGCCAGACCGACAAGTACGCTGGTTTCCTTTACTGCGCGGAGTGCGGTTCAAAGCTCTACCTACACCGAACGAGAACGCTTGACCCGAAGAAGAATAACTATATGTGCGGCGGCTATCAAAGCCGTGTCACAGACTGTACCGCTCACTACATTCGAGAAAAGGTGCTCGACGATATTGTGCTTCGGTATCTGAGACAGGTTGTCAGCTATGCGCGTAACAAATCTGACGAGTTCTACGCTATGGCAATGGCTAACGGCGAAGCCGAAGCAAAAAAGCAGATCAAGGATAATGAGAAGCTCCGCAGTGAATATGAAACAAAAATCAGTCAACTCGACAATGCGATACAGCTTCTCTTCATGGACAGGTCAAACGGAAAGATCACGGATGAGCGCTACGATATACTCTCTGCAAACTTCGAGAAGGAGCAGTCAGAGATAAAAGCCAAGCTCAGCACTCTCGATTCTCAGCTGGACAAGATGAAGGTACGCGAGAAACGTGTCAGGGAGTTCATCAACAACGCCAAGCAGTACACAGAGATACATAGGCTCACTCCCGAGATACTGAAGTCTTTCATCGGGCGCATTGAAGTCTACGAAAAGGCAGTCAAGCATTCAAGGACTTGCGGCAATCGCGTTGAGATCTACTTTACATTCTCGGCAGACAAGGCGATAGCTATCGACAGAGTGATTACTAAAAATGGCGATATACTGATACTTTAACAACAAAAATCTCCGAGGGACAATTCCCTCGGAGATACCATACATATTAATGTTCGTTAAGAAACGTGAGCAAAACTCCTCCCCTAAAACTTTCAATTTAAATTTTGCCCCTATGGGGTACTCAACTGATACGAAAAGAGTAAGTCTTTCTTTTCATGTGAGTACCCCATAGGGGCAAAATTTGGACTAAAAGTCTTTGGAAAGAGGTCTGGGGAAGAACCTTTCTTCAGAAAGGTTTTCCCCAGTAAATACCCGTATTACTTCTGTATAAGCACAGCGCATAACAGTATCCCGCTTTTTTACATCATCAGTCCGCCATGAATACAGCGAACGCCTTATACGCCATATAGAGGTCGAGCTTTGATATCGCCTCGTAGGGAGCGTGCATCGCGAGTACGGGCACGCCCATATCAATGGTGTCCACGTCGAGGTTTGCGATATACGCGGCAACAGTACCGCCGCCGCCCATGTCGACCTTGCCGAGCTCGCCCGTCTGCCAGATGACGTCCTTGCTGTCCATGAGGCGTCTGATACGTCCCGCGAACTCAGCCGAGGCGTCAGACGTGCCTGCCTTACCGCGCGCGCCAGTGTACTTGGTAATGCATACGCCCTTGTTGACGTATGCGCAGTTGTTCTTCTCGGTGACCTCGGGATATGTGGGGTCATATGCAGCATTTACGTCCGCGGAGAGGCACTCCGACGCTGAGAGAACGTGTCTGCCGTCCGCGCCGAGGTCAGCCGCAAGGTCGTAAATGAAGAATTCGAGATAGGACGAGCAAAGTCCCGTATTTCCGTCGCTGCCCGTCTCCTCCTTGTCGGTGAGGACTGTAACAACAGTATGCTTCGGAGCCTTGCAGTCCACCGTCGCTCTGAGCGCGGGATACGAGCAGCAGCGGTCGTCGTGACCGTAGCCTCCGATAATGCTCCTGTCGAAGCCGATGTCCCTCGCCTTGAAAGCGGGAACAGCCTCAAGCTCGGAGGAGATGAAGTCCGCCTCTGTGATGCCGTACTTCTCGTTGAGGATGCTCAGTATATTGAGCTTTACCGCCTCGCTGCACTCGTCGTCGCGGAAGGGCATCGAACCGATAAGGATATTGAGGTCTTCACCCTTAACGAGCTTAGCACCCGTGCGGGTCATCTGCTCTGTTGCGAGGTGCGGGAGGAGGTCTGTCACGTAGAAGACGGGGTCATTCTCGTCCTCGCCGATAGCGACTGTGACCTTTGTGCCGTCAGCCTTTATGATAACGCCGTGGAGAGCGAGCGGAATCGCCGTCCACTGGTACTTCTTTATCCCGCCGTAGTAGTGGGTCTTGAAGAGCGCAAGCTCGTCAGCCTCGTAGAGGGGATTCTGCTTGAGGTCGAGCCTCGGGGAGTCGATATGCGCCGCGCAGAGCCTTACGCCCTCCTCTATGGGAGCAGAGCCTATCACGGACATGATAACAGCCTTGCCGCGGTTCACGCGGTATATCTTTGCGCCAGCCTTGAGCTTCATGCCGCGCTTGTACTCCTTGAAGCCGTTCTTTTTCAGGAGCTCGACCGCCTCTATGACAGCCTCGCGCTCGGTCTTTGCCTTGTCGAGGAAGCGCTTGTAGTCCTCAGCAAAAGTCCCGCAAGCCTTCTCGTCGGACTTGCTAATCCTGCGGTAGCCGTTCTTGCGTGCGAGAAAGAGCTTTTCCTTGAGCTGTTTTGAAGCCTTGTTCTTCTTGTCCATTGTAAAGTCTCCTTGTGTCACTCCGCCATTGCGGAGGTATTTATCCTGCTGTAGTAGATATCCCTTATCTTAGCCGATACCTCGTTGGAGATACCGCTGACATTGTCCATCGAGTCGTTGTTCTCGATTATGTAGTCGGAGTGGGATATGAAGAAGTCCGCGTCGAGCTGTGAACTCATGCGCTCGTCAGCCTGCTCGGGAGTGAGCCCGTCGCGCTCGATGATACGCTTCTTGCGTATCTCGGGGGAAGCCACCACCGATATGATGAACTCGCAGAAGTCGTCCGCGCGGCTCTCAAAAAGCGTGGGAGCGTCGAGGAGTATGAGCTTCTCGCCGCTGAGCGAATGCGACTTTATCTGTCGGAGTATCTCGCCCGTGATGTAAGGATATATTATCGTATTGAGGGAGTCGAGCTTGCACTTGTCGGTGAAGACTATCTTCGCGAGCGCTTTTCTGTTGAGGGTCCTGTCCTCGTTGAGAATGCCGCTTCCGAAGAAGTCCGATATCTCGTCGAGGCACTTCGTGCCCTTTTCGACAACTGTTCTCGCTATCTTATCCGCATTTATCACTGCGAAGCCGTTGTCCGCGAAGACCTGCGAGACCGTGCTCTTGCCCGCGCCCGTCTGTCCCGTGAGACCGACCACCATAACGCCTTCAAGACTGTTCATATCCTTATCACCTCGAATCCTGCCGCCCTGATGAGGCGGTTATATACTGCAAGTCCGACTCCGTCCGTAGAGGGAGCGCGGACGTAGACCTTTTCCGCACCGATGTCGTCGAGCTCCCTGAGCCGCTGAAACAGCCAGTGAGCCTGCATGGAGCTGTCCGCACCGTAGGTCATGTGCCTGTAGGGGAAGCCGACCTCGTCGCCGTCGAAGATGAGGGCATAGACGCCGTCCCCGTAGTTTCTGCCGACGAGGGAGACAAAGTCCTCCTCCGACGACTCTACCATTATGATATCCGCCTTAGGCGAGTAGTGCTTGTATTTCATACCGGGGGACGCTACCTTTGCGCCCTCCTCGACCTCATTGAGTATCGCAGGGTCGATGACGACCTCGCCGCACACCTCAAGGAGCATCTCTCTCGTGACCGCACCGGGGCGCAGTATCCTAACCGCGTCCTCTCCGTCGAACGAGATAACTGTCGATTCCACGCCGAATTCGGACTGTCCGCCGTCTACCACAGCGGCAATTCTGCCGTCCATGTCGCGTATTACGTGCTCGGCGGAGGTGGGGCTCGGATAGCCCGACCTGTTCGCTGACGGAGCCGCTATCGCACAGCCCGACTGCTCGATAATGCTGTGCATTACGGGGTGCGAGGGCACACGTATGCCCACGGTATCGAGCCCGCCCGACGTCACCATAGGTATGCGCTCATTTTTGGGCATGACCATAGTGAGCGGTCCGGGACAGAATCGCTCGGCGAGCCTGTATGCGAGTGCAGGTATGCTTGACGTGTACTTCACCGCGTCCGAGAAGTCGGCGAGGTGAACTATCAGCGGATTGTCCGCAGGTCTGCCCTTAGCGGCAAAGACCTTTGCGACAGCCTCCTCGTTGGAGGCGTCTGCTCCGAGACCGTATACAGTCTCGGTGGGTATCCCCACTACCTCTCCGTCTCTTATCAGCGTTGCAGCGTGTCTTATATCATCAATGTTGTTTTTCAGCAATAGAGTTTCCATGCGCTTATTCTTCCTGACTTGCCAGCTTTGCAGCCTGATCTGCCGTAGCAAGGGCGTCGAACACCTCGTCGAGGTTTCCGTTCATCATATCCTCGAGTCGGTATATCGTCAGACCGATACGGTGGTCGGTGAGACGTCCCTGCGGGAAATTATACGTGCGTATGCGCTCCGAGCGGTCGCCTGTTCCGACCTGCATCTTTCTCTCGGAAGCCACTTTTGCTGCCTGTTCCTCCAGCATAGCCTCGTAGATGCGGCTGCGGAGTATCTTCATTGCCTTGTCCTTGTTCTTATGCTGACTGCGCTCGTCCTGACACTCTACCACCACATTCGTAGGCAGGTAGGTTATCCTCACGGCGGACTCCGTTTTATTTATATGCTGTCCGCCCGCTCCGCTTGCACGGAAGTAGTCGATTTTAAGGTCGGTCGGGTTTATCTCGAGCTCGACCTCGTCAGCCTCGACGAGCACCGCGACGGTAACTGTAGAGGTGTGGATACGTCCCTGCGACTCCGTCTCGGGGACGCGCTGTACGCGGTGGACACCGCTCTCGTACTTCAGGCGGGAGTACGCCCCCTCGCCCTCTATCAAGAAGCTTATCTCCTTGAAGCCGCCGAGCTCGGTAGGATTGGCGCTGAGCACCTCCTGCTTCCAGCCCTTGGCTTCCGCGTACATTGTATACATACGGTACAGGGAATTCGCGAAGAGTGAAGCCTCCTCGCCGCCTGCGCCGCCTCTTATCTCGATTATAACGCTCTTATCATCGTTGGGGTCCTTGGGGAGGAGGAGGACCTTCAGCTCCTGCGTGAGCTTCTCCATAGCCGCCTTGCTATCCTCGAGCTCAGCCTGAGCCATTTCCTTGAATTCCCTGTCGAGACCGCCCGCCTCGAGAAGCTCTCTTGCTTCATTGTTCGAGCTCTCCGCCTTTTTATATTCGCGGTACTTCTCGATGATAGGGGTCATATTCTTATATTCGCGCATCAGCTGTGTGTACAGCTTGTTGTCGCTGACCGTTTCGGGGTCAGAGAGCCGTGCGCTTATTTCATCGTATTTTCGCTCCATAAGAGCGAGCTTTTCAAACATTATATCTATCCTTCCAAAAGACTGATAATGCTTGTTGTCTAATCGTTCTCTCTCTTTATCCTTTTTATGCTTTTCTCTATCTTGCTTCTCGGGACCATGAACTCTCTTCCGCAGCCGACGCAGCGCAGACGGAAGTCCATACCCGAGCGCATAACGAGCATTTCGTTAGCTCCGCAGGGGTGCTGCTTTTTCATAGTCAGTACATCGCCGACCTGTACGTCCAACAGTCCCACATCCTTTACAATTTCCGTAATCCTGAAAAAATCGTACATCTCACATTATACCCTATTTTCCCGCTCAAATCAATATTTTGAGGGTATATTTTTTCATGTTTGTGTAAAAATAATAAAAACGCACAATAAAAAACAGACAATACGCATAATTATTACTCCCGAGCATTATACAGACGGTATCAAATTGCCTCGGAGAGCAAAAAAATGCTGAAAGGAGTTACCTATGGTAACAAGGATAACCGCTGAATTTGAAGCTCCCGAGTATGCGGAGGCAGCCCTCGGACGGATACGCAGCTCAATGCAGGGGGTCTACTCGACGAGCTTCGTCTACGACCGCATCTCCGACAAGGCAGAGCGGCTCAGCCGCGGGACGAGCTATACGATACTGCCGACAGCAGTCACCTCCCACAACTACCTCACGGCGGTGCTTGAATCCCCTGCCTCGCGCGACGTCATACCCGAGCCGCGCCGAAGCCGCAAGACTACGGTATTCATCGTCTGCGACGGCAGCCGCACGCACGAGATAAGCTCGATACTCACAGCAATGGGCGGGAGCAATATCGACTCGCCGCAGTCATAATCCCGCACCTCCGCGAATATGATTATCTCACAAGGAAAAATCTCACGGAGGTACAAATATGAACTACAGACCCGAGGGCTGCCTCTACAGGACAGCCGAAAATCAAAGGTATATCTCAACAGCGGACGGGCTCAGGGAAGCCATGAAGAAGGGACTCATACTTGAGGCGCGGGCGGCAGTATGCAGCAGCTCCCACGACCTCATAGTCGAGCTCCCCTGCGGCGAGGGCATAATTCCCCGCGACGAGGGTGCAGTCGGCATACGCGAGGGCAAGACCCGCGATATCGCGCTCATCTCGCGCGTGAACAAGATAGTGTGCTTCAAGGTCACTGACGTCGCCGAGGACGACTGCGGACAGGTAAGAGCCGCGTTCTCGCGTGCAGCCGCGCAGGAGGAATTCATCGCGAACCGCATGAGCAGGCTCAACGCAGGCGATATCATAGACGCGAAGGTCACGCACCTCGAGCAATTCGGCTGCTTCGTGGACATAGGCTGCGGAGTCCCGTCGCTGATACCGATAGACGCGATATCCGTCTCGCGCATCTCGCACCCCTCCGACCGCTTCCGCACGGGACAGCACATTAAGGCAGTTGTACGCAGCCGCGACGGCGAGCGGATATGCCTCTCGCACAAGGAGCTCCTCGGCACATGGGAAGAGAACACCGCCTGCTTTCAGGCGGGCGAGACAGTCTCGGGAGTGGTGCGCTCCGTCGAGGAGTACGGCATATTCGTGGAGCTTGCGCCTAACCTTGCAGGGCTTGCGGAGCTCCGAGGAGGAGTTGCCGCAGGAGAAAACGTGAGCGTTTACATAAAGGCGATAATCCCCGAGAAAATGAAGGTGAAACTGGTCATCGTGGACGTGTGCGAGGAGTGCTCTCCCGCGCGTGAACTCCGCTACTTCATCGACGAGGGACACCTCCGCGAGTGGAACTACGCTCCCGCCGCGAGCGGACGCAAGATAATCACCTGCTTTGAATGAAAAAAGCCGCCATTCGACTGAATGGCGGCTTTGCTATGTACATTTTCTCAGAATGCTATCTGCTCAGCGATATGGTGGAGCTTCTCATCGTAGGGCTTAGTCATGGAAAGAGCCTCCTGAATATCGTAGTCAACGAGCTTGTTCTCCTTGACGCCGACAACGCGGTTGCCTATGCCCTGCTCGAGCAGCTCAACAGCGTAATAGCCCATTCTTGTAGCCTCAACTCTGTCTCTGAGCGTCGGATTACCGCCGCGCTGAACGTGACCGAGTATAGTAGCTCTTGTCTCGATGTGGGTCTTCTCCTGAATCATGGTAGCTATCTCCTGCGAGTGACCAACGCCCTCAGCAACGATAACTACGAAGTTCTTCTTGCCCTTTGCCTGCTTCTCGAGCATCGTCTTGGCGATAGCGTCGATGTCGTAAGGAACTTCCTTGGTGATGATATCGGTAGCACCGCAGGCAATACCTGTATTTACAGCGATGTGACCTGCGCCTCTGCCCATTACCTCAACAACGGAGCAGCGGTCATGCGACTGAGATGTATCGCGGAGCTTGTCCACGAGCTCCATAGCAGTATTCATAGCAGTATCGAAGCCGATAGTGTACTCCGTGCAGGCGATATCGTTGTCGATAGTGCCGGGGAGACCGATACAAAGCACGCCCATAGCCGAGAGGTCAGCAGCACCTCTGAAGGAGCCGTCACCGCCGATAACAACGAGACCCTCGATACCGAGCTCATCGCACTTGTCCTTAGCCTTCTTGACGCCCTCCTGAGTTCTGAACTCGGGACATCTTGCTGTATAGAGGACAGTACCGCCTCTGTGGATTATATCTGAGACGCTTCTCTCGTCCATTTTGAAAATATCGCCTGTGATGAGACCCGCATAGCCTCTGCGGATACCGTAGACCTCCATGCCCTTGCTGAGAGCTGTTCTAACGACTGCTCTAACAGCCGCATTCATTCCGGGAGCGTCGCCGCCGCTTGTCAGTACGCCGATTTTCTTGATCATAAAAAATACTCCATTCTGCACCTTGCGTATATTAGTCTGCGAGGTAAACCCCTACAGTTTAAATTCCATACACATATATTTTACCGCTTTTCAGCTTTATTGTCAAGTAGAATTATAACAAATATAAAAAATAAATATCTCAGACGGTTTCGCAGTCCGCTCCGGAGCCGTCCGCACCGACAAAAACGACCGGCGAAGGTCGTACTCCGCCGGTCATTTCGCATATCATCTCACCAAGTAATAGCCGAGTGGCTGTGGATATAGAACTCCTCCTGACTTGGCTTCCAGCGCTTTTCTTTGTGCGGGAAGAGCGCATCGAACTCGAGGAACTCCTGCGAGTCGGTATCTATCGGAGCGTCCACGTCGGACGGGTGATATAACCACTTTCTGCCGTCGAGCGCACCGCTGTTCAGCTCCTTGACAAGGAGTGCGGCAGGGAATATATCCCCTTCGAAGCAGACGTTGTACTTTTTGCAGCTCTTGTAGCCGCGCGCTACGTAGTTATCGGGGTTGCCGAAGTTGATGACGACGTCATAGCCCATATCCCCCGCGAGCCCGAACGTATGCTCAAGGAGAGCCTTGCCGATGCCTCTGCGCTGATACTCGGGGAGCACGCACAGCGGTCCCATAGTGACGATGTCCTTCTCACAGCCCTGCTCGTCGGCGAGCTTAGCCTTGCAGTACATCACCGCACCGACTATTTTGCCGTCGAGCTCGGCAATGAAGTCAAGCTGGGGGATAAAGTCGGGGTGACTTCTCATTTTGTGGATGAAGAGGTGCTCGTGACAGCCCTCACAGTTCTGATTCCAGAATGCCTCGCGGGCGAGATTCTCGACCTCGCGATAGTCGTTTTCGTTTTCTCTGCGTATGATGATGTCATTATTATTCATTGTTTTTCCTCCTGAATATGGTTGACAAGACACGGGAGGCTTGTGTGGGATAGTATTCGCAAACCGCCCGTTTACGCTGCTATCTCCTTTTTCATCGTATTTTTCAAACACTTTCTCCTTTAAGGTATTGCGGCACTGCCGCTATAGATATTATAGCTCATCTGGAGAGCGATGTCAAGCGTCCTGACGTCACCTGATAAGCCCGATATTCTCGCGCGGGAACGCCTCCGCGAGCTCAGCGAAGCTGTCCGCAGTAATGCTGACGGTCAGCGGCTGACGCGGACGCACCGTTTTTTTCACGTCCGTGAGATAGAAGCAGACCTCGGTCTCGCCGCGATATTTCGCGCATATCCCCGCGAGCCTGTCCATGGGGCTCTCGTCGGAGCGCACCTTTATGCACAGCCTCATTCTGCCGACCATAGCTGCAAAGCCGTCCTCGGGGACGAGGCTCTCGCAGATGAGGGAATAGCTGTCGTCCTTCTGCGACACCCTGCCGCTGATATAATGAATGCTCCCCTCGGTGAGCGAAGAGCCCGCCGCCGAGAACAAATCGGGGAAAACGGCGGCTTCGAGCTCGCCAGTGTCGTCGGACAGCGTAAGGAAGCACATCTTGCTGCCGCTGCGCGTGACATGGAGCTTGCGCTCCTGCACAACACAAAGCATACGCACATTCTCGCCGTCCTTGTAGTTTCCGCACGCGATATCAAAGGTCTTAGCCGTCCGCAGGAGCAGCGACAGGTGCTCGTACTCGGAGACAGGGTCGCCGCTGAGGTACATTCCCGCCGCCTCCTTCTCCATTGCGAGCAGCTTTTTCCGCTCAAATTCGGGCTTGAACGGTATTTTCATGTTGAGACTCTCGGTGTCCGCGGAGCCGAAGAGGTCGAGCTGCCCCTCGATGACTCCCCTGCTGCCGCTACCCGCCATATCGAGTATCATATCGTAGCTGTCGAGCAGCTGTCTGCGGTTGAGCCCGAGCCCGTCGAACGCGCCCGCCTTGATGAGGTTCTCGAGCGCCTTTCTGTTGAGCTCGCGACCGCCGATACGCTCGCAAAAGTCCTGTAAGCTGCGGAAATCGCCATTTGCCTCGCGGTCGCTGATTATCCTGTCCGCGAGCCCGCCGCCGATGTTCTTGACGGCGATGAGTCCGAAGTACATCTTGCCGTAGGCGTAGGTGAAGCCGCGCATACTGCGGTTCACGTGCGGGCAGAGAACGTCTATGTCCGCGCTTTTGCAGTCGCCGATGTACTCCGCGAGCTTGCCCGTATTGCCCATGACGCTTGACATCAGCGCCGCCATATATATGCCGCGGAAATGGCATTTGAGGTATGCGGTCTGGTACGAGAGATAGGCATATGCCGCCGCATGGGACTTGTTGAACGCATACGACGCAAAGCTCACCATTTCGTCGAAAATGGCATTTGCAGCCTCGGCAGAGACGCCGTTTGCCTCCGCGCCCCTGACGAAGCTGTCACGCTCGCTGAGCATGACGTCGTGCTTCTTTTTCGCCATTGCACGGCGGACGATGTCGGCGTGTCCGTAGGAGTAGCCCGCGAGCCTGCGGCAAATCTCCATGACCTGCTCCTGATAGACCATAACGCCGTATGTGTCGCCGAGGATATCCTTCAGCAGCGGGTGTATATAGCGAATATTCGCGGGATTCTTCTTGTTCTCGATGTAGACGGGAATCGACTTCATCGGACCTGGTCTGTACAGGGAGAGCACCACTATCAGGTCCTCGAGCCGCTCGGGCTGTAGGTCGATGAGCTTCTGCGTCATGCCCGCGCTCTCGAACTGGAAAATGCCCGCAGTATCGCCCTTTGACAGCATCGCGTACACCGCCGCGTCATCGGTCGGGATATGGCTGATGTCGAAGTCGGGACGCTTGCGGCGTATCTCGCGCACGGCGTCGCGGATAATGGTGAGGTTGCGCAGTCCGAGGAAGTCCATTTTCAGCAGTCCGAGCGACTCGAGGTACTCCATGGTGTACTGCGTTGTTATCGTGGTGTCGTTGCGCTGTAGCGGCACGAGGTCGTCGAGCGGCACTGCCGAGATGACGACTCCCGCCGCGTGCGTGGAGGTGTGACGCGGCATACCCTCGAGCTGCAATGCGAGGTCGATTAGCCGCTTCACCGAGCTGTCGGAGCGGTACAGCGCCGATAGGTCGGGGTTCTCACGGAGCGAGAAGCTGAGGTCGCCCTTGGGGTCAATGAGCTTTGCGACCTTGTCCCCGAGCTGGTACGGCAGTCCGAGCACGCGCGCGATATCGCGCACCGCCGCTTTCGCCTTGAGCGTATCGAATGCGATTATCTCCGAGACCTTGTCCGAGCCGTACTTCTGCACAACATAGTCCTTGACGCGCTGTCTGCCCTCGATGCAGAAGTCGATATCGAAGTCGGGCATACTCACGCGCTCGGGGTTGAGGAATCTCTCGAACATGAGGTCGAACTTAATAGGGTCGATGCCCGTGATGCCTATGCAGTACGCGACAAGGCTGCCCGCGCCCGAGCCTCGTCCGGGACCGACGGGAATGCCGTTCTCGCGTGCAAAGCGGATGAAGTCCCACACGATGAGGAAGTAGTCGGTGAAGCACTTCTCGGTGATGACGGAAAGCTCGTAGTCAAGCCGTTTCACGATGCTCCCCGCCACGTTCTGACCGTAGCGCTTATACAGTCCCGCGTAGCTGAGGTCGCGGAGGTAGGCGGCATTGTCGGAGACGCCCTCGACCTCGAAATGCGGTATCTTCACGGAGCTGTCGAAGTCCATGCTGACGTTGCAGCGCTCCGCTATGAGGGCAGTATTCGTGACCGCCTCCTCATGCCCGCGGAACAGCTCCGCCATTTCGTCCGCAGACTTGACGAAGAACTCGTTCGTCTCGAAGCTGAGCCCTGTCGGCTCGCCGAGCAGCTTGCCCGTCTGTATGCAGAGCAGCACGTTTTGCAGCTCCGCGTCCTCACGTCTGAGGTAGTGGCAGTCGTTGGTCGCCGCGAGCGGTATGCCCGTCTCCGCGGAGAGCCTGTACAGCTGCGGGAGAATGAGCCTCTCCTCGCGTATGCCGTGGTCCTGCACTTCGAGGAAGTAGTTGCCCTCGCCGAATATATCGCGGTATTCGAGCGCCTTAGCCTTTGCGGCGAGGTACTGCCCGTCCGCGAGGAGGCGCGGCACCTCTCCGATGAGGCACGCCGACAGGCATATCAGCCCCTCATGGTACTTTTTCAGCAGCTCCAAGTCCACGCGCGGGCGGTTGTAGAAGCCCTCGATAAAGCCCGCAGATACGAGCTTTACGAGGTTGCGGTAGCCGATGTTGTTCTCGCAGAGCAAAATGAGGTGGTACGGTCTCGCGTCGAGCTTGGGCTCGCGGTCGTGTCTCGTCCTCGGCGCGACGTAGACCTCGCAGCCGATAATGGGCTTGACACCCACATTTTTCGCCGTTTTCCAGAACTCCGCCACGCCGTACATATTGCCGTGGTCGGTAATGGCGACGGCGGTCTGTCCGAGCTCCTTCACGCGCTCGACGAGCTTCTTTATGCGGCACGCGCCGTCGAGGAGGCTGTACTCCGTGTGGACGTGGAGGTTTACAAAGCTGTCACTTTTCAAGGCTGCCTCCGTTCCTTATCTCGTCGGCTATCCTCGCGAGCTTTTTCAGGCGGTGGTTGACACCAGAGCGGCTTATCGGCTCGGAGAGGCTCGCGCCCATTTCGCTCAGGCTCATGCCCGAATTCTCGAGGCGCAGCTCCGCGACCTCGCGCAGCTCCTCGGAGAGGGTGTCGAGCCCGACAGTTGACGCAATGAGGCGGATATCCTCCTGCTGTTTCATCGCAGCGGCGACTACCTTGTCGATGTTGGCGGTATCGCAGTTGGCGATGCGGTTAGCCTTGTTGCGGACGTCCTTGTATATTTTCACGTTCATCAGCTCAAGCGTGCACTGCTGCGCGCCGATGAAGGTGAGCGTGTCCTCTATGGACTCGCTGCCCTTGATGTACACGACGGTCTGACCGCGTCTCTGCGTGGTGCGTGCGGTGACTCCGATGTCGCCGAGCAGCGTAACGAGCACCTCTGCGAGCGCCTCACACGGCACGCTGAACTCGAGGTGATACTCCTTTTCGGGGTCGTTGACGCTGCCGCACGCGAGGAAGGCTCCTGCCGTGAAAACGCCGAGGCTTGTGGTCGAGACGAGCTCCTCGTCGAAGGAGCGCGCGTCGTCCGAGAGGCGGTACTTCGCGAAGACCTCGCCAATGAGGGCGGGCTCGGTGATGTCGTAGATATAGAGGGTCTTGCCACTCGCGCTCTCCGAGAGTCGGCAGCTGAGCTCCGCGTGGAACACTCTGCGGAACAGCTCCGCGAACTCGTCCGCGGCGGTGCGGCTCTTGCTCTGGAAGGATATGCGCTCGCTGCCGAGGTGACGGCAGAACAGCAGCATACCGTACAGGCAGGCAAAGCGCCTGTCCTTGTCGGTGATATCCGAGCATATCTCTTTTCTGACTTCGTTTGAAAATGACATTGTTTTTCTCCACTCAAAATATGTCCGCACACCGAGGTATGCGGACACTGCTCAAAACTTGCGGTCTTTGGTTATATCGCGGTGGTACTTCTGCACCTTGTAGCCCTTGTTGACGAGGTGCTTTGCCATGTACTCCGCAAATGTGATAGAGCGGTGCTTACCGCCCGTACAGCCGAACGCGATGACAAGGCGGCTCTTCCCCTCCTGCACGTACATCGGGATAAGGTAGTCAATGAGGTCGGTGAGCTTCTCGAACAGCTTCTGCGACTGCTCGAAGCCCATGACGTAGTCCTGCACACAGCTCTCGATGCCCGTGTGGCTTTTCAGCTCCTTGACGTAGTACGGATTCGGCAGACATCTCACGTCGAACACGAGGTCTGACTCCGTAGAAACGCCGTACTTGAAGCCGAACGACATCACCTTTATCATGAGGGAATCGGACGTATGCTCGAGGAATATCGTCTTGACCTGCTCCTTGAGCTGAGACGCCGTAAAGCCCGAGGTCTCGATGTAGTAGTCCGCCACCTCGCGGAGCTGAGAGAGCTGATTTCGCTCGTACTGTATCGCCTCGTGGAGGTTGCCGTTGAACTTCTCGTCGAGGGGGTGCTTGCGGCGTGTCTCCTTGTAGCGCTTGACGAGGACCTCGTCGTCCGCCTCGATGAAGAGGACTCTCACTGTGACGTCGGGCTCTGTCTTGAGCTCCTGCCACGCGCGGAATATCTCCGCGAACATATCGCCCGTCCTGATGTCGACGGCAACAGCTATCCTGTCGATAGCGGAGTCGGACTTGCGGCACAGGTCGACGAACTGTGGTATCAGCTTTGGAGGGATATTGTCTATGCAGTAATAGCCGATATCCTCCATAACGTCCATAACGCTCGATTTACCCGAGCCTGACATTCCTGTAACTATCAATAGATCCATATATGGTACTCCTGAATGCTTATCTGAGTATCACAGGCTCGAGCTCGAGCCTGAAGCCTGTTTTATCGAAAACTATCTTTTTGATGTCCTCACAGAGCTCGAGAACATCGCTGCACGTCGCGTCGCCCTTGTTGATGACGAAGCCGCTGTGCTTCTCGCTGACCTGAGCGCCTCCGCGGCTCATTCCCTTAAGACCGCACTGGTCGATGAGGAGGGAGGCGTAGCTGCCCTCGGGACGCTTGAAGGTGCTTCCCGCGCTCGGGTACTCGAGCGGCTGCTTGGAGCTGCGCTTCTGCATACACTCGGTCATAGCCGCCTTTATCGCGGCAGGCTCGCCCTTAGCGAGCTTCATGGTCACGGAGGTGATTATGCAGTTCCTGTCGGAGAATGCGCTGTGTCTGTATGAGAGCGCCATATCCTCGGCGCTGATATTGCAGATATTGCAGTCCTCGTCGATATACTGAGCCGAGACAACGACGTCCTTCATCTCGCTGCCGTATGCGCCCGCGTTCATGTAGAGAGCTCCGCCGACAGTGCCGGGGATACCGAAGAGGTTCTCCATTCCCGTGAGTCCGCGCTGCTGAGCGTGAACGCACGCCGACGCGAGCAGAGCTCCCGCCTGACATTTTATCTCGTCACCCTCGACGGTGATGCCAGCGAAATCGCTGCCTATGAGGAGTATCACGCCGTCGAAGCCCTCATCGGAGACGATGATGTTGCTTCCGCGCCCGATAATGCCGTAGCGCATCTCGTTCGCCTTTAAGTATTTCAGCAGCTCCGCCGCCGAATGTGCGGAATTGATGCTGACGAGCGCTCTGCACGGACCGCCTATGCGGAAGGTCGTGAACTCCCTGAGAGAGCACTCGGGGGTAATCTTGCAGCCGAGCTTGTCGCAGAGTGCTGTAAGTTCGCTAATATTAACCATTATATCACCAAGCCATATCAGAATGATTCGTAATTTCTGACAGTTTCCTTCGGGTCTGACTCCATGCCGAGCCTGTGGAGGAGCTCCTGCGCGGCATTGTAGCCCATTTTCTTCTGTCTGTTGTTCATAGCCGCTACCTCGAGGATAACAGCGAGGTTACGTCCGGGCTTTACGGGTATCGTCAGCGAGGGTATCTTTACGCCGAGAAGGCTGACATACTCCGTATCTACGCCCATTCTGTCGTACACCTTTTCGGAGTTCCACTGCTCGAGCTCGACAACGAGGTCGAGCTTCTCGGTCATCTTAACAGCACCGATACCGAAGAGTCGGCGTGCGTTGATGATACCGATACCGCGCAGCTCGAGGAAGTGGCGGATATTGTCGGGAGAACTTCCCACGAGGCTGATATTTGACACCTTGCGTATCTCGACAGCATCGTCTGCGACGAGTCTGTGACCGCGCTTGACGAGCTCGATAGCAGTCTCGCTCTTACCTACGCCGCTCTCGCCCGTGATGAACACGCCCTCGCCGTATATCTCGATGAGAACGCCGTGACGCGTAACTCTCGGAGCGAGGTTGAGGTTGAGGAAGGCGATAAGTCCCGACATGAAGTTGGACGTGCTCTCCTTGCTTCTGAGGAGGGGCACCTCGTACTCCTTCGCGAGCTCCAGCATCTCCGCGAAGTACGGGAGCTCACGCGTGATTATGAGCGCGGGAAGCCTCTGCGCGAAGAGGAGCTGCAAACGCTCGCGGCGTGTTTTCTCGTCGATAGTCGAGAGGTACGCGAACTCCATTTTGCCGATTATCTGTATGCGCTCGGGGTTGAAGTACTCGTAGAAGCCCATGAGCTGCAAGCCTGGACGGTTCACGTCGTTCTCGCTTATGAGTATCTCCTCGGGATTTTTGTGCGTGTGTATCACTTCGAGCTGGTATTCGTCGATTATCTTCTGCAATGATACCGTAAAGTTTTCTGCCATGGTTTTTCTCCGTTCTCCGATGATTCGGTCAATTTACGCGGCAAACGCCGCTCCCCCCGTCAGCCTAAAACGAACGATTTATATCCGTATTCGGCTGTCTTCTTTTTTGCTGCGATGAGCTCCTCAGCGGTAGCTCCCGAGCCGCTTATCCTGACTGTTACATTGAAGTCCTTCAGCCTGTCGCCGATGAATTTCAAGCATTTATCCGTTATCTCGGCAGGCGTTCCGTCGAATTCGTACAGCATCTTCCCGTCGGAAACACCGTTTTTGAGCTCGTCGATGTTGACATCGACCACGACTGTATTAGCTGAAAGGAGCTGCTGCTGCAATACGTCGCAGTTGCCTCTGAGCACATCAGCCGCCGACACTCCCACGTACATCGACGCACCGCCTGATACCGCCCTCTCATAGAAGAGGTTGGCAGCGGAGGTCAGCGCGAGGAATCGGTCAGTCCTTCCGTACTGCTCGTCGAGGAGGGCGAGGTCGGACTCCCTGAAATAGGGGTACATTATGTCGGTGACTACCACTCTCTCGAAGCCCGCCGCCGTCACCTCGTCAATGATAGAGGAGACATACATCAGCGTCTCGGAGGAGGTCGGAGACGTCCACGGGACGCCGCCGTGCTTGGGGTCATTGTCGACCCACTGCGAGCCGTCATCGACCGTGACATATCCCGCCGAGGGCAGATGCGTCGGGAGCTGATTGTCATAGAACGCGCTTATCTCGGCGGCGGGCTTGAAGCCGCTCTCCTTTACCGCGTCGACTATGACCGACAGCGGCAGATTGGCGCTTACTGCTCCGCACGCTCTTGCGTCCTGATTCTCGGTCGCGTAGTATATCTTTCCGCCCCTGACCTTGAGAGGCACCTCCACGAACTCTATATCGGCATTCTTGGGCACTGCACTGAGCGCAGTCTTGAGAGCCGCGGCATTCGCGAGGTCGGTCGGCACGAGTCCTGCCGCCTGATACTTCTCGGAAGCCTTTGGCGCACCCTCGGAGTCGGTCGGGACATCAGCGGAGCTCTCCCCCGTTGTCTCGGAGGCGGAAGTCTCCTGCTCGGGCTTGTCGCCCTTGTGCTGAGTGTAGTTGATGATAGGCTCGGCGACGCTGTAGCCGATGAAGCCTATGCCGCCGATGAGGAGCACGGTCAGCGCGGCGGAGAGTGCCTTTCCAAGCGGGCTTTTGCCGTAATAATTCTTTTCTTTGGTTTTGTAGATTTTCCTTCCCTTGTTCTTACGTTTCATCTTTTGTTCTCCTGAGTTATAGTAGAACGCGCATTTTTTATTTATCTGAGCGCGTAAACAGCCATTGAAATGAGCCCGAGATATACAAGCATCGCGGGGAAGCCCCTGAACGAAGCGGGCACCTTTGCGGAGTTGAGCTTGCGGTAAGCCGCAGTCAGAATGAACGCCGCAAGAATGAAGCCCGTTCCCGCCTCAGCGCCCGACAGCACGAAATTGATGAAGGTGTTGAGCGGCGGATAGGCGTCGGCTCTGTCCGTAATGGTGAAGAGCGTACCCATGACAGCGCAGTTGAACGCCGAAACATGGACATATTTCCTTGTAGTCTCAAAGCTGTCACTGCCCGCAAAATAAAGAGCAGTGAGAAGAAGTACATATATTGCTCCTATTATTAAGGTGTAGAAAAGCAGAGTGAGGTCCGCGAGACCGTCGGGGAGCAGAGCGTTGACGATGTACGCCGCACCCGAGCCCACGGAAGTGAAAACGGTTATCGTGATAGCCGTCCACAACAGGTTCTTCTTGTTGCCCGCGGCGATGAACAGCGTGCTCGTACCGAGAGCCTGCGTGAGGATGAGGTTAGTCGCAAGAAGCGTAACGAGCTCAGTTACCAGAAACATTTCCGTCACCTCCCGTTTCGCCGCCGCGTCCCGACACGGAGCGCAGCTTCCTGTAGAGACCGCACAGCAGTCCGAGGAAAATGAAGCCGCCGAATGGCAGTCCGAGACCGCTTATCAGCGTGTCGGCGTCGACGAGCCTGCCCGCGATAGTACCGTAGGCAAAGAGCTCCCTGATGAACGCAGTGACTATCATCACCGCGTCGAAGCCGAGGATATAGAACACGAGCGAGGCTGTCATGCTGAGGCGTCTCATGCGGTAGAACCTTGTCTCCGACTGCACGACTATGAGCGAATTCACAGCGAGCAGCGGGAAGTATATCCCGACATTAGTGATGACCTCGGGGAAGAACTCCCTCGCCACCGATTTTACGGGGATATAGACTACCGAAGCTATGACAGCGTTGATGATAATCTTCGCCGCATAGGGCAGCCTCCTCGGCACGAACGAGCCAAGCAGCACCGCGAAGAAGGTTATCGCGGAGAAGGCGTAGATGAGCGCTATCGCGTTCTCGAGGGTATTTCCGCACATTATCACGGGAGATATCACCATGAGCGACGAGAGCACGGTATTGTCGCCGAGCAGACCGTCGAACACGGCAGTTTTCTTCTTATTCATCAGCGGCAGCCTCCTCTCCGTCAGCGGTGAGCTCCGCAGCCTCGGCATCAGCCGCCGCCTCCTGCTCTGCGAGCTGAGTGAGCTCGATGTGCTTCTCGAGGTTCTTGAAGCCGAGTGCAACAGGCGTAAACAGCAGTGATACGAGGACTATCGCGTTCTCCTTCGCAGTCGTTATCACGAGGATATACGAGAACGCCGCGAGGAAGAATCCGTAGAAAAAGGCGTAGTAATCGCGCTTCGGAGCGATGCGGCGGTCGGCGACGATGTACACCGACGCGAACAGCACCATATTCGTGACGAGGGTATACTTCACGGAAGCCGCTCTTGTCACGGAAGCGGGAACAATGAGTGCGAGGAGCACTGTCGCGGATATCGAGCCTATGAAGGCACCCGCGGAGATAGAGCGTCTGAACAGCAGGACTACAGCCGCAACAGCGAGCAGGAGTATGCTCACCGCGCCCGCAGGACCGCTGACATTGCCGAGCAGTATCTCGAAGTCGGTGACGTCCATCTTGCCCGTGATGTTGAAGCTGTGGCTCGCCGAGCTGACGAGGTTAGTCGCTTTCTCAAAGACGCCCGTGCGGACGTGGGGTTCGGGGAACATCAGAAGCTGATTTTTCCACGAAGTATAGAGGAAAACGTAAGCCGCCGCCGCGGGCGAGAATATCATATTGAGCCTGCCGCCGAAGATGTTCTTTGCGGCAACTACGGCGAATACGCACGCAAGCGCCGCAATTTTCAGGTCGAGCACTGCGGGCAGCATCAGTGACAGTATCAGCGCGTCGGAGACGCAGGTGAGGTCATCAGCCGTGAATTTTCGGTGCATGAGGCGCAGACATATCATCTCCGCGGCAACAGAAGCCGCAGCGCACACGCTCCCGAGCACAGCCGCACGCACTCCGTAATAGAAATAGTCCATGAGCTCCAGCGTAAGGAGCGTGACCATGATATCTATCCAGATGAAGCGGTCTGATTTTGTCTTTGTCTGCATCAGGCGTCTCCCTTTATCTTCCTTACAGCCTCGGACATATCCTCGGCTCTGAACAGGCAGCTGCCCGATACGAGCACATTCGCGCCAGCCTCCCTGACAACGGGAGCGGTCTCATAGTTTATGCCTCCGTCGACCTGAACATCGCAGTCCAGCCCGAGCTCATTTATCTTATTGCGGATAAGGCGCACCTTCTCGACGGTATCGGGTATGAAGCTCTGACCGCCGAAGCCGGGCTCCACGGTCATGACGAGGAGCATATCCAGCTCGGGCAGGAGCTCATATACGGACTCCGCGGGAGTTTTCGGCTTGATAGCGAGGGCAGCCCTCACACCCGCAGCCTTTATAGCCTTGATAGTCTTGCGGACGTCGCTCACGCTCTCGCTGTGAAAGCTGATGATGTCAGCCCCCGCCTTTGCGAAGTTATCGACGTATTTGAGCGGGTCAGTTATCATGAGGTGGACGTCGAGGGTCATATCGGTCGCCTTGCGGACCTGCTCGAGCACGGGCAGACCGTAGGTGATGTTGTTGACGAAAACGCCGTCCATGACGTCGAAGTGGAGCATATCGACGCCGTTATCCTCGAGCTTTTTTATTTCACTTCTCATATCCAGCAGGTCAGCGCTCAGCACCGATGCAGATACATAATATTTCATTTTATCACTTCCTGAATTTCATACACATCTATTATAGCACACGATGACAAAAAAAGCAACAGGCGCAAAGAAATATTTTCGTCAGTTCGGATAAAGCCACTATGCCTATATATATTTCCGTTCCGACGGCAGTATACTTTTAAATTCATTGTTTTACTTATATTTCCGAATCAAATTTCATCATTATGCCCTAAAAAAGCCTTGACAAGCTCGCTCTCATGTGATATAATTTAATCACCGTGTACTTGGAACAGGGCGTGTCCTCAAAGTTCACCCTCTTCTACGTTAGCGGAAATATATTTTAATGAGGTGCTTTTCAATGCTCAGAAAAGAAGAAAAAACAGCCGTTATCGAGGCTAACAGAACCAGCGCAAACGACACAGGTTCACCCGAGGTTCAGGTAGCTATCCTTACAAAGAGGATAAACGACCTCAACGCTCATCTCAAGATCCACAAGAATGACCACCACAGCAGAAGAGGTCTTCTCAAGATGGTTGGTCACAGACGTAACCTTCTTGCTTATCTCAAGAAGAAGGACATCAACAGATACCGTGCTATCGTAGAGAAGCTCGGTCTCCGTAAGTAATCATACGTCCATGAAGGCAGAGGGGCAATCCCCTTCTGCCTTTAAGTCTTTCTCACAAACAAAAGCAGCAAGGCGTTTAGCATTAAACTGTAGCGCGAATAACCCCGCAAATCACCGACAAACCTGCGGCGACGTTCTGTAGGGGCGCCCTTTGGGCGTCCGCAGAATCCGAACACGGTCGCGGCTTCGTAATTGACGGACCGCCAAAGGCGGCCCCTACGGTATTCCGCTGATTCATACCGTTCCGATTCGGCAGGGCACGCGGGAAAAGACCTGCCGTCCGTAAAGGTGAACGAGTTTACGAGTGACCGCGTGAATCGCCTGCGCGGGCTCCGCGCCAGAGTTTATTGCTAAAGCCGCTGCAAAAAATATTTTTACAGGAGGCATATCAATGTTCGAGAATTACAGAACCTTTGAGACCACTTATGCAGGCAGACCGCTCATCGTCGAGACAGGCAAGACCTGCGGACTTTCCAACGGCTCATGCTGGGTACGCTACGGCGAGACAGTCGTAATGGCTAACGTAACAGCAAGCGCAAAGCCCAGAGAGGGCGTAGACTTCTTCCCGCTCTCAGTTGACTACGAGGAGAGACTCTACTCCGTAGGCAAGATACCTGGAAGCTTCACAAAGCGCGAGGGCAAGCCCACAGAAAAGGCTATCCTCACATCACGCTGCGTAGACAGACCTATCCGTCCCCTCTTCCCCAAGGACATGAGAAACGACGTATCCGTAGTTATGACTGTTCTCGCGGTAGAGCCCGACAACTCTCCTGAAATCGCAGGAATGATAGCTACATCTATCGCTATCTCTATTTCCGATATCCCGTGGAACGGACCTATCGCAGGCATCAACGTAGGTCTCGTTGACGGACAGATTGTCCTCAACCCCACTCTCGAGCAGAGAGCAAAGACAGACCTCGTCCTCACAGTAGCAGGTACTGCCGAGAAGATAGTTATGATAGAGGCAGGCGCTAACGAAGTTCCCGAGGACACAATGCTCGAGGCTATCCTCACAGGTCACGAGGAAATCAAGAAAATGGTCGCTTTCATCAGCGATATCCAGAAGCAGATAGGCAAGCCCAAGTTCGCATTCGAGTCAATGGAAGTTGACCACGATATGTTCGACGCTATCGAGGCTTTCGCTGCTGACCGCGTAAAGGTTGCTCTTGATACAAACGACAAGACAGTCCGCGACGCAAGACTCGCTCCTATCGTAGACGATATCCACACTAACTTCGACGAGAAGTACCCCGAGCAGACAGCTATGATAGACGAGTGCATCTACAAGCTCCAGAAGAAGATAGTCCGCAACTGGCTCTATGAGGGCAAGCGCGTTGACGGCAGAGGCATCGACGAGATTCGTCCTCTTGCTGCCGAGGCAGGCGTGCTCCCGAGAGTACACGGCTCAGGTCTCTTCACAAGAGGTCAGACACAGGTGCTCACTATCGCTACTCTCGGACCTGTAAGCGACGCTCAGCGCATCGACGGTCTCGACGAGGAAGACTCCAAGAGATATATGCACCAGTACAACTTCCCGAGCTACTCCGTTGGCGAGACAAAGCCCAGCCGCGGACCCGGACGCCGCGAGATTGGTCACGGTGCGCTCGCAGAGAGAGCTCTTGCTCCCGTTATCCCCTCTGTTGAGGAATTCCCCTATGCGCTCCGTCTCGTATCCGAGGTACTCTCCTCCAACGGCTCCACATCGCAGGGCTCGATATGCGGCTCCACGCTCGCACTCATGGACGCAGGCGTACCGATAAAGGCTCCCGTAGCAGGTATCTCCTGCGGACTCATCACCAAGCCCGACAGCGACGAGTTCATGACAATGGTCGACATTCAGGGTCTCGAGGACTTCTTCGGCGACATGGACTTCAAGGTAGGCGGTACTCACAAGGGTATTACAGCTATACAGGTCGACATCAAGGTTGACGGACTTACTCCCGCAATCATCAAGGAAGCATTCGAGAAGACCCGCAAGGCTCGTATCTACATCCTCGACGAGATAATGCTCAAGGCTATCCCCGAGCCCAGAAGCGAGGTAAGCAAGTACGCTCCCAAGATGTTCCAGACAAAGGTACCCGTAGAGAAGATACGTGAAGTAATCGGAAGCGGCGGAAAGGTAATCCAGAAGATATCCGCTGACTGCGACGTAAAGATAGACATCAACGACGAGGGCAACGTATTCATCAGCGGTATCAACGGCGAAAACGCACGCAAGGCGCTCCAGATAGTTGACACTATCGCTAACGGACCCGAGGTAGGCGCTATCTACCGCGGCAAGGTTGTCCGCATCATGGAGTTCGGCGCATTCGTTGAGATAGTTCCCGGTATGGACGGACTCGTTCACATTTCCAAGCTCGACAAGCAGCGCGTTGAGAAGGTAGAGGACATCGTATCTATCGGCGACGAGATAGTTGTCAAGGTAACAGAGATAGACCGTCAGGGTCGAATCAATCTCTCCCGCAAGGATGCTCTCGCAGACATCGAGGCAAAGAAAAATCAGAATAATGGCTGATAACATCAGATAAGCAAAAGGACTGCCAATGGCAGTCCTTTTTTTACGCGGTGTACGCGCATTTGCTTATTCAGTAACTCTCTGTTTGGTGAAATTGGTTATGCGCCAGCCGTCGTCGGTCTTGCCGATAGTGAAGTACACCTCCACGTCGTATTCGTTCTTAGCGGAGCTATATCTGTAGGTGCGGATAGCTTTGATATTGTTGCCGTCAGCCTCAACCCGTAGCGACTTGTCCTTCCAGTCGCTTATAGTGCCGACGTTTTCATAACGCTCTTTCAGTATATACCAGCTTTCGTCCTTTTGCAGGAAGTTGCTCGCATTGAAGTAGCACCATTCATCAGCGTCAGCTACATAGAATTCATCCTTGATGACATCGCTGCACTCCTCGCTGAACATACTATATATGCGCTCATCTGACGGATGATCTTCATCGGTGATGAGATAGTATGTGTTGCTGTAAACGTGTCCTGCCTCGTCAGTCTCGCTCTCTTCAAGTGTAACAGAGGTATCGACTTCAAGTCCGTCGCCGCTCAGCTTCCTGTAATATTCAAGATACTTGTCGGTGAGCTCTTCCGCAACTGCAACAATTTCATCGACCTGCTCCGTGTCATTCTCTGCCTGCTCTCTGAACAGAGCATTTTCAATTTTTGCGATACGCCAGCCATTGTCGGTGTTGACAATAGTGTATACCTCTTCAATGTCGCAGCTGTCTTCCTCGACCTCAAAAGGCGTGAGCGTAGTGGGGTCAAGCTCCATCTGCTCCTGCCTTGTTGTACAATTCTGGAATTCCTTGTAAGCTATCGCAGTGCTATGTCTCTTTCGGTAAGCCTCTATATTGCCGTCGGGAGTTATCTCTATACGCGGCTCACTTATCCATTCCGACGGCGTTTTGATTTTCATATCCCATATCATATACCAGTCTGAACCGTCTATGATCTGCCTTGTAGCGCTTGTTATTGTTTCGTCGATACCGCGTACAGTTTCATATGGCTCCTCCTTGCTCTTGAAGCCAATGATAGGATATCCCGCTTTCTCCGTGAATACCTCCAAGCACGCCGCTTCGACGTCCTCCCACTTGCGGAACCTTTCATCTGTCACGGGATAAAATTTCTCTGTTACCTCGAATCCGTCAGGAGCTCCCGCGGGAACGTAAGTCCTGTATATCGGCGCCGAATAATCTACCTCTATACCGCCTAAGATGTATGCTTTTTGAAAATCAGTGTATTTTTCAAATAAGTCGTCAACGATAGCCTGAGCTTCATCTTCGGTGAGTGCCGCCTCGGTGGGAGCCTCAGTCTCAGTCTCCTCCTCTGTCACCTCCACGCTCTCCTCGATTTCCGACGATGGAACGCTTCCCGCGCGCTGTTTAAGCAGCAGACCGCCTCCGCCGAGTCCTCCGAGCACGAGTGCGAGAGCCGCCGCAAAGCCCACAAATCGGGAAGCTCCCCTGCCGTGCTTGACCTCAACTCCCGATACGCTGTCGGCGTAATCATCGCCGATACTCACCCTCTCGGAAATGCGGGAATAGAGCTCGTCCTTTTTCGCGTCACTGAGCATGGGGTGCGCGTCAGCGACAGCCTTCAATGTATCATTGTCCGCAGCCTCGATAAGCTCGGACAGCTTTCTTTTGTTATCCATAGTATCCTCCTTTACAGCGTAACACCGAGCTCCTCGAGCTCTGCGCGGAGCCGTTTCAGCGCGCGGCTGAGCCTCATTCTGACTGCCGCGGGCGATAGTCCGACTATCCGCGCTATCTCAGCGGAGCTCCTGCCGACTGTTTCCGTCACGGACGATGATTTTACCGATATAACT